>ERZ773099.2846-NODE-2846-length-11590-cov-4.947551_pt1 | contig 11590 bp, 13 predicted proteins | sample MGYA00511120_ERZ773099 | MGnify/ENA primary metagenome ERZ773099 (study PRJEB29015, sample SAMEA2738012) | human oral metagenome | biome: human oral; feature: human-associated habitat; material: dental | place: China | collected 2104 ... | reverse complement strand
TGTCGTAGTCGGAGGTGGAGTCCTCGATCTCCTTCTTGATCTGCGCGGCGCGCTTGCGGATGTCCTCCTTGTCGCCGGCGCCCTGGGTGATGGTCGTGTCCTCCTTCGTGATGCGGACCTTCTTGGCCTTGCCCAGCATGTTGAGCTCCGTGTTCTCGAACTTCAGACCCAGCTCCTCGCTGATGACCTGACCGCCCGTGACGATGGCGATGTCCGCCAGCATGGCCTTGCGGCGATCGCCGAAGCCGGGGGCCTTCACGGCCGCCACCTGCATGACGCCGCGCAGCTTGTTGACCACCAGCGTCGCCAGGGCCTCGCCCTCGACGTCCTCAGCGACGATGAGCAGGGGCTTGCCCGTCTGCACGACCTTCTCCAGCACGGGGAGCAGGTCCTTGATGTTGCTGATCTTGCCGTCGTGGATCAGGATGTAGGCGTCGTCGAAGCTCGTCTCCATGCGCTCGCTGTCCGTCACCATGTAGGGGCTGATGTAGCCCTTGTCGAACTGCAGGCCCTCCACCATCTCAAGCGTCGTGCCCACCGTCTGGCTGTCCTCGATGGTGATGACGCCGTCCTGGCCCACCTTGTTCATGGCCTCGGAGATCAGAGAGCCCACCGCGTTGTCGCTGGCGGAGATGGAGGCGACCTGCGCGATCTTCTCCTTCTCCTTCACGGGGATGGACTGCTTCTTCAGCTCCTCCACCACGAAGTCGATGGCCTTCTCGATGCCCTGACGCATCTGCATCCCGTTGGCGCCCGCCGCGACGTTCTTCATGCCCTCGCGGATGATGGCACGGGAGAAGATCGTGGCGGTGGTGGTGCCGTCGCCGGCGACGTCGTTGGTCTTGGAGGCGACCTCCTTCAGGAGCTGGGCCCCCGCGTTCTCAAAGGGGTCCTCCAGCTCGATCTCCTTGGCGATGGTGACGCCGTCATTGGTGATTGTGGGGGAGCCGAACTTCTTCTCAAGGACGACGTTGCGGCCCTTGGGCCCAAGCGTCACGCCAACCGTATCCGCAACTTTATCGATGCCGCGAAGCATCGCGCGGCGAGCGTCCTCGCCGAAGGAAAGAATCTTAGCCATGGTTTGTATCCTCCTCTAAATCCTTCTCAAATATTTCTGTAAAGTCCCGACGGACTACTTCTTGTCCACGATGGCCAGGACGTCGCGCTCGCTGAAGATCACGTAGTCCTCGCCGTCCAGCTGGACCTCGGTGCCCGCGTACTTGCTGAAGATGATGCGGTCGCCCACCTTGACCTCAATGGGAAGCTTCTGGCCGTTGTCCAGCACCTTCCCCGTGCCCACCGCGATGACCTCGCCCTCCGTGGGCTTCTCCTTCGCCGTGTCGGGAAGGACGATGCCGCCCTTCGTCTTCTCCTCGCGGGAGAGCACCTTCACAACGATCCTGTCTCCAAGTGGTTTGAGATTCATCTTTAAAATTCCCTCCTGATCTTTTGTATCAGCACTCGATCACTAAGAGTGCTAATTGCTCAACACGAAGAATATTAGCCCCTGTCCTCTGAAAGTGCATCGTCAAATTTACGTACTGTTTTGGCGTGGTGTTGATGGGGTGTGGGATCCCATAGAAAAGGGGACGCCCGGAAGCGTCCCCTCGCCACGTTATCGTTGCTTGTGGGTTTCTACTTTTTGCTGAGCTGGTCGAAGGCCTCCAGGGCGATGGCCGAGTGGGTTGCGCTGGGGCCACCCCCCATGGTGATGGTCACTTCAAGGGCCTCCACGACCTCCTCACGCGTGGCTCCCGCGTTGAGGGCACCCTGAGCGTGGGCCGTGATGCAGGGGATGCAGCGGGCCTGAACGCCCAGCGCCAGCGCGATCAGTTCCTTCGTCTTGGCGCCCAGTGCGCCCTCCTTGTGTGCGGCCGCGTTCAGGGAACGAAATGCCCCGACGACCTCCGGCGCGGCCTGAGCCAGCTTTCCCATGAGCTCCTTGCCGTCGCGTGCCTGCTGTTTGAAATCCATGGCGATGCCTCCTTAGATGCTGCTGCTGATCTCATAGAGAGGGTTCTCTATCGCCGTCTATTCTATCGTGGCCGGTCGCCCTCCGCCTGAGCGTTTACCCGTATCCCGCGCGCGACGATCGCGGGCCTCACGCCCCGATTTCGAGCGACGGATCGGGGGACAGGTCCACCGGGCTGCGCAGGCCGCGGTCCCATCCGCTTTTGCCCGCCATGGCGATCATGACGGCGTTGTCCGTGCAGCGGCTGATCCGGGGCAGCCACGCGCGCCAGCTCCGCGCCTCAGTGCCCTCCGTCAGCGCGCGTCGCAGGGCGCTGTTGGCCGCCACGCCTCCCGATGCCGTCACGCTCCGGATGCCCGTCGTGCGCACGGCGAGCGCCACCTTGGCGATGAGCGCCCTTGTCACGGCGCTCTGAAAGGACGCGCAGAGGTCGGCCAGCGGCAGCGGCCCCCCCTCCGCTCCAAGGGCTTCAAGGCGCCGAACCTGCCACAGGAGCGCCGTCTTGAGTCCGCTGAAGCTGAATTCCACCTGTTTCGTGTGCTGAAGGGGGACGGGAAAAGCGAAGGCGTCCGGGTCCCCGTCCTGCGCCAGGCGGTCGATCTCCGGCCCGCCTGGGTAGGGGAGCCCCAGGATGCGTGCGGCCTTGTCGTAGGCCTCGCCTGCCGCGTCGTCCCGCGTCTGGCCGAGGAGCTCGTAGCTGCCCAGGGCGTCCACCCGAACGATCTCCGTGTGCCCGCCCGAGACGATGAGCGACAGGAACGGGGGCTTCAGGTCCTCCGAGTCCACCATGGGGGCGAACAGGTGCCCCTCCAGGTGGTTGACCCCCAGGACCGGAACCTCCCAGGCCTGGGAGAGCGCCCGGGCTGCCTGTACCCCCACCATGAGGGAGCCCATGAGGCCCGGACCGCAGGTGACGGCGATGAGGTCCAGGTCCCGCCCGCTCACGCCTCCCTCCCGCAGCGCCGCCTCCACCAGAGGCAGGAGGTTCTCCAGGTGCTTCCGCGCTGCGAACTCCGGAACCACGCCGCCGAATCGCGCGTGGTCCCGAATCTGGCTCGACAGGAGCTCCGCGAGGATTCGCCGTTCGCCCTGCAGGAGCGCCACCCCCGTGTCGTCGCAGCTGGTTTCGATGCCCAGCGTCAGGAAGTCGCTCATCGGGCCGGCGCCTCCAGGTCCACGCTGTCCGGGCCGAGCGCGAGGCGCACCCTGCGCCCTCCCTTCAGCGCCGGGACGCGGACGAGGAGCGTCCCTTCCGTGCCGGAGGGAAGCTCTCCGACGACTCGTATGCTGGCGTTGCCCAGCAGGTCCTCGGACGTCACGCGGTAGCCGTCGACCGTCAGGGCCGTGGGATCGAAGTTCCAGTTCTTCTCTGCGCGGTAGCGAAGGGCCAGCACGTCGTGTCCCCGCATCCTCTCGGCGGCCTCCTTCCTGGAGGTGTAGTAGTTGCTCAGGGCGGTGATCACCCAGTCCTCCGCGCTGCTGTCGCGGTCCAGAAGTCGCATCAGCGAGCGCGGCAGCCACGTGACGTCGATGCGCGCCCGCGCGTTGAGCACGAGCTCATCCATGAACTGGGCGTCCACCCAAAGGCGGATCGTCCGCGCGCCGATGGCCTTCTTCCACTGGGGGGACGGGGCCGCATCCGCAGAGAGCGCCGTCAGGACCGTTGCGCACAGGAGGAGTGCTCCCACAAACTTTTTCATCGTGACCTCAACCTTTCCAAACCTTATCCCTGTCCCTTATCCTATCCTTTTTTGCCACGTCGAGAGAACGCATCGCGGATCAGCCCCCACTCGCTGCAGCGAAGGGCCAGCGTCGTGCCCCCGTAGGCCGCCATGCCGACGACGATGACGCTCAGGTGCCAGGCCGAACGCAGGGTGAGCGTCGCCTCGGGGCGGTAGGGCAGGGCGAGGCGCCAGGCCGCCGTGACCAGGGCGAGCGCTGCAAGGGCAGCGGCGGTTTTGGTGAGCCACGCCTGGCTCAGGACGTTCAGGGAGCGGCCCAGCTTCCCCCGCACGTAGCGAAGTCCCAGCAGGCCCGACAGGGTGAAGGCGATGCTGGGGGCCAGGGCCAGTCCGTTGTACCCCATGGGGAGCATCAGCGCCGCGGAGAGGAGCGCCGTCGCGGCGACGCTGAAGAGCGTGGTCTTGAAGGCCTCTCGCGGCATGGAGAGCGCGTAGAGGGCGCGCATCACGACGGTGGAGCAGGCCATGCCCGGCAGCCCCAGCATGGAGAGCGCGAGGCAGGACGAGGTGGCGCGCCAGGCCCAGTCGTTGAACTCCCCACGGACGAAGACGAGGTGGACGAAGGGCCCTGAGATGAGCATCAGGCCCAGCGACGCGGGCAGCACGATGAAGAGGGCGAAGCGCAGCGCCTGGCGCAGCGTCTCCGCGAAGTCCTCCGGCCCTTCGGCCCTGGCGAGTTGGGGCAGCACGGCCTGGGAGATGGCGATGACGAAGAGCCCCAGGGGCAGTTGCAGGATGCGGTTGGCGTAGTTCAGCACCGAGATGCTGCCCTCCTGAAGAAAGGAGCCGAGCATCCGGCTGACGACGGGGTTGACCTGGTTCAACGACAAGCCGGCGGCGTAGGGCAGGAAGAGCGCCATGATGCGGCGCAGGTCCGGGTCGTGCAGGTCGGGCCGCGCAGGATAAATCGGGGCGCGCATCTTGAAGGTCCAGATCCATTGGGTGAGGAAGTGCATGGCCCCGCCGCACAGCACGGAGAGCGCCAGGCCATGCACGCCCCAGCGGGCGGCAAAGGGCGGGGCGGTGAGGATGAAGGCCAGGTTGCTGAAGGCGGGGGCCAGGGCCGGGACGAAGAAGGAGCCCAGGCTGTTCAGTGCGCCCATGGTGAGGGCGGCCAGCGAGATCAGGATGAGGAAGGGGAACATCCAGCGCGTCAGGCTGGAGGCGAGGGAGGCCGCTTCGGGGTCGAAGCCGGGGGCCATGACGCGGGTCAGGAGCGGTGCGCACAGGATGCCCACCAGCGCGGCAGCAGAGCTCGCGAACAGCAGCACCGTCATCGTTCCGCGAGCCAGCGCCAAAGCGCGCGACCGGCCTTCCTGCAGCGCGCGGGAGAAAACGGGCACGAAAGCGGCGGAGAGCGCACCCTCCGCCAGGAGCTGACGGGCCAGGTTCGCCAGCGTGTAGGCCACGTTGAAGGCGTCCAGACCGCGGGACGCGCCGAAGAACGCCGCCACCACCACCTCCCGAACCAGCCCCAGGATGCGGCTCAGGAACGTCCCCGCCATCATCATCATCGCGTGTTTCACCATACCGGATGCATTCTGCCGCTCCACCGCAAGTCCCCCTGCTCGATTCCAAGTGATGTGCCGTTAGGGCGTTGTGCCACTGAAACGTTCTTTGCGGAGCGCCGCCTTCAAGAACCTCCGCGTCGAGAGGAACGGGCTGTCCTTCACGGCGAAGCGGTAGGGCAGGGCGGCGTCCTCGCCGGCGTAGTCCACGTTGATGCGCGGCGTCGCGACGACCTCCGCGTCCTGAATGGGGTTCCCCTGCAGGATTCGGAGCGTCTCCCCGCGGAGGTCCGCCCCGTTCTGCTCCCGCGTGACGGCGAGAGCCATGCAGAGCTTTCCGGGACCGCTGCAGAGCTTTCGCTCGTCCTCCGTGCCGCGGCGCGCGCGCATGAGGGGCTTCCCCTCGAGGGGGGCCAGCGCGCGGACCAGCACCGCCTCGGCCCGGCCCGCGGGCGCGCAGGTGACGTTGAAGCAGCAGTACATGCCGTAGATCAGGTAGACGTAGGCCAGGCCCCCCGGACGAAACATCACCTCGGTGCGGTGCCCCGGACGGGGGCCCTCCAGCTTGAAGGAGTGGCATGCCGCGTCCGTCCTCCCGGCGTAGGCCTCCGTTTCGACGATGACGCCGGAGGCCGTGCCCTCCGGCGCGCTGCGGGCCAGCACGCACCCCAGGAGGCCCCGCGCGACGGCGACGGCCCCCTGTTGGTAGAACGATGGGGGGAGGAGCTGGGACATCACCGGTCCTCCTGGGGCCTGTGGGGCATGGGCAGCGGAGGAAAGCGCTCGCGCAGGCGGCGGAACACGCCGGGGGGCACCATGTCGTGGACCGTCCCCCCGAAGCGGAAGATGTCGCGGATGCCGCTGCTGGAAACGAAGGAGTATCGCGGGTCCGTGACGATGAAAAAGGTTTCGATCTCCGGAGCCAACTGACGGTTCATCAGCGCCATCTGAAACTCGTACTCGAAGTCCGACATGGCCCGCAGCCCCCGGATGATGACGCGCGACTGCACCTGGCGCATGTAGTCGACGAGCAGGCCCGAAAAGTGCTCCACCCTGACGTTCGGAAGGTAGCTCAGGGCCTCGCGCGCCATGGCGCACCGATCCTCCACGCTGAAGGTGGAGTTCTTCTGCGCGTTCACGAGGATGCTCACCCGCACCTCGTCGAAGATGGCGGAGGCCCGCTCTGCGATGTAGATGTGTCCGTTGGTGATGGGGTCGAAGGAGCCGGGGTAGACGGCGCGGACGCTCCTCTGCATGATGGTTCGCCTCCTGAACTAAACGAGTGTTTGCGCCGGTGCCTGGTCCGTTCGCGCCTCCGCGGCCCTCAGAAACGACAGGCGGCTCTCGCCGTAGTCCCGTTGGGAAGTGAGCTCCCACGCGGGCGTCAGCGTCAACTCCTCCCGGACGGAGTGCTCCGCGACGAGGACCCCTCCGCGAGCCAGCAGCCCCTCAAGCCCCCGCACGCCCAGAAGCGACGCCCCCCAGCCCTCGTGATAGGGTGGGTCGGCGAAGATGACGTCGAACTGGAGGCCCCGCTTTCCGAGCCAGGCGATGGCGCGACGCAGCTCCAGGGACAGCACCACGGCGCGGCGTCGAGCGTCCGCGGGCAGCGCGCGCTCAATGGCCTGAGCCCTCTCTCGGAGGGACTCGACCCACGTCACGCTGGCGCCCCGCTCCAGGGCCGCCCTCCCGACCCGTCCCGTCCCGGCGAAGAGGTCCAGAAACCTCCCGCCGTCCACGTTCCCCAGGATGCTGAAGAGGGCCAGCAACACGCGGCCTGCCGTGGGGCGGACCGCTTTCATCCTGACGGTTCCTCCGCTGCGTCGATGCGGGCCGCCACGTCGGCGAGGGCTCCCTTCACGGCGGGGGTCAGGAAGGCGTTTGCCGTCCGGTCCAGCCGGACCAGCGCGCCTCCGTCCCGCGGCGAGATGTGGATGTAGTAGCGCTGGTCGAACTCCTCGTCGTTTGAGAAGGCTTCGAGCAGAAAGCCGCCCTCCGGACCCCGTTCCAGGGCGAGCCGTCCGAAGGACCACCGCGCGTCCCCGACGCCTCCGCTGACGTCCGCCAGGGCGCTCAGGCACTCCTCCGTCGGCCGGCGCCTCGTCCTGATGTGCACCTCAGATCCCTCCCAGGTTTGCCGCGCCGTGGTGAAGGGGCGCGTCTTAACGAAGGTCAACCGGTAGATAGGCTTCCCCAGCTCCAGCCATTTGCGCTCGTATTTCGTCGTCACGCTGCGGGCGGGATTGACCTCGAAGCCCCGGCCCTCCAGCGCTGCGTGATTCCCGATCCGATCCAGCGCCTCGCGGGCGTAGGGCTCGTCGTCCGTCAGAAGCTCAAAGACGCCACCCAGCCGCAGCACGGCGGCCAGGCTGTCGGTGAAGTCCCTGGCCGTGACGCGCCGGTGGGCGTGACGCCGCTTCGGCCACGGGCAGGGGAAGTTCATGTAGACGCGGTCCAGAGCCTCGTCGCGAAACAGCTCCTTCATCATGCGGCGGGCGTCCGTGCGGATGAGGCGGAGGTTGTTCAGCCCCGCCGCCCTTCTGGCGCAGCGCAGCACGCAGGCGGGCGATAGCTCGATGCCCCACAGGAGGACGTCCGGAGCCCTTCGGGCGTGCTTCACGGTGTACTCTCCGTTGCCGAACCCGATCTCAAGCTCCGTCCGGCGTCCGCGCGCCATCGCATCGAGGTCGAGCGGCAGGGAGAGGTCCCCTGGCAGGGCGATGACGCCGTACTGCGGCCGGGCCTGCTGGGGCGCCGGCGTCAGAACGTCCATGCGAAGTCGGGCAGTCCCTCGTCCAGGAGGCGCCTCTTGACGTCGGCCATGATGCGCTCCAGGTCCTCCCGACTGCGCCCCTCGCAGCGGACGGTGATGACCGGCTGGGTGTTGGACGCGCGGATCAGCCCCCAGCCGCCGGGGTAGAGGATGCGGATGCCGTCCTGGGTCAGCCCCTGATGGTCCTTGAGGGCCTTCTCCCGGATGCGGTTCACGACGTCGAACTTCTCCTCGTCCGGGCAGTCGATGCGGGCCTCCTCCGTCGTGGGGTAGAGGGGGATGGAGCTCATGAGCTCGGAGAGCTTTTTGCCGGTCTTCGCCAGTATGCGCAGCACCCGGCCGGCCGCGTAGAAGGAGTCGTCGAAGCCGTAGTACTCGTCGGCGAAGAACATGTGTCCCGAATACTCCCCGGCGAAGGGGGCGCCGATCTCGCGCATCTTGGCCTTGATCACGGAGTGCCCCGACTTCCAGAAGAGGGGACGCCCCCCCAGCCTCTCGACCTCCTCGGCCAGGGCCATGGTGCACTTGGGCTCGATGATGGCCTCCGCGCCGGGATGCTCCTCCATGATCTCGCGCCAGTAGAGGGCCATGAGCCGGTCGCCGAAGATGACCTCGCCGCGCTCGTCCACGACGCCGATGCGGTCCGCATCGCCGTCGAAGGCGAAGCCTGCGTCCGCGCCCGTCTCCCGGACGCGGACGATGAGGTCCTGCAGGTTCTCGCGCTTCTGGGGGTCCGGATGGTGGTTGGGGAAGCGTCCGTCGGGCGTCCCGTAGAGCTCGGTGCAGTCGCAGCCCAGGAGCTCGAAGAAGCGCCTGGCGAAGGGCCCCGCCGCTCCGTTGCCGCTGTCGCAGACCACGCGGAACCGCCGATGGAAGGGCTGAAACCTGGACTTCAGCATGGACAGGTAGGCGTCTGGAATGGACTGATGCGTCAGGGCACCCTGCCCCGTCCTGAACTCCCCGGAGTCCGCGATACGGCGGATGGCCTGGATGTCGTCGCCCCACAGCGTGGCCTTGTCCCAACAGAGCTTCAGTCCGTTCATGTTGGGTGGGTTGTGGCTTCCGGTGATCATGATGCCGCCCATGAGGTCCAGGTGGTGCAGGCTCCAGTAGAGCATGGGCGTGGTGAGCGTGCCCACGTCGATCACGTCAACGCCGGCGGCGAGGACGCCCCGGGTCAGCGCGGCGCGGATGCGGGGCGTCGAGAGCCTGACGTCCCCGCCGATCGACATCCTGCTGAAGCCGCGGTCCAGGAGCCACGTGCCATAGCTTCTGCCGATGGTCTCGACGACGGCGTCCGTCAGATCCCGGTCTGCGTCGCCCCGGACGTCGTACTCCCTGAAGATGTGCGGTGACAGTGTCATTCCGCCTCCCCTTCCTGCGCCTACCGCCGTTTGAGGACGTCTTCGAGGACGTCCATGCCGCGGGCGACGAGCGACTCGTCCGCCTGGGAGCCCATGTGCCCGACGCGGAACACGCGCCCCGCCAGAGAGCCGTAGTTGCCACCCAGGGCGAGGCCCCGCGCGCGAAGCGCCGCGTCGAGCTTCTCCCAGGTCCACCCGTCGGGGACGTAAAAGGCCGTGACGCTGGGGGAGGAGACGGCCTCGTCCAGCGGGAAGAGCCGAAGCCCCATCTCGCGCCCCCTCCGGCGGCACAGGGCCGCCGCCCTCTCGTGGCGGTCGTAGGCGTGTTCCACTCCCTCCTCCATGATCGCGGAAAGGGCCACGTGCAGCCCCGCCATGGCCTGCCAGTCGTGGGTGTAGGGCATGGCGTGTACCGCAGGGACCTCCCGCCAGGGCAGGTAGGCCTCGTAGCCGCTGTAGCGCACCTCCTCAATGACCTTCCACGCCCGCTCCGACAGGGTCGAGATGGAGAGCGAGGGCGTCATGGACAGGACCTTCTGGCTGCCCAGGAGGCCGATGTCGATGCCGTTTTCGTCGACGTCCACGGCAGTGGCCCCGGCGCTCGACACGAAGTCGACGACGAAGAGCGCCCCAACCTCCCGCGAGATCTCACCGAGCTCCTTGATGCAGGGGGTCAGCGTGCCCGAGGGCGTCTCGCAGTGTACGGCCGTGATGACCTTCGGCCGGAAGCGCAGCGCGGCCTCGCGCACCTTCCCGAAGTCGGGAGTCTGGTCGTGAGGGGCGGCGCAGAGCTCTGCCTCGGCGCCGATAGCCCGCGCCATGTCGGCGAACCCCTCGCCGAAGAGGCCAGATGCCACGGCCAGGAGCCGGTCGCCGGGCTTCAGGGTACACTTCAGGGCCCCCCACAGGATGGACATGGCCTCGCCCAGCGTGATGACGACGTCTTCCTTCGTCCCCAGAAGCCTCTGCACGAGCCTCTGGTTGTCCGCGTAGAGCTCGAAAAACTCCCCTTCGAGGTCTGAGCTTCCAAAGTCCATGTTCCATGCGTCCCGAACCCTCTGGGGGATGGAAGTCGGTCCGGGGACCAGCGCGATAGGATAAGTCTTCATAAGATTTTCTATAACTCCTTTGTCCGATAGTTTGTGTTCTGGCGTCTCGCGTTCAGTGTCCTGTGACCCCGCTTACTCCTCAAGCGCGGAGACGGCACGGCTGGCCAGGTCCAGGAGCTCTGTATCGTCTGCACCGAAGCCCTCAAGGGTCAGCGTCGTGTCCGGGCTGACGGCTACGGCCAGGGCCGGGGCCAGCAGCGGGTGGGGCTCCAGGATCGCGCGCCGCCCCGCCGCATCGAGGACGCGGTAAGTTCCCTCCTCGTCCATCACGCCGTCGCCGGAGCCTACCGCGGCAGGCACGTGCAGCGGGCCAGGGCCCTTTCCCTCCATGAGGTTTACCTCGACGCGCTGCGACGGGGCTTCGCGGGCGTAGATCCGTCGCGTCCATCGGCCCAGGTCCTCGGAGGCCGTCTGAAGCAGCGTGACGTCCTCCGAGACGAGGCGCCATGGCCCGAGGGCGTCGGGCAGAGAAGCGCCCCCGGCCGGTATGCCCCCCAGCGTCAGGAGGGCGCAGCACAGAAAAAGGGTACGGGGTATCGTTTTAATGATGGATCACTCCTTTAGGCGTTGACAAGTCATATTCCCAGAGTTTTGGATGGGCCGCACCTCCTGGGGTTATCGCTGGCGCAGCTCGTCGGCTTTTTCCAGGGCGAAGTCGTGCGAGAGGTCCCTCACGTCGAGGGCGCCCACCGCAAAGCCCATCGCTGCCCTCTCTCCCGCGTCGGGCATGGACGTCGAGAGCGTCAGGTGCAGGTCCTCCTCCTTGATCCCGAGGTCGATGAGTTCGGACATGAGCTTGTTGTAGAGCCAGCCCACGTCCCTCGCGTCGTTGTCCTCGTAACGTGCCCAGATCCTGCAGGGCCAGGAGAGCCTGCGGGACGTCCTCCAGTGGGGGAGGCAGAACAGCGCGTCCTTGATGAGGCCGCTGTTGATGCGCTGCATGAAAATGCCCGTCATCAGCCGGAGCACGTGCTCGTCCTTATCCCTTCTCTTCCTGTAGCGTGTGGCCATGTCCGGTCCTCTTCAAAAAATGTATCGTTTTTGCGCTGAGGCGTTTAAGGCATTTGCTGCTTCCGCTGTCCGCGCGTCCAATATAGTATATACTTTTAGCCGAGATGGTAC
>ERZ773099.2845-NODE-2845-length-11591-cov-20.230843_pt1 | contig 11591 bp, 10 predicted proteins | sample MGYA00511120_ERZ773099 | MGnify/ENA primary metagenome ERZ773099 (study PRJEB29015, sample SAMEA2738012) | human oral metagenome | biome: human oral; feature: human-associated habitat; material: dental | place: China | collected 2104 ... | reverse complement strand
TTCCCCGTATTCTCATCAACCGTCGTATGTGAAACGAGGGTGATGTCTGCGCCCGTATTCTGGTGGAAGCGGAGCACCTTGCCAAAGTCCACGTTGTAGACGAAGCTGCCGTTCGCAAGGAGGATGTAGCGCGCAGAGGCGTGTTCAATGAAATCCAGATTCTGATAGAAATTCTTGAGGTCGCCCTTATGCCGCTGGGCATCGTCCTGCGCCGCCGGCAAATAGAACAGTCCGTCGTGCCGACGCGCCAGATCCCAGTCCTTGCCGGAGCGCAGATGATCGAGCACGGAGCGCGGTTCGTCGGGGAGCATAATGCCCACCTTGTTGATGCCGGAGTTGACCATGCTCGAAAGCGCAAAGTCGATCAGGCGATAGCGTCCGGCAAAGGGAATGGATTCAACGGCACGCCGGTCGGCAAGTTCTCGAATGAGGCTGCCATCCTCCTGCAGGTTGATGAGACCCATCACGCTGTTCATTCTATTTTCACTCCATTCTCTTTCGATCGTTCAGCCGACACGCTGCTCGGTTGATGCCGCCGTCACGGTCTCCCCCTCGGGGATGACGGTGATCTGCGACTCCGCGCCGATGACCTGTGCGCCTTCTTCAATAACAGCACGCTGCGCGAGAATCGCATAGTCAACGACTGCGCCGTCATGGACGACAGCGGAGGGCAGGAGAACGGAGTTGCGTACGACGGCACCCTTGCCGACGCGCACCCCGGGGAAGATCACGGAGTTCTCGACCGTGCCGAGAATCATCGATCCCTCGCTGATCATCGAGCGCGTGATCTTTGCCTCCTTGCCGACGAACTGCGGCGGCATGGACGGGTTGAACGAATAGATGCGCCACTTGCCCGAAAGCTCGAACGGCGGCTCATCCTGGAGAAGATCCATGTTTGCCTGCCAGAGGCTCTCAATCGTGCCGACATCCTTCCAGTAGCCGTTGAAGGCATAGGAGTAGAGACGCCCCTCATCCGCGAGCATCTTCGGAATGATGTCCTTGCCGAAGTCATGGCTCGAGGTCTCGCTCTTCGCATCCGCAGTGAGGTATTCCTCAAGATAGTCACGGTTGAAAATGTAAATGCCCATGGAAGCAAGGTTGCTCTTCGGCTTCGCCGGTTTCTCCTCAAACTCGACAATGCGTCCGGTCTCGTCCGTGTTCATGATGCCAAAGCGCGGTGCCTCGTCCCACGGTACTTCAAAGACGCCGATCGTCGCCTGTGCCTTTTGCTTTTTGTGGGTCTCGAGCATCCATGCGTAATCCATCGTGTAGATGTGGTCGCCCGAGAGGATAAGCACATAGTCGGGATCCGCCATGTCAATAAAGTTGATGTTCTGGTAGATCGCATCCGCCGTACCGCGATACCAGTCTGCTCCCTTCTCGCGCGCATAGGGCGGCAGGACGAAAAGTCCCCCGTCACGCTTATCGAGATCCCATGCGCTGCCCGAGCCGAGGTACTGATTCAGCTCCAACGGGCGATACTGCGTCAGAACACCGACCTTTTCGATACCGGAGTTCACGCAGTTGCTGAGAGGAAAGTCAATGATGCGGTATTTCCCCCCAAACGGAACCGCCGGTTTTGCGACGCGCTTCGTGAGCGCACCAAGGCGGCTGCCTTGTCCGCCTGCCAGGATCATTGCCAAGCACTCTGTTTTTCTCATAGATATTTCTCCCCTCACGGATACCGGGCGGTATCCCCAACATATATGCAATGGCAAATCGGTCGGGCTCGCCGTACACCCATCCGCTTCGCCGTATTCCTGCCGATTTCAATGAGTTCATACTCATTTGGGTCGTATTGTTCCTCCCTGACCTCGTTTTATGATACATAATTAATTCGATAAATACGCCGAATTTCCTGCAAGTTTTCACTGTCGTTTCAGGCTTTTTCAAATTAAATATAAAGTAAGAAGGGACTTTTGCACTTCCCATTTTCTATATTTATCATACTATTATTGTACTCTATGTTTCCCATCGAATCAAGATGGTGACAAAGAAAAATCTCCTGCATAAAGCCCGAATTTTTCCATTCATCATGCTTTAGGAAGCACTGATAAATTCAGCACCGCCATCTTGACGCATCTTTTTTGCCCGCACTGTGTCGGCAAATCCTCCACATAGCTTTGGCTATGCGTCCGGTTTGCCTCCTTGTTCGGACGAAAAAATCTACGCCAATCTGACGGACTTCATTTTATCAGCGATTCCTTTATTTATATTGAAAATTGGCGTAATGAGTGCCGCGTACATCTCCGCCATCTCCTCGGGCGACTCGCGGCAGCCATTCTGCATCCACCACTCCACCATCAGCACAAAGCTGCCCGTAATGTGGTTGATGAGAAAGCCTTCGGGGAGAACGTGCTCACGCAGGAGTGCATGCCCACGCGCGGTCAATGTCTCGCGCAGCTTGTCGCGAAAGTATTGAAGGAAGAGATCCCTGCTCTCGCAGGTGAGCAGCCCTCGGATATTCCGCTGCTGATCCTGCATATGATAGAGCATGTGTGAGACGATCACCGCCGGATTGTCACGATCGCGCGAGAAATCGTGACTGCCCTCGTCCGTGACATCCTCAAGCACATGGGCAAACATATCCTCACACATGGCGCGCAGGAGCAGATCCTTCGTCTCGAAATGCGTGTAGAACGTGCTCCGCCCGACATCCGCCGCCTCGATGATCTCCTGCACGATGATATTTTCGTAGCGCTTGTGCGCGAGGAGTTCCTGAAATGCGGCAAGGATTGCCTGTCTTGTCTTCTTGCGTCGTCTCTCCATAGACTTCCTTTCTATCGTTCACATGAACACATTGCGCATTTTGTCCGATAACGGACATTTTCATTGAAGTGTTTCTTCCGTTTTCTACGCCTCCATTGTACTATATGTTCAAAACTGAAACAAGTTCGTTTTTTACGCGTATATTGCTCGCACAAGATGAAAACGGAGGATCGCATACCGTGCACACCGAATCAAACAATAAAATACTTCTGAAATCTTACGTCGTCGTCCTCGTCTTTGCCGTACTGATCTACTGGGGCACGGGCGATCTGATCCGCGCCCTGACGGCACTTCTCGCATTCAGCTCCTACGCCTTTGTCCGTGCGGAGCCGACGGCAGTATCCGCCGCGATCCGCAGCCTCGGAGAACGTGGCATCCGCATACGGACAAGCAGGACGCTGGAACGCCTCTCCCATATGGAGAACATCGCCTTTACGCCGGAGGCAATCGCCCCCGCAGACACGATGCAGAGTGATGTGCCGCAGCTCATTGCAAGACTGCGCAGCATGGGGATGCACCCCGTACTTCTCGCGCCCACAGGTGCAAAGGGCGCTGCACAGCTTGCGGCACAGGCAGACATTCGCGACATACGGACAGGGCTTCCCCCGCTCAGTGATCCCTTTGCCGTATCCACCGCGCTCGTTCAAAAGGCAGCGGCGCAGCGCAGCACATCAGAGGAGAACTGTCTGCACATCGTGCTTGGCAGCCCCGCCGGTGATGCAGATATCCTATGCACAAGCGACGATCTCTCGCAGCTGCCGCTCCTTCTTCGCACGGCACGGCAGGTGCGGCAGAAAATCGAGCAGAATGCAGTCTTCGGATATACGCTGAACTTCATCGGCATCGGGCTTGCCGCAGCGGGCATCCTTAGCCCTTTCACGGGTGCGCTTTGGCACGCAGCCTCCACCGCCCTCGTCCTCCTCAACGCAGAGAGTCTGCACTCCGCGCAGATGCGCGAAAAAAAATTTGCATTTTCAAAAGCCCTGTGATAGAATAACGCAGTACATTTTTCGTTGAGGGGGTGAACGATTTGCCGAATATCAAGGCATCCATTCTGAGTGTAAAGTCTGACGCCAAGCGCCGCGCACGCAATGTTGCGGAGAAGACACGCGTCCGCCGTGCCATCCGCAGCGTCAATGACGCTGTTGCTGCCGGCAACGCAGAAGAGGCGAAAAACCTCCTCGTTGCGGCTTACAAGTCCATCGATCAGGCTGCTGCGAACAACGTCTATCACAAGAACGCTGCAGCACGTAAGAAGTCGCGTCTTGCCAAGAAGGTCAACGCGCTGGCACAGTAACATAGAAAACACCATTCCATACGGAATGGTGTTTTTTGATGTCCGTGTTCCTCAGACCATCTTCCGGAACACATAGAAGCCGACAAGGGCCTGCAGGAGACTGAGTGCAGCGAGCATGCCAAATGCGGTCTGGAGATTTGTGAGTGCGGAGACAAAGCCAATGGCGGCAGGCCCCGCAAGAATGCCGAGATAGCCCATCGTACTGACGGCAGAGACAGCGGTGCCGATGGGCATGACATTCTGCCTGCCCATCAGCGAGAAAAATACGGGCACAATGTTCGCGCTGCCGATACCAATGGCAAAAAATCCAAGATAGAGCAGGGCATCCACAGGGGCAAACATGACGAGCAGGATGCCGGCAAAGGTGAGGAGCGCGCCGCCAATGGCAACGGGACACTGTCCGATGCGCTGCACGACGCGATCCCCAAGAAAGCGCATCAGGAGCATCGCGGCAGAGAATACCGAGAACCCCATGCCCGCAAGCGAGAGATCCATGCCGCGTACAGTCGTGAGATAGACACCGCTCCAATCCATCACGGCTCCCTCACTGAGAAACGCAATGAACGCTGTCACGCCGACAAAAACGACAATCCCACGCGGAATGGCAATGAGTGCCCCTCCGCCTCCGCCGTAGGGAATGAGGCGGCTGCCAAAAATCTCCGTCAACAGGAGTATGATCGCGGCCGCAATCGCGGTGGACTGAAACGCCGTGAGTCCAAACAGTCCGACCCACACGCCGTAAAGCCCCGCACCGACGAAGCCGCCGAAACTCCAAAAGCCATGCATCCCACTCATGATGCGTCGCCCGATTCCCTTCTCCACGATGACCGCCGCAATATTGATGACGACATCAATGCAGCCCATGAGCGCACCAAAAAAGAGAATCACAGGCACGGCAATCCAGAAGGAATCCACGAAGCAGATCGAAAGCAGGACGGCAGCATATATAACGCCTGCGGCTATGAGCACGCGACGGCAGCCGAGGCGTGCCGAGAGCGCCCCCGAAAGCGGCATGGTCAGCAGCGACCCAACGCCAATGCAGAGCAGCAGCAATCCGAGCATATCGTCCCCGATGGCAAGCCGCTCCCGCAGAAGCGGCACGAGCGGTGCCCATGACGCCGAGCCAAATCCCCCGATAAAGAAAAACGTACGCGTCGCATGCACTTCACGCATGCCGATCTGTTTCTGCTCCCCCATCATCGTCTCCATATACATCATCTCCCATTCCCGCCCCGTCCCCACGGGACGCTGAAAAACTCCTGCCATTCTATCATAGGAGTTCAAAAAAACAAGCCTTTTTTCACGCAAAAGAGGGACTGCCGTTATCTAAGCCTACCCCCTTATGTCGGGGAAGATTCACAAAGGAGGGGCGTTGTACGAAGTTGTTTGCTTCGTACAACGCCCCTCTTTATGAACGGCTTGTCCGTTTCGATGCCATGATAAATCACTACGAAACCGCAACCCCATGCTCCTCGGCCATCTTTCGAATGACAGCTTCCGGCAGCTCTGCCATTTGTGCCACTGTCGAAACCGGCGTCCCAGAACGCAACATGTTCATCGCCATGTGCGCGATACCAAGCTGGCGTCCTTGACTCATACCTTGTTTCATACCTTGCTTTATGCCTTGCTCCATCCCAACTGCTCGTCCCTCCTTCCACGATCCCTCCATATCACTCACATAGTCATGCTCGAATTTCTCGCGCTGTTCGTATTTGCGCCGCTGCCCGGCATCGCGCATGAACGCTTCGATTTTGTCCCACGCAGTATTGATTGCCGCCTCGCTCATCGCAATCGCCTCCATTTCTTCATCACTGAGTTTATTCCCGATAAATGCCATCCATTTGTCCAAAGTCCGCATACTGCGGATATCCTTCCGCGTCACTTTCGGCAGCTCCAAAAAGTGTATTTCGAGATCCTCGGTCAGTCGATGCACGCCCGTTTCGTCATAGAGTCCATACTTATGGTGAAAGCCCGAAAGCGGCAAATACTCATACCCAAGCAGATTGATTGCTATGGTACGCCGCAGATTCTCGTAATTCTCCCCCCGCCCCAGCACACTCTGATAGAGTTTCGCCCAGTAGTACAGACTACGCTGTCCCATGTTCTGCCGCTTCTGCACCTGCACTTCGATATTGACCTGTGTTTCATCATTCGTCATGCAGAGAATATTGAGCGCAGACGCCTTCCCGTTCTCCTCTGCCGGATCAATCTCACGATCTGCAAATCGCAGATCGACAAATGCTCTTTCTCCCTCCAATCCGAGAACAGCATTGATAAACGAGAGCGTGATTTCCTTATTCTCCTTATGTCCAAAGATGAACTTAAACAACAGATCATTCAGTGCGTTAAAATTCCTTGTTCGCATCGTCGAATCCTCTTTCTAGGAAATCACTGATAAAATAGACCTTCAGATTGGCGTAGATTTTTCGTCCGATTGAGGAGGCAAACTGGACGCATAGCCAAAGCTATGTGGAGGATTTGCAGACATTAAGCGGGCAAAAAAAGATGCGTCAAAATGGCGTGGCGGAATTTATCAGTGCTTCCCTAGCACTGCCTCCTTTGTTCTCATTATAAAGCTTTCAGCTATCTGCGTCAAGAAATCAGTGTCATGAAGTACCTTCCGCCTTTACACGCCCGTTGATTCGTAGTATATTGAACAACACGCTGCAGAAACAGGAAATGGTAGGGGTCTGATGGACAGAACAAAAAGTGAAGCACTCTGGACGCGTGAATTTCTTGGGATGAGTCTGAGCAATTTCCTCATCTATATCACGCAGTATGCCATGATCGCAGCGCTGCCCATTGTTATCATGACGGAGTACGGCGGCGGCGATGTGGAGGCAGGGCTTGCCATGACATTTTTCCAGATTGGAACGGTCACCGCGCGTCCCTTCGCAGGAATCCTGATCGATGCCGTCAACAAGCGGCATCTGATGATCGCGATTACGGTGGCGTTCTTCCTCGTCATGACGGCATTTGCCTTTGCCGCAGCACTCTCCGCCCTCTACGGGCTGCGCCTCCTGCACGGCGTGATCTTCGCCGTCGCAACGACGACGGCTGCCGCGCTCGTGGCTTTGGTTCTCCCGCCCGCACGTAAAGGGGAGGGCATCGGCTACTTCGCCCTCTCGACAAATCTCGCCATGGTCGTGGGGCCGATGATCGGGCTTCTGCTGATGGAGCATTCCTCTGCGACAACGCTCTTTGTAGCGCTCAGCATACTTGCCGCCATCTCCATCGCTGCGGGCGGCGGGCAGAAACTTCCCGACGAGGTCATCCTGCCGCAAAAAAAGGCTGGACGCACACTTTCCGTCAGTACGTTCATCGAGCGGCGCGCCCTTGCCCCCGCACTTATCGCAGGCATTCTCTTCTTCGCCTACGGCAGCGTCCTCACCTTCATCCCGCTCTATACGCGCAGCCTCGGGCTGTCCTCTGAGACAAGCCTCTTCTATGCGTGCTATGCGGGTGCCATTCTCGTGACACGCCCCTTTATCGGACGTATCTTTGACCGCAAGGGACCGGACTACACCGTCTATCCGGGGCTGCTGCTCTTCGCGGCGGGGATGTTTCTCCTCGGCACGATCACGGGGCTCGCAGGGCTCATCACAGCAGCGCTTCTCCTCGGCGCAGGCTTCGGCGCGGTCACGCCAGCCCTCCAGACGCTCGCCGTACGCAGTGCTCCCGCCGCGCGCGCAGGTGTCGCGACTGCCACCTACTTCTGGTCGCTCGACATCAGCGTCGGACTCGCCGCTGCGGGTCTCGGCGTCGTTGCGGTCACCTACGGCTACGCATTTACCTACAGCATCGTCGATGTCGTTGTCATCGCTTTCGGCACACTCTGCTACGCCCTGTGGCGAAAGCACGGTAAAAAAAGAAGCGGTTGAGCCGCCTCCTCATCAATCTGTATTGCCGTCCGCCGGACGGCTTTTTTGATCGAGTTTTTCGCGGATTTCCTTCTCGCGCGCCTCACGCGCTTTCGTTTTCTCCTTCATCCGCTTTTCATACGCACGCTTGTCCACAGCCTCTAGGTATTCATCTGGAATGCGATCCAGAGCCTTTGGTTCGACGGCGTAGAGTTTCTTGTAATACTCCTGCGCCTTTGCCGTATCCTCCATCTCATCATAGAGTTCGGCAGCAATCAGATAGCCGTATGGATTCTTTGCATCCGTTTCGATTGCCTTCATCGCATCGGAGAGCGCACCATCGCGATCACCGAGCATACGGCGCACATCGCTGCGGTTCAGCCATGTATAGACATCCTTCGGATCGTCCGCAACGCCCTTGTCCGCATCCGAAAGCGCACGCGCCGCGTCGCCCTCCACGGCATAGGCGCGCGCACGAATCACGTGACTGAGGGCAGGGCTGTCGTCATGCGGTGAGGCAAATACGCGCTCCATCAGTGCAAGTGCCCGCTCGCTGTCCCCATAGTCACTGTACGCATCGCTGTTCTCACGGATCTTCTTGATCGCCTTCGCATCGGCATTCTCCACCTCGGCGCGCTCTGCAGCAAGGGCTTCCGCGCGTGCCTTTTCCGCCGCGTGCAGCTTTTCCCGAGCGCCGCTTGCCGCTTCACCCGCGTAGGCTGCATGGACAAGTGAAATTAGCCGCTCTCCGGCACGCTCCTTTGCGAGAAAATGCACAAGCAGTTCATTGATGCGCGGATCGCCCGCGAGTGTCGCACCGCCATCCTGCGTCACGGAGAGATTCCAATCCGCCGCACGGTCATAGTCGTGGAAGGCACGCGCCAACGCGCCCGCGACAAGATAGGCATTCTCCGGACTGTTGTCGTAGTCCTCGTTCGTCCATGTGACCGTCAGGAGGGGCGTCCCATCAATACAAATTGTTTTTCGGTCAATCACCGTTACATGACCCGCGCTGTAGTCTGTCATGAAGCCGGCGAGCTTCGCCTCGCGCCGCTCCGTCGCGGGGTGGTCAGAGAAGTCGTCCTGCGGCAGATTCTTCTCTTTCGGATCCTGATACTCCGTGAGATCCTGCGTCACATAGGTCAGATAGTAGCCCATGCGTGCCATCGCCGCAGCCCCACCGCCGGGGTTGAACCCCGCACTCGTCATGATGCGAAAGCCCCCCTCATCTGCCTCGTACTCCGTCGGCAGCGTGACATTTTTTGCAACGGAGTAGCCCACGAGCGCGTTGAGCTTGTTCCAGTCCATCAGGCCGAAATTCATGTTGAGGAAACTGAGCCCATAGAACTGCGCTGCCGCCTTTGCATAGTTGTGCGCGCTGTGCTGACGGATGCCATGCGTCATCTCATGCCCGAGCACGGCGGCAAGTTCGTCCACATTGCCGCCCAGCCCACGAATAAGACCGCGATTGATCGTCACATAGTCCGTCGGATAGCAAGCGGCATTAAAGACGGGACTGTCCGTCACCGCCCATGTGAAGGGGAGCGAATTCACACGCAGCACGTAGGCACCATCGCGTACAAGCCGCTCCATGATCCCGTCCACGAGAATGATATCATTTGCGTTGTGTGCGCGTCCATTTTCGGCGAGATCTTGCCGTCGGCTCTCCACCTGTGCATGCACATCGTTGCCGAGCGCAAGCACTGCGCCGAGTGCCGAGTGGTATGCGCCGAGCACACCGAGTGCCTGTGCCGCAATCCCCCACGCATCAATCGCCTCCGCGCGTGCAGGTGGGAAGAATGTCCCCACTGTGAGCACGAACGCCGATAGTATCATCACTGCTGTTTTTCGCATCCTTCACCTCACATTTCTGTCTGATCGAGGCTCAGTATAGCAGTCGTTTCCTAAAACAGACTGAAAGTCACAATACAAAAGGCACGGGCAAACGGCAGACGTGATCCGCCGCATTTGCCCGCGCCAACAGTATGTATGGTGATTACTGACGCTGATAGGTCTGGATATAGCGCGCACTCTCAAGATCGCCGCGATCCATGCAGTAGTCCACCGCTGTTTTGCCGCTCTTGTCACGGACGGCGGGATCTGCGCCCGCATCCAGCAGTGTTTTTAGGAGATTTTGGCGCTCGCCGGGGGAAATATACATCTTTGCAAAATAGATCAGCGGCGTCATCCCCCCATCACTCGTCACGTAGTTCACGTTAATCCCCTGCGTGATGAGGTAGCGCATGATATTCATATCAACCGCTGATGAGCCGAGACAGAAGAGCGCGTTGAAATAGCCGTAACTATAGTCCCACGAAGTCCCGTTGATGTCCGCGCCCCAGTTGTGCAGATACTGCACGAGCGTGAGATCGCTGTCCTTTGCTGCCTCCACAAGGTAGGAATGCATACGGTTTTTTTCCTGATGAAAGACATAGCCCTGCACATCCGCACCGCGCTCCAAGAGAAACTGGATCGTCGTGCGATTGTTTTTCTCAAGCGCATATCCGAGCGGCGTCGTTCCCTTTCTTGTGTAGTAGGCATTGATGGCGACCCCCTTGTCGAGCATCAGCTGCATCGTATTGTAGTCCGCCTTCTCGATGGCAAGGAAGAACATATTTTCATCCGTTGTAAGGTCACGATCCACAACCGGTGTGGTAATCTGTCCGGGGATGTAGACCGAGGGACGTGCACCGGGCGCCGACGTAGGCGCAGTCACCGCAGGAGATACCACAGGAGCATCCGCAAAAAAGACCCCCGCTGCCTCTGCCGAGGAAACGAGTGCCGTGCTGCCCATGCTCAGCACAGCTGCCGAAAGGGTCACTGCCATATATTTCTTCATTTGAAATCCCCCTCATAGACGTGAAAGCCATTCAACAGTAATAATAATTCGTTGTACGTCCCCTATTTCCTGCAATTTCAAGGGATGTTCCGAAAAATCCCGCTGATTCTCTCTGTTTTATGCTATACTTTAAGAAGAATCTACACGAGGAGGTAATCATCATGGAATTCAATGAACTCATTCAGGATCGCTTCTCCTGCCGCGCACTGTCAGACAGGGAGATCCCTCACGAATCACTCGACCGCATCTTTGAGGCAGCACGCGTCGCCCCCACGGCGGTCAACAAGCAGCCGTTCAAAATCTGGGCGTTCAAAAGCCCCGAGGCTCGTGCAAAGCTCGCGGAGACGACGAACTATACCTTCGGTGCGGGCGTCTTTCTCGTTGGCGGCAGCGCAGACGATGCTTGGGTACGGCAATACGACGGCCGCAGCTTCGCCGACGTGGACGCCGCCATCGTCGCGACCTACATCATGCTTGCCATCCACAACGAGGGACTGCGCTCGACGTGGGTCGGACATTTCGATGCACCGAAGCTGAAGGAAGCATTCCCGCAGATGGCAGACTACGACCTCATCGCCATCTTCCCCATCGGCTATGCCACGGAAAAGGGTGTTCCCTCTGCACGCCACACGCAGCGCAAGGCTGCGGCGGAGATTGTAGAGGTGTTGTAAGCCGTCCCCTTCCACTTTCACACAAAAATCCCCCACCAATGGTGGGGGATTCGTTTATCCCAAAGGGGCTTCTTACTTCATGAAGCTGAACGCGCGCTTGCCCGGATAGACCGCACTTGCGCCAAGCTGCTCCTCGATGCGCAGGAGCTGGTTGT
>ERZ773099.2844-NODE-2844-length-11592-cov-6.987865_pt1 | contig 11592 bp, 9 predicted proteins | sample MGYA00511120_ERZ773099 | MGnify/ENA primary metagenome ERZ773099 (study PRJEB29015, sample SAMEA2738012) | human oral metagenome | biome: human oral; feature: human-associated habitat; material: dental | place: China | collected 2104 ... | reverse complement strand
TCGTCTTCTCCGTCACGCCGGGTGCGATCAACTCCGTCACGGCGGCGAAACTCTATCACCTCAACGTCGATTACACGATCTCCGGCTTCCTCACCACGAGCATCGCCTTCTTCTTCCTCGTCTATCCCGCCCTGTTCTTCCTGCTGCGGTAATTACGCAACACAAAAGCCCTGCCGCAGCTGCGGCAGGGCTTTTGTGCAATATTCAACGAAATCAACGATCAAACGATGAAACGCGAAACCTCGTTCTGCAGATCCGTTGCAATCTGAGCAAGGCTCTCGCTCGCCTCGGCGATATCCGCGAGTGCCTGTGTCTGCGTGTCGACGGCGGCCTCTGCCTCATCCGTCGTCACGTCATTCTCTTTCGCCATATCCATGAGTTTGTTGCTGACAGCAGCGATTGCCTTATTCTTCTCCGTCAGCTTCTCCGCCGATGCGTTCAGCTTCGTCACAACGCTGTTCGCGCCCTCGACCGCCTCGGCGATCATGTCAAAGCGACGCTGCGTACGCTCGAGGTTGACGTTGCTCTCCTCGACCAGCTTCTTGGAGACCTCCATCGTATCAACAGCCTGCTGTGACTTCGTCTTGAGCTCACCGATGATGCCGTTGATCTCATCCGTAAAGCCGCGCGACTGCTCGGCAAGCTTGCGGATCTCCTCGGCGACGACGGCGAATCCGCGCCCTGCCTCGCCCGCACGCGCTGCCTCGATGGCGGCGTTGAGCGCGAGGAGGTTCGTCTGCTCGGAGATGGACTGGATCATCGCGCTCGCCTCTTCGATACGCTCCGCACGCTCATTCGTCTCCTCGACCACGCGCGAGACTTCCTGTGTGGCATCAGCGGTCTCGGCGGACTTCTTCATGAGGTCAGCGAGGATCTCCGCGCCCTCGGTCTGGCGCTTGCGGATGTTCTCCGTCGCCGCGTTCATCTCCTCCATGACCTTGCGGTTGTTGTCAAGCAGCCCGAGAATCTGATCTGTATGATCGACCGCATCCTGCGTGTCCTTCACCTGTACGCGTGCGCTCTCGGCAATGTCGTGAATGCCCTTGCGCACCGTCTCCGCCGAGTGTGCCGTGTTCTGCGCTGTCGCCGTCAGCTCCTCACTCGTCGCCGCGACGGACTGGGAAGCACCGTTGATCTTGCCGATGATCTCGCGCAGACTGTTTGCCATACGCCCGAGAGAGCCGACCATCGCACCAATTTCGTCCGTACGAGCTGCGTGTGCACGCACCTTCTCTCCCTTTGTCGGATCCAGATCGAGATCCGCGAAACGTGCGAGCGTATCGGACACATCTCCAATTGGAACAATCAGACGCCGCTGGATAAACGCCGCAAGCGCGATGACGAGCACCACGGTACAGATCACCGCCAGCACAACGGAGAAGATTACCATATCCCGCGCGGCACCGGTAAACTTATCCTTGTCCGTAATGGAGAAGATCGACCACTTCGCATCCACCCCTGCAAACTTAACAGCATGGAAGATGTAGACGGAGTCCTTGCCCGTGCTCGGCGAGACCTGCGACTTGCTGTACGGAGACTCCGTGAATACCTCCTGCTTCTCCGACTCCGGAGACTGCATGATCGTGAAGGCGTTCTTCATGATCGACTCCGGGCTCGTCCCATGCGCGACGAGATCGCCATCCTGATCCATCAACAGATAGATGTTGTCCGGCGTACTGACCTTGGCAAGATCCTCCTGAAGGTGCGTGACATCGAAGTCGAGCGAAAGCGCACCGACGAAATGCCCGTCCACGATGAGCGGCATGCCGATGGAGACAAGCAGAGCTTTTTTCCCGTTTACTTCGTCATAGTATGCCTCCGAGAGAACCAACTTGGACGTAGACTTTGGCTTCTGATACCATGTCGCGGTCTCATAGCCCGTGCAGGCCTCAAACTCGACTGCGTTTCCCTCACGGTCCGCATAGGGCATCACGCGCCCGGACTCATCCGAAAGCGGATCCGTGACATGCGCCGCATCCTGTCCATCGAAGGCGTTCGGCTCAAACACGACACCAATGCCCGCGAGGTTGTCATTCGAGGCAGCCGCATCGGCAAGCATTTCGTTCAGAGCTTGGCGGCTGCGTGCTTCGGGCGGTTGCTGCTGCATATAGGTATAGATGCGCTGCCGCACATCCTCCCCCGACTGCTGAACGGACTCATAGCGACTGATGGCAGCCTTGGAGCGCGCGCCCAATTCGTTGTACTGCGCCACCGTCCCCATCTCGAGAAGCTCATCATAAGCTCTGTAGCCAACGAACGAGACGAGGATCGTCACCATGACGACAATCCCGACGAGTGTGATCGCGTTCAGCTGAAAGCCAATCCCTCTCCCCTTCTTTTGCCCTTGTTCCTGCAAAATATTCTCTCCTTTCCCCTACGCCCGGCCATTCCGACACAGAACGAGGCATCCCTTGCCATAACCGCGCGCAAAGACAGCAGCATTCACTGCCGTCGAAAAACTACTCCAATATACGTAGTTTTTAATTCGCCATATACTTATTTTTTCCTGCCTAAGGAAAATTTTATTTGTGTGATATGCACAAAAGCAGCGACCACATTGGATCGCTGCTTCTGCATACCATATTTTGTTATCAAAACAGATCGTCGTCCACATCTACCTTGCTTGACAGTACTGTTCCGGTCACTGCGTCAATGCAGAGCTTGTACTCGACATTGCCGGCGTAGCACTTCACCTTGTAGGCAGGATGGAACATCGGCTGCGGTGCGGGCTGACCATTTGCAGCATCTGTCGCCTGCGCGGGTGCTGCCTGCGGCACCATACCGGGATGCTCGTCACGATCGTGCGTATCGCGTCCGTCGAGGTGTTCCCTGTCGTCATATCTGCCATCGTGACGATCATCACGATGCTTTTTCCCATGCTTTCCCTCCCTGTCGTGATCCTTCGCCGTCAGATAGACGGAGCGGAAGTCCAGCTCCGACTCGGACTTCCCGATCGCCTCCGCCGCAATCGACCGCACCTTCGCCTCATCGAGGAGCACGATGCCGCGCTGCTCTGCCTGCGCAGCGACCATCTCTGCGCGTGCCTGTTTCTCAGCGCGTGAGCTTGCCTCCGCTTGGCTGTGGTGGTAGTACGCGCCGCCCGCGCTGACGATGCCAACGAGTACGGCGAGTGCCGCCGCCTTCTTGAGACGCGCCGGGGTGAATACGCTCTTGACCTGATTCTTGACATTCTGCATTTCCATGATGTGTTCCTCCTCTGCCTTTCGGCTTGCATTGATTGCTGTATCATTGCTGATGGGTACATCATACGGAGAAATGTTAAACAAAGTGTAAACGCCCAAATAACTTTTTTGAAATTCTTCTGTGCGCTGAGATTTTTCTTCACATTTCGGTTATAATGGCAAAGGATTTCTTAAAAAAGGGGGCGTATTCATGCGTCTGCGCGATCTGTCGCTAAAGAAAAAACTGCTCATGACCAATGCGCTCATGATTGTCATCCCGATCACGGTGCTCATCGCTGTCGGCACGGTGCTCCTCGGGGGACTCCGCCATGCCGGCACACTTCAGCAGGAGGTTCTTGCCCTGCTCTGGCCGGAGCAGGGCAAGAACCTCTCCGTACAGTTCGCCCTGAGCTCGCTGCGCGCCGAGACGGAGAAGCGAAAGTTCAAGCTGCATCATATTGAGAGTGACATCCGTCTGCTTGAGGGTGCGGGGGTTCGCCTCCTCGTCACCCAAAAAGACGAAAACTATTTGTCACAGGGTGCAAATCCGGCGGAGATCCGCCGCATGGTCACACTCAAATGCGGCGGGCGCGGCTCTGTGCTTACATGGGATATGGAGGGACTGTTCTTCCGCTACGAGGGACTGCACAGCGAAACTGTGATCATGGGTGCAGGTGCCGTCCCCATGATGGGCGACGATATGGAGCCACTGCTCCCTCGCGATGTGCGCGATTTCATTCTGAACACTGTACTCGTCCTCCTCATCGGCGCAGCATCGATTGGAATTCTGCTTCTCGGACGCTATCTCGCGCGTCTCCTCTCAGAGCAGATCCTCGCCCCGCTTGCCGCGCTGCGTGCGGCTGCCGCCGCCATAAGGCAGGGCGACTTGAACCATGCACTCCCGCCGATGGGCAGCGACGAGGTAGGTGTAACCTGCCGCGCCTTTGACGATATGCGGCAGGATCTTGCCCGCGCTCGCGCACGCGAGGCGGAGGAGGAGGAGCGGCGCAGGGAGCTCTTCATCGGCATCCTCCACGATATCACAACGCCGCTGACCGCGATCAAGGGCTATGCGAGCGGGATTCTCGACGGCATTGCGCGCACACCCGAGAAGCAGCGCGCCTATGCCGAGCGCATCAGTGCATCCGCTGCGACCATGGAGCGTCTGACAATGCGCCTGCGCGAGTTCCTGCGGCTCGGGAGCGATCGGCTTCCACTCGCATGGGAGACCGTCGACGCACACGCCTTTCTCACTGCATCCATCGAGGAGCACACCCCCGCCTGCCGTGAGCAGGGGCTGTACCTCACACTCGAACATTTCGATGCAGGAACTTACATCCGCATTGACCGCGCAGAGTTCGTGCGCGTACTCAAAAATCTATGGGAAAACAGCAGCAAATATCGACGCGGCGAACGCGTGCATGTGCATATGACGCTCGCCGTCGAGGGAGACCTCCTTGCCATCTGCTGCGATGACGACGGTGTCGGTGTCCGTGCAGAGGAACTGCCGCGTCTCTTTGACAGCTTCTACCGTACGGACGCAGCGCGTACCAACGTTGCGGCGGGCAGCGGGCTCGGGCTTGCCATCGTGCGGCAGATCATGACGGCATTCGGCGGCGGCGTACGCGCAGAGAGTTCCCCGATCGGAGGGCTGCGCATCGTGCTGCTGCTGCCAATCCTCAAGAAAGGACAGAGGGATGCCGAATGAAAAAGATCTTACTGGTCGAGGATGATAACGACATTGCGGAGCTGGAGCGCGACTACCTCGAGGCGGACGGCTTTGCCGTGGATATCTGCGCCGACGGGGACGAGGGACGGCGTCGCGCGCTCACAGGCGACTACAGTCTCATCCTGCTCGATGTCATGCTGCCGGGAGCGGATGGCTTTGCCATCTGCCGTGCGGTGCGCAAGGAGCTCGACATCCCCATCCTTATGGTCTCGGCACGTCTTGAGGATGTGGACAAGATCCGTGCACTCGGGCTTGGTGCGGACGACTACATCGTGAAGCCGTTCAGCCCGAGCGAGCTCGCCGCGCGTGTCGAGGCGCACATCGCACGCTACGAACGCCTCAAGGGCGGCGCACAGACAGCCCCCACCGTCCTCCGTTTCGGCGACCTCGAGATTCAGCCGTGGACGCACCGCGTCTTTGTCGCGGGACGTGAGGTGCGTCTCGCCACGCGCGAGTTCGAGCTGCTGCTCTTTCTCGCGGAGCACCCGCAGATTGTCTTCAGCAAGGAGACACTCTACGACCGCGTCTGGGATCTGGATGCCATGGGGAGCACCTCCACCGTCTCCGTCCACATGAACCGTCTGCGCGAGAAGATCGAGCCCGATCCCGCACATCCGCAGTGGCTTCAGACCGTCTGGGGCGCAGGCTACCGTTTCAACAGCGAGGCAACCGGAGAGAAGTGAATTTTTTCCTGTGAACATTTTGCTAAATCCTGTTTTTTTGTTATAATGGGAAGCGGTTTGGCAAAATAAAATCTTAGGGAGTGTATCTAACTCATGACAGCAACCGCATGGTCGATTCTGCCGCCGATCATCACCATCGTCCTCGCGCTCTGGACGAAGGAAGTCTATATGTCGCTCATCATCGGCATCTTCTCGGGCGCAATGCTCTTTGCAGGGGGGAACTTTCTGCAGGCGACGCTGACGATGTTTCAGGTGATGGCGGACAAGGTCGGCAGCAATGTCAACATCCTCGTCTTCCTCGTCATTCTCGGCATCCTCGTCGCTGCCATCACGCGCTCGGGCGCGATGAACGCCTACGGTGAGTGGGCGACGCGCACGATCAAGGGGAAGCGCAGCGCATCCCTCGTCACGGTGCTGCTCGGCATCGTCATTTTCATCGACGACTATTTCAACTGTCTTACCGTCGGGACGGTCATGCGCCCCGTCACGGACAAGTTCCAGATTGCACGCACGAAGCTTGCCTACATCATCGACGCAACGGCAGCACCGATCTGCATCATCGCCCCCGTCTCCAGCTGGGCGGCAGCGGTCGGCTCATCCCTGCCCCCCGATGCGCAGATCGACGGCTTCATGCTCTTCTTGCAGACGATCCCGTTCAATCTTTACGCATGGCTCACGATCCTCTTCATGCTCTTCATCATCTGGACGGGGCGCGACTTCGGCGCGATGCGCAGGAGTGTGGAGAAGTCCAACGTGCATTTCGAGATCCCGAAGGAATATCAGGATACGGCGGAGGCATCTGCAAGTGCGGCGAGCGAGGGGCGCGGCAAGATGATCGATCTCATGCTGCCCCTCCTCGTGCTCATCGGCGCGTGTATCTACGGGATGCTCTACACGGGCGGCATCCATGAGGGGAAAGGTGTCGCGGAGGCATTTGCAAACTGCGACTCGTCGAAGTCGCTCGTGCTCGGCTCGTTTATCGCCTTTGTCTTTACAGGTCTGCTCTATCTGCCGCGCCGCGTCGTCTCGTTCAATGTGTTCTGCGACAGCTTCGGCTGGGGCTTCAAGGCGATGACCCCCGCGATCTTCATTCTCTGCCTTGCGTGGACGCTCTCGGGCATCTGCAGCAAGGAGTATCTCGACCTCGGCGGTTTCGTCGGCTCTGTCGTGCAGGCGAATGCAGGTGTTGTCATGTTCCTGCCGCCGCTCTTCTTCCTCGTCGCGGCAGGGCTTGCCTTTGCCACAGGTACGAGCTGGGGGACGTTCGGCATCCTCATCCCGATCGCCATCGCCGTCCTCGGACAGACCGCCCCCGATATCCTCGTCGTCTCCGTCGCCGCAATTCTCTCGGGCGCGGTCTGCGGTGACCATGCCTCCCCCATCTCCGACACCACCATCCTCGCCTCGGCGGGCGCACAGTGTCACCATCTCGACCACGTCTCGACACAGCTGCCCTACGTTGCTGTCGTCGCGTGCTGCTCCCTCCTCGGCTACATCGTCGACGGATTTACCGAGAACGGCTACATCGGTCTTGGCGTCGGCATCACTGCTCTCGTCGTATTCATGGTTGTCCTCTCTGCGCGCGTGGACTCGGCAGAGAGATAGAACCTCAACATACACGCAAAGAACCGCCAACGGGATATCCCCCATTGGCGGTTCTTTTTCGTTGTTTAGGAAAACACTGATAAATGCCTTTACTTATCCATCATCCCAATCATCCAGTCGCGCAGGATGACCGCCTGATTGATCGCCGGATCCTTCGCGCCGTAGAGCAGGGTGACGTTCTCGCCTGCCGCAAGATGTTCCGCGACCGTCGCCATGTGGGTCGGTGCAGCCGTACCGGTCGAGAGCTCCGCACGATATTTTTCAGCAAACTCGGCGAAACGCTCAGCCTTGTGTCCAAACCATGTACGCAGCTCAGGTGAGGGGGCAATGTCCTTCCACCAGTCCGCGAGCTTCGCGCGCTCCTTGGATATGCCGCGCGGCCAGAGACGATCCACCAGCACGCGGAATCCATCGTCCGCAGAAAGGTCCTCGTAGATCCTCTTGATTTGAATGTGTGCACGCATCATCCTGCCTCCCGTTCCATATATGCGTCCACAGAGGGTATCTCCCCCGAACGCAGCGCATCGATCATCCGAATGATGCGCGGCGGCGGCGTCCACGCAAGCGGAAGGAAACAGTCCGCACAGCGGTTATACATCATGCGCAGATCGTTCTCGGCATGACGACGCAGGAGTTCGTACTCCGCCTTGCGCCGCTCATAGCGTCGTCCTGCACGCAGATAGCCGACTGAGGTAACTGCGCCCCAGAGCACGAAGTAGTATGCCCATACGAAATGCGGCAGGAACGGTGAGAGCGGGAAATAGACAAGCGCCGCAATCAGTCCGCCGACCAGCGCCCAGAGCACGAAGGACGGACGATGCATCCCGCTCTCGATGTAGTCCAGATCCTCAACGACTTGATAGAGGTTGCTGTGCTGAACAAAATAGTCCTTCAAACGTTCCAATCCGTCGATCTGTGCCGTGCGCTCGGTCGGAATCGGCGCGGGAGCGTTCAGTGCAATCTCAGCAGGCATTTCCCGCTTGTGTTTTTCCGATCCGTCCGCAATGAAGCTCCACGTCTCAAGCTCGTCATCAACGAGGGCACGCTGTCCACAGTGCGGACAAATACGCGTAAGTCCCTCTATTTTCGCTCCACATTCATTGCAAATCACGTCAATTCCTCCTTACTGTTAAAATTTTATGATACATAATAACACAAACGATTCTTTTTGTCTAATGGAATTATCAGTATACATAACAAGGGCTGCCCACAAACCGGGCAGCCCTTTGCATCGTGATTATTCTTTTTCCCGCCGCTGTTTCGAGCGGTAGCCAAGCCAGAGAACGAGCAGCCATGCGGGCAGGATCAGGACGGCGAGCTGCATTCCCGGGAGCTGCGCCATCATGAAGACAACGCCGGCGAGGAAGACAAGACAGCCGTAGTTGATCCACGGGTAAAACGGCGCACGGAATTTGATGTGTGCGCCCTCACGCTCCATCTTCCGACGGAACTTCAGATGCGTCACAACGATGGTCGTCCAACTGATGACAGCGGCGCAGATTGCGATCGAGATGAGATAGAGAAACGCGTCGCCCGGGAAGAAGTAGTTCAGAAACACGACAATGAGCGTGATCCCCGAGGAAATCAGAATACCGAGCACGGGCACACCGCGCACGGAGAGACTTCTCAGCACCTGCGGCGCGTCTCCGCGCTGTGCGAGTCCGTAGAGCATACGGCTGTTGCTGTAGATGGCAGAGTTGTAGACGGAGATCGCCGCCGTGAGCACGACGAAGTTCAGAATGTGCGCGGCAGCGGGGATGCCGATGTTTTGGAAGATCTGTACGAAGGGGCTCGCCTCCATGCCGACCTCGTTCCACGGCCAGAGTGCCATCAGCACCGCCATCGTTCCGACGTAGAAGATCAGAATGCGCCAGATAACCTGGTTGATCGCCTGCGGAATCGTGCGGTCGGGATCCTCCGCCTCGCCCGCCGTGATACCGATCAACTCGATGCCGCCGAACGAGAACATGACGACGGCAGTGCCGAGGAAGAAGCCCCACCAGCCGTTTGGCAGAAAGCCGCCGTGTTCCCAAAGGTTGCTGACATTCGCGGGGAACGGTGCGCCCGTGACGAGCAGCCAGCCGCCGAGCCCGATCATGAGGACAATCGCCGAGATCTTGATGAGTGCCATCCAGAACTCCATCTCGCCGTATGCGCGGACATTCGTCAGGTTGAGCGCGGTGATGGCGGCAAGGCAGATGAGGGCGGAGAGCCACTGCGGGAGATCCGGCAGCCAGAAGTTCATGTAGATGCCGACCGCCGCGAGCTCCGCCATGGAGACGATGATGTAGTTGAACCAGTAGTTCCAGCCGGAGAGGAAGCCCGGAAAGTCGCCCCAGTATTTGCCCGCATAGTGACTGAACGAGCCGGAGACCGGCTCATCGACCGCCATCTCGCCGAGCATCCGCATGATGAAGAAGATCATGATGCCGCCGAGAAGGTAGGCGAGCATGACCGCAGGTCCCGCGAGTGCGATGGTGGATGCCGAGCCGTAGAAGAGCCCCGTTCCAATCGCCCCGCCGAGTGCGATCATCTGGAGATGTCTGTTCTTGAGCCCGCGTCTGAGTGCGGGCGATGCTTCCTTTTCCTGCATAAAAACTCCTTTTTTAGCTGCGCTGACGATCCTTTAGTGCCTGCTCCATCTCGCGCTTCGCATCCTTTGCCTTGAGGCTTTGACGTTTGTCGTAGTTGTGCTTGCCGCTCGCAAGCCCCAGTTCGAGCTTTGCCCGTCCGCGCTTGAAGTAGACCTTGAGCGGAACGAGGGTCATGCCCTTCTCACGCGTCTTGCCGAAGAGCTTCAGAATCTCCGCCTTGTGCATGAGCAGACGACGCACGCGCAGCGGATCGTGGTTGAACTGGTTGCCCTGTTCGTAGGGGCTGATGTGCATGTGATCGAGGAAGATCTCCCCGTTCTTGATGTAGGCGTAGCTGTCGCGCAGGTTCGCCTTGCCCGCACGCAGTGACTTGACCTCCGTTCCGACGAGTTCCAGCCCTGCCTCGTACGTCTCGTGGATGAAATAGTCGTGACGCGCCTTGCGGTTCTCACAGGCGATCTTGACGCTCTCGTTCTTCTTTCCCATCGCAATTCCTCACTCGGCGTTCCCCGTTCCGCCCTCGGTCTTACGCTTGACGTGGCGCGTCGGGCGCGGCGCACGGCGCGGCTTCTCTGCGGTATCCGCCTCAGGCCTCTGCGAGCGGTAGCCCGGCGGATCCGGCCAGACGGCACTGTTGAGTCCCGTCACCTTGACACGGTGGTAGTCGCGCGGGCCGCGATCCTCGCCGTAGTCATAGGTTCTGCCGCGCCCGCGTGCACGGTCACGGCGGTCGCCGCCGCTCTGTGCGGTGCGTGCGGGACGCTCACTGCGCCGCCCGCCGTCCGCCTTGGGTGCTGCGGCACGCGGCTTTGCGGGGACGCTCGCAGCAGCCTTGTGCGCCGCACGCTCCCCCTCCTGCACGCGCTTGCCGTGCGTACCGTGTGCGCCGCGCGTTTTCTTGCGCCGCTCGGCGGGTGTCGCCTCAACATCGGCGAGAATCGGCTCCGCCCTCTTCTCGCCCTTCTTCTTCCGTGAACGGCGGCTGCGCTTGCCAGAGGATGGACTTTTCTCCTCAGATGCCTTGGGGTTTGCGGGTGTTTTTGCCGTTTTCACCATATTTGACTCGTAGACACCGTTATCCTTTAGCACGAAGTCGAGCGTCCGTGCCTGTACATCGGCACGCGTGATGATGATGGTCACGCTGTCGCCGAGGCGGTAGCGCGTACCCGTACGCTCACCGACCATCGCATACTGCTCCTCGATGTAGGCGTAGTAGTCGTTCACCATCGTCGAGACGTGCACAAGCCCCTCAACACCGTTCTCAAGCTCGACAAAGATGCCGAACGCCGTGACACCGCTGATGATGCCCTCGAAGGTCTCGCCGACGAACTGTGCCATGTACTCGATCTTCTTCATGTCCGTGGTCTCACGCTCCGCCTCGATGGCGATGCGCTCGCGCGCGGAGGAGTGCTCCGCCGCATCGGGCAGCGTGGCACGCAGCCGCTCGCGCTTCTCTGCGGGGATGTGTCCCGTGGCAAAGGTCTCGCGCAGGAGACGATGCACAAGGAGATCGGGATAGCGTCGGATGGGTGAGGTGAAATGTGTATAGTAGCGTGCGGCAAGCCCGAAATGCCCAAGGCTCTGCGTCGAGTAGCGTGCCTGCTGCATGGAGCGCAGGGCAACTGCGCCAATGATCCGCTCCTCGGGTGCGCCCTTCACGCGGTCGAGCACCGCCTGTATGTCGCGCGGCTGCACCTTGCCGTCCTCGCCCACGTTCAGACGCAGACCGAGTGCTGCGAGGAGGCTTTGGAAACGCTCGATCTTCTCACTGTTCGGTGTTTCGTGCACGCGGTAGACGA
>ERZ773099.2842-NODE-2842-length-11596-cov-16.433671_pt1 | contig 11596 bp, 6 predicted proteins | sample MGYA00511120_ERZ773099 | MGnify/ENA primary metagenome ERZ773099 (study PRJEB29015, sample SAMEA2738012) | human oral metagenome | biome: human oral; feature: human-associated habitat; material: dental | place: China | collected 2104 ... | reverse complement strand
TCATGCGGGCCCTGGGCGAGGTGCTCCTGTCCAACCTGTCCTACAAGTCCTTCGCCGACGTCGCCCACGACCTCATCGGGCCGTGGGCCGGCTTCTTCGTGGGCTGGACCTACTACGTGTGCTGGTTGGTGACGGCTGTGGCTGAGGTCATCGTCATCACCGGCTACGTGGGGTACTGGTGGCCGACTCTGCCCCTGTGGGTCACGCCGGTAGTGACCGTGGCCCTGCTGTTCAGCCTCAACCTGGCCACCGTCAAGGCCTTTGGGGAGATCGAGTTCTGGTTCTCCATCATCAAGATCGTGGCCATCGTGGCGCTCGTCGTCGTCGGCGTCATCATGGTGCTGCGCGGCTTCACGGCGCCCAACGGGGCCCGGGCCCAGGTGTCCAACATCTGGGCAGGCGGCCTGCTCCCCAACGGGCTGAAAGGATTCTTCGGGGCCTTCCAGATCGCCATCTTCGCCTTCGTGGGCACCGAGCTCGTGGGGACCGCCGCCGCTGAGGCCAAGGACCCCGAGGTCACCCTGCCGCGGGCGATCAACGCCATCCCGATGCGCATCGTCCTGTTCTACCTGGGGGCGCTCGCGGCCATCATGGCCGTCACCCCGTGGCGGGAGATCAACCCCGAGAAGAGCCCCTTCGTATCCATGTTCGCCCTGGCGGGGCTTGGCGTGGCCGCCAGCGTTGTCAACTTCGTGGTGCTCACGGCCGCGGCGTCGTCGGCCAACTCCGGGGTCTACTCCACCTCCCGGATGCTGTTCGGCCTGTCCTGGGCGGACAACGCCCCCCACGTCTTCCGCAGGCTGACGGCCCGATCGGTACCCGGAATCTCCCTCATCGTCACCTGCGTCAGCCTGTTGACCTCGATCCCGCTGCTCTACACATCCGAGTCCATCATCGATGCCTTCACGACCGTGACGACCGTGGCCAGTGTTCTGTTCATCTTCGTGTGGTGCGTCATTGTCATCTCCTACTTGCGCTTCCTCACCCTGCGGCCCGAGCTCCACCGGGCCAGCGCCTTCCGCCTGCCCGGTCAGCGCGTGGCGGCCTGGCTGTGCCTAGCCTTCTTCGCCTTCGTCATCTGGACCCTCACCCAGGCCCACGACACCCGGGTCGCGGTCTTCGCTTCGCCCCTATGGCTGGTGGCGCTGGGGGTGGCGTGGGTCGTCCACAGCCGCCGGCTTGCCGGACAGGAGCAGCAGTCGTGACTGCTAGCGGCGATCGACCGGAGATGCCACCAGCAGGGGCGACAGGGGACTCGACGTCGTCGGCCTCCCTGGAGGACTTGCTCGCCCGGGCAGCCGCCGCGGTCCGCCGGGCCGCCGCCTTCGCCCTGAACCCGGGCGAGGAGCTGCGCATCGAAGTTAAGGCGCACCGCAACGACCTGGTCACCCAGGTCGACCGCGGCGTCGAGGAGCGCATCGCCCGCCAGCTGGAGGACACCGGCATCCCCCTCCACGGCGAGGAGAAGCACCGGATCGAGGACTTCGAGGCCTATCGCGGGCGCGCCTGGGTGCTCGACCCCATCGACGGGACCCTCAACTACGTGTCCACCCACCGCGACTGGGCTATTTCGCTCGCCTTGGTCGACGACGGCGTCCCCGTGCTGGCGATCCTCGCCGACCCCGTCGCCGATCGGCTCTACACGGCGATCCGTGGCCGGGGTGCCTGGGTCGAGCCGCTGACTGGCGAAGCGGGCGCTGACGGCGGCGTCGGGCCGAGGGCTCTGCAACCGGTGGAGGACCTGCCCCTGAGTGAGGGGATGGTGATCGCCCACTATCAGCTCACGCAGCACGCGGCCATCGGCCGGGCCATCGAGACCTCCCGCGGCATGCGCTGCTACGGGGCGGCCGCCCTGGAGATGGCGGAGGTGGCCGCGGGCGGCGCGGTGGTCTACGCCCAGCCGCTGCTCCAGCCCTGGGACGTTGCGGCCGGGGCGCTCCTGTGCACCGAGACCGGCGTGGTCCTCACCCGGATGGACGGGGCGCCCTTCGACGTGCGCCGCGCCGGGTCGCTGCTCGTGGCCACCCCCGCGGCCCATGCCGAGGTGCTCGGGCATCTGTGCGTCGCCGGCGACTAAGGTTCGCAGGACCGGGCTGGTCCGCGCGTTCGTACCTTAGGGTGCGCGTTCGAGGGGTAAAGGGTGCGAACGCGACACCTACCCTACGAACGCGTGAGCGGTCAGCCGCTCGATACGTACAGCGCAGGCGGTCATGCCGGTGTTAATCTTCATTACGGTCATTTAGGTCCGGGGGTGCTTGCCGCCACCCGAGGGATCGTTGCGAAAGGTGCGCCGTGTGAGGCAGGCATTCATCTTGCTGTTGATCTGCACCGCCAACTTCATGAACGTCCTGGACGTCACGGTCGTCTCCGTCGCGCTTCCTGACATGGGCGCCACGCTGGGCGCATCGCTGAGCGAGCTCCAGTGGGTCGTCAACGCCTACACCCTGCCGTTGGGGACGCTTCTGATGTCTGCGGCGACCCTGAGCGGATCGGTGGGGCGGCTGCGTCTGTTCCGCTGGGGAATCGCCCTGTTCACAGCCGGTTCCCTGGTCTGCGCGTTGGCGCCGTCGGTGGACGTCCTGGACTGGAGCCGCTTCATTCAGGGTGTCGGCGGTGCGATTTTCCTGGGCGTCGGCGTCCCCATGATCTCCGACCGCTACCAGGCAGGCCCTGCCCGGGCGCGGGCGATCGGGGTATACGGGGCGGTCTCCGGCGCGGCCATCGCCCTGGGGCCGCTCATCGGCGGCGGGCTCGTCCTGCTGGCGGGCTGGCGCTCGATCTTCTGGGTCAATGTCCCGGTGGGCCTCGCAGTCTGGCTGGGCTCGCGATGGGTCCCCGAGACAGGCGCGGATCGGGGCGCCGCTGCGATAGGTGCGGCGGTCAGGAAGGTCGACTGGCCGGGCACGGCACTGTGCGTCGCCATGACGGGGGCGCTCACGTTGGCGCTGCTTCAGGGCAACACGTGGGGGTGGACTTCGCTCGTGATCGTCTCCCTGCTGGCTGGCTCGGTGGTGCTGTTCGGCGCCTTCTGTGTCGTCGAGAGACGATCGGCCAGCCCCATGGTGGATGTCTCGATCCTCACCGAACCCACCTACGCAGGCAGCGTCCTGGTCGGCTTCATCATCCAGGCGGCCCTCATCGGGCCGATGGCCTTCCTGTCCCTGTACGCGCAGAACATCTACCGGCTCACCCCCGCCCAGACCGGGTTGTGCTTCCTGCCCTTCAGCGCCTCCGCCCTCGTTGTGGCCGCCACCTGCGGAGGAGCGGTCAGACGCTATGGGGCCAGGGCGAGCCTGCTGGGGATCGTCCTGGGCGGCGTCGTCGGCTCCTGCCTGCTCATGCTCCTGCGCGGATCGAGTACCTGGCTGGTCCTCATCCCCGGGCTGGTCCTGGCGGGGGCCGCGACCGGGGCGACCGGGACGATTGTTAACCAGCTGGCGGTCTCCTCGGCCGATGAGGACACCGCTGGGATGACTTCGGGATTCTCCGCCTCCGCTCGCCAGCTCGGCATCGTCATGGGGGTCGCGGTGATAGGTGTGAGCTATGAGCGCGTCATCCGGAGGGTGATGACGATGGCCCCGGAGATCGGCGTCCTGGGGCGGGCCGCGGATCGGGAGCGTCTCATCTCCCTGGTGGCCTCCGGCAAGGGACTGCGGGCACTGGAGGGTTGGCCAGCCGCTGCGCCGGCTGGAGTGCGAACCCACCTGGCGCTACTGGTCCGCTCCGCCACGGATGCGGGTCTTACCGTGAGCCTGGGGGTTGGGGCCGCGGTGATGCTCGCCGTGGCGATCTACCTGGCACTCACCGTGCCCGGTCGGCGTGCGAAGACCGGTGTTTTGCACCTGCTCTCCTCGTGACCATACGACCCGCGTGGTCGTGCCTTAGGGCGCGCGTTCGAGGGGTAGAGGGTACGAACGCGCGCCCTAACCTGCGAATGCGCGGGTAGTCAGCTGGCGGGGGCTACTTGGGTGGTGAAGTCTTCCTTGCCCTGATTGTCGGTGACGACGGCGGTGATGGAGACCTGCTGGTCGGCGGGGACGGTGGTGGTGGCCTGGGCGCCGGTGAGGACCTCTTCGGTGCCGTCGGCGTGCTGGATGTACCAGTCGACGTTCGTGATCGTGCCGTCGGAGTCGGTGGATGCCGAGGCGTCCAGGGTGATCTGGTCGCCGTCGCGGGTGAGGGTGAAGGAGCCGGTGGGGCGCATGTTGTCCACCTGTGCCTGCGCGGCGGCGGGCTGTTCCTGAGCGGCCTGCTGGTCGTTCAGGGTGTTCATGACGGAGGTGGCCATGGCCTTGTGGCCGTTGGTGTTGGGGTGGAAGCGTCCGTCGTTGATGAGGCCGTCGAACCAGGAGGACTGCTGGCCGCACAGCTCGTGTCCGGCGAAGGAGGCGGAGGGGTCGGTGAACCGGTGGCCGTGGCGTTGGGCGGCGGCCCTGGCGGCGGCGTTGATCTCGTTGGTCTTGGCGTTGATCCAGCGCTGGTCCACTTTGGTGACGCCTTCGCAGCGTCCTGGGACCGGGAAGATCTGGCCGGTTCCCCGTGGGGTGAACATGCGCGGGTAGCCGACGGCGACGACGGTTGCGCCCGGGGCGCGGGCGGTGATGTCGGCCATGAGTGTGTCGTAGCTGGTGATGCCCGCGCGTGTGGTCTTGCCGGCCAGGGCGTCGATGGCGCCGTCGACCTGCCCGGAGACCTCCTTGTCGCTGGAGCAGTTGGAGAAGGGAGCGACGGTGACGCACTTGGAGAAGATGGTGGAGAAACCGGCGTCGTTACCACCGATGGAGAAGGTGACCAGACCCGTGGTGGCGTTCAGGCGGTCGAGCTGGGCGGGTTCGTTCCAAGAGGTCCTGGGCTGGTAGAAGTCGGGGGTGCGGGCTCCTGAGCAGGCGCCGAAGTCGAGTGCCTTGCCGGTCCGGTCGGCGACCTGGTGGGCGTAGGCTGCCGTGGCGCGCTTGCACTTGTTACCGTTCTCCACCTGCACGTCGGTGCCCTTGGCATAGGGGGGAGCGCCGACGCCGGAGGCATAGGAATCCCCGAGGGCCACGTAGTTGCCCGCCGGCAGGGACGGGGCCAGAGGTGCTGAGTAGACCGAGGGGCCGACGGCGGTGAAGACGGCCAGAGTCATGGCGAGCGCACCGAGGCGGGCGGGTCGGGCGGAACGGAGTCGCAGGAGCCGGACGAGGTGCTGAAGGAGTTCGGTCGAAAGCGGTGAGTGATGGGGACGGTTGGGCACAGTGAGCTCCTCGACATTGAACTGACGACTCAAAAGAATACTACCGATCGGTGAAGTTTAGTGGATCGCGAGGTTGTACGCGACCTACTGTTTCTGAAATAACTACTGCCGCCTGACTGAGGGTAGCCCTCAGCCGCCGATATAGCTCCATGCTGTGTCGATAGTATGTATCTTGATCTCGCAGTATGAAACGACTTCCCTACCGTTTTAGGGCGTACCATGTGACGTCCAACCCTTGTTTGTCAGCACGTTTTTTAGTTTGCGAAACTGGAATGTTGTGCCGGTTGGGCGTCTTTTGTGAAATTCGTGGTTCACCCGCCCAACTAGTCCCGGTTACGACCATGACATGGTCAATTTTTCCGTCCGGCCCGCCTTTCTTTCTTTCAGGGTACCAGTCTGTGTAGAAAAGGTCGCCCGCGCGTGCCGCTTGGATGTCTATGAGCGGTGTGTAAGAACTGTGCTTGATAACATAGTTATATTGGAACGATGCAACGCTCCATGTGTGTGACGTGCGTGCTGAGGGCATCGGATAAAAAAATTCGGTGTCCAGATATCCGGGCTTTCCCATGATAGATGGTACTGTAATCCGGGCCGTATACCCCATCCGCCGGCGCGCAATACTTGCGAAACAAAGTTTGCGCAGTTGTTTCCATTTACGTACGGGTACTCTGGATTGAAGTCATCTCTTTTGTCTCCGTTGTTCGGACGGCCCGTCCATTTAAACGCATACTTAACCATGTTTCCAACATTTGTGCGAGGTTGCTTATGCCGCGCGGGTGACGCGGCAGGTTGGTCTTCTGAATCCTCAGCATCTGGTAATGCAGCGGCGTTGGGGTCATCCGAAGATGGTGTTGGATTGTAACCGTCCGGGACTTCTCCGGCGATTGCGGCCTCTTCCGCAGCGCTATCGTCGATTTCGTCGGCAGTAACGATATAGCCACTGCTACCCTGTGATAGCGTGATGAGATGACGGTCCGACCAGCTTCCCGGTTCGCTTTCACCATTGTATGTAAATTCTGTCGAAATATCTGCTGTGACGATAATGGTTCCGTCCTGCTGAGGCGTTGTTTCGATGATGCTGACTTCGCTTTTCGCGGAAGTCACCGCTGTACCCTCGTTGGCCAGCTCGTCCCGCGAATCGTGGGCTTCTTGCTCGGTTGAAGTAAGAGCTGCAGCAGACGTGGAGGTATTGGAGTCGGTCCATTCCGCGTCTACGGTCGCTTGATAGTCAGAGACGGCCTTGGTGACCGCTTCATTGTCGGGCTCAGAACCAGCCTGTCCAGGCAGGGCAACCGATGGGACCGAACAACCGAGCGCAATTGACGCCGCAAAAATAAATGAGAGTTTGCGTAGTGAAGGTTTAGTACACCTCATGGTCCATTCTCCTTTTGTGGAACTATATCTCCCGTAGAACGACATCGATCTGACTAATGTGAGCCCCAGTATGCGATTTCAACAGGTATCAAAAATTGCTTGGTAAATCTATGCCGTATATTTGATGATGGTAGTAAATCGGCTTGTCGGACTAGGGTAGTGAATGGGCAGTTGTATTCCTGTGGTGGTAGGTATCCGTCGTGGATGCGGCGGTGAGCGGTCAACCATCAGCTGACGCTACGCGCAATAGTGACAGGGACGTCGAAGGTGGCAAGTATAGAATATCAGTGCGGAGCCTCCTTGCGAATAGAATATTGACGCAGACCGTCTCAGACGGGCTCGAGGAGATCAAGACACTGGCCAGGACCCTGACCGAAAGAGCCGCCGACACCCCTGGCTTACTTTGACCACCCCCGCACCTCCAACGGCCCCACCGAGGCAGTCAACGGCCGCCTGGAACACCTATGCGGCATCGCCCTGGGATTCAGAAACCTCACTCATTACACCATCCGCAGCCTCATCCACACCGGACGCCTCAAAGACCACCTGGTAACAACCACCTAAACCGACTCTGCCGACCCCCTGGCCCTGCTTGGCGGCGATCTCCTGCCTCCCGGCCTCCAGCCCCGCCTCGTCATGAGCCGATCCCAGGTGCTCCAGCAAATCCGGCGCACACCGCCGAACTTGGACACGATCTGCACCGCCGTGGCCTCCGAAGCGGTCCTGACCTTACGCAGAAACGGGCTTATATCGGTGCACCATACGGGCTCTTAGCGCCCCGCCACCAGACCCCAACACCGCAATACCAACGAAAACTCACACCCCATCACCCACAACCCACCAAAGTGTCATGAGTCAGGCCTGAGAGCAGGTCCGAGTCGCAGACAGCTGTGCCCGCGACTCACAACTTTCGCTAGCATGAAGGCCTAATCCGGATAGGGCGGGAGGTATATTCGTCCAGCGAGACAAGTAGCTGCTGACCTGGGTGAAGGGAAACGATCGCTATTTCCGTGAACGTCTCATGCAGACTTTCGAGGCGAAAGAAGTCAGCTACTATACGATTCCGCTTCGGACTGCTTTGACGACGGCGCCCACTCTGTCATGAACTCCTAGCTTTGCAATGAGGGCGGACACATGAGTCTTTACAGTCGCTTCACTGATGTTCAGCCGACGGGCAATCTGTTTGTTGGGAAGCGCCTCCGCCATGAGTGCCAGCACGTCGATTTCACGTTGAGATAGATGATCGAATTCGGGAGAACCGGACACATGGCGTGTCGGGACAGTCTCAGCCTGTTCGGTTTTCGTGGGCTTGACAGAAAGGATATTCTCGGTTTCACGCAAATGGCGGCTAGAGGAAGGGGAGAGCACGAGATTCCCCTCGACCGCCTGACGAATGGCACCGGCGATCGATTCGACGGGATCTTCTTTGGCTATGAAACCATTCACGCCAGCCGCGAGAGCACGTTCGACTAAATCTTTCTCAGTGAAAGTTGTCAGAATCAGAATTGCTGTTTCTGGTAGCTCTTCGTGAACAATGGTGGCGAGGGAGACGCCGTCCATTTGAGGCATCTGAATATCGAGAAGAATCGCTCGCACGGCAGGATGGTCGGGTGATTTGAGGAGCTGGAGCGCTTCGCTCCCGTCGCATGCCGTCCATGCGACACTGATGTCCTCTTGGGTGTCGAGAAGCGTGCTGAGGACGTGGCGAACAAGAGCGTCATCATCCGCTATACCAATGCATATCATTCAGCACGCTCCTTGGAGGTCGTCTGCGGAACGACTGCGCTGATGATCCACGCCCCATCTTCGATTGAGGTGGTGAGAGTGCCACCGAGCGCTTCCAGTCGTTCACGCATGCTCAGTATTCCCATGCCGGACGAAGGTAATGCCCCGTTGAGATTTTCACTGACGGCGTTGGTGGAGAGGATTCGAATACAGTCTTGATTCTGAGATATTGTAAGCGTAGCAGGAGTCGCAGGATCTCCATGCCGTATAATGTTGGCACCGATCTCTCGAAGTATACGGGAAAGGACTAACGTTTGAGCGCGAGTCAAATGAATATGGTCGGCGATATGGCAACTCATGTGAAACCCTGCGTCGGTGACATCGTGTGTGACGAGATTTGCGGAGACGATGATATTATCGACGGCATGTATTGACGGAGAGTCGTTGGACGAGGAAAGATAGTGGGAGTCCTTCTGTAGTGCGTAAAGAAGGATGCGTAGTTCATGAAGCGTGTCGGCTCCGGTCCGGGCGATAGCGGCGAACTCCGCCTTCGTCTCCGGTGAATAAGCGGGATCTTCTGAAGACACCCGCGCCCGAAGCACGGTCTGCGACATCGAGTACGATACGAGGTCGTGCATGTCTTTTGCGATATCGCTTCTTATTCTCTTCAAACGCTCTTCCTTCATGTTGGCTTGCTTATACCAGAAGCATTCGGCTTGTCGCGCAATAGCGCCTATAAGTATGGTAAATCCGGATAGTGTAATTCCGGCTATTTCAAATAAGCTCGTTCGCGCCGAAGGTGTGATGACAGGTGATATGGCTGTTGGAAGGTTATTGGATGTTAGTATGATCACAGTGGAGGCTATGTCGTTGATCAGAAATACAAGGAAAGCTTGTTTTAGCATAAAAAAGCGACCCAAGTATAGGTAGAATAGTGAGAGGCTTCCTGCGATGTCGGATGCGTAGGCTCCAGGCAGGGAGAGGAAGCACAGCATGCATACCGAGAACGTTGCGATTGCCGATGGTTGCCAAAAGGGGATTGTGATAGAAATCAGCGACGCCAAGATGATGAATATCAAAAGCTGCCTCGAAACCGGAACTGGCCTCATGAATAGAGGTGTGAAGATGCTTAGGATGCAATATGTGATTCCGAGGGCCACATATATTTTAGTCGTGGGCGTGTTTATTGTTGTTCTGTTGGTTAAATACTTCGAAAGAGAGAGTAGGGGAGGGTGAGCAGTTCTTGCAGCCATTTTCTCCCGTCCTCACTGGATGAAGCAGGTCCGGTGGTGGGTGAGCTTCAGTTTCAGCGTACGGCGCTATCGGCCGATCGGCAAAATATGGGAGATGGGGCGTTCAGCCTCTTGACACGCACGTTGGTCGGTACGGCTATCGCACGTGCTTCTCGCTCCTCCTATTGGCTCATCCGATCGGATGAGCGTTCACCCCTTGAACTGATAGGAGCGGTTAGTTGTCGTTGTTCTCGATCTTCCGTTGTCTGGCTGAGTAGGGGGTGGGTGGCGGCGTCGCAGGTGCTGTGGGTGGGATGATGCTGGTTGGGTGTGGCGGTGTGCCGCGTGTCGTCTCGCGGTGGCCGGGCTTTTCCGGGGCCAAGGGGGTCCTGCGTGGTCACGGTGGGCAAGGGGCAAATGTATGTCGATGGGGCGATAGGCTCTGGGGCCTGAGCCCGGTCAGCTGGAGGCTGGCCTGGGGGCGGCCTTGTAGCGCAGGACGGTGCGGCGGGCGATCACGGCGGGGACGCTCATCAGTGGCAGGCGTACCGTCTTGGGTTCCCAGCGCCTGGCGGGGTGCCGCCTAAGGTGAGCATTTGGTAGAAGGCCGGCAGGCCTGCAGGTCGGGGCCGCGAGAAGGCACCACACGCGGCTGACCGCGCAGCCTTGCAACGCGAAGCGGTCGAGCTCGACAGGGCTACCTCCTGAGTGAAGCGCGCGGGAACGCTTTCGCGCACCTGATGCGGTCCTAGCAGCGTTTTTGCAGCCGGCGGTAGGTTTCGAGGTCGGCGAGCTGACCGACGCGGGTGTTGGTGGCCAAGGCCACGGGTCGGTAGCCCTCGATGTCGTCGAAGCGCAGCTGCGCGCCGTGGTCTGCTCCAGGCAGTCAGCGGGTGATGGCCGAACCCGCTCTTGAAAGTCAGCGCCGCACCCCCGACGCGCCCGGTTGACGGTCCTTTCAACCACCTCGACGTCCCTGGCTAGGGGCCCACCAACCGCGAAGCCGTCAGGTCAGACGCAACATCCCCGAAGACCTCATCCTGGCAGCGCAGCACCACCAGGGTTGCGCGCCTCGTGGCAGGCGGGGGAGCGCCGTGCGGCGCGGCCGACACTGGTGGCCTTTGTAGGATGTCGGTCATGAGAAATACAGTGAGGCGGTGCTCGGCCGGCCCAGGAAGTGCTGTCTCGGTGTGGGCATCTGCTGTATCCGCGGCGACAGCAAATTCGGCACGCCCTCGTCGAACGAGCGTTGGTGCCTTGGCGGTCCTCGTCGGAGGGTGCCTGAGTGCCTGTGGGACGGGACTGGCCCCCGCAACAGGTGGCTCGGCCACCGTCGCAGGCCCGATTCCGTCGGGCCTGGAATCCTTCTACCATCAGGCCGTCGACTGGTACCCCTGCGGCGCCACCGGCGGTATGGAGAAGGTCTCGGAGAAGACCGCCCAATCGAGTACCGCCACGACGGCCGCCGCCGCCACGACGTCGGCGGAAGCAACGGCCGCCCCGGGCTCCGGCGGCGCGACCAGCACGGCTGGCGCCTCCGAGGGAATCGACGATGCCACCTTCAGCTGCGCCGTCGTCACCGTTCCTCTCGACTACGCCAAACCGCAGGGCGAGACCATCTCGATCGCCATGAAGAAGCGCGCGGCCATCGGCGGTCACCCGCAGGGCGCCCTGCTCATCAACCCCGGTGGCCCCGGCGACTCCGGGGTCGCCTTCGCCGAGCAGGCCGGCACGTCCTTTGCTCCCGAGCTACTCAGCGCCTACGACGTCATCGGCTTCGACCCGCGCGGGGTGGGTTCCTCCACGGCCATCACTTGCACCACTGACGACGACTCGGCCAGTACCGCTGAGCCCTCCGCAGCGGCATCCGCCGGCGCCGCCTCGGGTACCGACTCCTTCGAGGAGTGGTCGGAGGCGACCCGGCAGTCTTTCCAGGATCTGGCCGACCAGTGCGCCGCCAACACCAAGCCCGCCGCGCTGCTCGACCACGTCGACACCGTCTCCGCGGCCCGGGACCTCGACATCCTGCGGG
>ERZ773099.2840-NODE-2840-length-11600-cov-3.004331_pt1 | contig 11600 bp, 11 predicted proteins | sample MGYA00511120_ERZ773099 | MGnify/ENA primary metagenome ERZ773099 (study PRJEB29015, sample SAMEA2738012) | human oral metagenome | biome: human oral; feature: human-associated habitat; material: dental | place: China | collected 2104 ... | reverse complement strand
AAGAGAGATTAAGTATGATTAGTGCAGGAGATTTCAGAAAAGGTGTAACTTTTGAGATGAACGGAGAACCACATGTTGTACTCGACTTCCAGCATGTAAAGCCTGGAAAAGGTGCGGCTTTCGTTAGAACTAAGTACAGAAACATCCTTACTGGTGCAACAAGAGAAGAAGCATTCAACCCTAACGATAAGTTCCCAAAAGCACACATCGAGACAAAAACTATGCAGTATCTCTACAATGATGGAGAGCTATATTACTTCATGGATCAGGAGACATTCGATCAGGTTCCTCTAAGTGCAGACCTTGTTGAAGATGCTGTTAAGTTTATCAGAGAAAATGACACAGCTACTATCAAGTTCTATCAGGGAAATGCTTTTGCAGTTGAGGCTCCAAACTTTGTAGACCTCAAGGTTATCGAGACGGAGCCAGGAGTTAAGGGCGACACAGCAACTAACGTTACTAAGGCTGCAACTGTTGAAACAGGTGCTGTTATTCAGGTACCTATCTTCATCGAAGAGGGCGAGATGATTCAGATCGATACTAGAGAAGGTGGAGAATACCTCGGAAGATCTAAGTAGTCTGAAACTTTATTACTATCAATTATTTAACAAACTGTGTTTTAAGGATTGTTAGCTGATATTACTTTTTGATTAATATTGGCTAACAATATTCCTAATTGTGGGAGGTAATATGAAGAAGTCAGTAAAGAAGGTTCTAGCCATTCTTATCGCAATACTCCTTATCTTAATTTCGTTAAGCGCCTCACTTCTTATAATTAACAAGCCTAAGGATCGTAATGATAACACCTTTATTATTGTAAAAATTAAAGAAGGCTCATCGACCGATGATATTGCGCAGGAGCTTCATAAAAAGGGTGTAATTAGCAGCGTTACGAAATATAAACTCGTATCTAAGATCTGGAGATATGACGGTAAGTACAAGGCCGGTAGCTTTTCTGTTTCACCTAGTATGAGATCGAGTGATATCGCTCAGACTATCGTAAAGGGTGTTTCTAGTACAAAGAACTTCACCATTCCTGAAGGATATACTCTTGAGCAAACGGCTGAAAAATTAGACAAAGAAGGTATTTGTAACAAAGAAAAATTCCTTGATGTCGCAAAGAACGGAGATTTTAGTAAGTTCTCGTTCCTAAAAGACGCACAGTCTGGAGATAATCATCTCGAAGGATATCTCTATCCAGATACTTATGCTGTAGACCTAGATGCTGATGAAACTCAGATTATTACAACTATGCTTAATCAGTATGACAAGGTATTTACCAAGAAGTATAGACAGCGTGCTAAAGAACTAAATCTTAGTGAAAACGAAATAGTTATCATCGCATCTCTAATCGAAAGAGAGTCTCAGTACGATGGCGATAGAGCTAAGATTGCTAGTGTTATCTATAATAGAATCAAGGCAAATATGCCACTTCAGATTGATGCTACAATCCAGTATGCACTAGGAAAACCTAAGAAGAATCTATCTATTGCAGACACGAAGATTGATTCACCATACAATACGTATACTAATCAAGGACTTCCTCCAGGACCAATCTGTTCACCAGGCAAGGCATCAATAAAAGCTGCACTATATCCAGAATCTACAGATTACCTGTACTACGTTGTAAGCGAAAAGTTAGATGGTACACATAACTTCAGCAAAGATTACAGCCAGTTCTTAAAAGACAAAGAAGCTTATTCAAAGGCTTTAGCGGAGAAGAATAAGTAATGAGTATTACAGACGAAAAAATCGTTAATCTACTAGACTCATTTTATTCTTCACCGTCAGAAAACTTAGCTCAATTAAGACAGTTTTGCGAGAAAGATAGTGTTCCACTAATTCTTCGCGAGACTGAGAGCTATTTGAACACATTTTTGAAGATTACTAAGCCAACCAATATCCTCGAGATAGGTACGGCTTATGGTTATTCAGCGTGTTATTTCGCAACTATTTGTGAGGGGGCTCATGTCACAACGATAGAGAGATCCCCTCATATGTATGAAAATGCAGTTCCAAATGTAAAATCGATGGGAATTGAAGATAAAATCGACATTAATTTTGGAGATGCAAACGAAATCCTCGATCGCTTAATTGATGATAATTCACCAGAGTCCCGTTTTGATCTTATCTTTATCGATGCTGCAAAGAGTCATTACAGAGAGTTCTTTGACAGAGCAGAGAGGCTTGCGAGACCTGGAGCTACAATTATCTGCGACAACATGCTTATACACGGATATCTCACTGGCTCTACAGTGGATCCAGGACGTAGGCATCGAACAAGCGTCAAGAGGATGAAAGAGTTTTTAGAGTATTTAAAGGGTAGAAAGGACTTGACCATTTCACTGCTAAGCTGCGGCGATGGTCTTGCTGTTATTAAACTAGATGACTAAAAAGAAAATTGAGTTACTTGCTCCTGCAGGAGATATGGAAAAGCTGAAAACAGCCATAATATACGGAGCAGATGCAGTTTACTTCGGTGGTGAACTGTTTAGCCTACGTGCTGGAGCAGGTAATTTATCCATAGATGAAATTAAAGAGGCAATGGAGTTTATCCATGAACACGATGCCAAAGGATATATGACTATCAATATATATCCTCATAACGATGATATTCCGCCTCTAAAAACATACCTTGAGAAGATTAAAGACATTCCAATCGATGCATTTCTTGTATCCGATCCTGGTGTTATGACTATCGTAAAGGGTATTATTCATGATGCTGAGATCCACATTAGCACACAGGCCAACACTACGAACTACATGACAGCTGCATTTTGGGTACAGCAGATGGGTGCCACTAGAATTGTAGCCGCAAGAGAGATGAGTCTTGATGAGCTAAAGGAGATGAAGAAAGTTCTTCCTCCAGATACAGAGATTGAAGCATTTGTTCATGGTGCTATGTGTATGTCTTACTCGGGTAGATGCCTGCTCAGCAACTTCATGGTTGGTAGGGATGCTAATAGGGGATCCTGCACTCATCCTTGTCGCTGGAAATATTCACTCGTAGAGGAAAAAAGACCTGGCGAATATTATCCGATAGAAGAAGATGAGCGCGGCAGTTATATTATGAACTCGCGTGACCTCTGTATGCTTGATAAACTTCCAGATCTAATTGATGCGGGAATTTATTCTCTCAAGATCGAAGGTCGTATGAAGAGCCCATTTTATGTCGCTACTGTAGTTTCTGCATATAGAGCTGCACTCGACTCTTATCTTGAGAATCCTGATAATTACGAATTTCAGAAAAAATGGTTTACAGAGCTCTGTAAGGCAAGTCATAGAGAATTCTACCACGGCTTCTATTATTCTAAACCTGATAGCAGCGGTCAGAATTACTCAAGCAGTGATTACACTAGAGAATATTCATTTATCGGTGTTGTAAGAGGATTTGAAGCTGATACAGGTCTCACCATAGTCGAGCAACGAAATAAATTCTGTGTTGGTGATGACATAGAAGTGTTTGGACCTCACACTGAATACAGCGATGAAATAGTCAGGGAGATGTATGACGCGGATAACAATCCTATTGATTCTGCACCTCATCCACAGCAGATAATAAAAGTTAAGCTTAGCAAAACTTACCCTGCGGATTTCATTCTAAGGAAAAAGAAATAAGATATATTAAAAGTTAGATTGTATCATTTATTGATATTAATTAAATCAATGTAAGGAGAAAATCATGTCATCTGACCCCGTGAGTTGGACCATATATGTACTCATATTGCTAGTCGTGCTTATTACTAACGGTCTAGTTTCTGCATCGCTTAATGCACTCGACTATGTAGATAGAAACAAGCTAAATGAGCTTAGAGAAGATGAGCCTAATAACAAAAAGGCTGATCTAATCCATAATTTTATAAAAAAACCGTCTAGATACCATTATCCAGATAGAATTTTTATGTATTCAATGGCAATTGCTGCCATAATCGTATTTAATCTCGGTTTTTACACTAAGCTAGATACATATCGTTTTTTGCCAGTAATAGCTAATGTATTATTTGCTATTTTCTATTTTGCATTAGCAGATATTTTCCCAAAGAAACTCGCTGTACAGTCTGCAGACTCTTATGCTCTAAGGCTTGTAAAATTGCAGCGTTTCATTTGTATAGTGCTTTTGCCGATTACATCGCTATGTCTTGGGGTTGCAAACCTGTTTCTTCTCATCATGAGAAAAGATATTGACGTCGATGACACGCAGTTCTCAGAGGATCACGTGAGATCGATGCTCGATAAAGGTCAGGAGAGCGGTGATCTCAAGGAAGAGGGACGCCGAATGATAGACAGTATATTTGAGTTCGATGATCTTCTTGCATATGAAATTATGACACCACGAACAGACGTGTTTATGATTGACCTTCAGGATGATAAAGAAGAGTATTTTGAAGAGCTTATGGAACTTCGTCATTCTAGAATTCCAGTCTGTGATGGTGATACTGATAACATAATTGGACTTCTTTTAGTAAAGGACTATCTACTCAAAGGAGCTTCAGTAGGATTTGACGATATCGACATTAAGGAAATAATGCGAGAGCCTTATCTCGTACCAGAAACAAAAAATATAGACTCGCTTTTTATAGAGCTACAAAAAACAAAACAGCACATCGCTATATTAATCGATGAATATGGTGGATTTAGTGGAATCGTTTCTATTGAAGACATCATCGAGCAAATTGTTGGTGATATAGACGATGAGTTTGATGATGAAGATAGAATTATCGAAAAGGTTTCTGAAACTGAATACATTGTCGATGGAAATGTATATCTTGACGACCTTGATGAAGAAACTGGTATAGAACTTGAATCTGACAACAGTGAAACTATAGGTGGTTTTATCATAGATTATATCGGTGAAATTCCTAAGGAAAATTCAACATATAGTCCTATAAAATACGAGAATATTACTTTCCAGATATTAGAGGTAAGAGATCGACGCATAGAGAAGGTTAGAATCTCTATTGATGAGGATTCACAAAAGTCCGAAAAGGAAGAAAACGTTGATGAGTAATTTTGACACTAGTAACGGCAATATAAATATCGACGATCAAGTAATAGTCGGATACATTATGGAAGAGATACAGAAGATCAAAGGTGTAAGCCGAATGATTTCCAGTATTTCAGACAGCTTTTCCATGAATATATTTGGTCGTGACAGTGGAATGAATGGCATACGCATCAGCCGCGACGATAACAATATCACGATTGCTATCCACATTATCGTGTACTACGGATATAATATTCCTCAAGTATCGTATGAGATTCAAAGCGCCATTAAGAGTGCAATTGAAGGTTTCACAGGTCTTACAGTTGACGCTGTAAATATAAGTATCGAAGGAATCGACCAGGAGAATAGCTAATGGATAGAAGAATTATTAGAGAAAACATAATGCAGTTCGTATATCAGATGGATATTTCTGACAATTTCGATTATGAAGAGCAGGCATGTGTAGAAGAAGCTGAGAAGGCACTAAAGCAGAATCAAGCAATTGAGACACTAAGTGCCATTAAAGATCATATCAAAGAAATAGATGAGCTGATTTCTAAGAATATCGATAATTGGGATATCGCTAGACTTCCTAAGACAGATTTAGCTATCATGAGAACAGCACTCGCAGAGATATTATATGTGGATTCAATTCCTGCAAATGTTTCGATTAATGAAGCTGTTGAGCTCGGTAAGACTTACGGTGATGAACGTTCATATGCATTTATAAACTCTGTACTCGGTAATATTAATAGGGAACTAAATGAACAATAGATATTGTCTCGGTATCGATACGTCTAATTACAAAACATCGGTAGCTATTACCGATGAGCATAACAATATAATATTTGAAAAGTCTGAAATTCTGGAGGTTGAACACGGTGCGCTTGGACTGAGACAGTCTATCGCTTTCTTTAAGCACGTAAATGTTCTGCCTTCATTTATTGAGGAGGCTCTTTCAAAAGTTGATGTGAGTAATATTCGCTGCATTTCCGTATCTGATGCTCCGAGAAGAGTAACGGGTTCGTATATGCCTGTATTTTTAGCAGGCTATAATGCTGCAAAGCTATTAAGTGCAAGTCTCGAAATACCGCTTTATACGTTTTCTCACCAAGAAGGTCATGTATCGGCTGTACTTAAATCTTTGACCGACGATTTATCAGGTGATAAAGTTATATTTTTTCATCTGAGCGGAGGAACGACTGAGGCACTTATAGCTGAAACAGACGGTATCCATTACAAGCTTGATATAGTTGGCGGAACGAAAGATATTAGCATAGGTAAGCTCCTAGATAGAGTAGGTGTAGCACTTGGCTATGATTTTCCAGCTGGAAAATATATAGACGAGCTCGCTATCAATCAAAAATATAATGGCTCTAAGCATCTTAGCAAGATTAAAATTGATGATGGTTGGTTTAATTTATCTGGAACAGAGTTTCAAGTTATGAAGGCAATTAAATCATCTGACACAGAAGTTGCTGCAGAGCTTATGGACAGAATATCAATTCTCCTATTCGAACTGGCAAAGCTTTTGTCAAATAAATACGGCATAAGAAACGTTTATATGGCTGGTGGAGTAGCTGCAAGTATTTACGTCAGAAACAAGATTCGAGCACTTACAAGACTAGATAATTCCTTTAAAGTAAATTTCGGAACCCCAGAGCTATCCGGCGATAACGCTGTTGGCATAGCATTGCTCGGAGGAAGGGCATTAGATGAATCCATTTTCAATAACACAATTTAATGAGTATGTTTCAAAAAAACTTAACAACGATCCTAACCTCAAGAATTTACCGCTAATCGGAGAAGTTTCAGGGGTATCAATGAGTGCTGGACATATGTACTTCTCTTTGAAAGACGAAAACAGCGTGCTTCGTGCGGTAATATGGCGAAGCAATATTTCGAAAATCGACACATCACTTATCCAAAATGGTAGTAAAATAGTAGCACTTGGAGATATTAGTGCATACGCGCGTGGTGGAAATTATTCGTTTTCTGTACGTATGGTTGAAAGCTTTGGTGAAGGCGACCTTGCAAAGGAATATAACCGAGTTAAGAAGCTACTCGAATCAGAGGGTTTATTCTCAAGAGAACACAAGAAACCTATTCCTAGATTTGCCAAGAGAATAGGTGTTGTTACATCTGATACTGGAGCTGCTATAGAAGATATTAAGAAGATCATCACAAGCAAGAATGATTATGCTGATATAATTATATTTCCAACTCTAGTTCAAGGTATAGGTTCGCCTGCAAGCATTATTAAAAGTATTGAAACAGCAAATGATGTAAGTAAATCTGACAATCCCATAGATGTTCTCATAGTTGGACGAGGTGGTGGATCAGCTGAAGATTTGGCATCGTTTAATGACGAAGGTGTTGCAAGAGCAATATTCGCTTCTGAGATTCCGATCATCAGTGCAGTTGGACATGAATCTGATGTATCTATATCTGACTGGGTTGCTGATGCAAGGGCTGAAACACCGACTGCTGCTGCAGATATGGCCGCTATCAATACATTTGAACTAAGAGAACAGATTGCGAGAAATGAGCAGGAGCTCAAAAAATCCATCGCATATAAAATCAAGATGGAACGCAACAATATCAACATTCAGAGAAATCATCTCATCCATGTTATAAGTAGCAAAATTCGAGAGATGAGACTTAATATAGATAAGGCGGTTATTACTCTTAGAGAAAATAATCCGACTAATGTGCTGAACAAAGGTTATGCATTAGTAACCAAAGATAACCATGTGGTCTCAGAAGCGTCAAATATTGACGTGAGCGAGACTTATACAGTTATTATGGCTGACGGTTCATTTGACATGAAAGTTACGTCTAAAACGCAAAATGAAGAGGTGTGATATGACAAAGAATATCGATAAAACTTTTATGGAGGCTTATCAGGGCCTCGTTGATGCTGCAAGTAATATAACAAAACAGACAACTTCAATCGATGAGTCTATGAAGCTCTTTGATGAGGGTATGAAAGATGCTGAACTATGCAATAAGATGCTAGATGAAGCGGAGCAGAAAATCGAAGTCTACACAAAAGAAGAAAACTAGAGGCTCAAATGTACAATTACGACGAATACAAAGCAATTATCGAAAAACATTTGCTAGATTATATTCCCAAGATTGATATCAAGGCTAGGACTCTTTTCGATTCTATGAAATACAGCATTATGAGCGGTGGAAAAAGACTTCGTCCAGTAATGCTTTTGGCCGCATGTGATTTTGCGGGAGGCGATATCTATGAAGCCCTGCCTTATGCATGCGCTCTTGAATATATTCATACATATTCGTTAATTCACGATGATTTACCAGCTATGGATAACGATGATCTTCGTCGCGGAAATCCAACTAATCACAAAGTATTTGGTGAAGATATTGCAATTCTTGGAGGAGATGCTCTTCTAAATACTGCAATGGAACTCATGTTTAGGGATTTCACTTATCACTTTGATAATCCTGAAAAACTTAAGAGGCACTGCTGTGCAGGTCTTGCAATCGCAAAAGCAGCAGGTGTTAACGGTATGATTGCTGGTCAGGTGGTAGATGTAGAGAATGGTATGAAGGATTGCTCACGTGAGTTTGTTAACTTCATTGAAGAGAACAAGACAGGTGCACTTATCAGTGCCCCAATTATCGCAGGACTTGGAATTGCTGGTGCTGAAAAAGAACTTGTTGATGCATTTACAGTATATGCTAGATGTATCGGAAAAGCTTTTCAGATATCTGATGACATCCTTGATATGACGGGGTCAGCTGAGGAGCTCGGCAAGACTCCAGGCAAGGATTCACAGCAGGAAAAGGCTAACTTTGCCATAGTTAATGGTATAGAGCAGGCAAGGGAAGAGCTACATAGACTTACAATTACAGCTATTGACTCTATTCAACGATTCGAAACATCAGATAATAAATTCTTTACAGATCTAGCGCTTAAGCTAGAACAGAGGAGAGCATAATGAAGTATGATCTTGAACAGGAAGATCTAATATCAATTATAAAATCTGCAGATGAAAGTGAACTCGCTGAGCTATGTAAGGATATTCGAGAATTTCTAATTCAGAAAGTATCCAAAACTGGCGGCCATTTGGCTTCCAATCTCGGTGTGGTCGAACTTACTGTTGCGATGCATAAGGTTTATGACAGCCCTCGCGACAAACTAATTTATGATGTAGGTCATCAGACATACGTACATAAAATACTTACTGGTAGAGCTGATCAGTTTGATACACTTCGCAAATTTAAGGGACTAAGTGGATTTCCTAAGGCTTATGAAAGTGTTCACGATGCTTATGATGCTGGTCATAGTAGCACTTCGCTTGGTGCTGCAGCAGGCTATGCAGTTGCACGTAATTTAAGAGGTGATGATAACGAAGTTGTTGCGCTCATCGGAGATGGTGCGATGACTGGAGGTTTAGTGTACGAAGCTTTAAATAATATTGGTTCTAATAGATTAAAAGTTCGAATCATCCTCAATGATAACGGCATGTCAATTGCTCATAATGTCGGAGCTATGTCGAAACATCTACAGGGTCTTCGCAGTTCTTCAAACTATATAAATGCCAAGAAATCAGTACGAACTTCACTAAATAAAGTTCCGCTAATAGGAAAGCCTATTTCAAATGGAATTAGTCGTACTAAGTCGCGTATTAAGCTTTCTGTACTAGATCAGCAGGGAATTCTGTTTGAGGAACTTGGTATTAAATACATCGGACCAATTGATGGGTATAATATTCCAAAGCTAGTAGAAGCTTTTAATGCGGCAAATGCAGTTGACGGACCTACCTTAGTCCACGTTACTACCACAAAGGGTAAGGGCTATTCATGGTCAGAGAAGTACCCCAAAAAGTTTCACGGGGTTGGCCCATTCAGCGTTGATGACGGTAATGTATTATCGTCTGATCCACCTTCGTCCGACCTATCTTTTTCTGAGGTTTTTGGTAATAAGCTTCTAGAGCTAGCTAAGGAAGACTCCCGTATTGTTGCTATTACAGCTGCAATGGGTTCGGCTACGGGATTAGGTCCATTTTTCGAGGAATTTCCTGAAAGATTTTTTGATGTCGGTATTGCTGAGCAGCATGCAGCATTATTCGCAGCTGGACTAGCTAAGGCCGGCATGATGCCAGTCGCTCCAATATATTCATCGTTCTTACAGAGAGCTTATGATCAAATAATTGAGGATATATGTATTCAAAATCAACATGTCGTATTCGGTGTTGATAGGGCAGGTCTTGTCGGAGCTGATGGTGAAACACATCACGGTGTATTTGACATCAGTTATCTGTCTAGTATTCCTAACATGACTGTACTAGCATCTGCTGATGGAACACAGCTCGAAGAAATGCTCGAATATGCAGTTAAAAAAATAGATTCTCCAGTTGCAATTCGATATCCACGAGGATCTGCAAAATTTGACCATCTCAAGTTAAGATCATTTTCTGGAAATAGTATCAAACTTTCAGAAGGTACAGACATCACCATCCTTGCGGTAGGATGTATGCTTGATACCGCACTTGATGCAGCTCGTGAGTTAATGAGTAACGGCTACAGCGTCGGTGTTACAAATGTATGTGTTGTTAGTCCATTTGAACATGAACTGACTGAAATCGATACAAAACTTGTAATTACTATAGAAGACAACGTTATTCGCGGTGGCTTCGGTGAATCATTTGCCTCTGCAGCACTTAAAGCAGGACGTAATTATGGATTAATAACTCTTGGTGTTCCAGACGCTTTCATCGAGCAAGGTTCTGTAGACCAACTTCGAATTGAGTGCGGAATGACTACGGGAGATATAGTGAAAGGAGCAACTGAGTACTTTGAAAGAAAGGCTTGATGTCATACTTGTAAATATGGGACTCGCTCCATCTCGCGATAATGCCAAGCGTACGATTATGGCTGGCTTAGTAACTGTAAATGGTGTCGTAGAGACTAAATCTGGACAGAAGTTTGATGTTGATAGCGAGTTTGTTGTCAAAGATAAACTGCTCAAATACGTAAGCCGTGGCGGCCTCAAACTTGAGAAGGCCATTGAATCATTTGATATAGACCTTGATGGATGCTATGCCGTCGATATGGGAGCTTCTACAGGTGGTTTTACCGACTGTATGCTCATGAACGGTGTAGTTAAAGTATATGCGCTCGATGTAGGTTATGGACAACTAGATTACAAATTAAGAGTTGATACACGTGTCGTGAACATGGAGAAAACCAACATCCGTTACCTAGATACAGCTCTCATCGAAGAACCTATAGACTTTATATCAATCGATGTTTCCTTTATATCCTTGAAGCACATGTTTCCTATAGTCGTAGAACTGCTTAATGAGAATGGTGCGGTTATGTGCCTAATCAAACCACAGTTTGAAGCTGGTCGTGAACAGGTTGGTAAAAAGGGAATCGTGCGTGACAGCAAGGTTCACGAAGAGGTAATAGAGAACGTTATTGGATACGCAGCACTCGATGGTTTATATCCTCATGGACTAGATTATTCACCTGTGAAAGGGACCAAGGGTAATATAGAGTATCTACTATATCTCAAGAAAACAGAATCAACTGAATCTATCTCACCAGAAGAAATTGTAAAAAGAGCTCATAGCGAACTCGA
>ERZ773099.2836-NODE-2836-length-11615-cov-10.648443_pt1 | contig 11615 bp, 10 predicted proteins | sample MGYA00511120_ERZ773099 | MGnify/ENA primary metagenome ERZ773099 (study PRJEB29015, sample SAMEA2738012) | human oral metagenome | biome: human oral; feature: human-associated habitat; material: dental | place: China | collected 2104 ... | reverse complement strand
TCAAGGTCGACGGCGGCATGACCCGCGACGAGCTGCTCATGCAGTTCCAGGCCGACCAGGTGGGCGTGCCCGTGGTGCGCCCCAAGGTTGTCGAGACCACGGCCCTGGGGGCCGCCTACGCCGCCGGCATCGCGGTGGGCTTCTGGTCGGGCACCCAGGACGTGGTGGACAACTGGGCCGAGGGCAGGCGCTGGGAGCCGGTCATGGGGGCCGCCGAGCGTGATCGCCTCTTCCGCAACTGGGTCAAGGCCGTGGCCCGCACCCTGGACTGGGTGGACGACGACGTCGTGGAGTAGCCCCGCCCGCGCCCCGCGCCCCCACCCGCCCCCACTCGCCGAGAACGGTACTTATTCGCCGTGAGAACGGTACTTATTGCTCGCGAGAACGGTACTTGTTCGTGCTGAGAACGGTACTTGTTCGCCGTGAGAACGGGCGCGCTGCCCTGGCACCTGCCGCCAGGGACCCGGCAGGAGGTGCCGGGACGCCGACGGCGGGGTACCAGCCGTGTCAGCTGGCACCCCGCCGTCGCGAGAGTGAGAGAGGTGAGCCCCGGTCGGGGATCAGGCGTCGAGGTCGGTCTCCAGGAGGGCCTTGAGCTCCTCCAGGGCGCCCTCAGAGCCAGCGGCGTCAGAGGCGAGGGTCACGACGTCGCCGAAGCCGGCGCCCAGGGTCATGACACCCAGGATGGAGGAGGCGTCAACGGGGGCGCCGCCCTCCTTGGCAATGGTGACGGGAACGCCCTTCTCGGCGACAGCCTTGACGAAGGTGGCGGCGGGACGGGCGTGGAGGCCGACCTTGGAGGCGATGGTGGCGGTGACCTGGGCCATGAGAGCTCCTTTAAGAGGATGGGGACGGCAGTGCGACGCCGTCAGACGCCACAGTGCCACATGACTGGGAGCAACCCGAGGGTTGCTTTGGGGCCACAGTACCGGACAATCGCCGTGCGCGCCGAGATCCTTTCGACCTGAGAGAAACATAGAAAGCGCTCCCCGTCACACCAACGACCCCCGGAGGCCGACTGGCGAGCCCATCAGTATGGTCAGGGCCACACCGCGGGGGTACTGCCGCCAGCACCCCACCGCTGGCCCCGTGAGCGGGGGCGTCCGCTCAGGCAGACGCACCTGACGGCGTGGGAAGGACCTGACCGTGAGCGGGGACATCCGGCCCGGCGTACCCGACGGACAGGCCGGGTAAGAGGCTGCCGCTGGTGTCGGCACCGGGTGCCATCCTGGCCCCATGAGCACCACCGAATCCGCCTCGCCCCGCCAATCTCGTCCCCGCGGACCTGAGGCCGCCCGCCCCGCCTCCTGGGTCCAGGGGCCCCTGCTCGGCTTCGACACCGAGACCACGGGCGTGGACCCGAGCCAGGACCGCCTGGTCACCGCCGCCCTGGTCTGGCGCGGCCCGCGCCGGGCCGACGGCCCACGTGCCCAGAAGGTGCGGACCTGGCTGGCGGATCCGGGGGTCGAGATCCCCGAGGCCGCCACCGCCGTCCACGGCATCTCCACGGCGCAGGCCCGCGCCCAGGGGCGCAAGATCTCCGAGGTCCTGGAAGAGGTCGCCGCGGTCCTGGCGCGGGCAATGTCGGCGGGGACGCCGGTGGTGGCCTTCAACGGCTCCTACGACCTGACCCTCATGGAGGCCGAGCTGGACCGCCACGGCCTGCCCACGCTGCGCCAGCGCCTGGGCCGGGACCTGGGGCCCGTGGTGGACCCGCTGGTCCTGGACCGGATGGTGGACCGCTTCCGCAAGGGCAAGCGCCGCCTGGGGGACCTGACCGAGGTCTACGGGGTGAGGGTCGCCAGCAGCCTGCACACGGCCGAGGTGGACGTGGAGGCCACCCTGGACGTCCTGGAGGCCATGGTGGACGCCCACCCCCAGCTGGCGGACCTGCCCCGGGAGGATCTGGTCAGCACCCAGGCCCAGGCCCACCGGAAGTGGGCGGAGTCCTTCAACCGCTGGCTGGCCCGCCAGGACCCGGGCCGACCGGGTGCCAGCCTGTCCTGGCCCCTGCCGTAGTAGAGGCCGCGTGCCCTGGCCAGCCCCTGCGGTAGGCACCCCAGCAGGCCCCGCAGTACTCCCGCCAGCCCCCCTGGTAGCACCCCGGCGGCCCGGTAGCGCACCCGACCAGCCCCTGCGGTAGCGCCCCAAACCGGCCCCGGTAGCACCCCCGGCGAGGGCACCGGGTGCTGCCCGCCTCAGCGCCCCTCGCCGCGCCCGGAGTAGTTGGGCGCCTCCACGGTCATCTTGACGTCGTGGGGGTGGGACTCCTTCAGGCCAGCCGCCGTAATGCGCACGAACCGCCCCCGCTCCTTGAGCTCGCCCACGGTGCGGGCGCCCACGTAGAACATGGACTGGTGCAGCCCGCCAGCCAGCTGGTAGACGACGTCGGCCAGGGAGCCGGAGTAGGGGACCTGCCCCTCAATGCCCTCGGGCACGATCTTGGAGTCGGTGGACACGTCGGCCTGGAAGTAGCGGTCCTTGGAGTAGGAGGCGCGTCCGCGCGAGCTCATGGCCCCCAGCGAGCCCATACCGCGGTAGCGCTTCCACTGCTTGCCGTTGACGAAGACCAGGTCGCCGGGGGACTCGGTGCAGCCCGCCAGCAGGGAGCCCAGCATGACCGTGTCCGCCCCGGCCACCAGGGCCTTGGCAATGTCGCCGGAGTACTGCAGGCCGCCGTCGGCGATGAGCGGGATCCCTGCGGGGGCGCAGGCCAGTGAGGCCTCGTAGACGGCCGTCACCTGGGGCACGCCCACACCGGCCACCACCCGGGTGGTGCAGATGGAGCCCGGTCCCACGCCGACCTTGACGGCGTCCACCCCGGCGTCGACGAGCGCCTGGGCGCCCTCGCGGGTGGCCACGTTGCCGCCCACGACCTGGACCCGGCTGAAGGCAGGGTCGGACTTGAGGCGGGAGATCATCTCCAGGGCCAGGCGCGCCCCGCCGTTGGCGGTGTCCACCACGAGCACGTCCACCCCGGCCTCGGCCAGGGCGCCGGCCCGCTGCCAGGTGTCACCCCAGTAGCCGACGGCGGCACCCACCACCAGGCGCCCCTCGGAGTCCTTGGTGGCGTGGGGGTACTGCTCGGTCTTGACGAAGTCCTTGACCGTGATCAGGCCGGTCAGGTGCCCGGCGGCGTCGATCAGCGGGAGCTTCTCGACCCGGTGGGCGGCCAGGAGGGCCTTGGCGTCCTGGCGGGACATGCCGGTGGAGCCGGTGACCAGGCGCTCGCGCGGGGTCATGTAGTCGCGCACGCGGGCGGTGGGCCACAGCTCACCGGGGACGAAGCGCAGGTCCCGGTTGGTAATGATCCCCACCAGGGCGCCGCCCTCGTCCACCACCGGCAGGCCGGAGATCTTGTAGTGGCCGCAGATCCTGTCCATCTGGGCCAGGGTGGCGTCGGGGTCCACGGTCACCGGGTCGGTGATCATGCCGGACTCCGAGCGCTTGACGCGACGCACCTGGTCAGCCTGGTCCTCAATGGGCAGGTTGCGGTGGAGGACGCCCATTCCGCCCTGACGCGCCATGGCGATAGCCATCTCGGACTCGGTGACCGTGTCCATGGCCGCGCTGACCAGCGGGACGTCCAGTGAGATCGTCCTGGTCAGACGGGATACCGTGTCCACCTCCGAGGGGATGACGTCGGTGAGCCGCGGGAGCAGCAGGACGTCGTCATAGGTCAGTCCGGTCGGGGCAAAGAGGTCCGAGTTGGTGATCGAGTCGCTCACAGCACGCATCGTAGGGTGACGGTGCCGGGGACGCACCCTGAGCCCGACCGTCGTCGGTGCCCGCACCAGCCGTCCCGGTCCATCGCCCAGGAGAGGCAAGCCCCGTGTCCCGCTCCCGGCCCGCTCCGCCACCAGGGCCCTAAAACCTCCCCATAACGTGCCCACAACCAATTAAACGGTTGGACTCGCAATCGTAACTCATATTGTGAAGACGACCACTGGGCAGCCCTTGACCTGCAGGTTCTCCGGAAGGTCATTATTAAGCTCTCGGAAGACATCTGTCAAACCTTGTCCCAACAGTTCGGGCCACCTATCATTATAAACAGGCGCATGTGCGACACCTGCACGATAGGCGTCTATCGGAGGGACACGATGACGGAGAACTCACGGCTTCCAGGCCCGATCTCCGCTCTGTGGGAGTGGCAGTACGATGGCGCCTGCCTGGGGATGGACTCCTCCCTCTTCTTCCACCCCGAGGGCGAGCGAGGCTCATCGCGTCGCCGTCGGGACGAGGGCGCCAAGCTGATCTGCGGCACCTGCCCGGTTGTTGAGCAGTGCCGCGCGCACGCTCTGCGTACGCGCGAACCCTACGGAGTCTGGGGAGGTATGACAGAGGAGGAGCGTCGAGAGTGGCTCGACGCGGAGTCCCGCAGGCGCCGCCGAAGCGTGAGCGCCTGAGGGCACCCGCACGATCCCGGCCTGCGACCAGGCCGGGATCGTGCGCAGGCTCGTGTGCCCACGCGAGCGGGCCAGGGCCCCGACAGACACGACCAGCCCGCCCCCGAGAAGGTCCTTCTCGGGGGCGGGCTGGTAGCTACCGGGCACCGGGGCGCGGTGCCGGCGAGGCTCTCAGTGGGTGATGACGGCCAGGACGTCGCGGGCGGAGAGGATGAGGTAGTCCTCACCGGCGTACTTGACCTCGGTGCCGCCGTACTTGGAGTAGATGACGACGTCGCCCTCGGCGACGTCCACCGGGACGCGGTTGCCCTTGTCGTCCACGCGGCCCGGGCCCACGGCCACGACCTTGCCCTCCTGGGGCTTCTCCTTGGCGGTGTCCGGGATGACCAGGCCGGACGCGGTGGTCTGCTCGGCCTCGACCGTCTGGACGACGATGCGGTCCTCCAGCGGCTTGATGGAGATCGACATTGCGGACCTCCCCTTCTCGCTTCTCAGCGTGCAGTGGAACGGCTTATTCGCCCTCCGCCGGGTGCGCCCGGCCGCCGTCGCGGGGGTCGGCCTGACGCTGGTGGAGCGCGAGTCGCAGGGCGCGTCCCGGACGTCCGCACGTCCTGGCCACGCGCCTGCGCCTGCGCAGAATCTACGACGGCGTTAGCACTCAGTCAATGCGAGTGCCAACCACGGGGTGCGGTTTCGCCCGTGGCGTCACCACCCTCGTAACCGGTGAGACCCGGCACACCAGGGCGGTCACCCGGCCGCCCCGGTACGGCTGGCTCGACGGCTCCGTCGAGCTCACCCGGCTGGTCCCGGTACGGCTGGCCCCGGTACGGTCGGCGCTCCCGGCCGCGACCTCACTGGCGCCAGTCACGGGCGCTGGCTGGCCCGGCCCCGGAAAGCAGCGTGGCCAGACCCCGGTCCGGCGTCGGCCCCGCCCTCACCGGCGCACCCGGCCGCGCCCTCACCGGCGCCGCGAGCCAGGGCCGGGCACCAGGCCGTCACGAGACCGACGGGCGCTGCGAGCGAGTCCAGGCCCTGGCCTCATCGACCGTGACCTCACGGTCCCCCAGGATGGGCTGACGGTCGCTGACCACGTCCCAGGCCGCCTTCATGGCCGCCACCCGCTCACGCAGCCAGCTGCGCCACCACGAGCGGGTCCCCGAGACGGTCTCGGCGTCCACCACGCCGCGGGCGTCGACCCCCACGGCCCGGCACACCGCCACGGCCCGGGGGGCGTGGAAGTCCTGGGTGACCATAATCGCCTGGTCCACGCCGAAGATCCGGTGGGCTCGCACGCAGGTGTCATAGGTGTCCAGCCCCGCGTAGTCCAGGGCGATCGCCTCGGGCGGCACCCCCTGCTCAATGAGGTAGGCCCTCATGGCCACCGGCTCGTTGTAGGTCATCTCGGAGTTGTCCCCCGAGACCAGGACCGCCTCGACCCGTCCGGAGGCGTACAGGCTCACCGCGGTGTCCAGTCGGCGGCGCAGGACGGTGGAGGGCGTCCCGTCGGCGTACACGGAGGCACCCAGCACGACGGCCACCGGGGCGGTCGACGTGTCACTGGGCGACCCCAGGGTCCTAATGCGTCCGTGGCTGAGGTGCCAGATCCACAGGTTCGGCCCCAGGACCACCGTCAGCAGCACCAGGAGCACCAGCAGGACCGTGACCCGACGGACTCGTTTCCCCATGCCTCCTCCTCCTTCCCCACCGGCGGCACGGTGAGCCGGCCAGAGCCGACCCAGGGCGTCACTGTAGCCCTTGGAAGGTGACAGGACGCTGGGAACACCCGGAACGTCATGGGACACACACCCGGCCCCGCGCGAGCCGGGGCGTGTCAGAGCCGAGGCCGTGGAATGATCACGGAGGTGACCGCCACGCAGGACGCCCTCGCCCCGCTGCTCACCCCCGCCGGGTGGGCGCTGCTCGCCACCCTGCCGCCCTACCGGCAGGACGAGGCCCTGGCGCTCGGTGAGCGCCTGCGCGCCCAGGGGCACTCCCCCGACCTGGTGGCCGCGGCCCTGACCCAGCAGCGCCTGCGCGCCCGGGCGGCGGCCAAGTTCGGCCCCTTCGCCTCCACCATGCTCTTCACCCCCGACGGCCTGGAGCAGGCCACCCGCCTGGCGGTCGCGGCCCACCACGCCGCCCGCTACCAGCGCGCCGGGACCACCCGGGTCGCGGACCTGGGCTGCGGGATCGGGGGCGACGCCCTGGCCCTGGCCGGCCTGGGCCTGGGCGTCCTGGCCGTGGAGAGGGACGAGACGACGGCGGCCCTGGCCACGGTCAACCTCATGCGCTTCCCGGAGGTCACGGTCCGCTGCGCCGACGCCCGGGAGGTGGACCTGGTCGCCGAGGGCGTGGACGGCGTCTTCGCCGACCCCGCCCGGCGCTCCGGCGGACGGCGGCTGACCGACCCCGAGCAGTGGTCACCGCCCCTGAGCACGGTCCTGGCGTGGCGCGAGCAGGTGCCCGCCCTGGGGGTGAAGGCCGCCCCCGGCATCGACCACGCCCTCCTGCCCGCCGACGCCCACGTCCAGTGGGTCAGCGTCGACGGCGGCGTCCTGGAGGCGGACATCTGGTGCGGCCCCCTGGCCCTCGAGGGCCCCGGCCGCTCCGCCCTGGTCCTGCGCAGTGCGCCCGACGCCACCGGTGAGGCGGGCGACGCCGGGGCTGGCCCGGACAGTGGAACTGGTGCTGGCTCCGCAGCCGCCGGGACCACTACCAGCCCAGACGCCGTCGCCCACCCCGCCGTCGCCCGCCTGAGCGACCCGGAGTGCACCGACCCCACCGCCCCGCCGCTCCAGCTGCCCCCGATCGCGGGACAGGAGGAGCTCGGCGAGTACGTCCTGGAGCCCGACGGCGCCGCCATCCGCGCCGGGCTGGTGGCCCACCTGGCCTCCCGCGCCGGGGCCACCCCCCTGGCACCCCGGATCGCCTACCTCACCGGCCCCCGCCTGCCCGGGGCGGACCTGGCCCCCTTCCTGCGCGCCTGGCGGGTGCGCGAGGTGCTCCCGCTGCACCTCAAGGCACTGAGGGTCCGGGTGCGCGAGCAGGGGATCGGCCGCCTGGAGATCCACCGGCGGGGGGTGGACGTCTCCCCCGACGCCCTGCGCGCCTCCCTGCACCTGGCCGGCCAGGCCGGCGAGACTTGGCTCCTGACCCGGATGGGTCCCGGCGGGCCGACCCTCCGGGACCGGGGACCGCGGGGAGCCGTCCTGGTGGTCGACCCCGTCCCCATGACCTCCTGAGCCGCCTGGAGCCCGACTGAGCCGCCCGGTCAGCAGGTAGCCCCCTCCTGAGCCGCCTGCCCCGGGGCCCGGACAGTCGTCCTTGTCAGACCGTTGCACGTGAAACCGGCAGCCTCACCGACTGAATCGAGGGATCCATGACCCGCCCCCGCACCGGTACCCACCGTCAGCCGCTCCCGTTCGCGCTCTCGGCGCGCTCCACCCTGGGGGTGGAGTGGGAGCTAATGCTCATTGACCGCGACAGCCTGGACCTGCGCCAGTGCGCCGCCGAGATCCTGCGCGTCGCGAGCCAGAGCCCCTTCGTCCACGGCGAGATGATGCTCAACACGGTCGAGGTGGTCTCCGGGGCACGCGAGCGCGTGGCCCAGTGCATGGAGGACCTCACCGCGGCCCTCGACCACCTGCTGCCCGTCACCGACCCGCTGCGCGTCGACCTGACCAGCGCCGGCACCCACCCCTTCGCCGACCCGCTGGTACAGAAGGTGACCGACGCCGAGCGCTACGCGCGCCTGGTGGACCGCACCCGCCTGTGGGGCCACCAGATGCTCATCTTCGGTACCCACGTGCACGTCGGCATCGAGAGGCGCGCCAAGGTCCTGCCGATCCTGCGGGCCCTGCTCACCCGCACCGCCCACCTGCAGTGCCTCAGTGCCTCCTCGCCCTTCTGGTCCGGGCAGGACACCGGCTACGCCGACAACCGGGCCATGATGTTCCAGCAGCTGCCCACCGCCGGCGCCCCCGAGCAGCTGGACACCTGGGAGGAGCTGGAGGCCTACGCCGGGGACATGGTCCACACCGGCGTCATCAGGGACTTCACCGAGGTCCGCTGGGACGTGCGCCCCTCCCCGCGCCTGGGCACCATCGAGGTGCGGGCCTGCGACGCCGCCACCAACCTCACCGAGCTCGCCGGCGTCGCCGCCCTGACCCAGTGCCTGGTGGAGTCCTTCTCCCGGGCCCTGGACCGCGGGGAGGAGCTCGACGCCATGCCTGACTGGTACGTGGCCGAGAACAAGTGGCGCTCGGCCCGCTACGGCATGGAGGCCATCCTCATTACCAACTCCGCCGGTGACGAGGAGCTCGTCACCGACACCGTGGCCAGGATGCTCACCGAGCTCGAGCCGGTCGCCTCCGACCTGGGCTGCCTGACCGAGCTCGAGGGCGTACGCGCCACGCTCGACGCCGGGGCCTCCTACCAGCGCCAGCTCGCCGCCGTCGGGGCCGCCGGGGGCTGCAAGGAGGCGGCGGTACGCCTCCTGCTGGCCGAGACACGTGCGGGACGGCCCCTGCACCCCACCCAGGTGCTGGCCCTGGCCTCGTCGTCCACCTGACTCATCGTCCACCTGAACGGCCCGGGTGCGGCCGTCAGGTGGCGGGGCGGCGGGGACGGTGGCAGGGCGGCTGTCAGGTGGCGGCGCTCGTCCTAAACGGCCCAGGTGCGCCCCGCAGACTTTGCGCCCCGCAGACTTATGGAGCCGCTCGCGCAAACGGGGATAGTCCCGGGTCGCCCGCGGCCTGCACGGCCCTTTTTGCCACGGCAGTCCGCCCTCCCGCCACGGCAGTCCGCGGCCTGCACGGCTCCTTTCGCCGCAGCAGTCCGCGGCCTGCACGCCGCCGGCCGTCTACTGTGGTGCCATGGCGACGCAACCGTCCTCCCAGCTCACGCCCAACCCGCAGCAGCTCCGTCCGGCTGGCCGGCTCGTCCTGGACGCCGGGAGGAGTACCCGCCGCGCGCTGGGGCTGGTCCTCATCGCCGTCCTGATCATGCTCCTGGTCCCCGTCCTGTTCGCGCTGCTCTGGGTCGTGGTATCCGCCGGTACGAACAGGCCCTTGGGCGGCGGGCTGGGCCTCGGCGTGTTCGCGGCCGCCCTCGCGCTGCCCCTGGGCCTGTGCATATGGGCTATGACCCGGGCCGGGACGCCGCCGACCGTGGTCGACACCCAGGGACTGCACCTGAACCAGCCGGGCGCACCCGTCCGGACCATCCCCTGGTCCCAGGCACACGGCCACGTGGCGGTCAAGACGGTCACGCAGTACGCGCCCGGTGCGGTCGGCACGCCGTCCATGGCCTTCGTGTGCCTGGCGTTCGACGACGGGGAGATCCCCCTGCCGGGCACCATGCTCAGCTCCTCCACCCCCTACACCATTAGCCAGCAGTCCTACGTCACCGCCCTGAGGGTCCTGGCCTACGACCCCTGGCACCAGGAGGCGCCCCTGACGCTGACTGAGCAGACCTACACCCCCTGGGTACCCACCAGCGCCTACTACCACCCCTACCACCGCCCTTACCACTACCCTCACCCGTTCACGTAAGAATGGCGTCCCCCGGCAGGGGCTGTTGTGTGGTGGGCTCCCCGACCCACGCCCTTAACCGCCGCAGGGACCGGCTCAGGGGCCTGGGGCGGTTCACGTCGCGTGATGGTGGTCCTAGCCGACCGGCTCAGGGGCCTGGGGGCACGGGTCGGCACCGCGGGCGCGGGCCTTACCGGGCCACGACCGTCTCCAGGGGCATACCGGAGTCCGGGGCGAAGTCCAGGGGTGAGGGGGCGACGCCGGAGCGTGCGGCCGCCGATCCCAGCGCCGCGATCTGGGCGCCGTTGTCGGTGCAGTAGCGCAGCGGGGGCAGGCGCAGGGTAATGCCCGCGGCCTTACAGCGCTCTGCGGCGAGCTCACGCAGGCGGGAGTTGGCCGAGTAGCCGCCGCCGACCACGAGGGTGTCCACGTCCTGGTCCAGGCAGGCCTGGACGGCCTTGGCGGTCAGGGAGTCGTTGACGGCCTCGGAGAAGGCCGCGCAGACGTCGGCCACGGGGACCAGCTCGCCGTCGTCCTCCAGGGACTCCACGTAGCGGGCCACGGCCGTCTTGAGCCCGGAGAAGGAGAAGTCGTACCGGTGGCGCTGGCGGTCCTTGGCGGCGGCCAGCCCCCGGGGGAAGCGGATGGCGGTGCGGTCCCCGTGCTGGGAGACGCGGTCCACGTGCGGGCCGCCGGGGTAGGGCAGGCCGAGCAGCCGGCCGACCTTGTCGAAGGCCTCCCCGGCGGCGTCGTCCAGGGTGCCCCCCAGCTCGTGCACGTCGGTGGCGAGGTCGCCCACGGCCAGGAGGCTGGAGTGCCCGCCGGAGACGACGAGCCCCACGAAGCGCCGGGGCAGGGGCCCGTCCACGAGCTCGTCGACCGCCAGGTGCCCGATGACGTGGTTGACGCCGTACAGGGGCAGGCCCAGCACGGCGGCCAGGGCCTTGGCGGCGCTCACCCCCACGGTGAGGCTGCCGATCAGGCCCGGGCCCGCGCTCACGGCGACCGCGTCCACCTGGTCCAGGCCGACCCCGGCCTGGACCAGGGCGGCGTCCAGGGTGGGGAGGAGGGACTCCAGGTGGGCGCGCGAGGCGATCTCGGGGATGATGCCGCCGTAACGGGCGTACTCGTCCATGGAGGTGGCGGTGACGTCCGTCAGCAGCTGGCGGCCGCGCACCAGCGCCACGCCGGTCTCGTCGCAGGTGGACTCAATGCCGAGGATCAGGGGCTCGCTCACGCCCCCAGCCTACGCCCGGCTGCCGCCCCGCCCCCTCCCGCGGCCAACAAGTACCGTTCTCACGACGAACAAGTACCGTTCTCGCGACGGAAGAGAGGAGGAGGGGCGGCGGGGCTCAGCGGGTGTGGGAGCGCTGGCCCTTCCACAGGGCGTGGCCCAGGTCGCGGTTGAGGCGGGAGATGACCTCGATCGGCACGCTCTTGGGGCACACCGCCGCGCACTCGCCGATATTGGTGCAGCCGCCGAAGCCCTCGGCGTCGTGCTGGTTCAGCATACTGACCACGCGGGCCAGGCGCTCGGGCTGCCCCTGGGGCAGCAGCCCCAGGTGGGAGATCTTGGCACCGGTGAACAACATGGCCGAGGCGTTGGGGCAGGCGGCCACGCACGCGCCGCAGCCGATGCAGGCCGCGGCCTCGAAGGCGGCGTCGGCCTTCTCCTTCT
>ERZ773099.2835-NODE-2835-length-11620-cov-8.361608_pt1 | contig 11620 bp, 8 predicted proteins | sample MGYA00511120_ERZ773099 | MGnify/ENA primary metagenome ERZ773099 (study PRJEB29015, sample SAMEA2738012) | human oral metagenome | biome: human oral; feature: human-associated habitat; material: dental | place: China | collected 2104 ... | reverse complement strand
AGCTGGTCAAAGCGGGCGATGGTCACCCACAAGAACTACCGAAGAGCCAGAAAATGTAATGCTCTGCGGCTGTACTAGAGGAGCTTCTCTGGGCATGCTGTACTCAGTGAGATCTGTCAAGGCAGCTTGGTATTCACATGATTTTCGAAGCGCGCTTAGGTAACGCTCAAGCTGGTTCATCGCAAAAGTTTTATAGACACCAGGTTCTACCGGTGTAGGGAAATGCTTAGCAAGTTCCTTTTGAGCCTTACCCTGACTGAGATTCTCAAAGGTGCTCCTGATTGCATTCTGCCCGTCAAACTGCAAGACAGAGCTTGCGTCCACAACTTGCCGTAGCGCAAAATGCGATTCTTCGAGATATTTCCTTTGTCCCTTTGCGGTTTTCTGGTTTACTTCGCGAAAGCCGGTCAACGCATTGAGGAGAGAGGATTTTCCAATAGAGTTATCGCCTATGAGCGCATTGATTCCAGGCGACAGCGGTACGTCAATATCTTTGCCATTAAGGGTAAGCGCAATAGATTTGAGCGTCTTAGTGGAACGGCTAAAGAAACTGTCGACCACCTTGATACGTGATATATCCGTTACGGCCATTGCAAGGCCCTTGAACGTCGGCAGGCATTTGAGGTACGTGAATGGATGATCGGGGTTCTTGTCGCTTTTATCGTCTCCAGCAGGATACACACTCCATACATGGCAATCTGAGCCCGTTATGAATCGCAACTGCTCTAGCTGGTCTTCGGAATAAGCAAAGCTCTTGTTGAACAGCTCATGCTTGCGGTTCTTGTACTCGTAGGCCTCGAAATATTCGAGCTTAAGAAACTCCTTGTATAGGTCTGGTCCTACAGAGTTTGCATCGTCCTTTCTCGGTTTAGGTGCAGTTGGAGACTCTTTCTGGTGGGCAATAGTGACTATATCCAGTCCTATTGATCGGATAATCTTCCAGAACATATCTTCGCTAAAAGCAGCACCATTGATATCGTATGCAGGATGACCTCTATCATCCATTGGGATTAGTGTCCCGATGGATTTCACTCTCTCTTGATCAGCATCATCAAATAGCGTAACCACATGCACGGGTATATCACCGTTGCCGTTATTGAAGCTAACGGTAAACTCGACGCCAGGAAGGACGCGCTTTAAGTATTGAGCGTTGCTCACCTTGTCTTTGAGGGCTGCATACATCTCATAGGAGAAAACATCGTGGTCGGTAATTGCTGCCATATTGACCTTGTTTTCTTCAAGTTTCCCTAAGAGCACCCCGATGTTTTCAACGGTGCCATCTTTAACCTTTGCGCCATCCTTGTGTTTGGATGCGGCTGAATGTATGTGCAAGTCGATCTTCGTTGGCTCAAGCACTATTCGGTCATTTGAAATCATGTGTACCCACCAAATCTAACGAATGCTTTTGTGGTTACCTGCAGACATACGCTTACAGAGTCTGATTAGCCCCTGTTCCCACGCCTTCTTGCTCGCTACCCATCAATATCGATACCTTCACTCGTCCCGCCCTCCGGGACAAGCCGAATGCCATACCCAAGCTGCGCTGCCATCTCGCACAGCGTTTCAACCTTCATGGTCTTTGACTTGAGCCTCTGGTCAAGCCCCTGCGGGGTTATCCCGAGTTCGAGCGCGAAGGAGCGCTGCGTTCGCCCCTGATCTTCCAGCAACATCCTGATGGCGTCCGATGCCTTCATTGGCGCTCTCCTAGTTTTCATCACGGCGCAGGCCGTTGTAGAGGTCATCTACAAGCAGGTGCACCAAGTCCTTGCGAACTTCCTGATGGCTCAGAAGAAAGTTGTAAAACTCCTGGTTCTTGTCGTAGTTCTCCACGAGGGCATCCTCGGTCTGGTCGTCTACGGTGTTCGTGAAGTCCTGCTTGCTGTTCGCCTTGGCGCTCTGCTTGATGTGGTCGTTCCCGCTCAGCGAGCTTCGCAGCGACATCAGTGAGCTTGCCGCTGTGTCAGCATCGAAATGGGTGCCAAAGCGCGCGTTCCACTCTGCGATGATCTCGGATAGCGCTGCAAGCGTGTCCTTGGTAAGCCTCATCCCAATGCCGCGTGCGATGGTGACCTCCGGTGCCGCAACCAGCCCACTGCCAACGTGCTCGTCAACCTTCGTGACGGTGAAGTCCGTGATGTCAATCTTGTCCGAAATATCGATTCCGCCCTCATGTTTGCCCGCTTTGGCGATTTCCCTGATGAGACACTGGCAAAAGCGGTACTCCATGTGCATGTACTCGTCCGTGAAGGGCGATGCCATGATGAGGAACGCGTACTGGCGGATGAAATGACGTATGACCCTACGTGCCTTATCTGCCTCGTCTTCCTCCATCGATTTCACGATGGCTGCAGCACCTGAGAGCAAGCCCCACATGCGTTCCTTATCCTTCAAGGTCTGCCTCGGCTTTGACAGCAGCTTGTAGAACGCGCGAACATCGTCGGCGTCGAGCACTTGGAGCTCTTCAAGATGTCGCTCGGTTTCCTTGAGGTCCGTGTAGGTAAGTGGATTCTCAAGCACCGTATTCTCGTAGTAAGGCGCGAATGCCTCCGCAATGTCCTCGTACGAGTTGACGAAGTCGAGGACATAGGGTCGTTTCTCATGGGGTGGACATATGCGGTTAAGGCGTGAAAGCGTCTGCACGGCAGAAAGTCCATGCAGCTTCTTTGCCACATACATTGCAGAAAGGAGAAGCTCGTCGAACCCCGTCTGGTACTTATCCGCCACGATGAGGATGCGGTAGCCGTCTCCATGGAAGAGATCGGGCAGCTTGTCTTCCGCAAGACCGCCGTTCATGAGCGACTCGGTATACTTTTCGCCGTCCACTACGATGTCGCCGGAGAACGCGACAAGTGCTTGGATGTGCCCAAGCTTATCCATGTGTTTGTTGCGCAGCTTCTCGTAGGCAAGGCGATACCGGACGGCCGCCTCACGACTAGACGTGACGATCATTGCCTTAGCCTTGCCGCCGAGGTCACCCTGAACCTTCTCGGTAAAGTGGTTGACCATAACGCGGAGGTTCCCATTGACAGTGCCGTCGTTGGTGGCAATGAGATGCGCGAGCTGGCGCTTCGCTGTGGCGGACTCAAGCTCCGGATCGTCCGGCACGGACTTCACCACCTTGCAGAACGAATCGTAGGTAGTGTAGTTGGCAGTCACATCGAGGATGAAGCCTTCCTCTATGGCCTGGCGCATAGAGTAGAGGTCGAACGCCTCCTTTTTCCCCTGCTCATTGAGCGTTCCGAACATGTCGAACGTGCGACCGGTCGGCGTCGCAGTAAAGCCTATGACAGTAACGTTGCGCTGCCGACCAGAGCGAGCAATGTCCTCGGAGATTATCTGCGAAACCTGGTCGATGGCTGAGGGCTCTTGCACATCGATATCGGAGAGCGCGCCATTAACCGCAGCCATAGTCTCGCCAGAGGTCGAACCGTGGGCCTCGTCGATGAGCACCGCGAAGTGCGACCCCGTACCATCGAACGTCCCCTGGTCGAGGTTGAGGAACGTGCCCATGGTGCATACGACGATGCGATAGCTCCCCTTGAGTGCGCGAGTGAGCTTGCCGGACTTGCTCGTCTCGCCATGCTCGTCGGCTCTTCCCTCGGAGTCGATGACCTTGATCGTTCCCGACACCTTGGCCATGTCCTGCACCGCCGCCTGCAGTTGGCGGTCAACCACGATACGGTCTGTCACGATAAGCACTTTGTTAAAGAGGAGGTCGTCTTCGCCCTCCGCGTAAAGCCCTGAGAGCTTGTGCGCGAGCCAGCAGATGGTGTTGGTCTTGCCCGAACCAGCGCTGTGCTCGATGAGGTAGTCACGCGCGGTTTTGTTGCGCTTGATGTCTTCTGCCACGCGCGTGACGGCCCTGAGCTGCTGGAAGCGCGGGAATATGGGCTTCTCGTCCTTCTTCTTGTTCGTCTTGCGGTCTCGCGCGTAGTAGACGAAGTCGTAGATCAGCGAGAACACGATGTCCTTGGTGAGAACGTACTCCCACATGTACGAAGTGGCGACACCGTCGGGCATCACAGGGTTGCCAGCGCGCGTCTCGTGCGATGAGCTATCCTCGCGGACTCCCTTGTTGAACGGGAGGAACTTCGAATTTGCTCCCTTGAGCGCGGCACACGCCCATACCTCGTGCAAGTCCATGGCAAAATGAGCCAAGACTCCTACTTTAGGCATGAGCAGCGGGGTCTTACAATCACGCTCAAATTTGTACTGTCTGATAGCATTGCGATAGTCCCAGCCGGTGCCGGAAGATTCGCACTTTAGCTCTATCGTGAAGATTGCAAGCCCATTAAGGAAGATGACGAGATCGATACGCTCCCCTTCCTTATGATAGACTTCTTCCATCACGGAAAGCACGTTCTCGTCAAAGAGCGCGGTGGCCTTACGGTCGAAGTCCGCAGATGGACGGGGATAGACAAGGTTGAGCTCTATGCCTGCATCGAACTGTACGCCGTGCCAGATGCAATCCACGAGACCGCGACCAGCGATAGCGTTTCTGATCTTGGCTAGTATCGTCGCGCGTGAGCCGCCGTTGTAAAGCGCGTGGAGCCGCTCCATCTGATCGGGCTGCGTCCGGTCGAGGAAGTCGAAGAACAGCTCTGTGTCCATCGCACGTACAGAGTCATAGCTGCTGGCATTGCGGCGCTTATAGCCGTTATCGTTTACTAGGTGCTCTATGATGAGCTCCTGGAACGCAGACTCAGTAAGCGGATTTTTGCCCAGCTTAATCCTGTGAACCTGCTCCTCATATACCTTTATATCCACAGCTATATCTCCTTCCTCACACGACGCTTGCCCGTCACGTATTCGTAGATGAGAGATTGCCGACGACGCTTGAGGACGTCAATTTGCTTACGTTTGGTTTTGAGAATCGAGTCAATGGCAGCAATATGAGTATCGAGATAGTCAACTATAGCTGTCTGCTCTTTCTTGCTAGGAACTGGGATTTTGTGATTGCGAATAATGACTTGGCTAATATTGGGTTGAGTACCACCCAAAGCTTTATGCTTCAGGAAAGCCTGTGAGTCCATCAATGCATAGAAAAGATATTGTGCGCTAGCCTCTTCTTTTGGCAGCATTACGCAACACGCTTGATTAGTGCATGCATCTATATTTGAAATTGATACATTACCTACTGATGCGCCATACATTGCCATCACGACAAATGGAGCTTTATATATCTTAAGTGCTGAAACCTCTGACAGCGCTTTATTTGAAACAGTCCTTCCTGTCTCAGTGATTACATATCTAGCATACAAATCACCTGACTGAATCCAGTTGATGCCACCATCGTATAGATCCCAGTTGCTACTTTCTGGTGTCGCACCGCTAGAAGTATCAAACATAAACTTTATACGCTTTAATTGCCATTTTTCGGGAATGTCACCAATCCAATTGACTCCACTGGGTTTCATAGGAGCATCGGGATTGAGTCCCTTGGTCACCGCCTCATGAATAACCGAAGCACGGTAACGCTCAAGAGTCGCAATCTGTTTCTCAAGGATTGAAACGGTCGCATCGATCGACGCGCACTTCTCATCAAGAAAGCCAGCAATCAAAGCCTGCTCCTCTTTGGGAGGTACGGGCACCAGTATCCGACCCATCAGCTTTTCGCTAATCGCGGGATATGCAATACCCCAGGAGTACTTGTTGACCTGCTGGCAGAACAAGTCGCTAGTGCAGAGGTAGTACAGGTAGTCGGAGATATGGTCTCTTGCACGGATGACAGAGAACCCAGTCGAGACAATTACGTCATCAGCATCATCGATCAGGGCAATTGCCTTAAGGTATGTTCTCACGGTCGACACAATCGTGTCTCCTGCGACGACTCGCTTCCTTGCTCGTGATGGGCTTTCCGCGAAGGTCGTCTCTGAATAGTTCTCGATTCCAACCTCGCTACTTACCGAACTGATGTCCACGTACCGGAATCGGTAGCCTGGGGAGATCGTCTCTGACAGGGAATCAGAGACAAAGTCATCTACATATTTCAGGGGCTTGAATATCCAGTTTTGGGGAAGAGTCGTGATCATCTGACCAGATCCTTGATCTGCTCCTGGAGCTGCACTTCAAGCTCATTGAACTCCTCGAGCAGTCTCTCCGAGCTCTCGGGAGCCTCGTACTTGTAGAAATAGCGTGTAAAGGGAATCTCGGCACCCGTCTTCACATGCTTCTCGTCCTCCTCATCAAACCACTTGGCATCAGGAACGTACGGCCACACCTCGCGCTCGAAGAAGTTATCTACGTCCTCGGAGAGCTTCACGAGCTCGGTATCCTTAGTCGCATCATCGTATTCGATGGAACCGTCGCGCTTGTGACGTAGAGGAGCCGTCTTATCCATGTACGACATGGCGTCTACTACTTTGTCAATGACGGATTTGCGCTGGCTGGTGGTCTCCTTCTCCTTGTAGTCAGGCAAGGTGGAGAGCAAATCCTTGATGTTCTTCTCGAATCCCCTGTAATCCTGGGTTGACACATCCATTAGGTTGTCACGCAGCAGCTGAATCATCTGCCCGAAGACTGGCTCAGCCTTTTGAAGCGCCGCAAGCTCTCTTCTCTGCTTGGAGGTCATATCTTCCTCATCGATGAGTAAGAGTTCCTCCAGTTTTGCAGGGTTGTGGAAGTCATCCTTGAACTTGCCCTCGGCAAGCGTGTCAATGCGCTCGAGCGTTATCTGGTAGCTGCGCTGGAGCGGCTGCTTGACCGTGTACTCCTTGTACAGGAACTCCTCATTGGGAAGGATGTGGCAGTGCTCTCCCTCCTCGAAGGACGTATAAAAGGCCACGATTTCATCGATTTGTTCTGGTGAGATTTGCTTGCGCTTGTTGCCCAGGCTGCGACGCATGGGCATCCACTCATCAGTTGCATCGATGAGCTGCACCTTACCACGGCGCTTGGATGCCTTGTTCTTGGAGAGCACCCACACGTAGATACCGATGCCTGTGTTGTAGAAGAGGTCTCCCGGCAGTCCGACGATGGCCTCGATATAGTCGTTCTCCAAGAGCCAGCGGCGTGTCTGTGACTCGCCAGACGACGTACCACCCGAGAAGAGCGGCGAGCCATTGGAGATAATGCAAGCGCGTCCATTCTCCTCAGCAAGCTTGTGCATGGCATGCTGCATGAAGAGAAGCTGCATGTCGCTCTTCGCGGGAAGTCCTGCGGGAAAGCGACTGTCGAGCCTTACATATTCCTCGTTTACGGCCTTTTCCACGCCATCACTAGCGTCCTTGCCTCCCCAGGGCTGCCCAAAGGGCGGATTCATGAGGACAAGGCGCATTCTGTCGTCAGGAAAGCAGTCTTCCTTCATGGTGTCAGCGAGTCGTATGTTCTCGGCGCGCTGCCCCTTGATGAGCATGTCCGCCAGGCAGATAGCATGAGTATCGGGGATAACCTCCTGCCCATAGAGATAGACGTCGCTTTCGGGACACATCTCATCGAGCTGCTCCTTGGCACAGGAGAGCATGCCACCAGTGCCGCAGGCGAAGTCGCCTACCTTGATAACCTTGCCAGGCTCTCTGAGGTCATCACATCCTTCCGCGAGAGCGAGACGCGTGATGAGCTGTACCACCTCGCGCGGAGTGTAGTGGTCTCCAGCTTCGGCATTTTCTGAGAAACGACGAATTACTTCCTCGAACATGTAACCCATTGCCACGTTGTTCACACGCACCGGGTCGAGATCGAGCTCAGAAAACTTGCGCACGACGCCCGTGAGTTTGGCGCCTTTGTGCATCTTCTTGATTTCCTTGTCGAACTCAAGGTCCGAGAAAATCTGCTTGATGTTGGGCGAGAAGGCGTCGATATAGGTGATGAGGTTGGCAGGCAGTTGCAGAGCATCGCCGAGAAGCTTTGCGAGCGTCCACTTGCTGGTGTTGTAGAAGGGATAGCCCGACTTTCGGCGCAGCATCGCCTCTGCGATGTCGCGGTTCACCTCGTACGCCTCGCAAACCGCGTCCTTGGTGCCGGCGAGTGCGCACTCGATACGGCGCAGGATGATCATGGGCAGGATGACGTCACGATACTTATCAGGCTGGTAGGTTCCGCGAAGAGTGTTCGCGATGCTGAATACGGCGTCAATCTGCTTTTTCACATCAAGTTGATTTGCCACGGGGTGATTCCGCCTTTCGAAGCTGCACTACACATGTGGACATAGTGGATAGAAAATTCAATGCAAATGGTAAATCAATACCAACCTTGAATCAATGTACGCATTGATTATCGTCTCTCTAAGCAAGCAGCCTACCTTGTGCGCACAACGCACGAGATAGCGCTTGTCGGCACCGGGGGCCGCGCCCATCGCGCTGCCGCTTCGATGGCGCGTCACCCCACCCGGATGCCGAGCGACGGGAGCACGTGTGCGTGCGCACGCGATACGCTCCCTTGCGGGGGATGCCCCGCGCCCCTGGGACGCCCGGACGACCGCCCGGGCAAGACGCGCCGCCTCTCGGCGCCTAGGGGGAGCCATGGAGAGATTCGACAGACGCCTGCACGTTCGCGTCGGCGAGGCAGACGTCGAGCGCGCGCAGGAACTCGCGGGCGCATTGGACATCACAACGTCCGCGCTCGTGAGGCTGCTCCTGCAGCTGCCGGCGGAGGACGTGGCGGCACATCGCCGCGTGGCGCTCGACCTCGCCTGCGCGAACCGCCTCTACCGCGAGCTCAACCAGTGGGGCCACCAGCAGAACCAGGCCGCGCACGCCCTGAACCGCATCGCCTACTACCTCAGACACGAGGCCATGGACGCATCCGACGTCCTGGAGGAGCTCGCCGCGGTCGAACAGCGTCTGGGGAGCTTGCGCGAGAGGACGGGCGAGCTCGCCGCACCCGTGCGCGAGGTGGCAGAGTCGCGCCTGCTCTTCCTGTAGGCGGATATCCATGCCGCTCCTGAAGCCCATATCCGGCCACACGTCCTGCAGGGGCGTCTACCGCTACCTCACAAAAGACGGGCGCGCGCTCGCCGCCGACTACCTGAACCTCGACGTTCCCGAGCGCGAGGGCGGCATGCTACTCCTCTCCATGCGCTGGTACCCCGTGCCGGGGCAGGACGCGCCCGCCGGGCCGGAGAACCTCCCTATAGCTCGCAGGTGCGACGGGCTCTGCGTCGTCGTTGCGGACAGCGTGGTGGTCAAACAAAAGCCCTGGCCTGCGAAAACTGGTCGGGGTTTTTGTTTGGCCGCCGAAACCATTTTCCTCAGGAGACCGACTCGCTTGCGGTCGGGATTGCAGCTTGGTCGCTTTGCGAGACTATTGCATCGTCGCCTCGCTCTTCAGGTTTTGCTTACGGCCTGGCTGGGTCTCTTCGTTCCAATGCCGTGCGACTCCGTGAGGTCGCTGTCAAGCATGACCCGCCTGCCCCCTTGAACCTTCAGCAGCGCAAAACCGACATTCCAGGCTATGCAATACCCTGGAATGCCGGCGAGGCGAGCTTTCTATTCGGTTAGTCGGAATCAGGCCGGATCACGCATTAGGCCTCCGCAAGCGCCGATTGCGCGGCGATGCGTCCCGTGACGGTGCCCATGCAAAGCGACGCCCCGCTTACCGCATAGCGCAGGTAAAACAGCTCGGCATTCGCGATCGTCCCCGCGGCATAGAGGCCGGCGATAGGCTGGCGCTGCCCATTCAGAACCTCGGCCTTCGTGTTGATGGCAAGCTGGCCGAAGGAGTCGTTCGTGTTCGGCGTGATCTGCACGGCGAAGAAGGGCGCCTGTTCGACGCGCTGCAAATCCTCCGGTTTCTTATGGAATGCGGTATCTTCCCCGGCATCGCAGAGCACATTGTAGGCCTCCACGGTCTTGGCGAGGGGATAGCTCGGCAAGCCGGCCGCAACCGCCAGCTCCTCGATCGTGTTGGCTGTGTCGACGACGCCCTTCTCGACGCCCTGCTTGAGAAGTTCGAGCCGCGTTTCGGGCTGATTCGAGTCGCAGATGATGGCGAACTGCTTTCGTCCGCTTTCGACGAAGGGGATGAAGTAGTCGAACTGGCTGGTCATCGACTCGTTGGCGCATCGATACGCCAGATCCGTCACGAAGATGCCCGTATTGATCATGCGCAGCTTCGAGACTTCGTCATTCAGGGCGAGCGGCTTTTTCCCGACGAGATGGATCTGCGAGAGACCGCCCTTCAACAGGATGAGGGCGTCGGTTTCCTTCGCGAGCTCTATTCCGTCTCCGGTGTTGCCGGGGCTGGAGAAGGTGTGCCAGCCGACGGCTCCGGGAGCGTAGAGCTCCTTCGACCAGTCCTGCCCATCGAACCCGCCGGAGGCGATCACCACGGATCGCGCCGAGATGTCGTATTCAGTGGTGCCTTGACGTGCGATGACGCCGGTCACGCGTCCAGCGTCCGTCTTCAGCCCGATAGCACGGGCCTCCATCATGAGTTCGGCGCCGTTCTTCTCCGCTTCGGACACGAGCACATCGACGATGCCTTTGCCGCCGGTCTTCGACAGCATGGATCGGTCCGATACGTTGTCGCCGGGTTTTTTATCGAATTCGCAGCCCATATCGACGAGCCAGTCCAGGGCGGCGCCGCCGTTTTCGGCCACCAGCCGGCAGATATCCATATTGGCATCTTCGTCGGATTGCGCGAAGAAGAACTGGGCGATATCCTCGGGCGTGCCGTAATCGGTATAGCCGAGCTCGTTCTGCGTCTTGGACTCGCAGCAGTAGAAGTTGCCGCTGCAGATAGACGAGTCGCCGCCGGTGATGGCGGTCTTTTCCAGCACGACAACCGTCGCGCCCGCGCGCGATGCTTCCACGGCTGCGCTCATGCCTGCTATGCCGCTGCCGATGACGACGAGGTCGGCGGATTTCGTCTCGGTGTTCTTCGCAGGCGTTTCGGCAACCGCTTGAACGGTGTCGGGGGCGTCGCCCTTCGCTGTCGGCGAGGAATCATTGCCCTGCATGCCGTCGCTCGGCGCGGCGCTTTCCGATTTCGGCGCACAGCCTGCGAGCCCGTAGCTTGCGACCGCCGCCGTCGCGCCTAAGCCGAGCAGGAATGTGCGCCGCGAGAAATCGCGGTGCTGAGTCATCTTCTCGCGTGATTCTTCGAGGTCGGCCGAACGTATGACGTGTTCTTGCCGCACGGATTCGGCCGCCTTGATCGCTTGAGTCCCTTCGGGTGCGCGGTTTCGACGCCTGGCATCGTCCGCCGAGATTCCTTCAGGTTCGCGTCCGTCCTTGCCGCAAGAGCATGAGCACCTCGCTCTCCCGTGTCGTCAGCGAATGCTCGCGTATGAACGCGGCGATGAGGGAAGCATCCTCGGGCTCTTGCGCGCCCGCGATGGCCTGACCCATCGGCGAGGCGTGTGCCTCGGAATCATGGGAAGCGCTCGCGTGACCGAAGGGGGTATCGCCCTTTCCGCTTCTCTCCAGGAAGGATGACAGGATAGGGTTCAACGCAAGAATGAAAAGCGAGATAAGCGAGATGAGGGTAAGGCCGATGGCAGGATCTTCGCGGTCGATCGCGAAGGCCCCGAACGCCACTCCCGCAAGGATGAGCAGGCCGCTTATGCCCAAGGCCACGCTGAGGTACACCCACAGCGATACGTTGTCGCGCTGGCTCAGGCGCACGATGATGACGCGCGCATTCATTCCGGACAGATAGAAGGCGATGAACACGAGAGTCA
>ERZ773099.2834-NODE-2834-length-11626-cov-4.327802_pt1 | contig 11626 bp, 6 predicted proteins | sample MGYA00511120_ERZ773099 | MGnify/ENA primary metagenome ERZ773099 (study PRJEB29015, sample SAMEA2738012) | human oral metagenome | biome: human oral; feature: human-associated habitat; material: dental | place: China | collected 2104 ... | reverse complement strand
TTCTTCATGGCTTCTGCTTTTTTATCCAAACCTTCTGCTTCAGCTTCTAGCTTAAGACGAATAGCCTCGGCTTCAGCACGTCCCTTGGCTTCAATAGCTTCAGCTTCTTGCAGTTGCGCAAATTTCTCAGCCTCGGCTTGAGCCTTGCGAGCTTCGGCTTCTTTTTGTGTTTCAAAGAGTTCCGCCTCGGCTTGACGTTGACGCTCAATCAATTGCGCTTCTGCTGCTTGTTGACGAGAGTATTTCTCCGCTTCAGCCTGTTTGCGGATGTTAGCATCCAGTTCTTGCTCCCGAACCTTAACTTCACGTTCCTTGACTTCAGCTTCTTTCTCTTGCTTCATGATATTAGCTTCGGCAGCCACACGTTCTTGCTCCCGACGCTGCACTTCCGCCTCAATCCCTTTAGCTGCATCAGCCTTAGCTTGCGCAATATCCGCTTCCTGCTTGAGGGCTGCTTGCTTCAGTTTCAACTCATTTTGCTTTTGAGCAATTTCTAAGTCGGCAGCTACTCGCTTGTCGTTTGCCAACTTGTCCTGCTCCGCTTCTACTTCCTTGCGCTCACGTTCAGCTTTAGCCTTTGCAATTAAGGCATCTTTTTTGATGGTTTCGACATTTTCGATACCGAGATTATCAATCACACCACCTTCGTCAGAGAAAGACTGAACGGTAAAGGCAATGACTTCTAATCCCATCTTAGCCAGATCAGGAGCTACGTTGTCCTGCACTTTTGAGGCAAATTCCTGACGGTCATTGACCATCTTACGAAGCTCCATCTGACCAATCACTTCCCGGAGATTTCCTTCCAAGACATCTTGAACAGAGTTGGAAATATCTGTTGTATTCCAATTAAGAAAGTTTTCTGCTGCACGGGCAATCATTTCATCAGTCGTTCCGATTTTTAGCTTAACAGCTGCATCGGCACGAACATTGATAAAGTCTAGAGTCGGTACCGCTTCAGAAGTGCGAACATCTGTTGAGAACTGCTCAATATCCAAATAAGAGCGCTGCTCTACAAAAGGAATCATAAAGCCAGCCTTACCACGAAGGTGACGCTGTTTACGTAGTCCCGTAATTACAACTACTTCGTTAGGGCGTGCGTTAACATAGCCTTTCACTAAAAGTACGACAAGGACAACCAAACCAATAATTACTGGAATCAACCAGGTTGGAAAGAAAAATGTATCCATTAAATCTCCTTCTATAAGACAATTTTCATTGTCTATTTTCTTTTTATACTTAGTATAACAAATTATTTCAAATTCTCAAATTATTTTCAAGATTTTTACAAGAATTATTCATCAAAAAGTCCTTGCAAACCGGCGAAAGGATTGTTCTTCTCTTTTTGAGCTTCTTGGGCAGCGACGAATTCATCTTCCGTCATAACCTGCCAGTCTTGGCCTGACAGAAATCCTTGGCCAGCTTCTTCCTCAGCTGTTAGAATTTTCAGTGGAATATTCAGCAAGATATTATCAGCCACACTCTCGGCTACATTAATCTCACCATTTTCAATCGGCAGCACCAAGTCCTGATCAATCATATCCTGCGATGCGGTCTGTCCTTCTTCCATGAAAATTTCGTTGACTAGATAAGACTCCTTGAGTTCCACTGGCTCCATGCTACGACTGGACGTCAGAGTAATGGTATAAGACAGGTCATAATCTAGAAAATAAAGGTCGTCTTCATATTGAACCTTTCCACTGGCTACAATATCCTGAACATCTAAAATCTCAGGATTGCGCTCTTTTAACTCCTCTGCCAAGTCCAGCTTTTTCTCAAAGGCTAGTCCATCTGGATTCTTCCGAATTTCTTGAATATGCAACATAAGTTCCTCTTTGTTTTTTTCTTTTATTATATCATGTTTGGGCGCTCCGCTGTTATTGAAAATTATTTTGTTATAATAAATTGCAAGGAGGGAAGACAATGGAACATCTAGGACAGGTTTTTAGATTTTTTCGAGAGGCTAGGCACATCTCTTTATCCGAGGCGACTGGTGGAGAATTTTCAAAGTCCATGCTCTCTCGCTTTGAAAATGGGCAGAGCGAGCTGTCGGCACAGAAATTTTTTAGCGCTCTCAGCGCCATCCACACGGAAACGGAAGAATTTACCCTTGCAGCCGGCATCCAGGATCATCATTCTCACAAGGAGCTCTTAAGCCACATTCAAGACCTGTTGCAAGCCAATCAGCTTGACCTCTTAGAAGAACTTTATCTGGAAAAAGAAAAAATCACTCAAAAAAGCAAGCACGCTAGTGATTGGGTTGATCGCCTGATTGGAAAGGCCTATCTCTGTGCCCTCAAAGAGTCTGAAAAGGCCCGACCAGAAGAGCTTGATTTCCTACATGATTACCTCTTTTCAGTTGATATTTGGGGGCGCTACGAGCTCAATCTCTTCTCTGTCTGTACTCCGGTTTTATCTCTAGATTTGTTTTCCCAATACACCAAAGAAATCCTCTCAAGAAAGGATTTCACAGCCTTGTTTGCCAACGATCGCAACACCCTGCACACTACTTTTCTTAATGGCTATCTTCTGGCCATCAGTCAGGAAAACATCACCCAGGCAGACTATTTCCAACAAGTCATTGAGCGACACTTTTACGAAGAAAATGAGACTTACTTCCGAATTGTCTATCTCTTTGCTCAGGGAGAGTTGATCTGTTTGAAAGGGCAAACAGAAGAGGGACTCACTCAAATGAAGCAAGCAGTAGATATTTTCCGAATCTTGAACTGTCAGCATAGCGCTGACTATTATCAAGAAGCTCTTGATACTGCTTTTCAAAAATATAGCAAATAATGCAAATCTCCACTTTTAAACTCAGCGATGTTGAGTTGGGAAATGGTTTTTTTGATGCAAAATACACTCCAACTTACTCATTTTAACAACTATACTCAAAAAACGTTGAACATATGCAACATTTCCTGTGGCCTAGATTTTCTATTTTATACTAAAAACAGAAAGAGCTAGCGCAAGTCACTTTCAGAATTTTACCACTTGCTTATGAGACCTGACCAGTTGCCGAAAAGCCCTTGTTTTTGGCTTTAAACGGTCTATAATGGTCATCAGAAAGAGAAAAAAGCTAGATTACAGATGCACCCAATCAGCTTTTATACAATCTTACAGTTTAGAAAAGGAGTCTACGATGAAATTATTTTTTAAAAATGGGGTCTATGCCTCACTCAGCCTTTCTCGAATCTTCAACACCTTGGGAGCTTCTATTTTCAATATTGTTTTTGTGGTATTTGCTTCTAGCATGCCCAATCCCAAGTTTGCTATTGCTGTGGCTAATTTTATCGTCCTGGTTCCGACTTTCTTTACTATCTTTGCCGGCATCAAAGCTGACAAGACCGTCCATAAAGCTCGCTGGTTGATTCATTTTGGTTATCTTCAAGCCCTGCTCTTTGTCCTTGTCGCCTTCATGGCTCGCTCTAGCTCATATCTAGCCTTTTCAGCCGTCTGCTTGATGAATATTCTTTCAGATATTATCAGCGACTATCGGAGCGGCCTGCAAATGCCGATTTTAAAAAAGAATGTTCCAGAGAATGACCTTATGGAAGCCTTCTCTTTTACCCAGCTTATCAGCTTTCTCTGCAGCCTAGCCGGACAAGCTTTGGGAGTTTGGCTCTTAACCGTCAGCCAGCAAGACTTTTTCCTAGTGGCTTTGGTCAATGCTTTGACCTTTCTCCTATCCTCCACCATCCTCTACTTAGTCCGTCGCAGATTGACCCATGACCCAGTGGCAATTTCTAAGAAAAAAGCTCCTCTGAAGGAAGAATTGAAGAAAATGTACACATCATCCAAGCTGATCTTTGAGCAGGAAGGTTCTAACAATTTTCTCAAACTGCTGGCTCAAATCTTGGTCGTCAACGCTATGGCAGGTTCTCTTATAGCTCTTTATAATCTCTACTTGCTGGATAACCCCATCTTCCAGCTATCCTTTAGTCAGTCTCTCTTGGTTCTTCAGACCACTCTTGTCCTAGCCATGATTGCAGCCAGCCTGACGCCCAACGATTACTTTAGCCGTCTCTCTCTAAATCAACTAACCCTCTGGGCTGCTCTTACCATGATTCTGCTTGCTGTCAGCAATTTCTTACATCTGCCTGTTTTCGTCGGCATTGCTTTTGGATTTTTACTAGCTTATATCTCCGGCAAGATCAATCCCAAAATCAACACCCTCTTGCTGAGCAAATTGCCTTCTGATGTTCTCGCTCAGACTTCCAGCTTTCTGAGTCTGCTCTTTTCTTTCTCTGTTCCCTTTGGTACTATGGTCTTCAGCAGCCTAGCCCTCTGGAATATGAACGCTAGCTGGCTCATCTTCAGCATTATCGGTGTGATTGCTCTGCTCCTATCTATCGAAAAAAAGAAAGATGTTAAAGAAATGTGATATATTCAATCTTGTTTCTACATTTGTTCTCCTAGAAGACAGCTAAAAACGATAACTTCAAAATAAGAAGTTATCGTTTTTGTGTATCAGAAAGCTAAAGATTAAGTTTCATTTAGCCTATTCTATTGCTTTTAGTTCCAGCCGAAGCGTCTGCCTCTACCATTGCGGTCAAAGTACATCCAGCTTCCATCTTCCAGCTGAATCCATTTATTGCGCGCCATTTCACCTGAATTGGCATCAAAGTAACGGTTAGCACCATTGACATAGACAATCTTACCTTTGACTTGCTTGCCATTTTGGTCGAAGTAAAGGGTTTGTTGGCCAATCTGCTGCAAACCTGTCACTGCTTTACCAGCCTGATCGAAGTAGTACCATTCGTTCTTAGCACCTTCAACAAACTTATTAGCTGCCATTTCACCGGAGTTGGCATCGAAGTAACGGATACTCTTGTCTGCAAGTGTCACGATTTTACCTTTGACTTGCTTGCCATCTTGGTCGAAGTAAAGGGTTTGTTGACCAATCTTCTGAAGACCTGTCACTGCTTTACCAGCCTGATCGAAGTAATACCATTCATTCTTGGCACCTTCTGCAAACTTGCCGACTGCCATTTCTCCAGAGTTGGCATCAAAGTAACGGATACTCTTGTCTGCGAGTGTCACGATTTTACCCTTGACTTGCTTGCCATCTTGGTCGAAGTAAAGTGTTTGTTGGCCAAGCTTTTGAAGACCTGTTACAGCAACTCCATCTGCTCCGAAATAGTACCAGTCGCTTGGATTATCTCCTTGGGCAAAGCGATTAGTAGCAGCGTTACCTGAATCCTTGTCAAAGTAACGAAGTTTACCATCCTTGGCACGCGCAATCTTGCCCTTGACTTGGTAGCCGTTTTGGTCGAAGAATTGCTGATTGCCGCCCATAGTTACCAGACCTCTAGCCATGACACCCTTGGCATCAAAGTAACGCCAGTTTTGGCCGTCTGTAGTGTAGTAACGGTTAAGAATCTTGGCACCGGTCTTATCATAGTAATACTGATTGCCGTTTTCATCTTCACGGAGAGAATCACGCAGCTGAATACCATTCTTGAGGAAATAAACTTGCTTGCCATCAATTTCTTGCGCGCCTGTCACCAGATAGCCGCGGTTGTTGAAGTAATACCAATTTCCATTTTCATCTTGGATAAAGGAATTCTTAGCCTCATATCCACTAGTTGAATAATACTTAGTACCATTAGCATCACTAACAAATCCTGTGTAAGCATTCTTATTAACTAATTGCTTAGGCAGTACCATCTCACCATTCTTGTTGTTGAGATATTCGTTGCTAGCCCAGTCTTTAAGAACATAGTAAGCACCACGACCTAAGATATTGGTACCGTTGAAGTGTTTAGCTGACCACTTAGTAATCTTCTCATCAGTCGTCATCTTTTGACCGTTAGAAATTTGTACTCGTTCAAAGATTTCTGGGTATTTAGCTTTAAGTTCATCCAAGAAGGCTCCACCATATTTGCCTTGATAGTCTGTACCATTCGTTCTAGTATTGGCAACGTAAAGTTTTTCCTTGATTTCTGCGCCTTCACGGTAGGTTCCATAGTTGTTGACACGAGTTGCCGTTACTACTTCTTTGCCTGGCAGGTTGTAGATTTGGTCTGGCACCCAGTCCGCAATGGCTTGGATATTGACACTATGAAGAGCACGGAGAGCATTGAGCAGGTCATTTAAAGAACCATATTTATTGTTTTTGCTCATTGCCATATCATAGCGGTCTTCAAAGGCATAACCATTCTGGATGATAGAGTCTAGGAAAGTGCCATCTTGGCTAGATACATACTGAGGTGGCAGCTCAAATGAAGTCACTCCCCATTCTTTGAAGAGGTTGACATTTTTAGCAATGACTTTATTGGTATATTGATCATCTCGAGTTGCAAAGTCTTGGAAGTTAGAGAAACCTTCATAAATCAACTGAGAATCAAGGGCTGCGCTAGACTCGTAAACCTGACCGCTGGCATTTTTCTTCTTGCTAGCTGTTACACGAGCATCCTGATCTGCCTTAGCACCAACTGGTACCCAAACAGCCAGATAACCAGAAACTTGGACATTGCTGTAGCCTGCGATATCATTCATATCAAAGGTCAAAATACCATTAGCATCTGTCTTCTTCCAGAGCGATTGCGGCACTTCTTCGTCAGTTAGATAGCGGGAAATACCATCTTTGGTCGTCAAGAGCACAGGACGGTAGTATTGATTCTTATGGGCTGCTCCCATATTGACTTGCAGTTTATCCCACTCGTTCAGCTTGAGATTCGGGTTGTTAGAAGCAATAACTGCCATCCCTTGGGTACGAGTTTCTGCTGTTCCTTCATCCGTTGCTTCATTGGCACCAGTACCGTAACGAACAGAAGTCAAAATACCATTGTAAGACCATTTGTCAGCCTCACGAGGCACACCCATATAGGTGACTTTCATGTCCTGACCGCCAGCTACATACTTAATCCGAGCACGCAACAGGGCATCGATAGCGTCGTGGTAAGGAGATTTTTTCTCCATGTATTGACCGTCATCTGTGTAGAGATCACCATAGTAGACCCGAGTGATGGAGTCTTTGTTGGAGAGCATGAGAGCATGAGCAGTTGGAATATTGAACTGCGTATACTTCTTGTCTGCCTTGCGCATATCTTCGTTGTAGATCTTGAAGGCTTGCTTGAGCTCATCCATGGTAAAGGTCAAACCATCCGTATTTGGATTGATATTTTCCCGGATGATGTCGGCAATAACGGTCTGTACTTCACTATCATGAGCCCGAACAAAGATATAGTTGGCCATCCGCTCGCCCTTTTTCTTTTCAGTAGAACGGTCATTCAGACTATTCGTAATCGTTGGCTCAACTCCGCTACGGATAGAAAGCTTACGCATGAACGAATAAAGCAAGGACAGACGAAGCTTGTTATCAATCGGCAATTGAGCACCCTTGGTGTCCTTGTTGTAGTCAGGGTCGTTGTCAGACCAAGCTTCCAAGATAGACAGGTGCTTAATGGCTTCTTCTTCACTTTCTCCAACCTTGTAGCGAGACTTGAAGTAGTCAGAGGCAATTTGGAGCAAGTCTGCATTGACATTGTCTACCGCATCGACACGAACCCCGTCAAAGTTAGCAGTCGGATCATTGGCTACAATGCTACCGAAGTTCATCATAAAGTGCAGCCAGTTGAGTTGCTCAGCCTGAACAGCTGGATTAGAGTTGTCAAAGTCGTTAGCTAGCAGGAACTCATAACCACCGGTTGACTTGTCAATGAAGTACTTAGGTGTACCAGTTTGGTTGGTTGGTGTGCGGTTCAGGATACGGTACTTAGAATTAGCATGAGAAGTCTTCTCATTATTGGTATAAAGCAGAGCTCCGCCTTGCAAGTGGTCCTTATTCGTACCAGTTGTTTCAGACTCTGTCTTGATATTCCAGTTTGGCTGAGTTTTGACAAATGCGCCCATCAGTGTTCTCAGCCATTTAGTATCGCCTTCTTTACCGATTCTTTCTTCAATTTTGCGCTGAACCTGCTGAGAAGCACCTGTCAGGATAGCTTGTTCCACTTTGTTTTCAAAAGCTCCTGCTCCCAAACCTTGCTGGTTCATATAGTTGAGATAGCTAACCTGCGTTTGCTTATCAGGCCACCAAGCCATTAAAAGCGGACGCAAGTCAGTCTCTGTAGACTGAGTCCATGTTTTTCCATCCTTGAGGATAGCTTTTGGACGATACCAGCTATCTGCTGTCAAATAGCCATCAACTGTTTCGATGTCCTTGTCCGTTGTACCATGGAAGGCATTCATTCTGGTAAATTCATTGTTAAGACTGCTAGTACCTTGCTGGAATTGATACTCAGCTGAATCAATCAGTGCTCCAGTCTCTGCATCGAAATAAAGAATTTTTCCATTGAGCTCAACAGCGAAATTCTTTTTAACTGTACCGTCGTCCTGAACATAGTATTTCTTACCATCAATGGTCTTGATGTGAGATAAGACATCATCATCATGCTCAGTATTAACAGGTGCTGCTTGAGCTTGAGCAGCAAGCATTCTTTCAGCTATTGCTCCCTGTCTTTGAGCTGGTTCTGGTAAGCGGTCTTTCTTTGCAACTTTTGGATTTGCAACAATCTTGTCTGTAACAGTCTTCTTTGCTTGTTTGTCAGCAGTTGCTGGACTCGCTTGTCTATCCTGAGCAATTGCTGCAGTTTTAGCAGTTTCTGATGTTGCATTAGCTACTTTTGCTTCTTCAGCAACGGCTGCCTTTTCTGTAGTTGCTGTTTCTTCTACTGCCGGCTTAGTCGGCTCTTGAGCATCTGTTTGAGCTATCGCTTCCGTATTTGCTGAAGTTTCAGCAGTTTTTTCATTGGCTACAGCAGCATCAGTCTCCTTGTCTGCAGAAGTTGCTTTTTCTACTTCCAGCGGAGAAGCTGAGTTGGCTTGTACTTGAACTGGCTGCCCTGAACTGATATCCTGAGCTGCAGCTGGCTCTTGAACAGCCACCTGCTTAACATCATCGGCATGGACAAGACCTGCTTCGAGACCAAGTACTTTTGGTGCTACAATAAGCGCTAAGGTAGTCACACCGATGGCTACCCAGTTCTTCTTAACTTTATGCATCTTATAATGAATTTTTTTCTCCATCATAAAACCTCCTTCTGAATTTGGTATAAAGTTATACTCTTATTCTAGTATATTTTTAGAAATGAGTCTATTTTATTTGCACATCTGCAACTGAGAACGGCAAATTCTTTCAAACTGAGCTTTGAGCTTCTGAGCAACACCGAAGGAATCTAAGAATTCCAAAAAAGATAAGCATTGCTCAATATCGCTTAGAGCATGGCTATTCCCAACCTTGTAGGAATAAAGGGCCCTATGATACTTAATCAGCATCCGTTCATAGAGATCTGTCTCAGGGATTTTAGAATGATCAAGATAATTGAGGAATCTCATAGCAACCTGCAAATGATTTCCCTCTATGCAGACGCTGATAACATTAAGTAGCATCTTAATAATACGCCGGCGGTTCTCTGGTAGGTCATTATAAAACTGGGTGCGATTAATCATCTCACTAGCAAAGGTTTCCAGTGTTTCCAAGGTCAAGAGATCCACACTATTAGTAAAGAGCCAAAGCTCGTAGCGTCCCCACTCCTCAACAGAAAAGAGATAATCGGTCAGAAATTCTATATCCTTCTTGCTAATCTGAAAATCTGGACTGCAGGAAGACAGAACCGCCCTGACAACAATTGTATTGAGCCTATAGTTCTTCTTCTCAGGGAACTTTTCAGCCAAAGCTTCTGAGCTAGCCAAAATACTTTGGAGCTTGACGACATTGTTTTCCTGATAAGCATCAGCCACTTTTTTTGAGAAAAGCGCATCATCTGCTTCAATATAGTTATGGTAAACATACTGGAACTCGTCTAGAGAAACAGCCATATTCTTCAAGCAGCAATAGAAAGAATCAAGCGTGATACCGCTGACTCCCCGCTCAAAACGGGACAATTGCGCCACTGAAATATCTCCGGCTGCCGCTTCTTTAAGAGGCATGTTTTTTGATTCTCTAATGACTTTGAAAATTTTTCCAAATGTTTTCAACATACCGAACCCCCGGTTTCATATATGCAATAAAATTTTTTACTAAATTTAATATACTAGTAATATATTTCTGTTTTGTTACAAAAAAACTACTTTGTATTTCTAAATGATACAAATAGATTAACTTGAACAATAAAATAACTCAATATAGTGATTTTTTTTGAAAATTTTATGGTTTTCAAGAAAATGCTTATTTTATAAGAAAGCAAGAAGGGTTTAGCCTGACAACTTGAAAATACTGACTTTTTCTAATCTAAGTCTTTGACTAATACAAAAATAAAATTGGATTATCTAAACTTTTCTAGAAAGTTGAAATAAAATTGTAACACAATCTGAGTGAACATTTTTTAGACATGACTTAAAGGAAGCAAAATGAAAAGGATTTAGTCCTGCCCAATGCAGAACTAAATCCTTTTAGTAGTTATTTATCTAACTTTTGGGAATAATTTCAGTTTCCCAGTTTTTACATCTGTCTCAATCGCTCCACCCGCTCTGAGATGGGAGGATGCGTATAGAAGAGTTTCTTCAGTCCGCCTTCTTTCTTAGGGTCGCTGATATAGAGAGCTGCACTGGCATCATCGACATGATGTTCCATAGGCTCACTGCGATCCAGCTTGAGCAGAGCATTAATCATCCCTTGCGGATTGCGGGTCAGCTCTACACTGGAAGCATCAGCCAGAAACTCCCGCTGACGAGAAATGGCCAACTGCACCAAGGTAGCTGCCAGAGGAGCTAAAACGATAGCAATCAATGATACGATAAGGAGAATAATTCCCAAACCACTATCGTTATCTCGATCATTACTACTCCGACGTCCGCCACCAAACCACATCATACGGCCAGCCAGGCTAGACAACAGGGTAATAGCACTGGCCAAAGCCACAGCAATCGTTGAAATTCGAATATCATAATTGCGAATATGACTGACTTCATGACCAATCACTCCCTCAAGCTCCTCACGATTCATGATTTGCAAGATACCTGTCGTTGCCGCGACAGCTGCATTTTCAGGCTTAGAGCCAGTCGCAAAAGCATTGGGAGAGGGATCCTCTACGATATAGACACGAGGCATAGGAATCTGAGCAACTATTGCCATATCTTGTACGATATGATAGAGCTCAGGCGCTTCCTGCTCAGAGACCTCGCGGGCTCCGTTCATCGCCATGACCACTTCTGTAGACTGAAAAATCATCACTCCCGCATAAATCGCTCCGATAATCAAGGCTAGCAAAACACCACCTACAGCAGACCGCAGCCAGAGATAGCCAATAGCTGCTCCAAGGAGAGCCAAGAGGCCGAAAAAAGCGATAAGGAGGAGCCAAGTCCTCCTTTTATTGCTGGCAATTTGATCAAATAGCATCTTAGTCACCTAGTCCAGTGCTGCCAAAGTCAACTTTTGGCACAGCCTTTTCTTCTTCTGGTGTCTTGAGGAAGTCTGCAGCTTTAAAGCCAAACATTCCTGCAACAATATTGCTTGGGAAAGTTTCCAGCTTGACATTGTAGTTGCTAGTTACTGAATTATAAAGCTGACGAGAATAAGCAATTTTATTTTCTGTATTGGTCAGCTCTTCCTGCAACTTCAGATAGTTGGTATTGGCTTTCAGATCTGGATAGCTTTCAGCTACTGCAAAGATTCCAGAAATCTGGCGAG
>ERZ773099.2832-NODE-2832-length-11632-cov-3.394748_pt1 | contig 11632 bp, 10 predicted proteins | sample MGYA00511120_ERZ773099 | MGnify/ENA primary metagenome ERZ773099 (study PRJEB29015, sample SAMEA2738012) | human oral metagenome | biome: human oral; feature: human-associated habitat; material: dental | place: China | collected 2104 ... | reverse complement strand
GCATAGTTGATTTTCTAGCTTTAGGCTATCGTACTTGTCCATCAGTTTTCCTCCCCGTTGTGCAGATACTACATGCAATTCGCTATTAAGTCATCTTGTTGCATGCAATTTAATTTGATTTTAGCCTAACTGTTTATATGTGTCAACTATTGTTTGTGCAAACGTCCAAAAAATCATGTATTTTCTTTTGTTGTCATAATATCTCATTGTGTTAAAATATCTAGTGGGGGATTAGGCAGATGACTGAAGTTATGCGACTGGCTAAAAAGCTCGCTCTCGAAGGGCTTTTGGCACACGATGAATATATAGAGCTTCTTGTAAATAGAGATGACGAAGTGCGAGAATTTCTACGCAGTGCCGCGCAGGAAATCGCTACTGCTAACTACGGTCACGATATTTTTTTAAGAGGCCTAATTGAGTATTCAAATACGTGTAAAAACGACTGCTACTACTGCGGTATCAGGAAGAGTAACTACAATGTTGAGAGATACAGACTGTCGCCTGAAGAAATTTTGCAGTGCTGTGAGATAGGCTATCAGATTGGTCTAAGAACATTCGTACTGCAAGGGGGAGAGGATCCATACTTCACTGACGATATGGTGTGCGAAATTATCTCGTCCATTAAGTCGAATTATCCAGATTGTGCACTAACACTATCGCTGGGAGAGAAAGAGCGCGAGAGCTATGAGCGTTTTTACGCAGCTGGGGCAGATAGATTCCTGCTCAGGCATGAGACGGCAGATGAAGAGCATTACAGAAAACTTCATCCAGAGCCACTCTCTCTTGAGAATCGGATGCGATGTCTTGAGACATTGAAGGATGTTGGTTTTCAAATCGGAGCTGGCTTTATGGTCGGTTCGCCAGGACAGACTTATGACACGATGGCGAGCGACTTCGAGTATCTTAAGAAGCTAAATCCTCATATGATAGGAATTGGTCCATTTATACACCACAAGGACACGCCTTTTAGAGACGAGGCAGATGGAACGCTCGAACTTACATTATTCTGCTTGAGCATTCTGAGAATTATGTTTCCAAAGGCGCTGCTGCCAGCGACTACTGCGCTTGGTACCATTGATAGTACTGGGCGTGAGAAGGGCGTTCTTGCAGGTGCAAACGTAATAATGCCAAGCCTTTCACCAGACGGTGCAAGAAATAAGTACCTGCTATACGAGGGCAAGGTAGGCGTCAAAGATAAGGCGGCAGAAGGACGTAAGCTGCTTGATGAGAGGCTTGCTAATATCGGTTACAGGACAGTAACGGCGCGCGGAGATTACAAGGGTTGGGATAGAAAGTAACGACCACATCCGCTTTTATAATTTTTTAGGATGAATTCAGATCGTTATCGCATGATTATCGGCTGATTCACAATATATCGCAGTATGTTTTATTCATTGTGGAGGTGCTTAATGGGTAAAGAAACTCGTCCGTATATAGCTTGGGATGTTGTACAGGATTTTATGGTAAAAGCTTTTACAGAGCTCGGAGTTCCCGAGGCTGATGCCGAAATCTGTGCAGAAGTTCTCATGGAGAGTGACAGAAGAGGTATTGAGAGCCACGGAGTAAATAGATTCAAGCCAATCTATGTTGACCGTATCAATAAAGGCATCTTAAAGCCTGTCACAGAAGTAGATATTATCAGAGAATCTCCAACGACTGCAGTGCTCGATGCTAATGATGGCATGGGCATGGTAGCCAGCAAGATGGCTATGGATATGGCTATCGAAAAGGCAAAGAAATATGGGACTGCTTGTGTTGCTGTTCGTAATTCTTCGCATTATGGAATCGCTGGATACTGGACATCAATGGCGACAGATGAAGGCATGATTGGTATCACCGGTACTAACGCAAGACCTTCTATTGCACCGACTTTCGGTGTTGAAAATATGCTCGGAACAAATCCGCTCACAATAGGGATTCCTACAGATGAAGGATATCCATTCCTCATCGACTGTGCGACTTCAATCACACAGAGAGGAAAGCTCGAGTTCTATGAGCGTATCGGAAAGGATACTCCAGCAGGAATGGTAATAGGAAGAGATGGATCAGCGCTAACAGATACATCGTATATCCTCGAGGCTCTGAACACTAGAGAGGCTGCGCTTGCACCACTGGGTGGAATTGGCGAGGAACTCGGCGGTTACAAGGGTTATAGCTATGCAACAGCTGTTGAGCTATTGTCGGCAGCTCTATCGGGTGGCATGTTCCTCAAGAACCTTACATGCTTCGACGAGAATGGAGGGCTTAGACCATATCATCTCGGTCATTTCTTCATCGTAATCGATCCAGAAGCTATGATTGGTAGAGAAGTTTGTGAGAAGACTGCTGGTGATATTTTGAGAGCGCTAAGAGCATCCCAGAAAGCTCCTGGACAGGATAGAATTTACACTGCTGGTGAGAAGGAGTGGGATGTAAAAGAGTTCCGCAAAGACAAAGGTGTTCCAATGGGAGAGGACGTACAGCGTGAGTTTATCGAAGTTCGTGACTCGCTCGGTATGGATTTCAAATTCCCGTTTGAATAGATAAGCACAAAAATTTAATAAAAAGGTAAGGGGGACTACATATGATTAGATTAGCTATTAATGGATTTGGTCGTATAGGTAGATTGGCGTTCAGACGTGTTATGGAGATGGACGACTTTGAGGTTGTTGCAATCAATGATTTGACTTCCCCGGACATGCTAGCTTACCTGCTCAAATATGACAGTGTGCAGGGTTCGTACCTAGGTCACACAGTAGAGAATGACGACGAGTCGATTACGGTGGATGGTAAGAAAATTACTATTTACAAGGAATCCGATGCTCGCAACCTGCCATGGGGAGAGCTGGATATCGATGTCGTATTAGAGTGCACAGGGTTCTATGCTTCTAAAGATAAGTCACAGGCTCACATCGATGCAGGAGCCAAGAAGGTTCTTATATCAGCACCAGCAGGTAATGACCTCAAGACTATCGTATATGGGGTTAATCACGAGACTCTGACGGCTGAAGACAAAATCGTATCGGGAGCTTCTTGTACGACGAACTGCCTTGCTCCAATGGCAAAGGCTCTCGCTGATTATAGAGAGCTCCGTACTGGATTTATGACGACGATTCACGCGTACACAGGTAATCAGAAAATTCTAGATGCACCTGACAATAGTTCGAAGTTCAGAAGATCGAGGGCTGCGGCGATTAATATCGTTCCAACTTCAACAGGAGCTGCACAGGCGATTGGAAATGTAATTCCAGAGCTTGCAGGAAAGCTTATCGGCTCGGCGCAGAGAGTTCCAGTTCCTACTGGTTCGATAACGATTCTCGACGCGACACTCAAGGATGAGACAGATTCCGTAACTGTTGAAGGAATCAATGCGGCTATGAAAGCTGCTCAGGACACATCGTTCGGTTACAACGAAGATGAAATCGTTTCAACTGACGTAATCGGTATGAGCTATGGATCGCTATTTGACGCAACCCAGACGCTCGCTCAGAAGTGTGGAACGCACATCTACGAAGTCAGAGTAGTTGCATGGTACGATAACGAAATGAGCTACGTATGCCAGCTGATTAGAACGCTGGGTTATATGGCAAAACTATAAAATTTTAAATAATCAAACTAACTATATGCTGCCATTTATTGCCGAGTATATTTCAAGACTTCGCACCTCGATTTAACTGAGTGATAAGACAGCGCACTTGTAAAATTGATATCGAAGCATAAGGAGATTATTAAATCATGGAAGTAAAAGAAGCAAGACAATATGTTGTTGACAGATTAGAGTATGCGTTCAAGCCTAACTCTATCGCAGTAATCGGAGCTAGCCGTAACGAGACAAAGGTTGGATTCAAAGTAATTCAGGGGCTCAGAAAGTGTGGCTACGAAGGAGAACTATATCCTATCAATGTTAATGCCACAGAAGTTGCAGGTATCCCTGCTTTCCAGAACATAAAGGATGTTCCTGGTGATGTTGACCTAGCGTTCATATCGCTGCCTGCTACAGGCGTATTTGATGCACTTAAGGATTGTGTTGCAAAGAAGGTTAAGATTGCAGTAGTTTCTTCCTCCGGTTTCAAGGAGGTTGGAAACGGTGAGCTGCAAAATGACATTACCGAGTACTGTCGTGAGAACGAGCTACCGCTAATAGGACCTAACCTCGTAGGTATCGGAACACCGTATCACGATTTCAACTGTGGATTTATTCCATATCTACCTAATAAGGGACCGGTTGCACTTATCTCGCAGTCGGGTTCAAACCTACTTGCAGCGCTTGGATCTTCTCAGCTCAATCACTTTGGTATCAGCATGTTTGTAGGTCTTGGCAACAAAGCGGATGTTGACTTCTGTGAACTCATAAAGTATGCAGATCAAGAGCCAAACACAAGGTGCATTGCGGTGTACATAGAAGCTCTAGACAGCCCAGAGGCATTCAAGAAGGCATGCCTAGAGTGCGAGAAGCCAATTACAGCCGTCAAAGTCGGATCTTCTGAAATCGGTGTAAAGGCAGCATTTGCACACACTGCATCGGAGAATAAAGGCCACTCAAATGACGAATACAATAAGCTATTTGAGGAATCTGGGGTGCTCCGCGAGAAGACGTGGCAGGAGTTCCTAGATACTTCACTCGCTCTCGGTAACTGCCCGCCTCTAAGAGGAGATAACGTAGTTATCATCACTAATGGCGGTGGAGCTGGACTTCTAGCAGCAGATCATTTTGAGAGACTTGGCATGTCGCTCAAGGAACTCAAGGAGATTTCACCGGATCTAAGAGATAACATCAGAAAATATATGCCTGCATTTGGCTCGCCGCTAAACCCGGTTGATATCAGTGGAACAGCTACTTCCGATATGTACGGCGGTGCACTAAAGACAGCATATAGAGATGAAAACGTAGATGGAATTTTAATTTCTGTTTGCCCAACTGCAGTAACTGACGTTGAGGCGATTACTGAAACTGTGATTAATATCTACAGACAGTACAAGAATCTCGGCAAACCATTTATCATGGAGTGCCAGGGTGGAAACGAGTGCAGAGAGGCTATCATGCAGCTCAGAGACAAGGGAATCCCTGCGTACTCGACACCTGAACAGGCTGTAAATGCTATGGTTGCGCTCAGAAGATATAGCCATATCATGAACAAGAAAGAAAAACTAATCGATAATATTGAATAGATATTGGTAAAAAGTAAGATATTGCATTATGTGCGAGTGATGCAGGGGAACCTGCATCACATTTATAAGGAATGAGTATGAACGGAGACAAACTTTTCAGATTGCTTATGGTTCTATGCCTAGTGATGGGAATAATGGGACTGACTGTTGGTAAATTTATTTTAGGTGGAATTTTCATCGGTTTAGCTGTGGCTATATGGCTTACAACTGGCGGAAAGCACTATAACGACCGCAACATTTACGACAAGGTTGTCGAAGGTTGTGAAGACATAACTATCGAGCATTTATATGAGAGAATCAGCAAGGTAGAGACATGTCTCGGACTCCCATGGATGGGTAAGAACACTTATACGGACGAAAGTGCGATTAACTTCGGTACAAGTCCATTCAAAGACTTTATAACGATTTATAAAGACAAGAAGAATAATATCGTGATCAAGAGCAGTACAGAGCTCGAGCACCTCGTTAGAGATGAGAATAGTGAAGCTCATTTTAAAGGACTTCTTGATACCAAAAGCATGCCTGTAAATCCGAAATCATACTCGCATTTTGCGAGCTGGAAGCTGATGAGTGCTATCCTAGTCGATGATCTAACGGAAATCGTTAAGCAGGTTAAGGACGGAGAAATAACTGATCTAAAAGCGCTTGATAAGTACAAGGTCTTTTATGCAAACAGCACAGACTGTCTGTACAGAGATTTTGACGACAATGAGTATACATATGTTAGGACTATAAATGAGCCGCTCGATGTGAAGATTTACGACATCCCAGATGGTGATGAGGCAATCGAAGAGGCTGGCGAGGTGCTGGCACAGGTTACGGGCTCAGCAAAAGCTGAGAAGAACGGCTTCAAGTTCTTGATGTCAGGTGAAGAATTCGGAACTCTTTATAGGGATACTGAAAGTGAAAGCGACTCATACTATCTAGAGACGAGTGATGGCCATGTATATGTAAAGGGATTTCGTGCAGTCCGCAAGGCTAACTTAAGCTGCAACTATATCATAACAATCGACGGAGTGAGAAAGGCGGTAATTGCTGGTAATGCGAGAATTGCCTTTGAAGGGGATGCACTAACTGAAAATAGTTTAATTTGCAGCTTAGATGATGAATATTTGCTGTTGTATATGGCTATACAGGAGATGATTATGACCAAAAACAAGTGGCTGAAATAGTATTTTGCCACCTGTTCGTTTGATTTTGCTACCTCTAAAATGTATAATAACTTTGTATATTTAAATGCCATATTAATGGACTGATAGAAAGTAGTAAGGGTGATTTGATGAAGAGAATCCTTGTACCAGTTGATGGTTCACCTAGGAGTTTAATAGCACTAGAACAGCTCAAAACCACGTTTTCACCAAAGGCGTTCGAGGTTGTGCTCGTTATGGTGCGTGAAAATACCGGATATGCACTCTCGCTCGGAGAGGAATCTGAGATTCGAGAGGATCTCGACAAGAAGCTTAAGTCTATTGCCAAGATAATAGATAAATATAGCGTTATTACTAGATCGGCAATTGGTCGTGCTGGGGCGAGAATTATTGAGGCTGCCAAAGAGTATGGCGTTGAGATGATTGTAATGACTAAGTCTACAAAGCCTGGTACAGGAAGTACAATCGGCCTCACAGCATCATATATTATTCGCCATGCTCAGTGTGACGTTATGATTGTCAAGGAGACAGAGACCAAGAAGATTGAGAGTTATAGAGGTGCTATTTATAAGAGAGCCAAGGGTACGGTTGCTCTTCGTGGTCAGCTTAGCCTTAAGCAGAGCGAGTGCTTAATTCCAAGTGTTAAGGGAGATGTTATTTATCACATTGACGTTACTAGGGGAAGAGTTCGCTTTTTGCACAGATCATTCAATGCCGTGACTAAGGAATGGGATCTGCCTCCAAGCAATGGACAGCAAGAGATATATGAGATTGAAGCAGGAGTATCTATCAAGATACCGGTAAATGCGACTGGTGACGGTAAGATGGCTGATAGAATCAGAATAATAAACCGTAGCATGAAGACTGAGGCTGTTTTCAATTATGAAATTACTACTGATAAAAGAGTTATAAAGCCAGAGACCGATGCAGATGCTGAGACACGTGTAGCAGATGAGGAGCCTGAAGTGGAGACTGAATCAACAACTCCAGCAACTCAGGAAATTCCAGCTACTACAGTACCAACTGAGGTGTTCGTAGCTGCTCCAGCAGTACCAGAAGCTATGGCGGAAGTTCAAGAAGCAGTCGCTGAAGAATCTCCTATACATGAAGAGATAAATGAAATTGCAGAAACTATAGAAACTACACAGGAAAACGAGCTTGAAGAGGTTATAGAGACGGTAGATCATGCGGAACTAGAGAAATCTATAGATGCAGAAGAACCAGAAACTGCTGAATCTGATGAAACTGAAGTAGTCGAAGAACCTGAAGCTGCTGAATCTGAGGAGCTTGAACTAGTCGAAGAGCCAGAAGTTGCTGAACCACAGGAACCTGAAGAGACTGAATTAGAAGAATCTGAAGGTGATGCGGAAGATATAGAGCTTCTCGAGACTGAAGAAGATGAAGACAACGATAATTTACTTGAGTCTCTCGTATCTGAAAATTCAGGTAATACTATTGCGGCTATCGAAAGACTTTGTGCAACGGGTGCAATAGATGCCGTTGAGCTGATAAAAGCCCTAGATGAGCTTGAATCGAGGTCTGAGGCGGCACTAGAGCTAGATGCAGATGCTGAACTCAAAGCAGAACCTCAGAGTCAAGGTAAACAGAATCATTGTGATTCTGAAGGTTAAATAATAACGTCAGGATTGACAGTTTTAAACGTATTTGATATTCTATAACGAGTAATTAGGAGGATAATGTAATGAGCAGAATCAAGACAATTTCAACAAGAAATATGGCTAAGTCAACTCTTTCCGGTGGATGCGGTGAGTGCCAGACATCTTGCCAGTCCGCAAGCAAGACTTCATGCAGCGTTGCTAATCAGCATTGCGAGCAGGCTAAGAACAAATAGTAACTGAAGGCGCTGCTTATTGCAGCGCTTTTTTATTGTTTGAGCTAATTCCTCGATTAACGAAGATTATGAAATAAATTTTATAAGGTATGGTACAAGAGTAAATGATACATCAGTATAAACTAAACGGATATAACATAGTGATGGACGTGAACAGCGGAGCTGTTCACTCAGTAGATGAGGTAGCGTATGATATCATAGCTCTCTACGACAAAGGTCTAACTAGAGATGAGACTGCTTCTGAGATAAAGGCTAAGTACAGCGAAGTTACTGACAGTGACATCGATGAAACACTTTCAGATATCGAGGAGCTAAAGGCTGAGAAGCTGCTTTTTTCCGATGATCCTTTTGAGGAAATTGCGGGAGAGCTCAAGTCCAAGCAGTCGGTGCTTAAGGCAATCTGCCTTCACGTAGCTCACGGATGCAATATGGACTGTAAATACTGTTTTGCAGGCAAAGGTGAATACAGCGGCAAGGCGGGAATAATGTCCCTCGAAGTTGGAAAGCAAGCTCTCGACTTCTTGACTCAGAATTCCGGAAGCCGTAAAAATCTTGAAGTAGACTTCTTTGGTGGTGAGCCACTTCTCAATTGGGATGTGTGTAAGGAGCTCGTTGCTTACGGCAGAGAACTCGAAAAGAAGTATAATAAGCACTTTAATTTTACACTTACTACTAATGGCGTGCTAATCGATGATGAGGTTATCGAATTTGCGGATAGGGAGTGCAGTAATGTCGTTCTGAGTATGGACGGTCGCCGAAAGACTCACGATTTTATGCGTACTAGCAAGGATGGTAAGGGTACTTACGATAAGATTATTGAGAAATTCAAGATGCTTGCAGACGATAGAGGTCAGAAGCAGTACTATATGCGAGGAACCTACACTGCGCATAATAAGGATTTTGCAGCAGATGTACTTGCGATGGCGGATTTAGGATTCAAAGAGACTAGTATAGAGCCTGTTGTGAGTGATGCGAACACAGACTATGCGCTTCATGATGAAGATCTGGCTATTCTCAAGGAACAGTACGAGAAGCTCGCTATTGAGATGCTGGAAAGAGAGAAACGAGGCGAAGGGTTTAACTTCTACCATTACACAGTTGATTTAACTGGGGGACCTTGTATCTATAAGCGTGTAAGTGGATGCGGTGTAGGAACGGAATACCTTGCGGTTACGCCTTCAGGAGATCTTTATCCATGTCATCAGTTCGTTGGAGACGATGATTATAAGGTTGGAAATGTCTATGATGGAATTCAGAATCATGAAATAATCGATGGTTTTAGACACAATAACAACCTTTACACCAGAGACAAGTGTCGTAGATGTTTCGCTAAACTGTACTGCTCTGGTGGCTGTGCGGCAAACAATTTTCACACCAACGGAGACATCAATAAGGTCTATGACTTCGGCTGTGAGCTTCACAAGAAGAGAATTGAGTGCGCACTCATGCTAAAGGTTGCAGAAGAAGAGCTCGGTATCGAGCGTGTATCAGAATAGGTGGCTGATAATCATAATCCATATTGGAAGTGTTATCATTGATAGCATCGTAGACATAGCTACGGCTTCTGACATAAGCTTAGTATCTTTGTGTTCACCTGCGGCTAGAGCTACACTGAGTACGGCACTAGGATAGGTAAATGAAAGTGCGATGGTAAGCTTTATAATATCGCTCAGCGGCATAAAATAAACGATTAGTATGGAAAGTGCTGGCTCAAGGATTAGACAGGCGAGGCTTGAAACGATGAGCTCTTTATCTGTAATTAATTCCTTAAATTTGCACTCCCCGAGTTGAATGCCGATGATAATCATCGATATTGGAACAGTCGCATCTCCGATAGTTGAGAGGAAGTCCATAGCAGGATGTGGGATTCTGATACCTGAAAATAGAACTAATACTGAACATATTGAGACGATTGTCACGACGTTTTTGAACGGCTTGATGATCGTCTCTTTGTTTAAGGTTTTACTTTTGCTGGATTTTTTCTCTCCAACGCCTAAGCTGAGCTGAATCATACAACCTGTAAAAATGTAAAGGTTGCAGGCGATGTTCTGAATTACGGAATAGTAAAGAACTACATGGCCGAATACAGAGCGAGCTATAGGGAATCCCATAAAGCCGGAGTTACTCGTGACCATGGCAACTGATAAAACATTCTGTTGTTCCACGCTTTTCTTGCGGAATAATCTAGATATCTTAATCGATATTGCTCCAAAAACGGCGAACATCACTAATGAAAGAAATATGATTATTAGTGTGTTTGAAAACGTGTCTGCGGATATATTCTGACCGCAGATTGAATAAATCAGAAGGCAGGGAGTTGTGATGTTCAGTACGAGTGCGATCAGGTGATCGACTGCATCAGTCCCTAGTACGCGTAGTTTGTTCGCAACAAAACCTACGGCAATGTACAGAAAGATAACTAGCACTTTTGACGCTATTACTTGCATAAATATGATTGTCCTCTCTCTTTTAACTTTTATATGATAACAGAAATTTGGACGTTCACCAAATTTTCGTGTGTTTTATTTGTAAAGCAATATAAAATGCAAAAATGAGCAATTTCATATGGTATAATTATTATGGATTTTTGAGATTTTTGGGATTAATTATATTTCTGAATAGATTCAGGAATGTTTATTTCAAAAACTGGGTATTGATAAGGAGATATTAATGGGAAAGGTTATTTTGGCAACGCAGAACGCGGGGAAGATTCGCGAGATGCGAGAGATTTTCTCGAAGTTCGGTATGGATGTAATTTCTCGTGATGAGATGGGGCTGCCAAAGGATGAAATCGAAGAGACAGGCACTACATTCGAAGAGAATTCGTATATTAAAGCTGTGGCTATCGCTAAGCAATGCCATGGAATTGTTGTTGCAGATGATAGTGGTATAGCTGTTGACTGCATTGGAGGTAAACCGGGCGTATATTCAGCAAGATTTGCTGGCGAAGGCTGCACACCGCATGATAACAATATAAAGCTTCTTCAACTGATGGAGGGAATACCTACTGAAGAGAGAGGTGCACGCTTTATATCTGTTATTACACTAATTTATCCAGATGGTACTAAGCTCGTTGCTCGTGGTGAGTGCGAGGGCACCATTGCTGAGGAGATGAAAGGTGAGAACGGCTTTGGATACGATCCGCTTTTTATCCCAGAAGGCTATGACAAGACTTTTGGTGAGCTGCCTGCAGAGCTCAAGAACAGAATTAGCCATAGAGCTAAGTCGCTTCTAAAGCTAGAGGAACTTATCAGTGAGCAAAGAGATAGATAACAATTCAAATTTAAATATTGATGGTGTGAAGAAAAATAAAGTTAGACTTAACAAGGATAACTTTATTAAGATTGGCTTTCATATATTTAGGCAGTTTGACGACCAGTACTATGCTGGATTTGCTGCTCAGATAGCATATTACTTCTTCATGGCTAGCGTACCTACACTCATAGTACTTTCGCAGGTGCTAGGAGTTTTTGACTTGTCTTTA
>ERZ773099.2830-NODE-2830-length-11635-cov-3.365717_pt1 | contig 11635 bp, 8 predicted proteins | sample MGYA00511120_ERZ773099 | MGnify/ENA primary metagenome ERZ773099 (study PRJEB29015, sample SAMEA2738012) | human oral metagenome | biome: human oral; feature: human-associated habitat; material: dental | place: China | collected 2104 ... | reverse complement strand
ATAATTTAAACTTTGATTATAATATGATCTCTTAAAATGCAGTATGAATCAGGGTGTTTTTAATGTCTGGCAGAATAAGAGCCGCAGGTTTAACTTAAGTTCTTTAAATTGTAACCACAGCCTCGCTTTCACCTGAAAGAGGATTTCTTTTTAGCTTTGCCGCACCTGCTTCTTTAAGATTTTTCTGTGCAGTGGCAAGCATAAGTTTAATCCTGTTTAGCTGGTTTACTTCCGAGGCTCCTGGATCATAATCAACAGCTATTATATTTGCTTCAGGGTGTGCATTTCTGAGTTCTTTTATAACGCCCTTTCCTACTATATGGTTTGGAAGGCAGCCGAAAGGCTGTGTACATACTATGTTCGGAGTGCCTGTTTCTATAAGTTCAAGCATCTCACCCGTAAGGAACCACCCCTCACCTGTCTGGTTGCCGAGTGAAACAAACTCTTTTGCCATATCGGCTATATGATTTATTCTTGAGGGTGCTATAAAGTGTTTGCTTGCTGAAAGTGCATCCTTTGCATCTTTTCTGAATCCCTCAAGTATCTCTATCGCTATATTGCTGAAAAATGCGGATTTTTTAGAAGCACCGAGGTTTTGTGCCCTGAAATTATTATTGTAAAAGCAATAAAGCAGAAAGTCTAAAAGATCGGGCATAACAGCTTCAGCACCCTCTCTTTCAAGGAGTTCAACTATATGGTTGTTTGCAAGGGGTGAAAATTTAACCAGGATTTCACCGACTACTCCTACCTTAGGCTTTATTATATCTTTTCTTTTAAGGGTATCAAAGTCATTCACCATGGCAAAGATATTTTGCTTAAACTCTTTAAATGCGGGGGCACGCTTACTTAAAGCCTGAGTACATATATTACGCCATTTTTTATGAAGTTCATCAGCCGAACCCTTTACATACTCATAGGGTCTTGTAGCATAAAGCACTCTCATAAGCACATCGCCGTATATAACCGCCTGCATTGATTTAATCAAAAGCGGAAGTGAGAATTTAAAGCCGGGATTTGTTTCCATACCGTTTGCATTTACCGAAATCACCGGGATCTGAGGCATGCCGGCTTTTTCAAGCGCCCTTCTTACAAAGCCTATGTAATTGCTTGCACGGCATCCGCCTCCGGTCTGGCTCATAAACACTGCGGTTTTATTTAAATCATATTTGCCTGAAAGCAGAGCCTCCATAATCTGCCCTATAACTATGAGGGACGGATAGCAGGCATCATTATTTACATATTTAAGCCCTGTATCTATGGCGGATCTTGTGTCATTTTGAAGCACTTCAACCTTATAATCAAAGGCATTAAGTGCAGGCTCAAGGAGATCAAAGTGTATAGGCGACATCTGAGGACATAGGATTGTATAGTCTTTTTTCATATCTTTTGTAAATACCTGTCTGTGGTATGCCGCAGATTGTATATGTCTCAGATATTTTTTATTTTCTCTAACCTTTAAGGCAGCTATAAGCGAGCGTATTCTTATCCTTGCTGCACCCAGGTTGTTTACCTCATCTATTTTCAGTACAGTATAGATCTTTCCGGAGCCTGTAAGTATATCGGATACCTGGTCGGTAGTAACTGCATCAAGACCGCAACCAAATGAATTAAGCTGTACAAGATCAACTGTCTCTGAAGTTTTTACAAAACTTGCGGCTTTATATAGACGTGAATGATACATCCACTGGTCGCTTACAACTACCGGACGTTCAACAGGAACAAGGTGTGATACACTGTCCTCAGTAAGCACTGCAAGCCCAAATGAAGCAATCATCTCAGGTATGCCGTGATGTATCTCAGGATCTACATGATAAGGTCTTCCGGCAAGTACAATGCCTCTCCTGCCGTGTTGTGAAAGCCAGTTTATGGTTTCCTCTCCCTTTTTTTCTATATCGATTTTAGCCTGAAGCAGTTCTTTCCAAGCAATATGTGCAGCTTTTTTGACTTCCACCGCTCCTATGCCGAAATCATTTTTCATTACCTTTATAAGCTGCTTTGTCAGAATTTCCTCATTCGTAAATGCCATAAAGGGGTTAAGGAAACGAACTCCATGTTCAGCGATTTCTTCAACATTATTTTTAATATTTTCGGCATATGAAGTAACTATGGGGCAGTTAAAATGATTACCTGCATCAGGAGTTTCATTTCTCTCATAAGGAACGCATGGATAGAATATTGTTTTTATACCGTTTCTTATAAGCCAGCTTATATGCCCGTGAACAATTTTGGCAGGATAACATTCAGACTCGCTTGGAATTGATTCTATTCCCATCTCATAAATCTTTTTTGTTGACATGGGGGAAAGTACAGTCTTAAAGCCCAGTTCCTTAAAAAATACCGCCCAGAAAGGGAAATCCTCATACATGTTTAAAACACGAGGTATGCCTATGATGCCTCTTATAGCCTCATCAGGTTTTAATGTTGGATAATCAAATATTCTGTGGTATTTATAATCAAATAAATTCGGAACTTTAAGATGATCTGAAACAGGCTTGTCTTTTCCTAAACCTCTTTCACAGCGGTTGCCTGATATAAACTTTCTGTCTCCTGAAAATTTATTGATTGTAAGCACACAGTTGTTGCTGCAAAGTTTACATCTGCTCATTGAAGTTTCAAATGAGAGATTTATTATATCATCAAGTGAGAGCATTGTACTTTTTTGCCCTTCATGGCGTTCTCTTGCTATAAGTGCTGCACCGAAAGCTCCCATGATACCGGCTATATCCGGTCTTGTGGGATTGCAGCCTGCTATTTTCTCAAATGCACGCAGCACTGCATCATTATAAAAAGTCCCACCCTGTACTACTATATGCTCACCAAGATCCTTTGCATCGGATATCTTTATAACCTTAAATAAAGCATTTTTAACAACTGAATATGCAAGTCCGGAGGATATATCCGCTACGGTTGCCCCCTCTTTTTGTGCCTGCTTTACATTTGAGTTCATAAAAACGGTACATCTTGTACCAAGATCAACAGGGTGCTTTGCAAAAAGTGCTTCTCTGGCAAAGTCTATCACATTATAGTTAAGTGATTTGGCAAAGGTTTCTATAAATGAGCCGCAGCCTGCAGAACAGGCTTCATTAAGCTGAACGGAATCAACTGTCGCATCTTTTATGCGTATACATTTCATATCCTGTCCGCCTATATCAAGTATACAGTCCACCTTAGGCTCAAAAAATGCCGCAGCATAATAATGTGCTATTGTTTCGACTTCGCCTTCATCAAGCATAAAGGCTGATTTAAACAGTGCCTCGCCGTAACCTGTGGAGCATGAATATACTATGCGTGAATCCGGATTTATAAGCTCTTTAAGCTCTGCTATGGCTGAGATTGCGGTTTTAAGAGGTGAGCCGTTGTTTCCTGAATAATATTTCCATAACAGCCTGCCGTCATCTCCTATCAAAGCCATCTTTGTAGTGGTTGAACCGGCATCTATACCAAGATACATATCTCCTTTATAGTCTGAAAGCGAGCCGGTTTGTACGGCATTATCACTGTGTCTTAAGATAAATTCGGCGTACTCCTCGTCATTTTCAAAAAGCGGTGCAATCCTTGCTATCTCATGTGCCATCTGTACACCGTTTCTAAGTTTATTTATAAGGGAATCAAGCTGCATTGCATTAAGTTTTTCACTATTCATAGCAGCTCCTATGGCTGCAAAAAGATGTGAATTTTCCGGAGCGACTATATACTCCCCCTCAAGCTTAAGCGTTCTTATAAAAGCGGCTCTAAGCTCGGATAAAAAGTGCAGAGGACCGCCAAGAAAAGCAACATGCCCTCTTATAGGTTTGCCGCAGGCAAGACCTGATATTGTCTGATTTACAACCGCCTGAAATATAGATGCCGCCAAATCCTGTCTTGTAGCACCCTCATTTATAAGAGGCTGTATATCCGATTTTGCAAAAACACCGCATCGTGCCGCAATAGGATAAATTGCCTTGTAGTCTCTGGCATATTCGTTAAGCCCCGGAGCATCTGTCTGCAAAAGAGATGCCATCTGATCTATAAATGAACCTGTACCGCCTGCGCATATACCGTTCATTCTCTGATCTATACCGCCTGTAAAGTAGATTATCTTTGCATCCTCACCGCCAAGTTCTATTGCCACGTCAGTCTGCGGAGCAAAGTATTTTAAAGCCGTTGCAACCGATACGACTTCCTGTACAAATACTGCATCCAGGTGTTTTGCGAGATTTAATCCGCCTGAACCCGTTACCATAGGAACTATATTTATGCTTCCGAGCTGTTTTTGTGCCTTGCTTAATATATCTGCAAGAGTTCCCTGTATATTTGCGAAATGTCTGCGGTAGTCTGAAAACAAAAGAGAATTCTGTTCATCTATAATTGCGGATTTCACAGTGGTTGAGCCTATATCAATCCCAAGTATATATATATTTTTTGTACTGCTCATAATTAAATTTTTAAAGCTATATTTATGAATTTGACATGTCAGGTAAACAGTGATTAAATCAGAGCTTACTTAAATGCAGTCAAAAACAGGTTAAATTAACAAATAAAAACTTTAAGCCCTCCTTATTAAAGTACCATGATATGTAGACATGGCTTTACAGTCTTATAAACAGCTCCTGCAAAACCTGAGATTTATATATAGGTATAAAAGACATGGTGAATACAGTGTTATATAAAACTGTATCCAAATTTTATCATACGAGGCTTAATAAAGCAATTCAAACAAATGCAACTTGCGGCTTTTTGTTTGGGTTGACAATAGGGGCTTTTAATGTTTTAATTGGTAGGGTTATATCTTTTACATTTTTATTTTTAATAATTAATTGTAAATAATAACGGAATTAAAAACCTAAAAAACTTTATTTAAGCTATTTGTTTTTAAATTAAGTATTAAATTTGCATTAAAGAATGGTTAGATTTGCAAATGATTGGATTTGTAAATGATTTATTTGCAAATGATTGATTTACATTTAGGAGGAATATGAAATTTTTTGATAATATGGAAAGTAAGTTTTCAAAATATGCCATAAAAAACCTTTCCTTATATATAGCAGTGATTTATTGTCTGGGTTTTTTGATAAATATGTGGAATAATACTATATATGTTCGTTATCTATCACTTGATGTATATGCCATACTTCAGGGGCAGCTCTGGCGTTTATTTACATGGCTTTTATATCCGCCGTCTTCAGGTATATTATTTGCGTTCGTCATGACTTATCTTTATTATGTACTGGGAACATCGATTGAGATGAGGATCGGAAGCTTTAAATATAATGTATTTATATTTACAGGTATACTGGGACATCTTATAGCCGCATTTATTGTATTTGCTTATAATACAAATGTAAGCGGTTATGTTGGAAATACCTATTATATAACTCCAGGGCACCTTAATCTGTCAATCTTTCTGGCATATACGCTTTTAGAGCCTGACAGTATAATATGGATGTATTTTGTACTGCCTGTAAAGATAAAATATCTCTCCGTGATATATGTGGCAATGGAAGGATACAGTTTCTTTAAAGGAGATATGCTTGAAAGGATTGTCATAGCTTTGTGTCTGCTTAATGTTATGGCATTTTTCCTTTTAAGAAAGAACTGGAAAAGGGTTGCACCTGATGAAATTAAAAGAAGATATGAGTTTAAAAAACCTGCGGACAGAACTGCGGTAAAAATAGTTCCATTTACAAGCATACATAAATGCCATGTATGCGGCAGAACTGAAAAAGACGGAGACGATCTTGAATTCAGGTATTGTTCAAAATGCAATGGAAATTATGAATATTGCCAGGAACATCTTTATACACATATACATGTAAAATAGTAAAGGCTTTAAAAGTATGAAGTTCTGACATTACCGGACTTTAAAGAACTGTATTTTTATTTAAAATATAATTTAAACTCGCAGACATTACTGCGGAGGATAGATTTTAAAACTTATATATTTAAGATAATAAAGGCTTTAAAAAGCCTTAATATAAAGGAGATAATAAACAGATGAAATTTTTTATTGATACTGCAAATGTTGATGACATTAAAAAGGCGAATGATATGGGTATAATATGCGGTGTAACTACAAATCCTTCTCTTATAGCTAAAGAGGGCAGGGATTTTAACAAGGTAATTAAAGAGATCACTGATATAGTTGACGGACCTATAAGCGGTGAAGTAAAAGCAACTACAGTTGATGCCCAGGGTATGATTGATGAAGCCAGAGAGATTGCCCGTATACATCACAATATGGTAATTAAGATACCTATGACTGCAGAAGGGCTTAAGGCGGTTAATGTCCTTAGCAAAGAGGGTATAAGCTGTAATATGACACTTGTATTTACCGCAGCCCAGGCACTTCTTGCCGCAAGAGCCGGCGCTGACTATGTATCACCGTTTCTTGGAAGGCTTGATGATATATCAACTCCGGGAATTGATCTTATAAAGACGATAGTTGAAATATTTGCAATTCACGGTATTGAATGTGAGATAATAGCTGCAAGTATAAGAAATCCGATACATGTAATCGACTGTGCCAAGGCAGGTGCGGATATCGCTACCGTTCCTGCACAGGTAATATTCCAGATGATTAATCATCCGCTTACAGAACAGGGAATTGAAAAATTCCAGAAGGATTATAAGGCTGTATTCGGCGAGTAGAAGCGGGAAAGGCGGGCAATAATGAAAAAAACAAAGATTATATGCACTATGGGACCGAATACCAATGATAAGCAGCTGCTTAAAAGGATGGCACTTGCAGGCATGGATATAGCAAGGTTTAATTTTTCACATGGTGATTATGATGAACATCTTTCAAGATATGAACTTTTAAAGCAGGTAAGAGAAGAAACCGGCATACATGTTGCAGCCTTAATTGACACTAAAGGTCCTGAGATACGCACAGGAGTGCTTAAAGGGCATGAAAAGGTAAACCTTATTGAGGGCAGCAGTTTTACGCTTACCGTAAATGAGATTGAGGGTGATGACAAAGCGGTTTATATAAACTATCCGGGGCTTATAAATGATGTTTCCGCCGGAGACAGTATACTTATAGATGACGGTATAATTGAACTTAAGGTCAAGTCCGTTTCTAAAGCTGAGATTGAATGCAGAGTAACCGTCGGCGGTGAGCTTGGTGAGAGAAAGGGCGTAAATGTTCCCGGAGTTTCAGTGAAGCTTCCTGCACTTACCGATAAAGATAAAGAAGATATAAAATTTGCAATGAAACAAGGTTTTGATTTTGTTGCTGCAAGTTTTGTAAGGGATGCCGAATGTATCAGGCAGATAAGAGAGCTTATTGAAGAATATAATTCAAATCTTATGATTATAGCAAAGATTGAAAATCAGGAAGGTATTGAAAATATAGATTCAATAATAGATGCCGCTGATGCCGTTATGGTTGCAAGAGGTGATATGGGTGTTGAGATACCTGCCGAGAAAGTACCGTTTATACAGAAAACTATTATAAAAAAATGCAATATAGCCTGTAAACCGGTTATTACAGCAACGCAGATGCTTGATTCTATGATAAGGAATCCCAGACCTACAAGAGCTGAGGCTACCGATGTTGCAAATGCTATATATGAAGGCAGTGATGCGGTAATGCTTTCAGGTGAAACCGCCATGGGTAAATACCCGTTAGAGGCTCTTAGCATGATGGCGAAGATAGCTGAGGAAACAGAGAAACATCTTGACCACAGGGCATACAGAAACAGGAGAATTTCTGCAATTAACGGCAAAAACATCTCAAATCAGGTAAGTTACTGTGCAGTATCGACTGCCGATGCTCTTGGTGCCGCCGCAATAGTGGCACCTTCTATATCAGGATTCACTACACGCATGCTTTCAAAGTGGAGACCGAGTATAACTATAATAGGACTTTCTCCGAGTGCTGCGGCAGTACGCCAGATGCAGCTTTACTGGGGGGTTGTGCCTATTGAAGCAAAAAGAGCACAAAGCAGTGATGAACTTATAACGGCTTCTCTGCAAAAAGCAAAGGAGATGGGGTATCTCCATAAAGACGAGCTTGTAGTAGTAACGGCAGGCGTTATAGCGGATAAACATGAGAGAAAGCCTGCGACACATACTAATATAATGCAGATAGAGCTTGTTAAATAGTACTACCGTTAAAACGGATCGTAGAAATTCCATAAATTCGATAAATCCCATAAATTTAAACAATTCATATATCATAATGTTCGCATATCCTATACCGGATATTAGGTTTAGGCTATGCGAACATTATAAATAAGACAACATAAAGACCACGGGCGTAGTTAAACCCGTGGTCTTTATATTGTCTTATTTCAGTAAAACATCTTCTAAAAATAGGAGTTTTTGGCATTTCTTATGCTGAATACAGTATAGCATATCCTATCGTAAAATAAATGAATACTTTATAAATTAATTCTGAATAAAATCTTAAGTATGTAATATAATTATATGTGATTTTCCAGACAATTTGAATGTATTTGATTAAAATGTTTTAAACTTTCTGTTAAGAATTATCTCTAAATTATGGTTTTATTAGTTGTGCCTCTATTTAGTTGATGTACAAACTATGGTTAGGATTTAAGAGTTAAGTTTAGGAGGTTGTCATAAATTTTAAACAGAATCTATTTTACTTTATGACAATGTTTTGATATAATTTTTATAAGAAAACTAAGGAGGGAAATTATATGATGAATTTGGTTGAAATCGGGAATAGGATTAAAACACTTAGAGATGAATCCAACCTTACTCAAACTAAGGTTGCAGAGTACTTATCATTAGATCAAAGTATGATCGCAAAAATTGAAAAAGGCGAAAGAAATATAACCTCGGATGTGATTGAGAAGTTGTCCAGATTATTTTGTTGTACAGTGGATTATATTTTATCAGGTGCAACTCCTGAACAAAAATGTACTATTTCATTTAGGACAAGCAGTTTAACATCAGACGATCTTAAATCTTTAGCAACAATTAATAAGATTGTTTTAAATCAGTTTGAGATGGATAAGATGTTGGGGGTAATGTAAATGATTGATAAAATGAATTTGAGCAATAAAGCATCCAATTTAAGAAAAAAATTAGGTGAAGATGGTTCATCGCCTGTTGATATTTTTAAGATAGTTCAGAGAATAGACAATCTTACGCTTGTTTTTTACTCATTTGGGAAAAATATCAGTGGAGTATGTTATAAGGGAAAATCTTCAAATGTTATTGCAATAAACTCGGCTATGTCTGTAGGAAGACAAAGATTTTCTCTAGCTCATGAACTTTATCATCTATATTTTGATGATTTAAATAAAAACTCAATTAGTATGATTTCGATTGGTAATGGTGATGAAAATGAGAAAAAGGCTGATCAGTTTGCATCTTACTTTTTAGTTCCTCCATCATCACTAGATGAATTAGTTGAAGAGATTAGAAAAAAAGAAATAAAAGAAAAACTTACTGTAGAAGATGTAATTAGGATTGAACAATATTATGGAGTAAGTCATAAGGCTATGTTGTACAGGTTATTAAATGATGCTTACATTCAAAATGAACAAAGCCAAGATATGGAAATAGGTGTTATAGAGATAGCAGCAAAGTTAGGTTATGATACAACTCTTTATCGACCGTCATCAGAAAATAAAAATAAAATAGTTTTTGGTCATTATATCGCCGCTTCTGAGAAGCTTTTGGAGTTAGAACGTATTTCACAAGGTAAATATGAGGAATTATTACTAGATGCTTTTAGAGATGATATGGTTTATGGTATTGATGTAGAGGAGGAGCTGCCTCTTGACTGATGCAATATTTTTTGATACAGATTGTATTTGTGCTTTTTTGTGGGTTAATAACGAAAGCTTATTAGAAAAAATGTATCCGGATAAAATTATTATTCCTAAAGAAGTTTATGATGAAATTGATAAACCGGCTATTTCTCATCTGAAGGCTAGAATTGATCGATTGATAAAAAATGGTTCGGCTAAGGTAATGAGTATGGATATTGGAACTGAAGAATATTCTTTATACAGAAATTTAACAACTTTTTCAGGAAATAATAAAGTTATCGGTAGTGGTGAAGCTGCATCAATATCTCTTGCAAAAAAGTATAATGGAATCTTAGGCAGTAATAATATTAGAGATGTGGCTTATTATGTAAATGAGTTTTCATTAAGACATATTACGACAGGTGATTTACTTATCGAAGCATTTAAAAGGGAACTCATCACAGAACAACAAGGCAACCAGATATGGGCGGATATGATAAAAAAAAGAAGAAAAATTGGAGCAAATTCGTTTACAGAATTTCTTAAAATTAAAGTGAGCAAATTAAAATAAACTTAGATAATAATTGCCTGTAGAAAGTACTTTGCAATCTATACACAACAGTTTTGTTTATACATGGACGAGCTGTCTTATTTGTGTTAGAATAAACGATAATGAGATTTTCGATATTAATATAATGCGTATTTAATTAAATTAATACGTTCCCTAATATTTATGTGCATTGATGTGCCCGGAAGCGCATAGTAACAGCACAAAACATCTGCAATTTTTGTAAGGGAAAACATTTAAATATACGTTGACAGAAATTAAAAATAATATTATATTATTACTCAAAAAGAACATATGTTCACGGAGGGATTGATGAACACAGAAGATAAACAAAAAGCATTAAGCAATGCACTTGCACAGATAGAAAAAACATATGGCAAAGGCTCGGTCATGAAGCTTGGAGACTCATCCGCCGCCATGAACGTTGAAACAGTGCCTACAGGTGCGCTCAGCCTTGACCTTGCACTGGGTCTTGGAGGTATACCTAAAGGCAGGGTAATTGAGATATTTGGTCCTGAATCATCGGGAAAAACAACAGTTGCACTGCATATGGTAGCCGAAGTACAAAAAAGAGGCGGCATAGCCGGCTTTATAGATGCTGAGCATGCACTTGACCCTGTATATGCGAAAAATATAGGTGTCGACATAGACAACCTTTATATATCACAGCCTGATAACGGTGAGCAGGCTCTTGAGATAACTGATACCATGGTGCGCTCCGGTGCGGTAGATATAATAATCATAGACTCGGTAGCCGCACTTGTTCCTAAAACTGAGATAGACGGAGAGATGGGAGATACACATGTAGGGCTTCAGGCAAGACTTATGAGTCAGGGACTTAGAAAACTTACAGGTATTATGAGCAAGGGAAACTGCACCGTGATCTTTATAAATCAGCTCAGGGACAAGATAGGAATTATGTTTGGAAACCCCGAGACCACTACCGGAGGAAAAGCCCTTAAATTTTATGCCACTATAAGGATAGATGTAAGAAAGGGAGAGCCTATAAAGGCAAACAATGAACAGATAGGAAATCAGATAAAGGTAAAAATCATAAAAAATAAGATTGCTCCCCCGTTTAAAACTGCCGTTTTTGATATAATTTACGGAAAGGGCATTTCAAAAGAGAGCGATATACTTGATCTTGCCGTAAACTCCTCAATAGTCGATAAAAGCGGTGCATGGTACTCATATAATTCGGTTAAGATAGGACAGGGCAGGGAAAATGCCAAGCAATATCTTAAAGAAAATCCTGATATATGTTTTGAGATAGAAAACAGGATCAGGCAGCTTAACGGACTTGAACTTTTAAGTAAGGCTGCGGATATAGACTCAAAAGCCAGAGATATAACGGATGGCG
>ERZ773099.2829-NODE-2829-length-11635-cov-13.509931_pt1 | contig 11635 bp, 11 predicted proteins | sample MGYA00511120_ERZ773099 | MGnify/ENA primary metagenome ERZ773099 (study PRJEB29015, sample SAMEA2738012) | human oral metagenome | biome: human oral; feature: human-associated habitat; material: dental | place: China | collected 2104 ... | reverse complement strand
CGTTCATGCGCTGCTCGATGCCGTTGTCGAAGTAGATGATCTTCGCGTCCTCGCCGCCCAGCTCGATGGCGCAGTCCGTCTGGGGGATGAGGGTCTCGACGGCACGCTTGGAGGCGATGACCTCCTGCACGAACTCGAGGTCGAGCCACTTGGCGAGCAGCATGCCGCCAGAGCCCGTGATCGAGACGCGCATCGACGGGTTACCTATGACAGCCTTCGCGCGAGCGAAGAGCTCCCGTGCCGTGGCGCGGACGTCGGTGTGATGGCGCTCGTAGTTGGCATAGATCAGCCTGCCGCTTGCGTCGATGACGGCGAGCTTGACCGTGGTGGAGCCCACGTCAATGCCAAGGCGCAGATCCATGTGGGAGAGGTCGATGCGATTTGCGGGATAGAGCTCCGCCCCAAGCTGCCTGAGCTCGACGGGCTTCGCCGCCATAACCTGAGCCTGGGTGGACGCTGCGTGATTAGCCATTGTCGGACGCCCTCTCTACACGTGGACCTGAGTCGCCAGCTACGAGCCGGGCACCGTCACCGACGCTCCGCCGGCCTGCGGTGCCCGCGCCGTCACCGGCACTCAGCAGCGCGAGCGCGATCGTGGGAATGTCAAAGTCGATGGCCCTGCCATAGAGGTCGCCGGGACGCACGAACATCAGCGAGGTCATGACACGAGCCATCACGGCAACGGACTCATGCATGCCGCTCGTAAGCCAGCGGACAAGGACCCCGACCTCCGCGCTGATGGAGAAGGTCAGGTAGTAGTCAAAGATGGGACCAAGGAGCTCAAGGTCAAGGCCCTTGGCGGCACGGGCGGCTATGACATCGCGGGCCATGCGCTTAAGGCGCTCGACAAAGGCGGGGTCACCTCCGTCTCCCAGGAGCGCGGCGAGATAGTCTCCGTGCTCCTTGAAGTATGAGAGCAGCTCCTCCGAACCCGGGCAGGGGGCGAAGCCGTCCAAGGCATCCTGCAGGATGTCGAGGTTCACGGCTGCTATGTTGCCAACCAGGCCCTTGAGGTCTCGGATGGTCTCCGCCTCGATCTGGCCCACGAGGTCGTTGATGTCCTTGAAGTGCGAGTAGAAGGTGCGACGCGTCACGCTGGCGCGGTCGGTAACGGCCGTGACCGTAACCTGAGTGAGGTCACCGGTGGCTTCTATCTCGGCCGCAAGGGCGTCGCGCAGGGCACGGCGCGTACGAACGCTGCGACGGTCTCCCGTCATGCGCGGATTGCGCAGCTGTGTACCAAGCTGCCGAAGAGCAGTTCCCATATACCGGAACCTCCAGTTCTTGCTCACACTGTGCAGTATGTTACAGTGCGAGTAGTATTGCACAATGTGAGAAAGAACATACACGGCGTGGGCACATGCATGGCCACGCCACAATCACTTCACAGGAGGATGTGGCGGCAGACGGCGCGCCACGGTCCCCTGGGGACGTGACGTTCGCGCTTCGAAAGTCCGGTTTGTCAGGACCTACTGATCCTCGTTCGGACGGACGCCATCTTCGCTCGCCTCTGTGCCCAAGGGGGCCTGGTCATCTGCTGACTGAGGGGACTGTGACGCGGCGTGGGGCCCCGCCGGCTGAGGGGGCTGCGACGCGAGTGTCTCAACGGTACGTGAGATCGGGCTGATGGAATCAACGGGTGAGGGCCGATAGCCTGGGGCGGACGCGTCGGGAAAAGGACGTATGTCACCCCCATCGGCAGAGGGAGAAAATGGGATATCCGCTTGGTCAGCACGAGAGAACTCCGTGGGCGCAGGCGGGACCCACCCGACGTCAGGGGGACATGCCCCAGACGTGACGTCGGACGCAGAAGAGGTTCCCTGCGTCTGAGGCTGATCCTGTGGCCACTGCTGGTCCCGTGACCACTGTTCTTGGAACTGGGACTGCCCGAACTGGTAGGGCTGCTCGGCATGCCGGTCCCACTCGCCCACAGATCCCGACCGTGCGTCCGGACCCGGCCGCCACCCCGCTGGCAGCGAATCTTCGCTCTTGCCCCATGACGAGACCTCAAACTGCCTCATCCATAGCCCGACCATAGTGTGGGTCATCAGGGACACAACGATGTAATACACGGCTATCAGCAAACAGAGCGCCAGGCGCAAAAACAAAGCGAAGAATGCTCCGTCTGCAAAGACAGCGAAGACGGCCGCAGCAATTATTATTCGGGCTGGCGTCAGCAGGACAAATTCGCCAACAAGCCCAATGAGCACGACCAGGCCCGAGACCTTAGCATAGCCGCCAGCATCACGCCTGATCATCTCCACAATGCGACCGACCTGATATCCTGCGGCATAATTCTGATAGATGGTTGCCCGCACGCCCACCATGACCGTGAGGACTACGCAGAACGAGGCCGCAATGAGGAACGGCCAGGAGACGGGGTTCCAGACGCTCAGCATGACCCAAGGCATCATCCTGACAAATGTCCAGGCATCAAGCGCGTCCATATAGGGGCCAAAATACGAGCGAGCCACCGCCATCGCGACGATGCAGTAAAGCGCCACCCACACGACGCACCATCCGAGAACCGCAACGAAGGCCCGGCAACCGCTCTGGAGGCACCGGGAAATATCGATGTCCCTCTTTTGGGGAGGTCCCTCAAAGCCCCAGGCAACAAGGCGAGCCCACTCCATCTCATACCCCAGCACAACAAGCCACCCCACCACTGGAACGAGCATGCAGACGGATAGCGCCAAGACAAGCGTATACCAACCCCTATCCTTGGTGAGCAGGGCCCACGCGTGAGAGAGGTACCTCGTTTCTCGCATAGTCCGCCAACTCCTTCCCACGTCGCAACAAGGCCCCCTGCTGCCGCCCATAGCCAGAGCGACGAGGTGACCGGGGAATGGTCACGCCACGACGTCCGAGAACTCCTCGTGCCTCTCGAACCAGCCTTGGGCATAGCTGCAGCTCAGACGCGCCCGCATCCCGCGATCACGCAACTCTTCGGCAAGGCGCTGGCACAGCCTGCCCGCAATGCCCTGCCCGCGCCCCGCCGGTTCCACAAATGTGTGGATGATGTCCACGGTATCAGGTGTGAGCTGGTGGAACTCGATGTGACCAAGCTCAACCCCCTCATCAGCCATGCAGCGAATCCTATCCGCAGATACCTCAAATGTCACGCCCGACCTCCCATCGTCGTGCACCGCCATGCCTCCTGTGGCATCACGGGAAAGCTGTCCATAGCCCCAAAGAGACTTGCAGCTCCAAGGCCGCTTGCGGCTCAATAGTGTACACAAACGCGCCAAACTGGTGCCCGGAAGCTCTCACCCTCGATCTGGGTACACTCCTGCGACCCCGAGGCTGCTCTCATCCAATAGTGTACACAAACGCGTCAAACTGGTGCCGAGAGGCCCCTGGCACCGATCTGGGTACACTCCTGCGACCACTCGCGGCCCTCGCGACCCTCGCGGCAAGATCACCCAGCTAGGGCGTGGACAGGTTGATCACAGACTGACTGTCTATGGGTCGATCGTCTCTCAGCACTCCCGCGACTATGAGACGGTGAGAGCCATGGTACTCCTCGACCATATAGATGCTCAGCCGCAGGATATTATCCGTAGCAGCACTCAGCGTAGCACTCTCACGAACGTTGCGCCTCGACGAGTCGGGATTAAGCACGAAGCCATAGTACTCCTGGAGCACTTGGGGGCTCTTAAAGTCAAACGAAGTGAGGATGTGCCGGTCATCATACTCATATGCGACCACGATGCTGGAGGTGAGAGCGCGACCGAGCGTGAAGACGTACATGACGTCATGGTCGGCGAAGAAGCTCGCGTCCTCGAAGTTGTGGAGCGATCTGAGCATGTGGAGGGGTCGTCGGTGTTATGCCAATAGAGCACCGTCACAGGGGTCAGAGAAGTCGAGCGCGTTCATGTTCTGGGCGAAGATGGCGCCATACGGAGACGCCTTTCCAGGGCAGTTGCGCTCGAGGTAGCACGTGTCATCATCTGAGCGTTGCAGCACGGGATGGTTCACGTTGGTCCCCGGAATCGTGATCCACGCACAGATATCCTGGTTCTCCTCCTTGAGCTTAGCAAAATTCACAGCGTTATCGACCTCAGCAGTACCCTCGCCCTCCTCTTCGTCCGGCTTCGCACTCGCCGTTGGAACGGGATCTTCCGACGCACGCTGCTTCTCTTCCGCCACAATGGGCAACGCGGCTGGGTGAAGGAGCACGGCCGTCGCGATGATGATGACGATCGCGGCGACTGCCACGACCACCCTATGCGGCTTTGCCCGCAATTCCACCGTCTTTTGCCTCAACAGCTGCCTGAGCATCAACTTCTCCTTACATGCGAGCAGGGCGGGAGACAAGCGCCCCCACCCTGAATCACAGAGCTATCGTGCCAAACCCGTATGTCTAAACGGATATTGAGGTGGTGCTCTTGGCCTCGCGATTGATGGGGAACCGATACGGATCAGACGTCTCTACCAGGTCAACGTCAAAACTGCCCTCCTAGCCCCCTCCATCGGGATCTTGCGTCCCGCCTTCCTCAAGCTCCTTGTAGCTGGACGCCTTGCTCAGAACGGCTCGCCGCACATGGTTGTCACCCGTTTGGATCATGTGGCGCCCGTGTGCGTGCGAGCGTGATGTCTGTGACTGACCCTGCCTGCGGAGGCACAGGCTCGCGGCCATATCAAAGACGATCGGGCGGGACTTCGCGAGGAGCGCGCCTCGCAGGTGCGCGGGGCGCTAGGCCTGCGCGCCAGGGCTCACCGCAGAAGACGGGGGCGCCGCAGCGCCCACGAGCTAGACACGGGCGGTAGCCTTGATCTCGACCTTCGCTCCCTTGGGCAGCGCGACCACCTGGAAGGCGGCGCGAGCGGGATAGGGCTTGGAGAAGAACTCCGCGTAGACCTCATTCATGGGACCGAACTCGTCGATGTCGGTCAAGAGGACGGTGGTCTCGACGACGTCGCACATGGAGGAGCCGGCAGCCTCAAGGATGTTCTTGATGTTGGTGAGGCTCTGGCGAGTCTGACCCTTGATATCCGCAGCCGCAAGCTCGCCAGTGGCAGGGTCGATGGGGATCTGCCCCGACACGTGAATGCTGTCCTTGACCTTGATAGCGGCAGAATAGGGACCGAGCGCGGCAGGTGCCTTGTCAGTAACGATGGCGGTCTTTTCCATGTGACTCTCCTTTGCTCTGCCCGCATGCGCGGGACCTCTGGGCCCGCAGGCGCGGGCGACGCCTCATTATCGCCCATAGTGCCCCACAGTTTCTCGTGCACGATCCAGCACACGCCAACTGGGAGATCATCTTTGGGCTCGTGCCCCGCAGTTCCTTGAGCATGGGGTCAAAGAGGGCCTCAACCGGCAAGGGCAACAGCCACCGAAGAAAACCGCAACCGCCGGGCACTGAGAGAGCCGACACCCACAGCCAGCGACCCGCGAAAGGCGACCTGCGGGTATCATGTTGATAGGCGCGACAGGAGACGAGACACGGAAAGCGAGTCGCATATGAGCTGGTCATGGCCCTGGAGCCGCAAGGCAACACCCGAGGCGGCAGAGCCACGCAATCTGGATGGTCTAATCCGGTGGCGCTTGCGCTACACGGGACGAGTCCAAGGCGTCGGCTTCCGCTTTACCGTCAGGGGTCTCGCTAGAGAGTGTAAGGTCACGGGTTGGGTCAAGAACCTCGATGACGGAGACGTCCTCATCGAGGCCCAAGGCACCCCAGACCAAGTGAGCGCCCTCACGGACGCCATCAAGCGCGAGAGCGCACGTGAGAGGACCTGGGTGAGGGCCACACTCGCCACGCGGGAGGAGCTGGCACCCCAGCAAGAGCAGGACTTTCGAATCGTGCACTAGGCACCAAAGACAGTACGCACCGTACGTCAGTCGCACAGACAGCCCCTCGCCTGCACCGGAAGGCAAGGCAACCTCCAGACGCTGGGCAACCTCTCTGCTTCGGCACCTGCGCCGGGAGGCAAGGTGCCAGACGAGGGGCAAAGGAGCGCTACTCGCCCGGGCGTCCGCCTGCGGGCGGCTCGCCCGTCTCGAGAATCCTGTTGAGCGCCGCCTCATCGAGTACGGGCACGCCCAGGTCCTGTGCCTTCGTGAGCTTGGAGCCCGCAGCGGCACCCGCGACCACGAAGCTCGTCCTCTTGGAGACGGAACCCGAGACCTTAGCACCCAGCTCCTTGAGACGAGCTGTGGCCTCGCTGCGGCTGTGTCCCTCAAGCGTGCCTGTGAGCACAAAGCTAAGACCAGAGAGGCTCTGGGGTCTTTGGGGCAGCTGGCCAAAGCCCTCCTGCTCGAGAGATACCCCAGCCTTGCGCAGGCGCTCTATCACGGCCAGATTTCTGGGAATCGAGAGGAACTCCCTGACCGCCTCCGCAATCTTGGGACCGATGCCGTCGATCGCGGCAATGTCCTCTTCGGAGGCGAGCGTCAGCGCCTGCATGCTCCCAAAGTGGGTCGCGAGCAGAGACGCCACGTTGGCGCCCACATGACGGATGCCCAAACCAAAGAGGACGCGTGCGAGACCGGCTTGCTTGGAGGCCTCGACCTGCCCCATGACCTTGGTCGCGATGGTCGCACCAAGGACGATGGGGTCCCCCTTGCGATGATCCCGCGCACTCGTCTCGTACCTGCGACCGCTGTCCACGGCCGCAAGCATATCCACGCTGAGTCTGTCGTAGTAGTCCGCGACGTCAGCGAGCAGACCCTGCTCGACCATCCGGCCCACGAGCTCGTCTCCCAAACCATCGATGTCCATGGCAGCGCGGCTGCCCCAGTGGATGAGGCGCTCGGTAGCCTGCGCGGGACAGTCGAGGGAGAGACAACGGTAGGCAACCTCTCCCTCCTCGCGCACGACGGGGCTCCCGCAGGCGGGGCAGCGCTCGGGCATCTGCCAGAGCGGTCGCGCCTCGTGCTCGACCGCTAGGTCACCCTCGGTCACGGGGCCAACGACCTCGGGGATGACATCGCCCGCCTTGTGGACCACGATCGTGTCGCCCTCGCGCACGTCCTTGCGTCGCAGCTCGTCGATGTTGTGCAGGGTCGCCCGGGCGATGGTGGAGCCCGCCACCACCACGGGGTCGAATTCCGCGACCGGCGTGAGGACGCCGGTGCGCCCCACCTGCACGCGGATTGCGCGCAAGATGGTGCGCCTCTCCTCCGGAGGAAACTTGAGGGCGACCGACCAGCGCGGCGCGCGCGCCGTGAAGCCCAAGGCACCTTGGCTGGCGAACGAGTCAACCTTCACGACGACGCCATCGATGTCGTAGTCAAGCTCCTCGCGATGCGTAAGGGCATCCTGGCAGTAGGCGTGGACCTCGGCCGAGCTCTGTACGAGGCGGGCGTGCGGGTTCACCGAGAAGCCGCAGTCAGAGAGCCAGGTAAGAAAGTCATGCTGGGTGCTCACCTGAAGCGGCCCCTCGTCCGCAACGGCGTAGATGAAGGTCCTGAGGTCACGGGAGCGGGTGATCTTGGCGTTCTTCTGGCGCAGACTCCCTGCAGCGGCATTGCGTGGATTTGCGAAGGGCGCGCGACCGGCAGCGTCGCTCTCCTCGTTCAGCCGCACGAAGCTCGCCTTGGGCATGTAGACCTCGCCGCGCACCTCCACGCTCTGGCCCAGCCCGCCATCGGCGACACGAGCGAGACCCGCAGGCTTGAGTGCCCTCGGGATGTCCTTGATCGTGAGCGCGTTGGCCGTGACGTTCTCGCCCGTGGTGCCGTCACCGCGCGTCGCCGCCCTGAGAAGCTGCCCGTTCGTGTAGGTGAGGGCGATGCCGAGACCGTCTATCTTGAGCTCGCAGGTATAGGCAACGGGTTGTGCAGCCGTGGCACCGAGCGCCTCGTCTGTGCGGGCAAGCCACTCGTCGAGCTCCGCAAGACCCATCGCGTCATCGATGGAGTACATGCGACGGGCATGGAGCACCGGCTCGAACTGCCTCGAGACGTAGCCGCCGATGCGCTGGGTGTAGCTGTCAGGGCTCACAAGCTCGGGGTGTTCCGCCTCGAGGGCGATGAGCTCCTGCAACCTGCGGTCGAACTCAGCGTCGCTCATCTCGGGCTCGTCGAGCGCGTAGTAGGCATAGGCGGCGTGCTCCAAGACGCGGTTGAGCTCAGCAGCACGCTCTCGCAGACTCTGCCCGCTGGTGGGGATGGCCCCCTGTCCGGCCTCTCCCGCCCCCTCTGGTCTTGGCCGCGCATCCGTGAACGGCGACCCCTGAGCGCCAAGGTCTCTCTCGTCTGTCATCTCTGCCCCCTCGCATGCGTCCCTCACACCTCAGCAGAGTAGCGCAATGGTAGGTGGGCCTGCACGGAACAGCAACTACGTCAAGCGACACTCCGCGCACGTAGGCGCCCGTCCCATCGCGATGGATGCGGCAAAACTTCGCACAAAGGCCATGTGCACACCCCCAAGCGTCATAATAGGGTGCGCCCATCGACAACACGACGTGAGGAGGATCCATGTCAGCCAAACCATCCGGCCAAAAGGCCACGAGGAGCGTGTCTGCCCGGCAGGTGCCCGCCACGAGGACGTCAAGGCGCCTCTCCTTAGGGCATGCCCCCTACCTGCGCTGGGGCGTCATCGGTTGCGGTGTCATAGCAAACCAGATGGCCGAGGCACTCGCCCTTCAGGGACGTCGGCTCGACGGCGTCGCAAACAGGACCCCCTCGAAAGCGCACGACTTTGCGGACAAGCATGGTGTCAAGAGGTGCTACGAGACCATCGATGAGCTCATTGGCAGTCCCGACATCGACGCCATCTGGCTCACGACGCCACACAACACCCACATTCACTTCCTGCGTCAGGCCCTGACCGCAGGTAAGCACGTCCTCTGCGAGAAGTCCATCACCCTCAACGGGGGTGAGCTGCGGGAGGCCATCGATCTGGCAAAGAGAACCGGCGTCCAGCTCATGGACGCCAACACGATCCTGCACATGCCCCTCTACCGAGCGCTCACGCGACGCCTGGCCGCAGGAGAGTTTGGTCCCATGAACCTCGTGCAGCTGAACTTTGGCAGCTACAAGGCGTACGATATGGAAAACCGCTTCTTCAATCCGCAGCTTGCCGGAGGAGCCTTGCTCGACATTGGCGTCTATGCGGCCACGCTCGCACGCCTCTTCATGATGTCAGGTCCAGACGACGTCGTCTCCATCATGAACGCGGCTCCCACCGGCGTCGATGAGACCTCGGGCATCGTGATGCGCAACCCCCAGGGTCAGATGGCGACCATGACCCTCTCGCTCCACTCCAAGCAGCCCAAGCGGGCCGTGATCAGCTGCGACAAGTGCTACATCGAGATCATGGAGTACCCTCGCGCCGACTCCGCACGCATCGTCTGGACCTCAGACGGCCACGTCGAGGCCTTCAGCGCTGGCACGACCGACTACGCGCTTTGCTACGAGATGGCCGACATGGAGGCCGCCGTCGCAGGCGACGTCGAGACGCGCGGCCTCATGCGCATCACCCTCGACGTGATGGACCTCATGGATCGCCTGCGTCGCGATTGGCAGTTTAGGTATCCCGAGGAGCAGTGACAAGACTACGATCGCCCGAATCGGGCGGGTGGACAGTCGCGGCTATCTGCCCGCCCGCGCGTCACGGTCGCCTTCCTGGCGGCCAGCTCTTGCTCCCCCTCGTGACACCACAAGCTCGCTTACGAGTACGGCAAAGAAGATGAGGGCAAATCCCGCCACGAGGCGCAGGGTGAGCCTCTCCCCGTACAGGAGCACGCTAAACGCGACGGCAAAGACGCTCTCGAGCGAGAAGAGCAGTGCCGCCTTGGAGGGCTCGACGTGGCGTTGGGCCAGGTTCTGCAGGAGGGTGGCGAGCGCCGTAGAGAGCAGCGCCACGTAGGACATCTGCCACCAGAAGTCTGCGGGCATAGCGGCGAGGTCCGGCAGAGGTTCCGCCACGAGCGCGTAGACGGCGCAGATAAGTGAGCTCACGGCAAACATGACGATGGTGATGACCGCGTAGTCGTGTGCCGCCGCATAGCGGCCGACGGCGACGATGTTGAGCGCAAAGAAGCAGGCCGAGACCAACGTGAGCGCATCACCTGATGAGAGCGAGGGTGAGAGGTCGGCACCGCTGTCGCCGAGCGAGAGAAGGCCCACGCCCACGAGCGCCATGAGGGCGGCCGCGACGTTGTTCGCGCCGGGCCTGCGGCGCAGCAACGCCCAGTTGAAAAACGGCACCATAACGCAGTAGGTGGTCGTAAGAAAGGCATTGCGCCCGGGAGTCGTTCCCACGAGCCCCACGTTCTGAATGAGGTACGCCAAGCCGGCGGGTACGCCGATCATGACGCCCGCGAGCACGTGACTGACGTCCAGGTAGTTGCGAAGGCGTCTCCAGAAGATGACGGAAAGGACAAGCCCCGCCACAGCGAAGCGGATCGTCACGAGCCACCCTGGGGTAACGGCGTCGAGCGCGCCCTTCACCACGACGAAGGACGCGCCCCATATGAGGGCAGAGAGGGCGATCGCGCACTCGAAGGCCCAGACAGGTATGTTCTTGGGTAGTCTCATGACATAAGTATACGCGCTCGGGGCGCGGGTAGCGTCGTGCGCGCGGGGGGAGGTGGCGTCGTGCGCGGGAGGGGTGGCGTCGTGCGCGCGTGGCGCGGGCGCTGCGGAATGTGGGCTTGCGAGGCGCGGGCGCGCCACTCGGTGGCGCCGAGTGCACGATGGACGCGCCACCCGGTGGCGGTGAATGGCGCAACATTTCCCGACAACTGCGCATATGCCGACTCCCGCGCCACTCGGTGGCGCCGAGTGCACGGTCTGCATGCCACTCGGTGACGTCGAGTGGCGCACCCGCGAGGCGGCTCGCCCCGGAGGCCGCCGGGAGCGGCGTCGGACGGCGACGCGCAGGCCATGAGCCCCCCCTGGCGGACTCCCCTGCGACGCGACAGGTTAGTGTGTCGACTGAGGTTAAGGGCAGCGGGACCCGTCCGGGGGCTGCGGTGCCGCACCTCTCCCAGCATACTCGGAGAGTCCCGTTAAAGTGCACGTTTTCGTCAGTCCAATCGATAAAAGCCCAGTTGAACTTTATTAAGCTGACGAAAACGTGCGCTTTATGGGACTACGGTGTGAGAGTCACGCACTCGAACCATCTCAAGAAGGCCCATTGTCACGAGCCCTGCCGTTTACCTGCAGCTTCATCGTACTCCCTGTCAGGCCGCCGCCGACATGGCGATGTTCCGCGACATCCCCCTCGACGCCGTCGGCAGGATGACGCGTCAAAGGGAGACGAGAAGACGCCCGACATGCCGTCGCGAGAGGCAAAGATGCTTGCTATGCCGACGGCAACCTTTGGCAGGGGGCGCGGAAAGGCGCATTCTGGCTAGGCGCCCTCACGGAAAAGCGCACTCTGTAGAAGAGTGGTCGCGCGGAGTGCGCTTTTCCGTCACACTCCCCACCCAGAATGCGCCTTTGCGTCACGTCGCCCGTCCAGAGTGCGTCTTTGCGTGAGGGTCCGCACCCAGAGTGCGTCTTTCCGTAGAATGCGCTTTTCCTCACCTGCGCAAACGTGGAGCCGCCTCACGGAAAAGCGCACTCTGTCCCCGACGTCTCACGGAAAGGCGCACTCTGAGATAACGCAACCGACACAATCACGCAAAGACACATTCTGCAATGCTCCGTCGGGCCACCGTCGGCATGGCGGCGCCCCGC
>ERZ773099.2827-NODE-2827-length-11637-cov-4.735624_pt1 | contig 11637 bp, 9 predicted proteins | sample MGYA00511120_ERZ773099 | MGnify/ENA primary metagenome ERZ773099 (study PRJEB29015, sample SAMEA2738012) | human oral metagenome | biome: human oral; feature: human-associated habitat; material: dental | place: China | collected 2104 ... | reverse complement strand
TGGACAACCACCTCTTCCTGCACCTGACCGAGGCCTTCTGGGCCGTCCACACCCTGACCGTCCCCCTCCTGGGTGCTCCCAGGCCCGAGGACATGCTGACAACCGCCCGAGCTCACCGGGCCATGCTCCAGGCCGCCCGCGCCGGGGACGCCCAGGCCTACCGCGAGGCCACCACCCAGCACTACGCCCCGCTCCTGGCCGCCCTCACCTGAACCGACCAGCCAAGACCTCCTCAGTCAAGGACCAGGGCGCCTTCACGACGCAGCAGAGCGGACTTGACAGCGGACCCGTAGCGGAACCCTCCAACACCGCCGTCGGAACGCCGTATCCGGTGACAAGGGACGAACAGCGCCGCAGCGTTACGTGCGCACGCCGAGGCGGCAGCCCGGGACGCAGCCGGATTCCCGCTGAGGCGAGCGAGCTCGGCGTAGGTCAGGGTCGTGCCAGCCGGCACCTCTCGGAGCCTCGACCAGACCTGCTCGACGAACGGCCCTCCGGCCTGGAGAACAGGAACGTTTCCGGGAGCGTCGTCCTCACCACGGTAGTAGGCACGCACGGCGGCAACGGCGCGCGCCAGGAGAGCGTCGCACTTCCCCACCGGGCACTCCTCGAGGTGAGACGGCCGCAGGCGAGGGTGAATGAGTCCGACCAGCTCGTCGACCTGGGTGGTCCATCCCGAGGCAAGCACGTACTCACCCCGACCAGCAGCGTCGTTGGAGCCATCGGCACCGCCTTGACCGGTCACGATGGTGAAGGGCCCGTCCGGGGTGCCCACGGTGCGGCTGCGAGCCGTGTCGTTCGTCGTCACCATGGAGTCAGGCTACGTAGTACTCCCATGCCGTTCCAACACTGCTGGTGCAGCAGCCCGGAGGCGACCCGCCACCCTTACCAGGTGGTGGGTCGCGCCGTTCCTCGTTACCGAACGATATACCCTTGTCGTACTCTTACACCCGCGTTAGGCACTTACAGGCATCCTTCACTGGAAACTCAGTTGTTCGTGGAGATGGGGGGAATCGAACCCCCGTCCGACGGGCGCACAACAGGACTTCTCCGGGCGCAGCTCGCTAGCGATTTTCTTGGCCCCGGCGTCTCACGCGAGCAAGGACGCCGACGGGCTCAGTCGATGAAAAGTCCCGAGAGCCCTACCGACACGGACTCTCAGCAGTGGCTCCCTGAATGACGCCAGGAACCGAGGCGGAAGCGCTCCCCGGGCTGACGGACTTCGAGGCTCGCTCAGGCGGCGAGGGCGAAGTCGGTGCGAGTGTTATCGGCACCTATTGGTTCGCGCAGAGCGTTGACGAGATGACTGCGCATCCTCGGCCCGCTTCTCCTGAACCTACGACCGTCGTCGAAACCGATCATCCCCTATGGACTTGTCACCGGCCTTCCCGGAAGCCGACCGGAACTCGCTCTCAAAGGAGCCAGGCAAGCATACCAGGAGGAAGACGGTCGGCGTCGGAGGGGTGTGCCACATAGCACACCTCCGGGCGCCGGCGCCCGGCGTCTCATGGCAGGCACGACGCCGCCGGCCTGCCCGCTCAGCCCCGACGGCGATTGGCTGCTGCCATGGCTCGGGCCGCCTCCCGCTTGTCCTGAGCCTCACGAAGCGCCTGGCGCTTGTCCCAGTCCTGTTTGCCTCGGGCCAGGGCGATCTCCAGCTTGGCCCGGCCGCCGATGAAGTACAGCTCCAGCGGAACCACGGTATAGCCCTTGGCCTGGACCCTGGTCGCAAGACGCTCGAGCTCACTGCGGTGCAGGAGGAGCTTGCGCTTGCGACGCGGGGAGTGGTTGTTCCAGGTTCCCTGCAAGTACTCGGGGATGTGGGCGCCTTGAAGCCACGCCTCGCCATAGCGGTTGATCTCGATCCAGGCCTCGGTGAGTGAGGCCCGCCCCATGCGCAGCGCCTTGACCTCGGTACCGGTGAGGACCAGCCCCGCCTCGTAGCGGTCCTCGATGAAGTACTCGTGGGTCGCCTTGCGGTTACGGGCCACCGTCCTGTGGGCGTCGGAGGCGGCCTTGGCCTTCTGCCCGGCGGTGGGCTTGGTGGCCCTGGCAGACTTTGCGGCAGAAGTCATCGGCCTGTCCTTTCACGAGCACGGGGTGCTGACACGTTCACACGCAGAGCGCTCCAAAAGCACGCCTTGGAACCGGAGCGCGGCACGGAACAACGGCATGCAGGCCAGGAGTCTACGTGACCCGTCAAAGACGGCGACGGTTCCATCTAGAAACCGGGGAGGGACATCGGGTCGATGTAGACCCCGTCCTGAGCCACCTGGAAGTGAACGTGCGGTCCCGTAGCGTAACCGGTCGATCCGGTCGAGCCGACGACGTCACCTCGGTTGACGTACTGACCGTCGGCAATGGCCCGCCCAGAGAGGTGGCACAGCGTGATGACGTAGGAGTGCCCATCGATGATGCCGCCATTGATGTCGATGCCGATGCCGCAGGACTCGGAGCTCCAGTAGGTGGCCACTCCGGAGACCGCGGCGTACTGCGGCGTGCCCTCCCCCGCGGCGAAGTCGACTCCCTGATGCCCGGTACCGGTGCCGGTGACCGGGTGAACGCGGTAGCCGAAGGGGGACGTCACCTCAAGGGGACCGGTGATCGGGTGCCCGATGTACCCGTCTCCCAGGGAGTCCGAGGCGATTGAGCTGGAGGGAACCGATGGCATCGTTCCGGCGCTGGCCGCGGCCCGGTTGGCGGCGTCGATCTCCGCGACGCGAGCTGCAGCGGCCGCCGCATCGGCGTTGGCCTGGTCAAGCTGCGTCTGCAGGTCGCTCTTGCGGCTCTCCAGGGCTGCCGCGGCCGACTGCTTCTCAGCGGTCAGCTTGGCGACCTCATCCCATTTGGTCTGTGCTCCGTCCCGAGCGGCCTTGGCATCCGCCTCAGCGGTGTCGGCCTCGGTCTTGAGGGTGGCGACCCTTGTCGTAGCGGCATTCTGCCTGGACTCGCGGTTGGCGTTCTGAGCGCGTTCGATCTCCGCGGTGGAGAGCACTGCCTCCTGGACCCCGGAGCCGATCTCAACGGCAGAGGCGCGCCGGTTGAGGTCCTCGACGTCTTGCGAGGCGAGAACATAGCTCCACGAGGTGACCGAGTTGTCTCCCTGGTAGGTGGACACCACAATCTCCGCGACGGAGTCCGAGGTCTCCGAGGCGGTCTTCCTGGAGGCGTCAGCCTCCTGCTTGACCGTGTTGAGGTTGGTCTGCGCCGTGGTCAGGCGGTCACTGGCGATCTGTTGCTCACGCTCCTTCTCAGCCAGGACCGCCTCGGCACTGGTCAGTTCCGTCTCCGCCACGCTCAACGAGGTCTGAGCATCCTGTAACGAGATGTACGCCTGCCCCAGGTCGGCGCTGACTCCCTCGAGAGAGGAGATGACTTCCTGCTGCTTGCGCTGCGCCTCGTTCTGGTTCGCAACAGCATCATCACGTTCATCAGCCAGAGAGACATCCCCAGAGTAGAGGAAGGCGAGACTGGCGGTGGCAAGCGCGCAGACCGCGGCGCGTCGGTGTGAGCGGCGGAGGAACAGACGAGACAGCATTGAAATCAGACCCTCGTGTACTTGGACAAGGAGAAGGCGGATGAGACGGCAGCCAGAGCGATGGCCGCAAGGATGAGCCAGGGGGACAGGAGAAGAACGTCCCTGGTACTGATAAAGGCACTTGTGAAGGAGATCGAGGAGGCGAGCCATCCCTCCACGACATAGCGGACCCCCACCCACAGAGTGACCACGGCCAGGACCGCGCCGGTGAGAGCCGCGATCACGCCTTCAAGAATGAAGGGCAGCTGAATGAAGAGATTGGAAGCGCCCACCAGACGCATGATTCCCGTCTGCCGGGAGCGTGACATGGCGGACAGCCTGATGGTCGTCGAGATGAGCAGAACCGCGGCCACCGCCATAATGGTTGCCAACCCTCCTGTGATCCAGGAGGCCCGGTTCATCACGAGGAAGAGGGGCTCAAGGGTGGAGCGCTGGTCGACCACGCGCTCCACGCCGCTGTGTCCCTCGAACTGCTCGGCCACCAGCTTGTAGTTCTCGGCGTCCTTGAGCTTGATGCGGAAGGACACGGGCATCATGTCCTCAGTGGCGTTTCGACCCACGGCGGACTTGGCGTAGGCCTTCATGAAGTTCCTGTAGGCCTCGGCCTTGGTCTCCATCTGATAGGACTTGACGTAGGCAGAGGGGGCACCACTGGTGATGAGCCTCTCGACCTCGCCGATCTGGGCCTCGGTGGCCTCACCATCGGCGCAGCTGGAGGAGGCCGACGACTTCGGGCACATGTAGACGGAGACCTCGACCTTGTCGTACCAGTCACCCTTCATGGTCGAGATCTGGCTCTGCAGGAGGGATGAGGCACCCACGAAGAGCAGGGACACGAAGGCGACGAGGATGACAGACACCGTCATCGCCAGGTTGCGGGACATGCCCTTGGCGGTCTCCGAGAGGATGAAACGCAGTCGCACAGTTCTTCTCCTTCAGCGGTCGGAGCCGTAGACGCCACGGTCCTGGTCGCGCACGACCTCACCGCCCTTGAGCTCGATGACGCGCTTACGCATCTGATCGACGATCTCGTCGTCGTGGGTGGCCATGACGACCGTGGTCCCCTGCCGGTTGATACGATCGAGTAGACGCATGATGCCCACCGAGGTTGAGGGATCCAGGTTTCCGGTGGGTTCGTCGGCCAGGAGCAGCTTGGGACGGTTAACCATGGCTCGGGCGATCGCCACGCGCTGCTGCTCACCGCCGGAGAGCTCGTGCGGGAGACGCTTCTCCTTGCCGGCCAGCCCCACCAGGTCAAGGGCCTCCGGCACGGCGGAGAGGATGTAGTGGCGGGGCTTACCGATGACCTGGGAGGCCAGAGCCACGTTCTCCAGGACGTTCTTGTTCTCCAGGAGCCGGAAGTCCTGGAAGACGAAGCCGATCTCCCGCCTCAGCTGAGGCACCTTCCACGAGGAGATCTTTGACAGATCGCGGCCCAGGACGTGGATGCGTCCCCTGGTAGGACGTTCTTCCCGCAGAACCAGGCGCAGAAAGGTCGACTTCCCCGACCCCGAGGCGCCCACGAGGAACACGAACTCGTCACGATCGATCTTGATATCGACGTCATCGAGCGCTGGACGCGCCCCTCGCTTGTAGACCTTCGAGACGTGGTCGAAGCGGATCATCTGCTCGTTGCTCCCCTGCTCGCCCCGAGCACGGCACCCGGGTTCATTGCTTCATGGTCACCGTATGCGCCCGTACACCAATTTCCGTCCGTGACACGCCCACCAGCGGTGTGGCCTGTGCCGGCAACGACAGGGTGTGATCCTCCTGTGATCGAAAGGTGCGTGAGCTCCCGCGCTCCAAGAGCACTCCGGACCCAGGTCCTAGGCTTGCGCACATGAGTGAGATCTCCCTGTCCCAGGCGTTGTCACAGGCCTTCGAGGACCGAGTGGACCTGGGGTCCTGGGCACGTTTCACCCCGTCTCTGGCTCAGTTCCTGGATCAGGTGCGCACACCGGTGTCGAGGCCGACCACGCAGCGGGCAGAGGCACCCGAGTCTGTCGCCGAGCCCCTCATGGCCCCGTCCGGCGGGACCCTGCTGCTGATCGCACCCGCCCCTATCGTCAAGGCAGAGGAGAGCCCGTGGGAGGGGCAGTGGTCACGACTGCGGTCGAGACTGAGACGGACGGCTCCCCCGCGTCCCTCCCCCGACCGTCCGAGCGTTGTCCTCACCGGCTGCGATGAGGGGATCAAGGTCTCGTTGCCCGAGCTCGATGCGCAAGGGCGAGTACTGCTCGGGGCCACCGAGCGAGGACTCTTGGACAGGATCGGTTGGCGGGAGACCGGTCACGCCCTCACTCGTGTGCTGCCCAACGGCGATGAGGCCGCCGAGATGGTGACGCGCATTCTCATCGAGGTGCTTGAGGTCGCCCATCTGGCAGATCTCGGTTACTTCCTTCATGCGCACTCCGACACCAACCGAGTCAACTGATCTGTGTCGATTCCTCCACAAGATCGTCAGCGAGCTCATAGGAGCGCCACTGCTCCTCGGGTTCCAGGGGCGACGGGTCAGAGATGACGGGCGCGGAGACATCAGATGGGGTCCCGAGGGTCCCAGGCGACGCCGCAGACGGCTCTTCTCCCTGCACCACTGGAGGCACTGAGCCATCAACCGTCACCACAGTCTCCCAGTGATCCGACGAAACGTGGCACTCAGGCTCAGCGGTGCCGGCGCCGGCTCCCGAGGAGGCGGAAGGCGCCGACTCCGAGGCCCTGACTCGAGCGAAGCGGGACTCTCCCCTGGTCAGGTCATGCCCTGCGGCCTGCAGCGTGATGACGTTGGTCTCATGCTTCCTGCCGTCGCTCTCCCAAGACTCTTGAGAGAAGCGGCCGGCGAGTAGAACCGCGTCGCCCTTACGCACCGAGTGGCTCAGGTTGGCAGCGAGCCGGCCCCATGCCTTGGCGGTGAACCAGATGGTGTCGGCGTTGTTCCAGCCCTGATCGGTGCGGTAGGTCGGAGTGACGGCGACGCGGAAACGGCAGTAGGGACGGGCCTTGTCACCGACACGTGACAGGACCGGATTTGTTCCGACGACGCCCTGAACGGTGAGGTCGATCTGACGAGACATGAGAGAACTCCTTGGTCGTGGGCGGGCGACGCTCTGCCACCCGCGCACCGCAACCGTGCACGTTCCGTTCCCCAGCTGCCTAACAGAAACCGTCCTGAGTCCCCGGACCGGGAACGAGCGGACGCTGAACCGTTTCCTGTGGCCACCTGCAGACGGCGGCAGGAGGCACTACAGCCCCAGGGCAGTCTGCAGCACCCGATGCTTCTCCAGGACCCGGGCGGCGGGCTTGCTCAGTCCTCGCTCCACCACGGACTCCAGGCGGGCACACACCTGCTGCCCATACCGTTCAGCCTCGCGACGCGCCCTGACCCGGCGACGCACCGTGGCCAGCAGCGCCGCTATCACCCCGAGCACGATGAGGCAGACCGGAACGATCTCGATGCTATGACGCAGAACCTCGATACCATCCCTGACCACAGCAGTGGTCAACCACGACACCCCACCTATCACCAGGAGCAGACCGCCCCACCACAACAGGTCGATCATGGGCTGACGGTGTCCTGGAAGCGGAACGGAGCCGACAGCCTCGGCTGTTTGTCCTGCCAGAGTCTCAGGCGGGACGACAGAGGACTCCATGCTTCGCGCCCAGGCCGGCGGCAACCCTTGCGAGGTGCGGTGCACCCAGGTGGAGTGGGCCGAGGCCACCGAGGTGCGCGACGGCGGCTCCGGGCGGGCCAGTGCCCTGGGCAGGACCCTGGACAGACCAGCCCGTACCGAGTCCTCAACCGCCTGGGCGCCGGAGGCTTGCAGCAGCACCTTGGTGGTGTCCTCTGCGAGGTCGGGGTTGAGCTCCACCTTGTTCTTGGCGACCGTGGGACGCAGACGCCGTGTGATCGCGTCGAGCTCGGCCGAGGCCGTGCGAGCCGCGTTAGACTCCCGCGCGACGCGCTGACGCAGCAGGTCGCGCACAATATCAAGGTTGTCACCGCGCACCGCCGAGACCGGCAGCACCTGGACCCGGCTGAGCCCGTCCTCCTTGAGAAGCGATCCGACGTCATCGAGCAGGCTAGCCAGCCCGCTCTCCGGGAGGGTGTCCACCTGGTTGACCAGAACGAGCATGTCCTCCTGGCGGGCACCGAGCCCGCGCAGGTAGCCGTCGTGCAGGGCGGCATCGGCGTACTTCTGAGGATCGACAACCCACACGAGGATGTCGGCCAGCGGTACCAGCCGGTCCACCTGCAAGGAATGCTCCGTGGTCACCGAGTCGTAGTCGGGCACGTCGAGCAGGACCAGGCCCGCCATGCTCCCCTGGTCCTCGGCGTCAAGGATGGAGTCCCGCCGGATACGCCTCTCCGCGGCGACCCCGAGGAAGTCCAGGAGAGGGCCGGCGTCGTCGCCCCAGGAGCAGGCGGCCGCTCGAGACGTTGTGGGCCGCCGCGCACCGACATCAGCGAAGTTCAGCTGGGTCAAGGCGTTGAACAAAGAGGACTTGCCCGAGCCGGTGCCACCGAACAACGCCACCACGGTGTGATCCACTCCCAGGGCGAGGCGCTGCGCGACGGCATCGAGGGCCTTGTGGGCAGGGATCGACAGCGAGGCCGGCACCTCGGTAGGACACATGCGCAAGGCCTCGCGAACCGCTGTCAGACGGATATCGAGGTGCGTGGCATCGAGCACCCCGAAAGTCATCTGCTCTGAGGGCACCGAGGAAGAAGTGGGAGGTGTGTCGGACTGGCTCATGCTGTGGCTCCGGGACGGGTGAAGGGCTTGAGCTCGCCTGAGCGCAGACGCAGCGCAGCGGCGAACCCAGGGGCGGGGGCGAGCGAGGTCGCCGCCCCCTTGGGGACTGTTGCCGTCAGCGCCTCCGCGACCGCCTCCACCAGGAGAAGCCCGGCCTGGGCGGTCTGCTCCTCCAGACCCAGACGCCTGGCAGCCGAGACAGCCCCGTCGACACCGGCGGCCGCGGAGATCAAAAGGTCGACGACGCCGGTAGGGGTCAGTCTACGAATCGCGTGCGGAATCTGGATATTGGCCTCGAGGTAGCCGACCCAGGCCTCAATGGTCACCGTCGCCTCATCGTCCTGGCCCAGGATCCGGCTCGCGCGGTCAGCAGCCCCCATCTCGGCCCAGGCCCGCTCCGCCCTGGCACGCAGTGACACGATCGCGGCCTGAAGCTGGTTGGCGAGGGCCTCCCGGGCGTCGCCGGAGAGCTGAGCGAGCCCCTCGGCGCGCGCCTTGTCCGCCCGCCCCAGGAAGCCTCGCCGCAGTCTGCCCCCCTGTGCCAGGGAAGCCAGTGGACCACCGGAGGAGGCAAGGGTGATCCAACGGGTAGCGGTGGCGCCCTGGCCCGCGGAACCGGCCCTGATGTCTCCGCTCAACGACTCGATCGCAGCCTCCCTCAACGCCTGGCACTCCTTCTCCAGCCCCTGCGCCGCCGTCTCCTGGGCATCGACGTCGTTGGCCAGCTGTTCCAGATTGGTACGCAGCGTGCTCCATACGCCCCTGCCCGTGCGACGCACGAGGCCGGCTGCACGGTGACGGCCGGCGAGGAGATGCAACCAATCACGCAGCTCGGCCACGCCATCACCCGACAGAAGCCCCTCATGCGGTCCTGCGTCCGGGATGACGAAGAACGGAGCCCCAGACAGTCCCAGCCCCTGCAGCCGAGTGATGAGATCCCGACGCACCTCGGACAGGATAGTCGCCGGCACCCGGTTGAGAACCACCCCGATGGGGGTCTCGCGCCGAGCAGCCTCCTCCAGGGTCACCCATGGCGTCTGATCACCGTAACGAGCCGCGGTGGTGACGAAGAGCCACAGGTCGGCGGCCTCCAGCAGCCTGCCGGCCAACGCCCGGTTGGCCTCCTGGACGGAGTCCAGATCCGAGGCGTCGATAAGGGCCAGGCCCGCCGGTATAGCAGCGGAGACCTCCTGGCGACAGACCTCCGTCAGAGGGTGCTCACTGAGCGACTTCACATCCTCGGGGTTGGCCACCAGAACCGGGATCCGCGTGGTGGGCCTCAGCACCCCGGCGTCAGAGACCTCCTGGCCGAGCACAGAGTTGACGAGGGTTGACTTTCCAGCGCCCGTAGAACCTCCAATCACCACGATGGAGGGGATATCGGCATCCTGGAGACGGGGAATGACCTGATCACGAACCTGCCCGATGAGACCGTCACGCAGCGCGCGCGCAGCCTCGATGCCATGGGCACTCAGGGCCAGGTCGAGACGCTCGAGGTCTCTGACCAGGTCGGTGAGGACATCGAGAAGCTGAGCACGACTCAACGAGGAGACGGGGGCGTCATCCTCGGAACGGCGCGAGGGGACAGGAGCGGGCATGTGCCAACACTATGAGCACAGGGCAGCGGAGTCGACGATTGATCTCAACGGTTCACACCACAGACGTCGTAAGCTCGACGAGTGCCTCCTGTTACCCCGCCGTGACGGACCGAGTCGGACGCTCGCCGGCCCAAAGGAAACGAGGTGCCGCGCCCCAGGTCTCCGGCCGGCGGGGCCTCCAACGGCAGTCACCAAGGAGAGCGAGGTCAACCGGTCATCGCCACGACGGCCATCGCCACGCCACTCGCCTCAGCGACCCGAGTGGTGGATAGTCAGCAGGATTTCAACATTCTTTGAGAATTCTTCCCAGTGCCCCCGGCCGGACTCGAACCGGCAACCTGCGGATTAGAAGGCCGATGCTCTATCCATTGAGCTACGGAGGCGTGCGCAAGCGCTCGACCAGCCTACGCCATCTCCTTCAAGGCACTCATCCCCGTCGAAGGCCGCCTCGACGCCTGGCGGCGATCACAACAGAGTCACACTGTCATTACGAGACCGCGTCAAACCGGACACGCAGACGATTCCACGAGGTGACAGCCGCTCTCCGTCGACCCGACGATCGCCCACCTCGCAACTCGACCGCAACAGCACTGCAACCGCTCCGTGACCGGACGAGGCAACACGCGGGAACAGCCCCACCTCCTACAGGAACTCCGAATGTAGGCAACATCACACGGGGAGCGCTCACTCTTAGCGGTGACGACAAAACACCAGTATCGTGACCCGAGCCCCGTCGCAACACCCTGGAAGGACCGCGCCTTGCCTACTTCCGCACTCATTGTGCGTTCCCTCTCTGCTCAGGCCTCGCTGGAGCCTCACACATTCACCGCGCCTTTCACAGTAGGAAGGTCACCTGACAGCGATGTGCAGATCGTCCACCCCCTCGTGTCCCGAACGCACCTGCTGGTGACCCCCGCACCAACGGGATGGACGGTGAGCTGCCAGGGACGCAACGGCATGCTCGTCAACGGTTCCGTCACCCGTGAGGCACTGATCACTCAAGGCACTCGAATTCAGCTGGGCGACGCCTCCGGACCGGCTCTCGGACTCACTCCGGTCGTGTCCGGTATCCCGTCCGCCCCACAGGTCGGACCCCAGCCCCAGGGCACTGGCTACGGGCCTGGCGTCTCAGCACCTGTGCAGCCCCCTTCAAACCTGGCTCCGACCACAGCCGTGTCAGCGCAGGCCCGCCCGACGCCATCGACAATGGGCCCGGCCCCCTCGTCCGCCACCCGTATCTCCTCTGGCGGTCCGCAGGCAGCGCCATCACCAACCTCGGCGAGCTCGGGTGCGTTCCCCTCGTCGCGGCATACGCTCAAGTCCTTCCGCATCAGCTCCTCGGGGACCATCGGTCGAGCACCGGACAACACCCTGGTCCTGGATGACCCGCTCATCTCCAAGCATCACGCCCGTATCGACATCTCGGCCAACGGCATGGTCGTCACCGACCTGGGCTCCACCAACGGCATCTACGTCGCCGGTCAGCGCGTCTCCCAGGTCCAGGTGACTCAACCCGTGCTCGTCGGCCTGGGCTCGACCTTCATCGCCCTGAGCCCCGATGGGCTGTGCGAGGTCCAGGTCGCAGGAGGTGCCGGCGGCGAGCTGGTGGGCAAGGACCTGACCTTCCGCGTCAACAACGGCAACTTGACCCTGCTCGACGGTATCTCCTTCTCCCTTCCCGGCAACGAGCTCCTGGCCGTCGTCGGCCCCTCGGGAGCCGGAAAGTCGACGCTGCTCAAGGCCCTCACCG
>ERZ773099.2826-NODE-2826-length-11638-cov-26.245619_pt1 | contig 11638 bp, 12 predicted proteins | sample MGYA00511120_ERZ773099 | MGnify/ENA primary metagenome ERZ773099 (study PRJEB29015, sample SAMEA2738012) | human oral metagenome | biome: human oral; feature: human-associated habitat; material: dental | place: China | collected 2104 ... | reverse complement strand
AAAGCTATGTTCACCGGATTGGTCGGACTGGTCGTGCTGGTAAGTCAGGTCAGTCGATCACTTTCGTAGCGCCAAATGAAATGGGCTATCTGCAGATTATCGAAAATCTGACCAAGAAGCGTATGAAAGGCCTTAAGCCTGCGACTGCGGAAGAAGCTTTCCAAGCTAAGAAAAAAGTTGCTCTTAAGAAGATTGAACGCGATTTTGCTGACGAAAGCATCCGCTCTAACTTTGAGAAATTTGGTAAGGATGCCCGCAAGCTGGCAGCAGAATTTAGCCCAGAAGAGCTGGCTATGTATATCCTCAGCTTGACGGTGCAGGATCCAGATGCCCTTCCTGAAGTAGAAATTGCCCGTGAAAAACCATTGCCATTTAAACCGTCTGGCGGAGGCTTTGGCGGAAAAGGGAAGAGTGGCCGTGGCAACGGTCGTCAAGGTGACCAAGGTCGTGATCGTCGTGGTGGACGCGAAGACCGAGATGGAGGCCGTCGTGACTTTAAACGCAAGTCAAACAAGAATAGTCGTGATTTCGAAAGCAGAGGGAACAAGCGTCCGCACCGTACTTCTAGCGAAAAGAAAACAGGCTTTGTCATCCGTAACAAGGGCGACAAATAATGGATGCTTGTCGGCTGTAGAGGCTACTAATAGTGGGAGAGCGAATATCGCTCTCTTTTTGCTTTGAAAAAATTTTGTGAATTTTGCTTTATTTACAATCATTCTTAATAGTAAACTTTTTTCAGTCGTGGTATAATGGAATGAGATTATTAATGGTATGTATGGAGTTGAATATATGATGAACCAACAGAATGAAAAGTATTATCAGGAAGTGACAGAACATCTGCGAATGAAGGGTGTTCGGCTTACTGAAACCAGAAAAGCAGTTATTGCTTTTATGATTAATAGCAGTGATCATCCTAGTGCCGAGATGATTTATCAGGCTTTGTTGCCAGAATTTCCGCACATGAGTCTGGCGACTGTCTACAATAATCTTAAAGTTCTGATTGATGAGGGATTTGTGGCAGAGCTTAAAGTCCGTAATGATACAACGACTTATTTTGATTTTATGGGACATCAGCATCTCAATGTGATTTGTGAAAAATGCGGTCGTATTGCTGATATGGACCTTAATTTACCGGATGTCAAAGAGGAAGTTGAAAAACAAACTGGCTATCGAATTACCAATGCTCAGACAACAGTTTATGGAATTTGTCCAGCCTGTCAGGAGCAAATTGTTCAAGCAGGATAAAATTGAAAAGAAGTTCATTTTGAAACTTCTTTTTTGTTTAGGAAAGTTTTTCTTTACCTAGCTTATTCATTTGTGAAATTTTTATGTTTCTCTTACTTAGACTAGCTTTTTAACGAAAAATTTTGTAAAATAGAATAGATAAACGAGGACAACCTCGGAAAATAAAAGGAGAACTTCTAATGGTAAAATTAGTTTTTGCTCGCCATGGTGAGTCTGAATGGAACAAAGCAAACCTCTTCACTGGTTGGGCTGATGTGGACCTTTCTGAAAAAGGAACCCAACAAGCAATCGACGCTGGTAAGTTGATCAAAGAAGCGGGAATTGAGTTTGATATTGCTTTCACATCAGTTTTGACACGTGCTATTAAAACAACTAATTTGGCTCTTGAATATTCAGACCAACTTTGGGTACCAGTTGAAAAATCATGGCGCTTGAACGAACGTCACTATGGTGGTCTGACTGGTAAAAACAAAGCCGAAGCAGCAGAACAATTTGGTGACGAGCAAGTTCACATTTGGCGTCGTTCTTATGATGTCTTGCCTCCAGATATGGCCAGAGATGATAAATATTCAGCTCACAGCGATCGCCGTTATGCTAATCTTGATGACACAGTGGTACCAGATGCTGAAAACTTGAAAGTTACTTTGGAACGTGCTCTTCCTTTCTGGGAAGATAAAATTGCTCCAGCTCTTAAAGATGGTAAAAATGTCTTCGTTGGTGCACACGGAAACTCTATCCGCGCTCTTGTAAAACACATCAAACAATTGTCTGATGATGAAATCATGGGAGTAGAAATTCCAAACTTCCCTCCTCTTGTATTTGAGTTTGATGAAAAATTAAACGTAGTAAAAGAATACTATCTTGGAAAATAAGAAGTACAAAGTCCTGCCAAGCAGGGCTTTTTTAGTCTGTTCGAAGGCGGATTCGCCAGATTCATATTTGGAATTTTAAAAGTCTTGTGTAATTTGTTCCATTCATCAGTGGGGATTTGTGGTAAAATAAGAGTCAGAACATTTATATGAGAATGAGGAAAAGATGTCGAAGAGAAAATTTGATAGCCATTCAATCACGAGAAGATTGTACCTGCTGTTTGGAATCGTAGGGGTATTATTTTTGACTTTGATTGTTCGTCTGGGCTATATGCAAGTTATCAATCAAAAGTTTTATACGGATAAATTGGCTAAGGCCAGCAAAACAAGAATAACAACAAGCTCGGTCCGAGGGCAGATTTATGACGCTGCTGGAAATCCCTTGGTTGAAAATACAACGAAACAAGTAGTAACCTATACACGGGATAATAAAGCCACCGCTGGAGAAATTCGTGAAACAGCTCAAAAATTACTCAATTATGTCACAGTGAGTGATATAGCCGTGACTGACAGACAAGCGGTTGATTATTATCTGGCCGATAAGGATGTCTATCGCGAGGTCGTTGAAAAGCTGCCTAAAAATGAAAAATTTGATACCGATGGCAATCGTTTGGAAGAGTCAAAAATTTATAAGGCAGCAGTAGAAAGTATTGATCCGTCTAAATTGGGTTATACGGATGATGAAAAAAAAGCAATTATGCTGTTCAGCCAAATGAATGCCATTTCAAACTTCTCAACGGGAACTATTCAGACGGATCCATTGTCAACAGAGCAGGTTGCGATTTTAGCTTCAAGTGAAAAAGACCTTCCGGGAATTAGCATTTCAACAAGCTGGGACAGGAAAGTATTGGACACTTCTCTTGCGTCAATCGTGGGGAATATTTCCACAGAGAAAGCCGGTCTGCCAGTAGAAGAGGTAGATGAATATCTTAAGAAGGGCTACTCTCTAAATGATCGAGTGGGGACTTCCTATCTTGAAAAGGAGTATGAATCGACCCTCCAAGGGAAGCGAGCTGTAAAAGAGATTCATCTCAATAAAAACGGCAATATGGAAAGTGTAGAAAAAATTTCAGACGGCAGTAAGGGGGATAATCTGAAGCTGACCATTGATTTATCTTTCCAGCAGGGAGTTGAAGATATCCTTAAAAATGCTTTTAATGCAGAGTTGAGCAGCGGAAATGCGACTTATTCTGAAGGAGTTTATGCCGTTGCTATGGATCCAGATACAGGCTCTATCCTGGCTCTAGCTGGTGTCAAGCACGATTTGGAAACGGGCGATGTCTCTGCGGATGCTTTAGGGACCATTACCAATGTTTTTGTTCCTGGATCGGTCGTCAAAGCGGCCACTTTGACTGCTGGTTGGCAGTACGGAGCTATTTCTGGTAATCAATCCTTGGTCGATCAGCCGATTACCTTTGCGGGCTCTGCTCCGATTAATTCTTGGTTTACGTCCTTTGGTTCTCGCTCTATTACGGCGGTTGAGGCGCTGGAGTATTCATCGAATACTTATATGGTTCAGCTTGCTCTGAATATGTTAGGAACTCCCTACACTCCGAATATGGCATTAAGTTCAGATAATCTTGATACCGCGATGGAAAAGTTGCGCTCTGTTTTTGCAGAATATGGCTTAGGAGCATCGACGGGCATCGACTTGCCTAATGAATCAACAGGTTATATTCCAAAAGATTTCACAGTAAGTAATTATATTACCAATGCTTTCGGTCAGTTTGACAACTACACACCTCTTCAGCTCGCTCAGTATGCTGCGACGGTTGCCAATAACGGGAAACGGGTGGCTCCGCATCTGGTAGAAGGAATTTATGGCAATAATGAGCAAGGCGGACTGGGAGACCTGATTGAGAAAAAGGAAACAAAAGAACTGAATCAGGTGAATATTTCCGCAGAAAATATGGCTCTTTTAAAACAAGGTTTCTATCAGGTAGTGAATGGGGGGAGTGGTTTTACAACTGGCCGTACGATTGCGCAGGGCGCGACGGTTTCCATCAGTGCTAAAACGGGGACGGCTGAAACCTATGTCAATGGTGGCATATCCGCCATCAATACCAATGTCGTATCCTATGCCCCAAGCGATAGTCCTAAAATAGCTGTGGCCGTAGTCTTTCCGCATAATACCGACCTTTCCTCAACGGTCAGCCACAGTATCACTCGTGATATTATCAATCTTTATAACCAACAGCACCCTATGAATTAGAAAGGAAAAGCAGTAAAATTTGCTGATTATTTTATTGCTCAACTATTACCATTATGCTTTATCCAACACCTATCGCTAAGTTAATTGACAGTTTTTCCAAGCTGCCGGGTATCGGCATCAAGACAGCTACCCGATTGGCTTTTTATACCATCGGGATGAGTGATGATGATGTCAATGAATTTGCAAAAAATCTACTAGCTGCCAAGCGCGAGCTGACTTACTGCTCCATCTGTGGTAATCTGACGGACGATGATCCCTGTGCCATCTGTACAGATCAAACGCGCGATCAGACCGTTATCCTAATCGTTGAGGATAGCCGTGATGTGTCCGCTATGGAAAATATCCAAGAATACCACGGCCTTTATCATGTTCTTCATGGCCTTATTTCCCCTATGAATGGAGTCGGACCAGATGACATCAACCTCAAGAGCCTCTTGACTCGCTTGATGGACAACCAAGTGACGGAAGTGATTGTGGCCACCAATGCAACGGCTGACGGAGAAGCGACTTCTATGTATATTTCTCGTGTGCTCAAGCCTGCGGGTATTAAGGTGACTCGTCTGGCCCGCGGACTGGCTGTCGGCGCTGATATCGAATACGCAGACGAAGTGACCTTGCTCCGAGCGATTGAAAATCGGACAGAATTGTAAGAATAAAGAAAGATTTCCTGCTGAAAAACAGCTTTGGGAGTCTTTTTTCTATTCAAAAATGCAGGGAAATATGGTATACTGAAACAGTCTAAAAGGAAGATGGGGCAACCCAAAATGAACTTATAACTAGAAATGTTGGGATAAGATAATGGTCAAACAAACCTTGATTTTACTATACGGTGGCCGCAGTGCTGAGCGAGAAGTTTCAGTCTTGTCGGCTGAGAGTGTCATGCGAGCTGTCAATTATGACAAATTTTCTGTCAAGACTTATTTCATCACAAAAGCTGGAGATTTTATTAAAACGCAGGAATTTACGGAAAAACCAGCTGCGGATGAAAAACTCATGACCAATGAAACGGTTGATTTTTCGCAGCAAGTCAAACCGAGTGATATTTATGAGGAAAATGCAGTTGTCTTTCCTGTTCTTCATGGACCGATGGGCGAGGATGGCTCTATTCAAGGCTTTCTTGAAGTGCTGCGGCTTCCCTATGTGGGCTGCAATATCTTGTCTTCAAGTGTTGCTATGGACAAAATTACCACCAAACGCATTCTGGAGTCTGCTGGAATCCCGCAGGTGCCTTATGTAGCGGTGATTGAGGGCGAAAATCTGGAGGAAAAAATTGCCGAAATCGAAGAAAAATTGACTTATCCGATTTTTACCAAACCGTCTAATATGGGTTCTAGTGTGGGCATTTCCAAGTCTGATAATCAAGAGGAGTTGCGGGCAGCATTGGACTTAGCCTTCAAGTACGACAGCCGTGTCTTGGTCGAGCAGGGAGTCAATGCGCGTGAGATTGAGGTTGGTCTCTTAGGAAATTATGACGTTAGGAGCACCTTGCCGGGCGAAGTTGTCAAGGATGTGGCTTTCTATGACTACGAAGCCAAGTATATTGACAATAAGATTACCATGGACATTCCTGCGAAAATCTCGGACGAGGTTATTGCAGGAATGCGTACAAATGCTGAGACAGCCTTTCGTGCCTTGGGCGGACAGGGATTGGCTCGCTGTGATTTCTTCTACACAGAAGAGGGCGACATTTTCCTCAATGAGCTCAATACCATGCCAGGCTTTACCCAATGGTCTATGTATCCCTTGCTTTGGGAAAATATGGGGCTACCTTATTCCGATTTGATTGAGAAATTAGTAATTTTGGCTCAGGAAGCCTTCGAAAAACGCGAAGCTCACCTGCTTTAAGAAGATAAAATAGGGAGTGGAAGGCTAAGCTTAGTTTCGTTGAACAGGGCTTTGCTTTCACTCTTTCTTTTAGGAGAAGAAATGAAATTAACTTTGCATGAAATCGCTTCTGTATTGGAGGCTAAAAATGATGTGTCAGGTTTTGAAGATGTAGCTTTAAACAAAGCTGAATTTGACAGCCGTTTGATTGAGGCGAGGGATCTTTTTATCCCACTCAAGGGGGCGCGTGACGGCCATGACTTTATCGCGACAGCCTTCGCTCAGGGAGCTGCGGCTACCTTGTCTGAGCGTCCAGTAGCAGAAGGACCGTATATTTTGGTCGATGATGTGCTGGCGGCTTTTCAGCGCTTGGCTCAATATTATCTGGAAAAGACAGCTGTAGATGTGCTCGCTGTGACAGGCTCCAATGGGAAGACTACAACCAAGGATATGCTGGCTCAGCTATTGGCTACTAGCTACAAAACCTATAAAACTCAAGGCAACTATAATAATGAAATCGGTCTGCCCTACACGGTGCTCCACATGCCAGACAATACAGAAAAGTTAGTTCTGGAAATGGGACAGGACCACTTGGGAGATATCCATCTTCTGTCTGAAATTGCCAAGCCAAAGACTGGCATTGTGACCTTGATTGGTGAAGCTCACTTAGAATTTTTCGGAAGCCGTACGGAGATTGCTAAAGGCAAGATGCAGATTGCGGATGGCATGAAGAAAGATGGTCTGCTCTTGGCTCCGGCCGACAAGATTGTCAATGATTTTCTGCCAGACCAGCAAAAAGTAGTTCGCTTTGGGCAAGATGCAGATATTTATCTGACCCGTCTGGAAGAGCGCAAGGACAGCCTGACCTTTGAAGCGAATTTTCTTGAGCAGGCGATTGACTTGCCTGTGACTGGCAAATACAATGCGACCAACGCCATGATTGCGTCTTACGTAGCTTTGCAGGAGGGGGTCAGTGAGCAGGCGGTTCGTCAGGCTTTTGCCCAGCTGGAATTGACCCGCAATCGAACCGAGTGGAAGAAGGCGGCTAATGGAGCCGATATCCTGTCAGATGTCTACAACGCCAATCCAACAGCCATGCGCTTGATTCTTGAGACCTTCTCAACGATTCCATCCACTCAAGGCGGCCGCAAAGCTGCAGTCTTAGCTGATATGAAGGAGCTGGGAACTGACTCGAAGCTTATGCACGGAGCCATGATTACCAGTCTCAATCCAGAGATTATCACCGATCTATTCCTCTATGGAGAGGATATGGAAGCCCTCTATGTCTATGCTCGGGAAATTTATCCACCAAATCGAGTGCACTATTTTGTCAAAAATGCTGACAAGGATCAGTTTGAAGATTTGACCAAGACCGTTAAGACTTGGTTGCAATCAGCCGATCAAATCTTGCTCAAGGGTAGTAATTCGATGAAGTTGGATAAACTAGTGGAGGTCTTGGAGCATGGGGACAAGTGATACAGCTTTAATTCTCCAGCGACTGTTGGCGATAACGGATACAGGTCTGTCTTTTGCTGCCAGTGAGTTTGATCGAGAACGCTATGCGGATATCAGAGATAATCTAAATCAGCTGTTAAGCGAGACCAGCCATCTGGATCAAGAGGAACTTTCTAACTTGCTCCGACCGACAGATTTTTATGCGACTCCTTTGGTCGATGTCCGAGCTTTTATCGTTCAGCAGGGCAAGATTTGTCTAGTACGAGGACAGCAAGAGGAGACATGGGCTCTGCCAGGTGGTTTCTGCGAAGTTGGTTTTTCCCCAAAAGAGAATGTACTAAAAGAAATTCAGGAAGAAACGGGATTTCAAGCTAGCGTAGTACGCTTGCTGGCTGTCTTTGATAGCAATAAATTTCAGCCACAAAGTAAGCAGTATGTCAAGCTCATTTTTGAATGCCAGCTGGAAGAGGGAGATTTTCAGCCCAATTTAGAAATCTCAGAACTGAATTTCTTTGACCCGCAGAATTTGCCTCTTTTATCTGAGAAAAGGATAACAAAAGAGCAGATGCAGCTTCTCTGGGAAATCTATCAGGGCAAACGAGAACAATACTTAGATTAGATTAGAACAGTATGCAATATCTAGCCTTGCTGCGCGGTGTCATGCCGACGGGGCTAAATAGGATACCCAAGATGAGTGAATTGGTAGAGATTTTGGAAGCTTCTGGTCTGCGCAGTGTTTCAACCTATATCCAGTCGGGTAATATCCTTTGCGAAATAGATTTATCCGCTGAGGCTTTAGCCAATCAGATTCACCAAAGTATTCTTCAGCAAATTGGAGCCAACCTGTCGGTTGTTATTAAGAAGAAAGCTGATTTAGATTAGAATTGGTGATTGCTGAAAATCCATTTCCAGCAGACTATGATCTTTCTAGGATCCATCTGACCTTTACCAATCATGAGCTCGACAGGCAGAAATTGGCAAAGATTCAAAGTCTAGCATTTGAGGGTGAGATATTTGAGAGGGGCTCAAGTTGCCTTCATATATATTTACCACGAGATGCTGCGAAAAAGAAGCTAAATAATAATTTTTTAGAAAAGAAATTAGGAATCGTTGCTATGACCAGAAAGCTTAGTGTCGTTAAAAATTTATTTATTAGGATGAAAGATTGACAAATGAATTTACTAGATTTTTTTACTAGTCACAAAACAGAACCGCCTATGATGACGCCGTTCGCCTATATTCTGATGATGGTCGGATTGGTGTCTGTCATCTATCTAGCGATCCGTTTTTTTGAGCGAAAGAAAATGCAGACTTTTTTCAGAATCGCTCAAATTGTGCAATTGGTATTTTTATACGGCTGGTATTTGGCCATTCAGGAGCCTCTATCTGAGAGTCTTCCCCTGTACCATTGCCGTATTGCCATGTTTGCCGTTTTGCTTTTACCAGATAAAGTCCCTTACAAGCAATATTTTGCTTTGCTGGGAGTATTTGGTCCGATCTGCGCGATTGTTTATCCGATTTTGGACCCCTATCCATTTCCGCATGTCACCCTCTTTTCATTTTTCATCGGGCATTTTGCACTTTTGGGCAATTCGATTATTTACCTGATGAAGAACTATGATAGTCTGAGGCTGTCCTATCGTCGCATTGTGGAAATTACTTTTGGCTTAAATTTCTTGATTTTAATTGCAAATATCGCAACCGGCGGGGACTACGGCTTCTTAAAGAATCCTCCTTTGGTGGGAGATCACGGTATGCTTGGTAATTATCTTAATGTATCTTTGGTTTTAGCGACTGCCTTGCTCCTATTTTCCTATTTCTTTAAAGGAATAAGAGAAAAGCAAGCAGAAAGACTGACTCAATAAGAACCTGTATTCATAGTTTTGCCAAATCCAGATTGATCTCACTCCTAATCTAGGAAAAATCTTTACGATGCCGGAGTTAATGAACATGACTGAAGATATGTACTAAAAAGATAAAGCTTCTTGACGCAGTCGTTTTTGTGAGGACCCTTCAAAGCTTGAATGTCTTGCAAAGGAAACTGTTAGCTGAATAAAACAGGTTTTAGAACTAGAAAGGAAACCAGATGCATCATTTTTTGACTACCAACCAAACTGAGCCGCCCTTGATTTCCGCTTTGGCCTACTCTTTGATGATGGCGCTGCTTTTGCTGTCTATCTATGCGACGATAAAGTACCACAAGAACCCGACTTTTATCAAAAGTATGAAAATCCTTCAGCTGTTTCAGCTGGCAATTCTTTATAGCTGGTATGTAGGTTTTCAGCTTCCCTTGGCAAATAGTTTGCCCTTGTACCACTGCCGTTTGGCCATGTTTGCAGTGGTCTTTCTGCCAGACAAATGGCGTAGCAAGCAGTATTTTGCTCTTTTAGGAGCCAGCGGAGCGCTCTTTGCCTTGGGCTATCCTGTCTTTGACCCTTATGATTTTCCCCACATTACCAGTTTCTCTTTCTTGATTGGTCACTATGCCCTTTTGGTTAACTCTCTGCTGTACTTGCTGAATCACTATGACAAGACCCAGCTCAAGAAATATATGATTGTCCTCTACACTTTTGGGCTCAATGCCTTCCTTGTTGGCGTCAACCAAATAACGGGGGGCAATTATGGTTTACTCACTCGACCTCCCTTTATCAGTGAGTACAGCCTTTTAGTAAAATATCTAGCTGTGTCAATTATTTTGTCAGCCGCCCTGATACTCTTTGATGCATTATTTAAAAAACGGTGGAAAAAACAGTTAGAACTCATCTAAAATCGAATGATTTCAAATTTGTAGCTCCTGTCAAGTTCATTTGGCAGGATTTTTCCTTTATTTTGCCCAATGTCAAAAAAATTTGCTAGATTTTAGGCAAGAAAAGAGTAAAATGAAGGTAGAAAGATGGGAGAAGGGTAATGGAAATTGGCAAAAAATTAAAAAAAGCGCGGCAGATGTCTGGCATGACACAGGAAAGTGTCGTAGAAGAACTAAATGTTTCAAGACAAACTATCTCAAATTGGGAAACAGAAAAATTTTATCCAGATATTTTATATGTCTTGCAACTAAGCGACTCGTATCAGGTTAGCTTGGACGAATTGTTGAAAGGAGATGAGAGCATGATTCTGCACTTGGAAGATTCGACCAATACTGTCAAGAGTAATCGAAAGATTTTACTGGCCTTTTTATGTAATATTTGTCTATTATTTCTGTTCTTTATTTTTATTATGCCAATCTCTAACAGTTATCTGCTGACCTTATTAGCGGTAGCGCTGGTAATCAGCACGACCAGCTATATCTTAGTGCAGATTATTCGTAAAATATAGGAGGTTTTACCATGACTTGGTATGTATGGACCTTGATTGGATTACTCGTAGTGACAATGGACTGTTTGTGTATCAATTGTTTAAGCTGATTGAATTAGACGCTTCCGTTCGTGGGATGAAACACCCAAAATTCTGGGCTTTCTTAACTGCTGGCGGACAAAGAGGAGAAGGCTTAATTTTGTATCTCTTGAAACGGAACAAGGCCATTTTTTCCATGACAGCAGAAGAAAAAGAAGAACTAGAAACTAGGAAATACCGCCTGCTCTATTTACTGGGTTTAATCTTAATGTTTGCAATTTTCCTCTTTAGCAGTGTCATTGTCAGATTTTAATGGAAATTTCATTGACTTAAGAAAATAGAATCGCTCGCAAGGGCAATTCTATTTTTTGAGATTAGTGACATTGGTGTTCTGATAGTCTTGAGAAATTAGTTGAGTGTGAATAGGGAAATGGGTTTTTTGGAGTATAGGCTATTTTAGAAGAGTATTTTTTGCAAATTTATGGGTTAGATTTGCTTTAAATACTACAGATTCCTGTTTTGCAGAAGTTCTGGCGGTTTCCTGCTGTGGGCAATGAATATTATTTTTGCATTCTAAACCGATATTTGGTATAATAGATTACTGTCTTGGGGTCGTTACGGATTCGACAGGCATTATGAGGCATGTTTTGCGACTCATCTAGCGGATGTAAAACGCCAGTTAAATATAACTGCAAAAAAT
>ERZ773099.2825-NODE-2825-length-11645-cov-4.540984_pt1 | contig 11645 bp, 6 predicted proteins | sample MGYA00511120_ERZ773099 | MGnify/ENA primary metagenome ERZ773099 (study PRJEB29015, sample SAMEA2738012) | human oral metagenome | biome: human oral; feature: human-associated habitat; material: dental | place: China | collected 2104 ... | reverse complement strand
TAGATAGAAAAACCACAAGTCTCTCCCCTCATTTCTTGTGGTTTTTTGTATTATAATGAATATGGTATAATATAAGAAAATATTTATAAGAAGGAGGGTTAAATGAAAAAGGGAATTGGAATAGGAATAGAAGATTTTAAAAAAATAATAGAAGAAGATTGTTATTATTTTGATAAAACTAATTATATAGAAGAACTTTTAAAAGATAGAACAGAAATAAAATTATTTACTCGTCCAAGAAGATTTGGGAAGACATTAAATATGACAACATTAAAATATTTTTTTGATGTTAGAAATGCAGAAGAAAATAGAAAACTATTTAAAGATTTATATATAGAAAAATCAGAATATTTTAAAGAACAAGGACAATATCCAGTTATTTTTATTACATTGAAAGACTTAAAAAAGAATACTTGGGAAGAATGTTTTTTTGGAGTTAAAGAATTATTAAGAAGTCTATATAATGACTTTAATTTTATAAGAGAAACTTTAAATGAGAGTGACTTAAAGGAGTTTGATAAAATTTGGTTGAAAGAAGAAGGTGCAAACTATGACAGTTCTCTATTAAATCTAACAAAATATTTATATAATTACTATCAAAAAAAGGTAATTTTATTAATAGATGAATATGATAGCCCTTTAATAACAGCTAATCAAAGAGGATACTATAAAGATTCAATAAACTTTTTCAGAAATTTTTTAAGCTTAGTTCTAAAAACAAATTCAAATTTAAAAATGGGAGTGTTGACTGGTATAGTTCAAGTAGCAAAAGAAGGAATATTCTCAGGTTTAAATAATGTTAGAACCTATAATATATTAGGAGATAAATTTGAAACATTTTTTGGTTTAAGTGAGGAAGAAGTGAAAGAAGCATTGAAATATTTTGAAATGACTTATGAAATAGAAGAAGTAAAAAGATGGTATGATGGATATAAATTTGGAAATTCAGAAGTGTATAATCCTTGGTCTATAGTAAATTATCTATCAGATAGAGGTTTACAAGCATACTGGGTAAATACCTCAGATAATGCTTTAATCTATGATAATTTAAAAAATTCAACAGTAGATGTATTTAAAGATTTAGAAGCTTTATTTGAAGGGAAAGCAATAAAGAAAGAGATAAGTCCATTTTTTACTTTTGAAGAATTATCAAAATTTGATGGAATATGGCAATTAATGGTATATAATGGATATTTAAAGATAAGTAAAAAATTATCCAATGATGAATATATGATAAAAATACCAAACTATGAAATACAAACATTTTTCAAAAAAGGCTTTATAGATAAATTTTTAGTGAGTGGAAATTATTTTAATCCAATGATGGATGCCTTATTAGATGGAGATATAGAAGAATTTGAAAGAAGACTACAAAATATATTTTTAGTAAACACAAGTTTTTATGATTTAAAAGGAGAAAAAGTATATCATTCATTGTTTTTAGGAATGTTAATTTGGTTAAGGGATAAATATGAAGTGAAATCAAATGGAGAAAGAGGACATGGAAGATATGATGCAATGTTAATTCCACTTGATAAAGTAAAACTAGCTTATGTATTTGAATTTAAAGTATCAAAGACAATAAAGGGGTTAACTGCAAAAGCAGAGGAAGCCTTAGAACAAATAAAAGAAAAACAATATGATGCAGGATTAAAAGAAAAAGGAATATCTAAGATATATAGAATAGGAATAGCATTTAAAGGTAAAAATGTAAAAGTTAAATATGAAATAGCATAGAAACTATATTCATTGGGATAAGAGATACAATTTTATTATAATTATAAAAAATATTGCATTTTTTATGTTAATATTATATAATCAATATAGTTTATTTTAATATTGCGCATTTTTGAGGGGGTAATTAAAATGAAAAATTATAATAACGATGTTTTTTGCGAATCCAGGGTTGCTCTGATTAACTCTGGTCTTAAATGTACCATTGAGACTAGTGTTAAATGGGACAAGTGTTTTTCTCAAGATTATTTTGATGATATAGAAAAAGTTTTTTCTAAACTAAAACAGTTCTATATTAAAAAAAATGTCGAATATAACTATGTTTTAATAAGGCTTGTGTCAGAACAAAAAAACAAAGAAAGCATTTATGGTTTTAAGATAGAGATATATTCTAATGATAATATTATTAGAATAACTAATCAAAAACACAATGTTTACCAAATCGCCATGGATTTATTAATTTTCCTCAATAAATACATCGCCAAAGATCAAAACAGTAGAACAGTTTTGATGAGGGATGTAGACGTAGAAAACCTCCGCTTCCAATAATTTTTATTTTATAAGTCCCACATGGGGCTTATTTTTTATTCTTTTTAGCTATTTTTGCAAACCAAATTTTTCCAGAACTAGTTTGTAGTGCATTTTTGAACTCCACTTCTAGTTCTTTTCCAATTTTCCTTTTTGCTCCGTCTACCACTACCATCGTCCCATCTTCCAAATATCCTATTCCTTGCTCATTGTTGCTTCCTTCTGAGCGAATTTTTATTTTCATCCGTTCGCCATTTAAGTTTTCTTGCCTTAGCGCCAAAATTAGATCATTCAAATTTAATGTTTTTATGTTTTCACTTTCAGCTACTTTTCCCAAGTTAAAATCCATCGTTAAAATCAAACCATGTTCTTTCTTCGCTAATTCTATTAATCTCTCATCAACTGGTGTTTTATCAAGTTTGTCAGTGTATATAAAAACTGCACAATCTTTTGATTTTTGCAAATCATTTGCTATGTCCATTCCAAATCTTGCTCTAACCCTTTTTTCGCTATTTTTTCCGTCTGCCAGAAGTTGTAATTCTCTTATCACACTTCTTGGAATGAAAAATAAATCACCTAAAAAACCTGTTTTGATAATTTCCAAAATTCTTCCATCTATCAGCACTGAGGTATCAATAAAAATTTTTCTTCTCGATTTTCTTCTCGACAAAATAAATATAATCGTTGTCAATAAAATAGACAAAATAAAAAATATAACTAATAAAATAAACTCTAAACTCATAAATTAAAAATTAATAAATATAAAACCTGATGGTGCGAGTGGAGAGAATCGAACTCTCATCCCAAGTTTGGAAAACTTGTATACTAACCGCTGTACTACACTCGCATACCATCATTTTAACACATTTTTACTTTTTATCCAACCGCCAGTTTTTTGTCAGTATCCCACTTATTATCTACTTAGTTTAATTTCATCCGTCGCCATGTATTCTTTTTCGTCTGAAACTCTCACTTTGATTTTTTTATCACCACTCTTAATTCTGTATTTTGGACTAAATGATGAAGAAATTATTTTTCCTTCCTCCTTTATTTCTTCGTCGACCAATATATCATAGTTGGTTAGTGCTTCGCTTCCTTTGGTAATACTAATATATAACTCATCGCCGATGTTTGATATTTTTAGTTTTGGTGGTACATAGCTACAATCATCTTCAGTTTCCATATCATAAGGCTCCGGCACATAAGTAAACTCCTTTTTCGAAATCGGATCGGTCGTCTTTGTAATGGTAATACTTATTATCTGATCACTTGGCGTACATTCAGTTGCTTTTTTCTTTGTGTATTTGTTAAATTCGATTTCCTTTTGATCTGTACCGGAAGTTTTTGCACTATACCAACTTGGCCAAATGTCCCTTTTGCCATTTACAGTTAAGTTTTGTATACCAGCTGGTTTTTGTGGTTTCTGCCCCCTAGTCCAGCGCCCATCTTTCTCATAAACCTCTAAATGTGCTTGACTCATATAATTATGTACAACTCTTCTTACTATATCGTTTGCAGAAGATGTTAGTGCAGATCCATTATGATTACCGTTCCATATTACCGTCGAAATCGCTGGTGAAACACTTGCTATCCAAGAATCTTTTGTCATGCTACTAATATTTGTTGTTGTCGTACCGGTCTTCGTTGCTGTCCAAACTCCTGGTATATTAAATCCAAATGCATTAGCTTGCGCACCAAATACCAGTCCTCTTGCAGAAGCATCACCCAGTATGTCCATCACCATATAGGCTGCCTGGTCTTCTATTACTCTGCTACCCTTTGTGTCTTTCCATGCCTCTACTACTTCACCACTAGAATTTTTCATCTCTAATATATATGACAGTGGTTTGTAAACCCCGCCCCTCGCTAGGGAAGCATATGCGTTTGCATGTTCTATAGGTCTGACATTGCAGCCAGATCCAATCGCCATTGATAAACCAGCCGCACTTCCGTTAGCACAATATGATATATCGCCAAGCCCTCTTGCTACCTTTAAGCTATTTTCTATACCATTTATATATAGCGCTTTTACCGCTCCGATGTTTAGTGAGTTTGCTAATGATTGTCGTATTGTTACATTACCGTAAAATGCCCCAGTGTAGTTACGTAATTTACAGTTTCCACCAGTATAACCTGAACAATAAAGTGCATCTATATTTTCGTCTCTTAGAATTGTGCCAGGTCCGAAATTCTGACCTTCACGTTGTTTAAATAATGGAGCATAGTCAAGAATCGGTTTTATCGAAGATCCTGGTTCTAGCAGTGCCGTACTAGCGTTCACTTGTCCATAAACTGGCGCACTCCAGTCAGATGAACCCACCATAGCGATTACTTGTCCGGTCTCAACATCTACCGAGCTTAGTGAAATATTGTTACTTCCGTTTAAGTTTCGCATCTTTATGTCAGTTGCCACCGCATCTTCCGCCATTTTTTGTAGCCTTAGGTCTATTGTAGTTTTTATCGTAAAACCACCGTTTCTCATTTTTTTTACACCATATTTTTCTTCAAGTTGTTTCTTTACTTCTAATACATAGTGTGGTGCCTTCATGTTTTGATATTGGTCGCCTTCTGGTTTTATTTGGTCTAAGATTGGTACTTTCTTAGCTTCTTCAGCTTGTTCATTAGTGATATATCCTATTTTAGCCATTTCGTTTAGTACTTTATGCTGCCTTGCGATTAATGCCGTATGTCCAGCAGTATTGTATGGGTTCAGTAGAGCTGGATTATTTGGTATTGCAGCCAGTAGTGCGGATTCTGCCAGATTTAAAGTATTTGCAGATTTATCAAAATATGTTCTTGCGCCAGATTCTACACCATTTCTCCTACCACCATAAGGTGACTCATTCAGGTACATCGTAATGATTTCTTCTTTATTGTGTATTTTTTCGACTTCTATCGCCAGGATTGCTTCTTTAATTTTTCTCGGTATTCCGGAAATTCCTCTATTATAAGCTTCGTCAGCGAAATAAATCTGTTTAATTAGTTGCTGAGTTAAAGTTGATCCACCCTGCACGCCTTTTCCAGAGATTGTTGCTAAAAATGCTCTTGCCAAACCTTTGAAATCTATACCACGATGGTTATAAAAATTTTTATCCTCAATTGCTACTGTCGCCTGTCTCATATAAGATGAAATATTTGCCCCATCTACCACCAACCTGTAAGAACCCTCCCCTCTATCTTCCCACAGTAATTGACCATTTCTGTCAAGGTAAGTATTTACGGTTTCTTGTACTCCTAGTTTATCTAATCTAATAGCATTTAAATCTTTTTTAAAGTATAAAAATAGCGCACCAAGTAAAATTACACAGATCAAGAAACTTGCAGCAAAAAACTTACCAATCGCTTTCATCCCATCAAATGAAAACCAAAACTTCAACACTCTTTTCGGATGCAATTTTGCAAAAAATCTTTTTACAGGCTCTTTCGGCAACTTGGCTAATTCCTCAGCCTTTTTTCTAGCTTTTGCATCCTGCCTTGTTTTCAGCTTATAATCTAAATTGCTATATAAACTATTGTCTATGTGCTTTTTCTGATTCGCAACACGCACTTTTATAGTTTTTTTCTGATTAGGTTTAACTATTTTATTCATAGAATAATTCCATTATAGCACAAGTTAAATACTTTGTGTTTTTGCAAAATTATATAAACCTTCTATTACTTTTTCGTAAACTTCATTCCGAGCTGGACTAGCATCCACTCTTACTAATAATCCTAACTCATTATATTTATCTAATACTGGTGATGTTTTTTCTTTAAATTCTTGTATTCTTTTCAAAAAAGTTTGCTTATTATTATCATCTAGCCTCGCTCCTCTGTCTTTCAACTCTTGTGCTACTTCCCAGCGACTAATTACGTCTTGCTCAGACAAATCCAGCAGTATGACACAAGCAGTTTTATGATTAGCTTGCTCCAGTTTTTCCATCACCACAGTTTCTTCGCCAAACCATCTCCCTACTGATGATAATATTAAGGGAAACCCTTTTACGTCATCTCTATCAAAATATGGCAAAACCACATTGTAGAATAAATCTGTTGGCACTAGCAGTCCAGAACTAGTCAAATCTGTTTTTGACTCCTGTTCTATCGCTCTTATCATCATTCCGGATGATAAAAACTTAGCCCCCAAATCTTCCGCTAGTCTCACCCCTACCGTATCTTTGCCACTCATCGGCAGACCAAAAACATTAATAGATCCAGTTCCTAACCAGTTCTTTAAGAAATTTATTCTTTCTGTAAAATTATTTTCCATGTAAAAATTTTACCATCGATTTTTACTAATCTCAAGCATAAATATTCCTCCCCCCTAATACCTCACCGGCAGTTCTCGCCTGTGGGTTACATTTACATGGGTTAGTCTTCTAGCTTGGGAGAACGCCCAAAGGTAAGCGTCTTGTCGGTAGTGGAAGATCTCTGCTGGGGTGATGGAACCATCTTCGTTTAATACGAAGTTTGGCTTTCTTGGCCAACCAGTGATTCGGCTTGGATTATTACCTCCTCCTGGGTAAGCTCCTGCTGTACGGTTTAGTCTAATGGTTCCTTCGTTAGACAGCACTGGTCCATTTATTGTTAGCTGTTTAGCGCAGACTTGAGCATTATCTTCTACTTCTCCAGCTTGGATATTCTCTTTATCAAACTCGCTACAGGTATTTATGTCATTATTAGTAATTAACCACGCATCTATCCTAGTTACTCTGCTATTTATCTTGATATTCCTAGCAAAGATCAGTAGCTGTGGCACTTCATTTGCCCCGTTATAGACCGTATTGTTATTATCGCAGCTATCATAGCAGATATTGCCATCAATGTTTATGTCTTGGTCCTTTGCATCAATGATATAAGTATTATTAGAATATTTATCATTAGCTTGTTTCTTTTGTAGGGTTAGACCATTAATGGTAGCCTCATTAGTTAATTTGGTATACTTTGCTCCATCTACACAAGCAGTATGTCTATTTGGCATATATTTACTATATTTCGTGTAGGTACTATTCTCACAGTGATCAGCAAAGGTCCTATCAAGTGTGGCTGTTGGCACCACCTTCTCTTCTCTTCCTGTATAACGATCTACTAAGTGTATATAAGTATAAGGATCTCCTGTATCTTGGACATTTAAGAAGCCTAAATTATTACACCTTCTGTTGCCAAAGGTCAGTGGCGATTGTTCTTTGCAGAAGTATGCTGTAGGGTCTAGATTATGTCCGCCTGCTAGATTAAAGATATTAAGTGGTGATTTGGTTTTGCCTACTGCACTGTCGTTATAACCAAAGCTTGCGCCAGAACCGAGTCCATTAATTAGTGTACCAATTGCACTATAACGTTCTGCACTATCCACAAAGATGGCCTGGTCTGTAAAGGAGCCAAAGAACCTTTGGTTATTATTTGGTCCAAACTTGATCCGAGTACCGATACCGATATCCTTTGCTGTTATTGCTGCACTTGCCCCTGTGGTATTAATTGATCCACCTAGTACCTGCGTGGTGGGTTTCTTGGCAATACTGCGGCAGGTTGGCTTAGACACTAACCATTTACCTCTTCCATCAATGTTTTCTGTTAGGGCTGGGCTTTGGTCTTCACCTACTCTTAGTTCTTCTTCTGGTTTGCCATGGCTATCAGACGGCCAAGTTGCCATTGCTACACAGAACTTTGTTCCCACCTCTTCATCCGGTACTGTGATATTAGTGCTGTTTATCTGTGTTGGTTCTCCACCATCATAGTGTCCTTCCGGATTAAGCTTTTGGTTAGCTGTGGTAGTTTCCTCTGCAGAGCAGCGCTTAGTTCCGCTAAAGAACTTACAAACATCTTCATTTGGATGTTGCCCACCATTTAGTGCAATCCCACCATATGGCACCCCCTTATCTACTGTAAAGGCGATTAGTTTTGAACGGATATTTGGTGTTATAGTGGCATAAGACTCTTTCTCATCTACATCTGGATTCTTCCTCCTCACTACTTGTACTTTTATTTCTGGTGGAGCAATTGTCTCTCCCGGATATACGATCTCACTATTACGATTTGGCAAGAAGACCTTTTCTGGTTCAGTATACTTTAATTTAAAGTTATATGGCACCTTCACTCCCACTGTACCAAACTTCTCTGCCCGGACTTGTTCATTGGCTGGATAGAACCTTTCTGTATGTCCAGATGGTACGTAGTTAGTTACCCAGCTGCCACAACAGTATTGATCACAATGCTCATTTCCATCTGAATCCGTATAACAGTCTTCGCACCATTTTGTACAACATTCTCCACTTGTATTGCATGGTCCTTCCCATATATATGAAGTACTTGCTACATTATGGTAGTCTGTTTCATTTCTAAAGCTATGTACATTACTTTCATCGTTGTAGGAAGAACCGCAATCACACTCCCACTTATTGGCATAGATTTCCTTGTTCTTCTTTCCCACCCATACTTGGTGATGTTCAAACTTATGGGTTTGCGAAAAGGTTTTACCCGCTTTGTTCTGGTTAGTAGGGCTATTATTGCCACAGTTATCTTGTTTACCTGGTATAGTGTAGCCTTGAGCTTGGTTACCTAGTGATTTACCATCTGGCTCTAGACAATCGTTATATTTGTAGGTGTTCATACTAGGTGATTCTATCCTTAGTCCCAGTCCAGTTAGCTTATTGCCTTCTTTATCTTTTTCCTTTGCTCTAGATTTATCTATGATGTAGTTTTGAATTGAGCCTGGGTCTAATCTACCCATTCCGTCTATGTTTATATCTACACTACTGTGGCTAATAAAGCTATCACCAAATAAGTGTCTGTCCGGGTTAGAGGAGATGTTGAATTTAGTAGGTTTTCTCGCCACCCGGCTTCTTTCTTGCCCTGGCATTTGGCTGTATTCTGATGATTCCACTGCATATTGTCCATAACACAGTACATGTTGGAACTGAATGTTATCAAATGGTTTAGCCAATAGGAACCTGGTCTCATTTTGTCTTCGTTTCGTTTCAGAACTATATACTGCTCTTAGTGTAGCAGATTCTTTGCCAGTATCATCATTCGGTTCAGTACCATAGGTGTTTGGGAAGTATTGTCCTTTGCTTAAGCTTATTGCTTTCGTGACATTCAGTACAGCAGATACTGCTGCTGTGTTACCATAATCTTGATGTTCATCGTTCACTCCTTCACAGAAACTGTCTTCTGGTTTGTAGAGGGGTGTAATTATTTTGGCTTTGCGGATTGTAATACAAGATTGTGAGTATTTAAAGGTACCTGGGTTATCTTTATAGCCCGGTGTACCTTTTGGCACTGAATTAGTATTCATCACTATGTTGTTAGCAATTAGACTGTTGTCTTTCTCGTCCCATTGTCCGGCCTGTACGTCTAGTGCTGTGTATGAACAAAACCTTAAGTTATCACCAGAAATACTATTATAGCTAAAGGTTTTACTAATCTCTTTGTTCAGTAGCTTTACCTTACGTTTATATTTAGGATTAATGGCGGAGTAAGCTTCATTGTCTGTAGCTTGTGAATCGGTCCAGCCAGAATAGTCTAGTGTGGTGCTATCATCTGTCCCTATCACTAATGCATCAACAAGATCATTCTGGATATTGCCAGAAGGTAGAGGAGTTTGTTTGCTTGCCATCCGGATGTGGAAGTCGTTACCAGTTTCTTTAAATTTGAAGTTATTTACTTTATGTTCACCAATATCTATCACGGCATAGTGTTTCATCGTTACCGTTACTGATTCACCTTCTTTTAGGTCTATATCTGCTTTTGGTTTGATCTCACTGTTTAGTCTAGAATAACCTTCAAAGTTATGTGTTGGGCGGCTGCCAGTAACCTTTACATAGGAACGAGTATCCATCGTAGACTCAGACTGCAGTAGGGCTGGATCAAAACAGAAATAAGCCGTATTCGTATTCTTCCCATTAGCTGGTGTGAGGGAGTATTGTTGGATTTTGGCGGTGGGAGGTTCGACTTGTTGAACTATTTCAAATAGACCCTTAACAAAGAAGTCTTGCAATACATAGCCTCTTCCACCGTTGCCATTAGTAAGCATTTTGGATTTATCTTTAATTAATTCCATAATAGAAGAGTGTAGCGCCTGCGCATCATTTGAATAAGGCAATCTTGAATATCCAGAACTATTATATGCCCACTTTTGTATAGTTCCACTGAACGCTCTAGACTCATTATACGGCACCACCCCTACTCTTCTTGCATTTGCATTACCTTCCCAGATCACTGCTCGATTCACATGTGCTATGATCCATGGATATTTCTTTGGACAGGCATTTGGTTCTATTTTGTGTGCCATATTACCTACTCCTGTACCAGTGAGCTTAGCCATGGCTTCTTCTCTTTCCATTAGCATCCATGAAGTACCACCGCCGTTAGCTCCTGCTTTTCCACATAGTTCTGTATATGCATTTGGTGCATGACATGGATTGCCATATAGACCATTACTGCCAGTGCCATCCGTACCGCTCACACCACTGTCTGCACTTGTACTATATGTTTTATAAACCAAGACTGATAAAACTGATAAAAATAAAGTAAGTAACAAAAGATTGAAACTCTTCAAGCTAAGCCCAGCTACGCTCCTTTTATTCATAAGTTCATTATAGCATACAAAAATAAAAACACATAAAAAAGCACCAAAGTTTTGGTGCTTTTAGCTTTTATTGTTATAAATAAATTCTATTGATACAACCTATTAGCCAACATATTTATATTATATTGTGCTAAAAAATTACTAGCTTCATGGATTAGATGAATCGCCTCACCTTTGGTGATCGGCTTATCATACCTTAGGCTTTCGTATGTTGCTGGAACTGGTAGGACATGCATCTGCTGCAGTAATTTTATACCCCAAGCCTCGGTACCGGAAGATGGACCATTCCCAGCATAACCACCGTATATCATTGTTACGAGTAAACTCCATGTCATTCCGTCATCGGCTACCAAGTCTTTTTTATACTTAGTAAAATAGACATCAGCTCCAGGTAGCATTCTAAATGTATCAAATCTATGTTTGTCTTTTCCTGATATTATCCCTCCTATATATGCTACCGTATCCACATCACCGCATACATTGTGATATTTCATTATATTACTATCCCTTGGCACACCAATCAGGTGATATATATATAGTCTTGTGATAGGATGGTTAGGATAGTACTTAAACGTTACCGCACCCTCATACCCTAGGCCCTGATCCATATACACATAATCATCCAATCCAAATGTCATCGCATCGGGCTTAGAAGCCATCGCGGCCACAAAATCCGGATCACCCGGCTTTAACCCGTACATACGATATTTTATCCCATGACTATCACGGTGAAACAAACTATATCCTTCTTTCGCTTGCTTTTCGCCAAACCCCTTCCCATACATCCTATATTTCAGATGTACATAATCGCTTACGTTCA
>ERZ773099.2824-NODE-2824-length-11649-cov-3.046490_pt1 | contig 11649 bp, 10 predicted proteins | sample MGYA00511120_ERZ773099 | MGnify/ENA primary metagenome ERZ773099 (study PRJEB29015, sample SAMEA2738012) | human oral metagenome | biome: human oral; feature: human-associated habitat; material: dental | place: China | collected 2104 ... | reverse complement strand
CCCATCGCCCGGCAAAATCCGGATCTTTGTCGAACTTTTCATCAACGGACTTTTTCTGCTCCCCCGTCAGATCCGGCAGCCACGATGCGTCGTTCAGGGCTTCTCCAAAAATTTTATCTTTCCCGTAGCCCGGGTGGTACCATTTCCCTTTCGCTTCACCACGCATCATGAACTGCCGCGCCAACTCCTGCGCGTAATTCGGGTCTTTGCCGCGGTTGGTAGTTTTGACCATGCGCCGTGCCCACCTGGAAAACTCCATAAGCTGCTTTTTCTCGACATTGGTCAGTTCTGTTGCTTTCGGCCCGTTCTCTCCGCCGATGGCCCAGCGGTATGCGGCGGCAAGCTCCTTTTCCGGCATGTCGCTCGCATCCTTGAGATCCGCTTCCAGTTTTTTCAGATCCGCCTGAGCCACTTTCACGGCCAGAGGGTCGGCGCGGAGAACTTTCACCGCATCTCCTCCGCTGATTTCGCCATAGGATATCTTGTCCAGCAGGGCCGTGTAGGCATCAGGGTCTGTGGTGCGGTGCAGCCCGCCGTGCTGTGCCATATAGGCATAGTCCGCCTTGGCCTGCTTCTTGATTTGGCGTTCCGCCTTGCTGCCTTCGGGCAGACTGTTCACCGCCCTGTATGCCTCGCCCAGCGGCATGTTCGCCATTTTTTCACGCCATTCCGCAATTCCGTCCCATGTTTTTTCCTGCTGCTGCCTGTTGTAGACAGTCAGGTAGGCGTGGAACTGGCGGTTGATGGCGGCACGCTCCTCATGCGGCAGGGCAAGCACTTCTTTCTGCACATCGGTCTCATCCTCACCCGCCTCGATACGCGCCATGTACCCTCTGGCCCGGTTGTCGGCGTCTGCAACCGCCAGCGCCTGCCTGAACTTTGCAACCTGTTCCGGCGGCAGTACGCCTCCCCCGGAAGCGGCAGCCTTGCCTGTGATATTCGGGCGTTGCCCCGTCAGCAGGGCCTGCGCCGCCCGCATGGCTTCTTCTTCGCTGACGCTCACGCGCTTGGCTCCGTGTTCCATGACGGGCATATGCCGGATCAGCCCGGCCAGTATTTCGGGGTCTCTGAAGTTGACCTTCACGTCAGGCCCGACCCCAAGATGCTTGCCCAACCAGGCCGCATACCCGGCAGGGTCATTGCCGTCCGATGCCGGAGCGTAAATCTCCACCATCTGCCGCAGTGTTGTCGCATGCCAGCCGCGCTCCGGGGCGTTGCTGTAGCGCAGGACACGCTCGCCCACGCCCATGAGGCCGTCATGCCGGGTTGCGTAGGCGTTGTAGCTGCCGGACGTGTTCTTGACGTTCCCGAAGTTGTTTGCGGCAAGATTGCGCTCTGATGTGCTTCCTCCCCCGCCATACCGATTCACAAGCAGTTTTGCGCCTTCAAAATCACCGGCGGCAATGCGGCCCTCGATGTCTGCGCGGGCAGCTTTTTCGCGGAAGGCCATGATGTCGGCAGTTATGTCTGTGCCGCCGACCCATTGTCCTGTTTTGGGGTCAAAGGTTTGCCCGGCACCGAACAGGCGCAGGCTGCGCTCATGATCCCGCAGGGCCGCTTCTTTCTCCGCCTGGGCAAGAGACGGGTCGGAAAACTTCCGCAGCGTTTGCACGGCAGAAGCGTCCAACTGTGACTTTTTGTAAATCCCTTCCTGCTGGTCCCTGTACGCCACGGCCCGCTGCATGGAAGGCTGACGTATGCCTTCAACCATCCGATCGACGCCTTGCATCAGAAATGGATTGCCGCCCCATTTCTGTTGCAGCTTGTCATACTGCTCCTTGTGAAATTGGCCGTAGGCTTCCTCCGCATCCCGCGCGCTGACGCCCTGGTGCGTCTGCCGGTAGTTGCTGTCAAAGTCGCGCAGGGCGTCTTCATAGGCGATTTTGTCCGCCAGCAAGTCCGTGGCGTTCTGCATCTTCAAGCGGTCAAGCCCGTACTTGGCGAGGGCGTCACCCAGCTTGTCCATGCCTCTTGCCAACTGGTTCAGGCCGTTCGGCATGGCCGCCTGCCCCGGCGTCACAAAGGCCGACGCGCTGCGATAGGGGGCAGCCTGCCCCGCGTTGCCCGTGGCAATGCCTGCCTGGCTTTGGTGCGGTACGATCATGGGCATGGCGTGTCTCCTATTTTTCCAGCGGCGACGGCTTGTTCTTCTGGTAGTTGTTGTAGATGCCGATGCCCTGGCCGATGCCGCCGAGCAGCGTTCCGGCCATGGCAAGATTGGTTGCCGTTTGCCCGGAGCCAGCGTTCGACCGCTGCCAGTTGTAAAAGCCCTGCTGGTTCTGCGCAGAATTGGCCGCAACCAAGTGCTGCCATGCCGCCTGATTGGCGTTGGACATGATGACGTTGGAATCGTACTGGTGTTCCTGCGCAGATTCCGCCAACAGGGAAAGGTTGCTGCCGCTGTCCATTTCAAAGCCGGATGCGCCCATATTGGCGCGCATTTCGCCCATAGCCCGCGCCGCCTGCCGCTGTTGCCGTTCCCTGTCGGCTATGCCCTTGGAAATCTCGTTCTGCGCAAGCTGGCGTTGTGTGGCGGCCTCGTTTTCGGCCACCTGCGCGTTGTAGGCCGCCGCGGCCTTGGCACTGCGCTCCTGCGCGGCCTGCGCCTGCTGCTGGGCGTACATGCCCACGCCCGTGGAAATGGCCGTCACGGCGATGGACGCCACGGTGGCGATGGTTGCGGGCTCGCACATTACCGTTCCCTCCAGAACACGAAAAAGGGTTCTTCATGTATGGCCACGGGGTCAGCCGTTTGCACGGTGAAGCCCAGCCAGCGCAGCCAGCGGATGGAAAGGCGGTTCTGCGCATGGACGAAATTTTCCAGCCGCGGGAAGCGCACCTGCATCCGCTCCACATAGTCCGGGCACTGGCGTAGAAATTCGATAAAAACGCGGCGCTGGCTGATAACGGGCGTCCCCAGCAACCAGGGCGCGCCCCGATAGGTGATAAGGCTGCCGTTCCGCGCCACACCCCACATAAAGGCGGGATGCTCGTCGATAATGCACGTCCAGGCCAGCTCCGAGCGTTGCAGCGAAAAGGCCAGCGCTTGCGCCGGGGTGTGCCTGTGACTGGCCCAAACCTCACGCCTGTCAGCCTCACGCATGTTCAGGGCTATGGCCGGGATGTGTTCCGGCCTGGCGTCCTCAATTCTCCACCACGTCGTCATTGATTCACCGCCATGCGGCTGACCAGGGCCAGCACGGTTACAGGCGTCGGCATATCCGAGCGGATGCACACGGTCACAATATTGTCCGCCAGGGAGGGCACAGTTACGCTTTTCAGGCCGGAATACGGGGCGGGCGGATGCCCGTAGGGTTCCGTGGTGCGCCACTTCACGGCCTGCATTTTGGCCTCGTCAAAGGACAGGCCGACTTTCACGCCCAGAGAATCGCGGAGCAGCACATTGACCGCGTTAATCTGCTTTTTCTGCGCCACGCTCGTACCCGTCTGCGCCACCACTTCAACGGGCATGGTTTCCAGGTCAGCCGTATAGAGCAGGCCCACGGTCACGACCGACGCGGCATTGTCCAGGGTGACAGCGCCGTTCTTCACTGTCCGGGGCGGCTGAACCGCGCCGTCAGCAAAAATGCCCACTTCCATGCCCTCAAGGTGGTCAAGGCCCGAAAGCCGGGTGACGGGTTCCCCGGAGTAGGTCAACGCGGCGTCCATGAACACGGCCCCCGTGGGGTCGCCGGACAGATAGCGGGCGGCGGAGCGTTCCAGATAGAGCGCGCCGTTCCGCTCCACCACGGCGAACAGGGAGTCTTCAAAGCCGTTGGGTATGGCGCAGACGGCCTTGAAGCGGCCCTGCGTCGTGTGCTTGTGCCAAGCGGCAATCTGGTGTTCCGCCTGAAAGGTGAGGCCCAGAAGAACGCCGTCCTCCCGCACGGCCCACACAATGGAATCCGGGGCCTTGGCATACGTCCAGTCCACAATGCGGCCCGCTTCCAGCAGGTGCGCGGCCATGATGGAAAGGTCGTTGCCGTTGTAGCTGTCCGCGGCAAATTCGTATTGCAGGCTGCGCACCTGCCGCCCGCTGGCGCTGACGTGCAGGATGACGTTGCCGATGATTATGGCGCGCCGCAGGGAGCTTCCCCAATAACTTTGCGGCGTGGCCTTGGCGTTCTGTGCTGAAAAGGCGTTGTCGCCCCGCGGGCCGATTTCCCATTCCATGCCGCCCATGCCGAGAATCAGGGAACGCAGGGGCATGAGCCAGTTGGCGGGGGAAACTTCCTGGCTGGCAATGGTCAGTTCAATGGGCGTATCCGCTGCCGCGGGCTTGTAGGTGGCGAAGTTGTCATAGTCCCCGCTCTTGCTCATCCAGATTGTCTGCGGGCGGTTGGGGCTGGAAGCGAAGACAAGGCGCTGTTCATAGAGGCATACCGCGCCGGGATAGTCGCCATTGGGGAACGGGTCGTCATAGACGGGCGCGCCCTCCGTGGTGGAAGGGGACACGTTGCGGTCCGTCCAGGTCAGCTTCGTGGTATCAGCCACATAGCCCGGCCTGCCACCATAGGACGCCTTGTAAATGCGGTATTCCACCGCGCCCTGCACGGCGCTCCATGTCAGCGTAATGCTGGCCGTGGCTACCCAGTTGTTTGAGGCCGGGCCGTCAATGTTCACCCCGGCAGGCAGGCCGCTTTCCTTGCCGTCGCCATTTACCGCCGTCACATAGTAAGTGTAGGGCGTCACCGCCTCCCCGCCGTTTTTTGTTGCCGCCTGGTTCGCGGGAGCGGCTATGGGAGAGGTGAAGACCATGGAATCAAACTGCCAGCTTGCATGTCCCAGCCGTTTCAGTTTCGTCGGGACAACGCCATGCACGGCCAAAAACAGCACATCAGCGCTTTGCACATAGGAAAGCTGCTTCGCCTGCGCCAGGGTGTAGGGGCTGGCAATCTGGTAAATCCCGTCGTTCCCGTCCAGGATGAAGCCGTCAGGCGTGGCGACGCGCAGCCACTTTTCCCCGAACACCAGGCAATACGCCTGCTCTTGGTTGAAGACGAACGGCACAAGCACGGCGTCGCCCGGCAGGGTATCCAGCAATACAAAGCCGGGCCGCTTCACCGCGCCGCCGTGGGCCTGCACCAGAAAATTCGTGAGGGTGCGGCATCCCTTGGTATACTTGGCGAGGTCAACGCGCGCGGCCAGGCTGGGGGCCAGTTCCCCGGCGGTGAAGTCGCCTTGCAGGACGGAACCGGGCATCGGGCTATCTCCTCGCTTCAGGCGTTGCGACAAAGAAAGCTACGCATGAAGACAGCACCTGGTTACGCATAATTCCTCTCAAGGTTGCCGCTGTCGCTATCCGTACGGCTCGAAGGCTCGCCTACGGCTAGCGCTCCGATGTGGGCAGTTGCAGGCCGAAGCGCGCAGCCTTCCACGGCGAAATGTATGCGTGCGGGTTCTGCCCGGCGCAGTCCCGCGCAATGGCCGTGGACAGGGAAATTTCGTAGTTCTGCGCGCAGAACTGCTGCTTGCGCATGTCGTTTTCCTTGGCCGTCGCCAGTTCCGAAGCCAGCGCCCACGCCAAGGCGTCAGCGAATGAGGGCGGCCAGCGCAGGGGGTCAGTGACGCGCTGCACATAGAGCAGGCTTGCCGCTTCCTCTTGCGTCCGCAGGGCGTCCCCTTCCACCACATAGGCCGGGGAACGGTTGATGCCGCCGCAGCCGTCCAGACGGACGGGGGTCACGCAGTCGGTGGGCAGGGCGTAGGCGTGGGGGTATTCCCTGTTTTGCGACGCGTCCGGCACGGCGGCCAGAGTCACGCGACGCAGGGCAAAAGACCATTGGTGCGCGCAAAGCGTCAGATCGAGGACATGGGGGAAGAGGTTCTTGCACAAGGCCCCCAGGGCGTCGTCTTCCTGCGGAGAAATAGCCATGGAAAGCTGTTCCCCGCCCAGACGGGCCAGCGCGGTATTGAAAAGCTGCACGGTGGACTGCATGGCATTTTTCCCCGGCGGGGAGGAGCGACAGGTTTTGCCGTCCCTCCCCGGCCCTGCGGTTACGCTTCCTTGGGCAGGGTTTCGGCCTGCTGCACATCCAGGACAAGCCCTGCAGTCAGCGTGCCGTCGGCTCCGGCCGGACTCATTTTGTAGTTGAGGCGCACATAGCGCTTCAGGCCGTGCGGCAGACGGGCGGCCACAATCATGCCCCCGGCTTTCAGAGCATCCGCCGACACGGGGAACGAGGCGATGGTGACGGGGGTCGTCAGCACGCCCGCGGCATTGGCAATGTCGGAGGTCTGCAGCTCCACGGTTGCGGCCCCGGCGGTGTAGCCCTTGGCGTACACCACAAGGGAAATGCGTTCAGAGGGGCCATGATCGCCCCGTCCGAGGTCAAGAGTATTGGCGGAAGCCGCCGTAGCGGTTACGGCCTGTTCCTTGGAAAAGGTGTTTTGTGCGTCAAGAATCATTGCGTGTTCTCCTATGGGAGTGACGGGCCGGGCCGTTTGCCCGGCCTGCCGGTTAATCCACCTTGGCTTCCTTGAGAGAAATGCCGTCGCAGCGCTTCACAGGAATGCCGTCAAAGGTCAGAACCTTCTTGCCCTCCACATTTTCAGGCGTGAGCTGCACATTGCTCTTGTTGGTCCTGGCCAGGCGCAGACGGGTGCGGGCGGAACGGTTCATGTACCAGACGGGGCGGCCCAGCTTTTCATCGGGCAGGCGTTCGCTGGCCTCGATCATCAGGCTGATGAGCTTGTCGTCGGTGATTTTGGAGAGGTCGATATTGCAGATGCGCACGATGTAGCGGTGATCCCGCACGACCAGGCCGATATCCCACTTGTAGTGCGTGCGGTAGCCCTGATACTGGCCCGTGCGCCCGTCTCCCAAGGTCATTTGCAGGGTCACTTCACCCAGGTCCTTGTGCTGGAACCCGGCCTTGCTGCCCTTGGGATAGATGCCGAACACGGTGTTGGCCCCCCAGGCCACAAGCCAAATGGAAGTCAGGTCGCTGCCCGTGCCGCCCGCGTCGAGCACGTTTTCCGCCGTGGCGGCCTTGGTCGCGTCCAGTGTGGAAAACCGGGCGGCGAGGCCGAGGAAACGTTCCGGGGTTTTGGCCGTGTCGCCGTAGAACAGCGTGGTCCCCATTTCCTTGTTCATGGCCTGCAAATAGGCCTGGTCTTCCGACAGGCGAAACGCGGAGGTATTGTTGTTGAGGTCAGCCAGGTCCTTGTCCACCTCGGCATATGCCTCCAGCATGCCGCAGGTGTCCGTGATCTGCTGCGTCTGGCTCTTGGACTGCGGCACGCCGTAGTTCAGCATGCGCCAGGCCACTTCCGGCAGACCGGTGCGGATGGTGGTTTTGTGCCCGGTGGGCAGGTTGCCTTCCTGAAACAGCATGTCGTCCAGCACTTCATTGGTTTCGGACAGCAGCTCCACGATCTTGTCGATCTTGCCGTCCTTGTCGAGCCGCTTGGCAACGTCGCTCAGCGTGGCTACGGTGTCTCCGATACGGGGCATGTCGTTTCTCCTTTGTCCGGCGTGTCGCCAGGGTTTAATGGTTCATGTTGGGATACAGGACTTCGGCGGCGCTTTTGGCCTGCCCTGTGTTCTCGCCACGGAAACCGGGTTCGGCCAATGCCTTGCCCACTTTCGCCATGAAGTCCCACATCTTCGGGTGGCTGCCCAAATTTGTCTGGTCGAGCAGGTCAAACAGCTCCTTGTCGCCAAACTGACGCATGGCGGCCCGAATGTGGCCGCGTTCCGCCTCAAAGGCGGGGCGCTTCGTTATTTCCGCCTCCCAGCCCTTGCGGGCCTCAAGCATGGCCTGTGTCTGGGCCTCGACCATGCGCTTGCCCACTTCGGACATGCGGGCCTCGTACATGCTGCCCAGCTTTTGCGCTTGGCCCTGGGTCAGCCCGATTTCCTTGGCCGTCTTGCGGAAGTCCCCCAACAGGTCATTGTCCACCTGCGTTTCCGGGGCAAACTTCAGGTCATAGCCTTCAGGCTTGTCCGGCACTTTGGCGGCGGGGTCGTCAGGCTTTCCCTGCCCGCCCTGCTTGCCGCCTTCCTGCCCCTGCTGCCCGGCGTTCCGGCCTTCCGTCTGCTGGTCATCCTTGGCATTGCGGGACATGAGGCTGCGACCGGATGGCGAGCCGTCAGGGCCGTGCCCGTTCGAGCGCAGCGAGTTACGGGCATCGACAGCAGCGCTGCCGTTCTGCCCGTCGCCGGAAGGATTGCCGTCGCTGTTCCCGGCATCCGGGTTGCCCTGCGGCTGCCCCGCGGCATTGTTGTTCGCGGCAGGCGCGGGCGCGCCGCCGGGGTTCTGGTCTTCCGTGTTCAGGTTCATTGCTTTTTCTCCTTTTGCGCCGCTATGAACGCGGCATACTCTTCACCGCTCTCTCGCATCAGGGCCGCGACTTGTCCCGGCATTGCCGACTCAATTTGTTGCGCCAGACGAAGCCCTACGTCTCGCTTTCCCTGCCTGTATTCCAACGAAGTTCCATCCAAACCCATTCCCCCCATGATGTCGCAGTCGGACAGCAGAGAACGGAAAACACGCCTCACATTCGGGGCGCTCAATGCCGCTCTGAAGTCATCACGGACCTGTGCCGCGTCAGGCCGCACGAAGAAAAACAGACTCACAGCGCGCCTCCCTGCCCCTGCAATGCCTGCATGACTTCGGCCTGTTCGGCATCCTGCGGCATGACGTTCTTGAGGGCTGCCGAGCCCTTTTGCGCCGCGTCTGCGCCCTGCTGCGCCGCAGCCAGCATTTGCAGTTGCGCCTGCTGCTGCATCCGTTCGCCGCGCTTGGCTTCCAGTTCGTCGTCGGCAAGGATGAGGTTCGGCGGCGTCCCCAGCAGGTCGGCATAGGTGTCCACGATGGCGTCCAGGTTCAGCTTGTCGAGCGGCGCGGGATTGCCTGCCATTTTGGCAAGCTGCCCCGTGCGGGACACGAGCTGGTCAACGGCGGCAAGCCCGGCCTGTTTCTGGGCCTGGGCAAGGATGCTGATGAACTCCACCTTGACAGGCTGGCCCGCCAGCTCCGGCGGCGGGAAGGCCACAAGCCCGGCCCTGTCCATGATGCCGTACACGCGCTCAATCAAAGGCTGGAACAGTTCGGCACGCAGCCTGTCCAGTACTGGGCCGAGCATCAGCAGCTTTTCCCCGTTCCGTTCAGCCACCTCCGTGGCCGTCATGTTCTTGTTGGCCTCCGAGATCATCAGGAACAGGTCATTGTGGAAATGGCGCTGTATCTGGTCTTTCAGGGCTTGCTTTTCCGCAGCCAGGGCTTGCAGGTTGGCCCGCGTCTGAATAAGAGGACGCACCACCTCCTGGCCTGCGTTTTGGGAATGCGTGTAATTCACGGCCTTGGGGGAAAGGTCGAGTTTTCCCACGATGCTGCTTTGAGCCACAAGCATGGGCGGGGATACTTCCATTTCCAAAGACTCGCGCCCGTCGCAGGTCAGGTCTTGCAGCTGGCGACAGTCGGGCAAGGCGTCCATGGCCGGGGAAGCGCCGTAGATATCGCTGCCTGTGACTACCCAGCGAGGGCAGAGAGCTGGGAACTCGTAGTATCCGCTGTCTTCCAGTACATCGTGGTTGCCGCCTTCAAGCACAAGATACACGCTGCGCCACGGGCGTTCTTTGCCCTTTGCGCTGCCGGGCATCGTGTCCGCGTTCGGCTCAACCGCGTGCAGGATGGTCAGCCATTGGCCGGAATCCTGTTCCGCCATGTGGCGGATGTTTTCGGGGCAGGTTTCCGGCCATGCCTGGACAACCTGCCGGGGCGTCATGCGGATGCGGCGGTACAGGGTGTCCACGCGCCCGTCTTCGCCAGCATCCAGGGCGTATTCTCCCACGGTCAGGGTGCGGCAGCGCATGATAGTTTTTTGGTCAGCCTCTATGACCACGCACCCCGTGCCGAAACAGGCAAGCTCCGAATACAGAATATGCACCTGGTCGTAGAAGTTGGACTGCGCGAACAGCGCCACCATCTTGTCGTAGGTGTCCTGAAGCCACATTTTGGCTGCGGCGCTTTCGGCAAGCTCCTTGTCCTGAAGGGTCAGGGAGAACCACGGGCGTGCTGGAGAGGTCAGGCCGGACTGCATGCCGTTGGCGAGGATGCGCAGGGCCATGATGCCCATACTGTCTTCCAGAAAGTTCCGCGGGTCGCCGTTGTTGGTTTCATCCCCGGAGTCCAGGAAACGCGCGCGACGCGGGAGGAAGTGCCGGGCCAGGTCGCGCCAGTGCGTTTCCCAGCCCCGCTTCCTCTCGTCTTCCAGCTTCTTCAGCCTGCGGACGTAGTGGTTGATTTCCTCCCGCGTCAATGTCGCGTCCATATTGCCTCCGGGTTACTCGCCCAGCAGTTTCTTGCCGCCCGCGCTGGCCGATTCCTGTACGCCCATGCCGCGGGTCAGGATGGTGTCGGAACGCCCGGAAGCGGCCTGCCGCCGCTTGCGTTCCGTGTCTGCCGCGCCCTGCGCGCTTGTGTCCGCCTCGATGGGTGCCACAATGGGCGGGGCCACCGGGGCCGGTTTGACTTTGGGCGCGCTGCCGCCGCCTCCACTGCACATATGCCTACCTCCAAATGCTTGATTCTTGCCGGTATCGCTGCGGCTGATTCATATTGAACAGCACGCAGTCAGCCTGCATGGGAAAGACCGCGCCCAATGCGGGGTCAACGATTCTGGACAGACAATCCAGCATGTCGTCATGGGACGACACGGGAAAGGTCAGATATTCTTGCCTGTAAAAGTCTTCCGTGAGGTCGTAGGCGCTGTTCTCCACGGACAGCTTCATGATCCGGTTGGGGAAGAAGAAGCGCCCCTGCTCGAAGACGGGCACCAGCCGACGGATGCGGTCGGCCTTGGGCATGTTGCCGCCCAACTCCACCACGGGAAAGCGGTAGTTCTCCCGCTCCATTTCCATGCGGATATGCTCAATGTCCGCCTGCATCCCGTACCGTTCATAGCCCGTCATGGCCGGATTCCATTTGCGGTGCAGATCAAAGAGCGCCCGTGTGCGTTCGGCCAGGTTCAGGCGGTCGTGGATGCCGTCGAGGACGTAGTAATTGCGGTCAGAGTTGAGGCCCACAACCCACATTGAAGTGTAATCGCTGCCCTTCTTCTTCTCGCTGGCAGGGTCAACGACGATGTATCGGTTCATGCCGCGGGCGTCCGGGGCGTCGCCGGGCAGCCGTTTCCACCAGTCGGCATTGAAGCCCTGGGCATTGTCGGCAAGCGGGTTCTGCAGCATCTGGCAGGCGAAGATGTACGGCCCCATGTCCCGGCGCTTTTCGGCCAGCACTTCCCTTGTAAGGAAAACGGGGTCCCCCTCCGGCGTTCCGTCCACGGTTGCCGGATAAATGCGGGGGATAACGCTGCCCTGCCCCAATATCTCTGCGTAGGTGTCCGCCGCGTGGTAGCGTGTGCCGATCATGCGCATGCTGCCGCCGCGCGCGCCAAGGTTCAGGGAAACGCGCCAGGCGTCGGTCGTCTTCTTAATCATCTCCGGCGTGGTCACGCTCTCCGGCGTCACCACGTCGTCGTAAATGAGCAGGCCGAAATGCCGTCCGATAGGCTGGCCGTCCACCAGGCCCCACGCTTCCACCGTGGCTTCCTTGGGGTTCGTGGAGCGGCGCACTATCAGGCCGTCATCTTCTGACCAGGTGCGGCGCTCTCCCTTGGCCGGGGGCATGATGTGGGGGAACA
>ERZ773099.2823-NODE-2823-length-11653-cov-3.647784_pt1 | contig 11653 bp, 8 predicted proteins | sample MGYA00511120_ERZ773099 | MGnify/ENA primary metagenome ERZ773099 (study PRJEB29015, sample SAMEA2738012) | human oral metagenome | biome: human oral; feature: human-associated habitat; material: dental | place: China | collected 2104 ... | reverse complement strand
CGGGCAGCTGCAGCGGGCCTTTGCCGCGGCCGATGCGGTGTTCCATTTCATCGACGAGCCCATCGAGCATGACCACGGTACGCAGGTGATCGAACGGGCGAAGGGCGGGCTGCGCTTCGAGGACGTGCGCTTTGGCTACGCGGGCAGCAATGCGCTGGCGCTCAAGGGTATCGACCTCGACATCGAGCCCGGCGAGACCGTGGCGCTGGTGGGTGGCTCGGGCGGCGGCAAGACCACGCTGGCCAATCTCATTCCGCGCTTCTATCCAGTCACGGAGGGACGGATCCTGCTCGATGGCGTGCCCATCGAATCGCTGAAGCTGGAGAGCCTGCGCCAGCAGATCGCCTGGGTGAGCCAGCAGGTGATGCTGTTCAACGACACCATCGCCAACAACGTGGCCTACGGCAGCCGCCGGGGCGCCTCCGAGGAGGAGGTGCGGGCCGCGCTGGAGGCCGCCTACCTCACCGACTTCGTCGCCTCGCTGCCGCAGGGCATCAACACGATGATCGGCGACAACGGCATTCGCCTGTCCGGTGGTCAGCGCCAGCGCCTGTCCATTGCCCGGGCGCTGCTCAAGAATGCGCCCATCCTGGTGCTCGACGAAGCCACCTCGGCGCTGGACAACGAGTCCGAGCGCTTCGTGCAGGCGGCGCTGGACGAGCTGCTGCATGGCCAGACCACCCTCATCATCGCGCACCGGCTGTCCACCATCGAGAAGGCCGACCGCATTCTGGTGCTGGATGACGGCCGCATCGTCGAATCGGGTACCCATGCCGAGCTGGTGGCACTGGGTGGCCTGTATGCCCGCCTGCATGCCGGCGGGACGCTGACCGCATGAGGCCCGCCATGGCGCCCACGGTTTCGCTGGTCATCTCCACCTACAACCGGCCGCAGGCGCTGGACCGGGTGCTGGCCAGCGTTGCCCGGCAGCGGGTGCTGCCCGATCAGGTACTGGTGGCCGACGATGGTTCCGGGCTGGAAACGGCTCGCGTGGTGGCGCGCTGGCAGCAGGGGGCGGCGCTGGCCGCGGGCGTGCCGTCCAGAATGGGTTCTGTCTCCGCCGGGGGGGCAGCGTCCGGTGTGGGCGCTGTGGCTGGTACGGGTTCTGCGTCCACCGCGGGAGCGCGTGTCCCGGCGGCCGCCCCGGCAGCAGCTTCTCCGCTGGCCGGCCGGCTGCTGCACGTCTGGCAGCCGGACGAGGGATTCCGTCTCAGTGCGGCGCGCAATCGCGCCATTCGCGAGGCCACGGGCGAGCTGATCGTCTTTGTCGACGGCGACTGCCTGCTGCGCGCCGATTTCGTCGAGGCTCACCAGCAGGTGGCCGAGCGGGGCTTTGCCACGGCCGGCAACCGGGTGCTGCTGGGTCAGGCCGTCACGGCGGACATCGAGGCAGGCCGCCAGAATCCGCTGGACTGGTCGTGCCTGCGCTGGCTGATGGCCTGGCGGCGGGGGGATGTCAATCACGCGCTGGGGCTGCTGCGCCTGCCGGGACAGTGGTGGCGCCGGATGTCCGGACGGCCCTGGCGGCATTTCAAGGGTTGCAACATGGCGCTCTGGCGCGACGATCTGGTGCGCCTCAATGGTTTCGAGGAGGAGATTGCCGGCTGGGGCTTCGAAGATACCGACCTGATCCTGCGCTGGTTCAACCTGGGGGGGCGTCTCAAGAGCGGCCGCTTTGCCACCACGGTGCTGCACCTGTGGCACCGCGAGGCGGCGCGTGATGCCGCCGAACAGAACGAACGACGTGCCCGCCTGGCCGGCAGCCGGGGGGCTACCGCCGCCGTGCGCGGACTGGCCCAACTGTCGGAGCACGACCACTACGCCCCGCCCGGAGGGATCTGATTCATGCTGCTTGTGAACATCAGCCACGGTCTGCTGGCGGTGTATCTGCTCACGCTGCTGGCCGTCCCGAAAGTACAGACGCCGCTGGTGGCCATTCTGTGCCTGCTCTGCCTGTTTGCCGGGCAGTGGCGGCAGCCGCCGGCCGTTGGCCAGCGGCTGCGTGCCGGCTGGGCCATGGCGGTGCCGCTGGCCGGCTATGGTGCACTGTTTGCCATCCAGATTCTGGCGGGCTGGCTGCGCTGGCGCGACTGGGACCAGGTGCTGATCTGTTCGCTTGGCATGGGGGTTCTGCTGTCCACGCTGCCCGGGCGGGGGGCGGCCCCTCATCGCTGGCTGCTGCCGGCGGCGGCGCTGGGCGCCATCGGTGCGCTGGCCCTGGCCGGCTGGCAATACTTTTACCTTGGCGTTCCGCGGCCACCCGGACACCTCGGTGCCGGGCCGGTGGGCAATGGTGCGCTCAAGTATGGTGACCTGTCGGCCGTGCTGGCGCTGTTCTCGCTGCAGATGATGCTGTGTGGCCCCAGCCGCTGGCGCCGGGTGCTGGGCGGACTGGGCTTTGCCGCCGGGCTGGGGGCCGTGGCGCTCACCCAGGCACGCGGCGCGCTGCTGGGCGTGCTGCTGGCGCTGGCAGTGCTGGGGCTGCTGTGGATACTGCGGCGACGGGGGAGGGCGGCTGCTTCGGTTCGGCGTCCGGCGCGGCAGGGCCGCCCCACCCGTCTGAAGCTGGCCCTGGTGGCCGTGCTGGGCGTGGCGGTGCTGGCCGGCCCGGCCCGGTACATGGGGGCGCGCTTTGCCGACATCGGGCCGCAGTTCGAGCGCTTCGAGGCGGGTGACACCTACAGCGAAGTGGGGCAGCGCCTCACGCTCTGGGGCATTGCCCTGCGGGCTGCCCGGCATGCCCCGCTCACCGGCGTGGGCTTCGATGGCTTTGGCGCCGAAACGCAACGCCAGCGCGACAGCGGTGAACTGAACCCGAAGGTCATCGTCCTGTACGAAAGCCCGCACAATGAGTATCTGGCGGGCCTGTCGTCGGCCGGCATTCCGGGGCTGCTCGTCATCGTGCTGTTCTTCTGGGCGCCGCTGGTGGTGGGGTGCCGGCGGTTCCTGCGCGGCCAGCGCCCGGAGGAATCGCTGATGCTGGTGCTGGTATCGGCCAGCTATGCCGCCTTCACGATGACCGACTCGCTGCTCGACCGGCAGATCTCGCTGCTGGCCTGGATTCTGCTGGCCAGCTGGCTGATGTCGGCCAGCCGCGATCCGCGGCCGCAGGCAGCCGGTGCGGACCGTGCCCCGGCAGGCGGAACATCTGGTCATGACCGTGCTTTGGCAGGCGGAACATCCGGCCATGACCGAGCTTTGGCAGACGGAGCATCCGGCCATGGCCGTGCTTCGGCAAGTGGAACACCCGGCCATGACCGAGCTTTGGCAGATGGAGCATCTGGCCACGACCGTGCCCCTGCGGGCAGGATGGCCATGCAGGGCAGGGCAGGTGCGAGGGGCATGGCGGGTGCGAGGGCGATGACGGGCCATGTGAAGGACCCGTCCGGTGCCGGCACGGCGGCTGCACGCATGGCTGATGGCATGGCTGATGCGACCCGGGGATCTGCACATCTGGCAGCAGGGGCGCCCGGCGGAAGCCCCGACGGCCTGTCCGTTCCGGGGGGCCTGTCGGTGGCCATCATCACCCGGGACGAGGCGCACCGCATTGCCCGCTGTCTGGAGAGCGTGGCCTTTGCCGACCAGATCGTCGTGCTCGACTCGGGCAGCACCGACGACACCGTGGCCATTGCCCGACGGCTCGGTGCCGAGGTGGAGGTCACCCCCGACTGGCCCGGTTTCGGCGTGCAGAAGAACCGCGCGCTGGACCGCTGCCGTCACCGCTGGGTGCTGTCCCTCGATGCCGACGAGCAGGTCTCCGACGGCCTGGCCGCCGAAATCCTGCAGGTGCTGCGCGAGGCAGCCCCGGCGCGGGGGACGGGTGAAGTGACCGTGGCCGGTGTCGCGAACACGACGGGCAGGCTGGGAGCATCGGGTGCGCGGGGCGCGACGGGAGCAACGGGAGCAACGGGAGCAACAGACGTGTCGGGCGTATCGGGCGTATCGGGCGGGGCATCTGCGGCAGGTGCGGCCGGTGCAGCCGGTGCAGCCGGTGCAGCCGGTGCGGCCGGTGCGGCCGGTGCGGCAGATTCCGCCGGAGCGCCAGACGTGCCGGAGATCGCCGGCTGGTGGCTGCGTCGCAGCAGCCGTTACTGTGGCCAGGTCATCCGTCACGGCCTCTGGGGCAACGACCGTGTGCTGCGCCTGTTTGCCCGCGAACGTGGGCGCTTCACCAACGACCGGGTGCACGAGCACCTGGTTTGCGAAGGCCCCACCCGGGTGCTGGGCGGCACGCTGGTGCACGACAGCGTCGATTCCCCCGAAGACGCCCGCAGCAAGGCCCGGCACTACGCCTTTCTGGGGGCCGAGTCCCTGCGCAACCGCGGGCGGGGCGGGACACTGCGGGGTGTCCGCCATGCCGCCTGGTCCTTCCTGCGTGGTTACCTGTTACGTGCCGGATTTCTTGACGGTCGTTACGGATTAGCGCTTGCCTGCCTGAATGCCAGTGGTACTTTCTGGAAATATCACTGGGCCTCCCTGCCGGATGAGCGCTGGCAGAACCTGCAGAAAAGCTTCTCGTGAGGGCCTGTTCAGGTTCTCAAAAACCTGTGTTTTATTAATGATGTAGCCCGGTTCGATGCAGATCGGGTGTTGTTAACAGAAAAATTCCGAGCAAGACGGGCAGGGCGCAAACCCGCCGACCGCGCCTCCGGCCGTGACGGGAAATGCCCCGTTCTCTGTTTCCTGGTTTCGTCACAACGAAACGTTCGATAAAATCGCGAGACATATCAGTTACAGGTCATGACGCACATGACCGTCCACGCCCTGCCAGGAGGGCTGACTCGTGTCTCTTGTGAACGCCACCCACGGCCTGCTGGCGGTGTACCTGCTCACACTGCTTGCCATCCCCCGGGCGCAGACGCCTCTGGCCGCGGCCGTCTGTCTGCTGTGTCTGCTGGCTGGTTACCGGTACCGTCTGGCCCCGCTGGGCCAGCGCCTGCGCCAGCACTGGGCCATGGCGGTGCCACTGCTGGCCTATGCGTCGCTGTATGTCCTGCACATCCTGTCGGGCCGTGCCGGTGCACGCGACTGGGACCAGGTGCTCATCTGCCTGCTGAGTGCCGGGGTACTGCTGTCGTCGCTGCCGGCGCGTGGGCCGGACCCGTACCGCTGGCTGCTGCCCGCTGCGGCCCTGGGCGGGGTGGGTGCCCTGCTGGTGGCCTGCTGGCAGTATCTGTGGCTGGACATCCCGCGGCCCTATGGCCATCTGGGTGCCGGGCCGCTCGGTACCGGCGCCATCAAGTTCTCCGACCTGTCGGCCCTGCTGGCCGTTTTTGCCCTGCAGCTGATGCTGCGCGGACCGCTGCCCCGGCAGCGTCTTCTGGGCGGGGCGGGCGTTGCTGCCGGTCTGGGGGCCACGATTCTCTCGCAGGGGCGGGGTGCCCTGCTGGGGGTGGCGTTTGCGGTGACGGTCTATGCGCTCCTCGTCTGGCTGAAACGCCGGGCCATGCCTGCCGGTGAGCCCCAGAAACTTGTTGGTGAAACCCGGAAAGCTGCCGGCGGGCGCGGCCTGGGTCATGCCCGGCTGTTCAGGTGGCTGGTAGTGGTACTCTGCGGCGCCGCCGTGCTGGCGGGAGGCGCCCGCTTCGTGGGATCGCGCTTTGCCGAGATCGGCCCGCAGATGGCCCGTTTCCATGCGGGCGACTACGACAGCGAGGTCAGCCAGCGTCTGGCCCTGTGGTCCATCGCCCTGCGGGCCGGGCGCCATGCGCCACTCACCGGCGTGGGCTTTGCCGGCTTCGAGGCCGAAACCCAGCGCCAGCGTGACAGCGGTGAACTGCCCCGGCAGGCCATCGTCTATTACGCTGGTCCCCACAATGAATATCTGGCAGGGCTGGCCTCGGCCGGGATTCCGGGGCTGCTCGTCATCGTGCTGTTCTTCTGGGCGCCGCTCGTCGTGGGCTGCTGTCGCTTTCTGCGCAACCAGCGTCCGGACGAATCGCTGATGCTGGTGCTGCTCTCGGCCAGTTACGCCGTCTTCACGTTGACCGATTCGCTGCTCGACCGCCAGATCACCCTGCTGGCCTACATGCTGCTGGCCAGCTGGCTGCTGTCGGCCAGCGGGGCTGGTGCACCGGCCGCATCCGGGCCGGAACAGGTGTCATGGGCAGAAGGTGTGCCCCTTCCGGGCAGTGCGCCGTTGTCGGGAGGGGCTTCGTTGCCCGGAGGGGCGTCGCTGCCGGTGGGAGGCGCATTGCGCGGTGCCCGCGCGGCACGGGCCGGCATGGTGGGGTCATGAACGTCGTGTACGCTACATGAATGCCGGGGACACCACATGAACGCCAGGTATGCCGAACGAACGCAAGTGATCCACAAACCCTTTTTCAGGCCCGGATCGTACAGGGACGTTGCGTGATCGCAGGCAAAACGCCGGACAGGCGACGCATGAAAGCGGCATGAACGTCTTGAACGCCGCATGAAGGCATGGTGAACCCCGCGTGAATCATGAGCTGGAATCCATCCGGACGGGGCGGCGGGTGCCCCGGATGACGGAGCAATCGCCTATCATCGGGGCTCGCTGCTTGTGTTCCTCCACAACACCTCCATGAATCTGCTTCTGCTCACCTTTGGCGACAGGGCCGAAAACCACCACCAGGCGGCCTTCTGCATTCTCAGCTTTCTGAAGGATCCACGCATCGGGCGCGTGCTGGTCATGACCGACCGGCCCGGTTTCTATCGCTGGCTGCAGGCAGGTGTGGCGACATGGCAGGAAGGAGAGAAGAGGGCGGCGGACGAGGGCCGTGAGCGGAGCACGGCCAGTACACAGGGCACGACCAGCATACGCGGCACGACCAGTACACAAGGCGTGGCCAGTACACAGGAAGTGGCCCATGCGCAGGAAGTGGTCCACGTGCAGGCAGTTGACCAGCCAGCAGGGGTCGCCAGCCCAGTCATCGAGGTGCTTCCCATCTCCGCCGACACCTTGAAGGACTGGCAGGGGACGCAGCAGTTCTTCTGGCGCATCAAGATCAAGGCCATCGAACACGCCCTGCAGCGCCATCCGGACCAGCATCTGGTCTATGTCGATTCCGACACCTTCCTGGCCACGGACCTGTCTGCCCTGAACGCCGGACTGGATGCCGGGCAGGCTTTCATGCACTGTCGGGAGAATGCGCTGGCGGACCGCAACAGCCGCACGCTTACCCAGATGCGCCGTACCCTGGTGGGCCAGACACTGGCCGGCGTGACCTTCGATGGTCGGACCGAAATGTGGAATGCCGGCGTCATCGCCCTGCCGGCCTCGCGGGGACGGACGCTGGTGGATCATGCCCTGCAGCTCTGCGACGCCATGTGTGCCTCCACCTGCCCGCGCCGTCTCATCGAACAGCTGGCCTTTTCGGTCGCGCTGAAGGGCAGCCATGGGCCGCCGCCCGCCATGATTGCGTCGCAGGCGCCGGGCGCACCGGCGGCAGCATACGGCATGCAGCACGCACACGGCACGCAGCAGGCACACGGTGCACGGGAAGTACATGGCAGTGCGCAGGTGACAGGGGAGGCAGGGCACGCCCCGTCGTTGCAGCCCTGCGACCGCTGGATCGTGCATTACTGGGGCAACAAGCCGGGCTGGAATGCCTTCATCGGCCATTTTCTGGCCGAAAGCCGCCTGCGCAACGAAACCGTGGCACAGGCTGTGGCCCGTGCCGCAGATGCCGACTGGCAGCACCTGCCCACCGAGTACCGGCACCGCAGCACCGCCGAACGTCTCAAACGGCTGGTCGACCGCCTCTGGCCGCGCTACCGTATCCGGTATTTCACGCCGGACTGACACCATCACATGTCCGGAACGATCCTCTGTTCGCCCTGAGTCACCCCGCGTCCGGTATTTCACGCCAGAATGATGTCGTAATCTTCCTGCACGTAGGCCGGCTCCACGTGCAGCGTGATCGGCTTGCCGATGTTCTCGCCCAGAATGGCCAGGTGCGGGCTTTCCTCGTCCAGCAGCAGGTCGATCACCTGCTGCGAGGCCAGAATGCGAAATTCCTTCGGATCGAACTGCCGCGCCTCGCGCGCAATCTCGCGCATGATTTCATAGCACACCGTGCGCGCCGTCTTGATCGTGCCCTTGCCGTGGCAGGCATTGCACGGTTCGCACAGCATCCGCTCCAGCGAATCGCGTGTGCGCTTGCGTGTCATTTCCACTAGCCCCAGCGAGGTGAAACCATTGACGGTGGTCTTGGTGCGATCCTGCTGCAGGGCACTGCGCAGCGAATGCAGTACCGCCTCCCGGTGCTCCGCGCTGCTCATGTCGATGAAATCGACGATGATGATCCCGCCCAGATTGCGCAGCTGCAGCTGGCGCGCCAGCGTCTGCGTGGCTTCCAGGTTGGTGCGGAAAACCGTGTCGTCGAAATTGCGGCCGCTGATGTAGCCGCCGGTATTCACGTCGATGGTGGTCAGTGCTTCCGTCTGGTCGAAAATCAGATAGCCGCCGGACTTCAGCGGCACACGCCGCGCCAGTGCCCGCTCGATTTCCTCGTCCACCTGATACAGGTCGAACAGCGAGCGCGCGCCCTCGTGCAGCCGCAGTCTTTCTTCCAGATTGGGCATGTAGGTGCGGCAGAAGGTGCGCATCGTGGCCAGCGTTTCCACATCGTCCACGATGATCGATTGCGTGCCCGCCCACGCCATGTCGCGCAGCACCCGCTGCGACAGCGGCAGCTCGTGATAGAGCTGCTCCGGCTTGCGGCTGCCCGCCGGCTTGCCGGCAGCATTGGCCTGCGCCGCTTCCAGAATCTGGGCCCAGCGCCGGCGCAGGTACTGGATGTCGGCCAGCAGCGCCTCGTCGCTGGCCCCCTCGGCCACGGTGCGGATGATGAATCCGCCGCCCTGCAGCGCCGCCTTTGCGTCAGCCGGTGCCGCCTTTGCTTCGTCAGCCTCCGCCGCAAGCGGCAGCACCGCATCGGGCGGCAGCGCCGTCAGCGCCCGCACCCGCTCAAGCAGCCGCGTGCGCTCGGCCTCGTCGGTGATGCGCTGGGCAATGCCCAGATGCTGGTCATGCGGCAGAAACACCAGCATCCGTCCGGCAATGCTGATCTGTGTGGTCAGTCGGGCGCCCTTGCTGCCGATGGGATCCTTGATCACCTGCACCAGCAGCGGCTGCCCCGGATAGAGCAGTTTTTCGATGGGGCGGGTGGAACCTCCTTCCTGTACCCGGCTTTGCCACAGGTCGGTCACGTGCAGAAAGGCCGAGCGTTCCAGCCCGATGTCGATGAACGCCGACTGCATGCCCGGCAGCACCCGGTTGACGATGCCGGCGTAGATGTTGCCCACCTGGCCACGGCTGGCCTGACGGTCGATATTGAATTCCTTCAGCACCCCCTGCTGGATCAGGGCAACCCGGGTCTCGGGCGAGGTGGTGCTGACCAGTATTTCTTCTTTTACGGGGTCGGACATGGGACGCTCCGGCTGTTGTCACCTCATGGTATACACCATGCGGCGGCCGTCGCCAAATGGACTCCCGGCGTCAGGCCCTGGATCCATCCACCCGTACCGGCGGCACGCCCACCTTGCCCAGCAGCTGTGCCGTCTCGAAGAGTGGCAGCCCCATGATGCCGCTGTACGATCCCTCGATGCGCCTGACGAAACACGCCGCCAGCCCCTGGATGCCGTAGGCGCCGGCCTTGCCGAAGGGCTCGCCCGAGGCGATGTAGCCGGCAATGTCGTCATCGGTCAGCCGCCGGAAGCGCACGCGCGACACCTGCGTGCACTGGCGCAGTTTGCCGCTGGGGCCGATCACCACCACGCTGCTCAGCACCCGGTGCGAGCGCCCCGACAGCAGGCCCAGTATGCGGGCCGCGTCGTCGGCATCTTCCGGCTTGCCCAGAATCTTTCCGCCCACGGCCACCGTCGTATCGGCCGCCAGCAGCGGCGCAAGCGGCCAGGCATCGGTCGTACCGGCCTGTCCCGCGGTGTCCCGCAGCGCCACCAGTCGCGCCCAGGCTGCCTCGCCCTTGGCGCTCGCCACCCGTTCCACATACTGCGTGGGCGATTCCTTCGGACGCACGGCTTCGAGTGCCTCGGCCCGGGCCTCGTCCTCGTCCAGCAGCAGCCGGACATCGGTGATGCCGATCTGTTCCAGCAGCGCCAGCCGGCGCGGACTGCGTGAGGCAAGATAGATCATGTGTGTGACTCCGTCACTCCCGGTGATAGGGATGCCCCGCATTGATCGACCACGCCCGGTACAGCTGCTCGGCCAGCAGCACCCGCACCAGTGCGTGTGGCAGCGTCAGGCTGGAGAGGCGGATGCGCTCGTGCGCGGAAGCCTTCAGCGAAGCGTCCAGTCCGTCCGGCCCGCCGATCAGGATGGCCACCGGTTCGGCGGCCTGCTGCCAGCGCTGCAGGCGCTGGGCCAGTGCCGTGGTGCGCAGGTCGTCGCCGCGTTCGTCCAGCACCACCACGCGCGCCCGGGGCGGGATTTTCGCGCGCAGGCGCTCGGCCTCGCGGGTCATCAGTGTAGCCGTGGCAGCGTCGGTGCGGCGGGTGGGATCGCCGGTACGGTTCTCGGTCTTCACCGTCACCAGTTCCACCTGCCAGCCGGCCGGAAAGCGCTTCAGGTAGTCGCCCACCGCCTCGTCCACCCAGCGCGGGCTGCGCTGGCCCACGGCCAGAATGCGGATCAGCATGTCAAATCCTGGCTGGGAAGACCATGGCGTGGCCGGAACTGCATGGCAGGGCGGGACAGGTTGGGACGGGATGACCACCTCATGGCAGGGCAGGGCTGATCGTGACGGGGCCAGCCGGGAACGGCCACGCGTTCGTTTCCCGCCATGTCAGACGGTAGACTGCCCGGCCCCCGATCCTTCGGCGGCCCCTGCAGCCTTGCCGCGCGTATTACGCCGGGCGGCTGGTCTGGGCAGTGGCAGTTCCACCGGGTGGGAGCCCCACAGTTCCTCGAGGTTGTAATAGGCACGGATGGTGGGCTGCATGATGTGCACGATCAGGTCGCCCAGATCGACCAGCACCCATTCACCGGTTTCTTCGCCTTCCACCGACACCACCGGGTAGCCCTCGTCGCGGGCACGCTCCTGCACGTGGGCGGCCAGCGCGCGGGTCTGGCGGTTGGAGGTGGCCGTGGCCACCACCACGCGGTCGAACAGGTCCGACAGCGCCGGCGACTTCGCCTCGCGCTGCGGGCCGGTGTCGAAGACGCGGATGTCCTGCGCCTTCACGTCTTCCAGCGCGTCCACCACCAGGTATTGCAGTTCGGAAATGCTCATGGGTCTATCAGTCTCGAAAGTTCGGCACTGAACGGAGGGTACAGTGCTCATGCTATAGGAATCGGTCCGGCTCATGGGCGGGTACCCGCATGGCCCGGTCCAGTCATTGATGTCGTCTTTTGCGGGGGCTCCAGGCCCAGGATTCGTGGGCTTTGCGGGCCGGATTTCGTCACGCGCCTGGCGACGGTTGCCTTGGCCTGGGTCAGGAGGTCTCGCTCCTGGCGACGGCTGCCCCGGCCGCGGTCGGGAAAGATCAGTCCCGCCCCTTTTCCGGTGTGCCGGTGCCGTACAGTCCGTGCCGCCTTGTATGCGGGAACACCTGATGCAGCATCCCGGACTTCGGGTAGCTGATCTCGTAGAGCTGTCCGGGGGCGATGTTCCGCATAGCGATGAAGCACACGCCAAGCATATACCTGAGCGTCGAGAAGGTCGCAGTC
>ERZ773099.2822-NODE-2822-length-11653-cov-36.469046_pt1 | contig 11653 bp, 10 predicted proteins | sample MGYA00511120_ERZ773099 | MGnify/ENA primary metagenome ERZ773099 (study PRJEB29015, sample SAMEA2738012) | human oral metagenome | biome: human oral; feature: human-associated habitat; material: dental | place: China | collected 2104 ... | reverse complement strand
CCTGGACGAGCTCCCAGCCGTCGGCGCCCCACTGGTCGAGGATCTGCTTGGTGGCGTGGGTGATGAGGGGGATGGTGGCGTACTCCCAAGTAGTCATGCGGCGAGCCTACGGCCGCGCCCCCGCCGTCGGGAAGCGGCGCGGGAGGACCGGCCGCACCCGGGCCCCGGGCCTCAGCGCACCCGGGCGAGGATGCGCGGGGCCCGGCGGGCGTGTATCTCGGCGACGAGCTCGTCGTCCTCGCGGCGCAGCCAGGCGCCCCAGTCGGTGACCTCGGGGAAGCGGCGCAGCAGGGCCCGCCGCTCGCGCTCGGTCAGGCCGCCCCAGACTCCGAAGGACGACTCCGAGTCGAGGGCCTCGGCCAGGCACTCCATGCGAACCGGACAGGTGAAGCACAGTGTGCGGGCATCGCGCTGCTCCGCGCCCTTGCCGAAGAGCTGGTCCGGCTCGACCTCGGCGCAGGCGGCTCGCATCACCCAACTCTGGTCCGTTGACGTCATCTCACAACTCCCTGCTGCGGCTTCCGACCACAGTGTCGGCAGCATCACACAGACACGGTATGCCAACCGTGTGACATTGGCCAAATCCACACCACGCCGAGTCATCTCCCGGGCGTGTCCGCTGGACAGGGCGCCCCCGCCGCCCCGGCGGGAGGACACGACGCGGCAGACGGTCGAGCGCGCCCCGCCGCCCGGCCCCGACGTCGTCGGAGCCGCCGCGCCCGGCGCCCGACGCCGGGGGCGCCGTCGGCTCCGACGGGGACTCCCGCCCATCTCTCCTAGCGGATTTCCAGGCTCGGAGCGTCGTGGCCCACAGCGCCGAAGTGGCCGGAACCCGTACTCTAACCCCATGTCGAAGAAGTCCTCCCCGCGGTCCTCCTCGCGCCCGCGCGGCCGTGCGCTCTCGCCGGCACAGGCCGTCTCGATGCTCCTCGTCTTCCTTCTCCTGTCCGGAGTGGGGGGGATCCTGACGGCGGGCTTCGCCATGCCCTTCGTCGGCGTCGCCACCGCCATCACGGGCGCCTCCGAGGACTTCTTCAACGAGCTGCCCGACGACTTCAACGCCCTCGAGCCGAGCCAGATCTCCAGCATCAAGGCGTCGGACGGCACCGAGATCGCCAAGTTCTACGCGGAGAACCGGATCGTCGTCCCGCTGGACTCCATCTCCGTCAACATCCAGCACGCCATCGTGGCCGTGGAGGACCAGCGCTTCTACCAGCACAAGGGCGTCGACCCGACGGGCATCATCCGCGCCGTGGTCTCCAACGCCAACGGCGGCTCCCAGGGGGCCTCGACCCTCACCCAGCAGTACGTGCGCAACGTGCTCATCGAGGCGGGCCTGCAGAAGGACGACTCGTCGGCCGTCGCCGCCGCCACGGAGAGGTCCACCGCCCGCAAGCTGCGCGAGATCAAGTACGCCCTGACCCTGGAGAAGAAGTTCAACAAGGAGCAGATCCTCGAGGGCTACCTCAATATCGCCGCCTTCGGCCCCTCCACCTACGGCGTGGAGGCGAGCGCCCGGCACTACTTCTCGCACTCGGCCAACGAGCTGTCCATCCCCGAGGCGGCCCTGCTGGCCGGTCTGACCAACGCCCCCGGCGCCTACGACCCGGTCGCCTTCCCGGACAAGGCCAAGGACCGCATGGACTGGGTCCTGGAGAAGATGTACGAGGAGAAGTTCATCTCCCAGGAGGAGTACGAGGCCGGCAAGACCACCCAGATCGCCGACATCCTCCACGTCACCGAGACGGTGGGCGGCTGCGGCGCGGCCGGGCAGGCCGCCTACTTCTGCGAGTACGTGCGCGGCGAGATCGAGAACTCCGAGCTGTTCGGGGCGACCGAGGCCGAGCGCCGCCAGCGGCTGCTGCGCGGCGGCCTGAACATCACCACCACCCTCGACCTGGCCAAGCAGAGCGCGGCCGACGCGGCCGTCCAGGCCTACGTGCCCACGGGGGACGAGTCGAACGTCAAGGCGGTGCTCGTGTCGGTCGAGCCGGGCACGGGCAGGATCATGGCCATTGCTCAGAACACCAACTTCGGCGTGGCCACCGAGAGCGATCCGACGGCGACCCAGATCTCGCTGGGCGTGGACGCCAAGCACGGCGGCCTGGAGAACACCGACGGGACCTCGGGCTTCCAGCCGGGCTCGAGCTTCAAGGCCTTCGTCCTGGCGGAGTGGTACCAGGAGAACCACTCCCCCTACACCAGCTTCAACACCTCCCCGACGGTCTTCCCGGCCTCGGCCTGGACCATCTCCTGCGACCCCAGCAAGGCCGACGAGTGGAGGGTCAACAACGCCGATCCCTCGGAGGGCGGGACCCACAACGTCATCGACTCCACGCGCATGTCGATCAACGTCGGCTACGCGCGGATGACCGCCCAGATGGACATCTGCAACATCACCGGCCTGGCCGCCAGGCTGGGCGTGACGACGAACGACGGCTCGGCCCTGACACCCTCGCCCTCGATCGCCCTGGGCAGCCAGGAGGTCACCCCGCTGCAGATGGCCAACGCCTACGCCACCTTCGCCGCCCACGGCCTGTACTGCAAGCCCATCGCCATCGACTCCATCACCGACTACGACGGCAATAACCTGGCGGTCCCCTCGGCCGACTGCTCCCAGGTGATGGAGGCCAGGGCCGCGGACCAGACGGCCTCGACGCTCACCTCCGTCCTGACCTCCAACGGCACCGGGAAGCACGCCATCCTCAACGGCGGGCGCCCGGCCGCAGGCAAGACGGGAACCACCGAGGACATGGACAACGCCTGGTTCGTGGGCTTCACCCCGACCCTGAGCGCCGCCGTGTGGCTGGGGCACTCCGAGGGCTACTCGACCATGGCGCCCCAGTACATCGGCGGGCGCTACTACCCCACCATGTACGGCTCGGACGCGCCGGCGCCGCTGTGGAAGACGTACATGGACGCGGCCCTGGCCAACACCCCCGCGGTGGGCTTCTCCTCGGCGAGCACGGGTCCTCAGACATCGACCCCGGGCAACGGGGGCAGCACCAACGCCAGCGACAATAACGGCGGCAGCGGCGGCGCCACGGAGGCGAACGCCTCCGTCGAGGCCCCGACGGCGCCCTCCACGCAGGAGCCCTCCGTCTCCCAGGCGCCCCCCGTCCAGCCGCCCGCTCAGGCCACCGCGCCCGCGGAGCAGCTCCCGGCCACGGAGCAGACCCCGCGCCGGACTCAGGAGACGTCCCAGAGCCTCGCCCCCGACGACGACGAGACCGGGCGGTGAGCGCGCTGCGAGCGGCCGCGCGGGCGCTCACCGGGACGGCGCTCGTCGGCGTCGGCGTGCTCGGCTACGCCCTCGTCGAGGCCCGGATGCCCGTCCTGCGCCGCGTCGACGTCCCCGTCCTGGCGCCCGGCGAGGAGCCGCTGACGATCCTGCACCTGTCCGATCTGCACCTGACGGACCGCACCGAGGAGCGCGTGGAGTGGGTGCGCGCCCTGGCCGGGCTGCATCCCGACGCCGTGGTCAACACCGGGGACAATCTCTCCTTCGCCTCCGGGATGGAGCCGCTGCGCCGTGCGCTCGAGCCGTTCCTGGGGCTGCCGGGGGCCTTCGTCATGGGCGATCACGACTACCGCGCCACGGCCTTCAAACTCCCCACCCGCTACCTGCGCGCCGACCCGCGCGCCGGCGACGACCCGCAGGTCGAGGCGCGCGTGGCCGAACTGCCCTGGCGCGAGGTCCGCGACCTGCAGGCGAGCGGCGGGTGGGCGGACCTGTGCAACGCCCGCGGGGCGATCGCGGTGCGCGGACGGCGCATCGACTTGGTCGGCGTCGACGACCCCCATGCCGAGCGCGACGCCTACCCCGCCCCGCCGGAGGAGTCCGCGCCGCCCGAGGCACCGGCGCCGTCGGGGCCGTCAGCAGTGGCACTGGCGCCGGAGCCGCCAGTGGCACCGGCGCCGTCGGGGCCGTCGACTCCGGAGGGCCCGCGGGAGCCGGCGGTGCGCGACCGGGCGGGTCAACCGCTGCGGATCGGCGTGACCCACGCCCCCTACCGGCGGATCCTGGAGAGGATGTCGGCCGAGGGCGTGGCCCTGGCCCTGGCCGGGCACACCCACGGCGGCCAGCTGTGCGTGCCGGGCTTCGGGGCGCTGGTGACCAACTGCGACCTGGACCGCTCGCGCGCCTCCGGGCTCTCGCAGTGGCCGGGGCGCCCGGGCGCGCCGCGGGCGGCCGGCCCCATGTACCTGCACGTCTCGGCGGGGCTGGGCACCAGCCCCTACACGCCCGTGCGCATCGCCTGCCGCCCCGAGGCCACGCTGCTCACCCTCGTGCCGAGCGCCTGACTTCGCGGGACCGGCGGTCGGCGACCCTGCGGACCTGCACCGGCGCACCGGCGCCCGGCCCGACGTCCGTCATCCGCCGCCCGGCGCCCGTCGCCCGTCGCCCGGCGACTTCCGGCGCATCGTCCGGCCCGTGCGCCGCGCCCCGGCCCCGCGCGGTCGAGGGTCGCGGAGTCCACGTGACCGATGCCTCTTCGGGAAGATTTCCGCCTCTCCGCCCGGCACGGCTATGCTGTCTGCGCTGCACACGGGGTGTGGCGCAGTTTGGTAGCGCGCTTCGTTCGGGACGAAGAGGTCGTGGGTTCAAATCCCGCCACCCCGACTATTCAGTGGCCGCCGTCATAGATGGCGGCCACTCCTCGTTGGAACCGCGTGACCCGGCCGGGCGGGTTCGATTCGGCCCTCTTCGAATGTGGTTACTCTGCGACGGCGTTCCTCTCGCGCTGGCCCGGCCTTGTCCCGGAGGCGGTGGCGGAGCCGGCCGAACGTGCTCGTCCAGGCGGGTCGCCGTCCGGGAGACCCGGGACTTGGACGGGAAGCTGATGCCCGGGGTCTTGACGAGCCGGGGCCCGGACGCGATGTGCGCGCAGTGTGCGTCCGGGGAGCCATGCGGCGCCTGGACACGCCAGCGGGGCGGCAGTCGGCGTCGACAGCGATCAGGGCGGTCTCGGCGCGCTTGCGGTGCTCGAAGCAGCCGGTCGGAGACGTAGCCGCCCTGACGCGGCTCGGGGACGACGCCGATCGCGCCGACGCGGGTGTCCAGATCGCGGTGGCGGTAGCCGTTACTCCGTCATGATTCCGCCGCGCTCCCCGGGGCTCCGGTGAATGCGGCGCCCGGCTACCCGTCAGGCGTCGTGCCTCATCTCAACGAAGTCATACTCGCCGCCGTTCGTCACCTGCACGAAATTGCGCACCACGCGAAATCCACTCCTTCGATAGACCTTGATCCCCCGCTGATTGAACGAGGCGACCGACAAGCGAATCTCCGCGCCGGGGTGCGCCTCCCGGATCCAGTCCAGGTTGCGCCGCATGAACATGAGGCCCAGACCCCGGCCGGTGAGATCCGGGCGCATCCCCAGCCCGATCTCCACCGCGCGCCCCTCTTCGGAGAGGTCGCCGGAGAGGAAGCCGAAGAGCCGGCCGCCCCGCCTCACCTGGAGGAGGAAGTCGGGCCACAGCGCCGGGGTCACGAATTCTTGGTAATCCTCCGGATCCGCCGTCATGTCGTAGAAATCATAGGGCGGCGGATACTTCCACTCGTCCGCGATCTCCCGGGCGGTGGAGGCGTCCATGCGCGAGTAGACGAGTTCGGAGCCGCCCTGGTCGGAGGCCGTACGGGGAGAATACTGGTCCATCAATCCCTCCACTTAAATCATTCGGAGCAGAATCTTCGCAGACGGGGCCAGGCCCCTCCGCCGGCATCGCCGGTCCCGCCGCACCGGTCCGGGCGCCGCGGACGACGGCCTCAGATGTCGAGGTCCTCGACGGCGGGGCGGTCCCCCGCGCTCCTGATCGCCGCGACCAGGTCGTCGGGCAGTTCGCCGGCCATCTCCTCGATGGTGGCGAAGACCCTCAGTTCGCGCGGACCCCGCTTCCACCAGCCCCCGCGTCGGAGCGCCGGGTCCTCCCAGACCGGGTTGTCGTCGTCCGAGCCGGACAGGACGGCCCAGTTCGGATCCTCGCGCAGGTGCACGGCGTACTGACCCCTGGCGGTCTCGTAGACGCGGGCGGTGCGCGAGCGCAGGCCCTCCTGCCGGCTCCACCGCAGGATCTGACGCCCCGAGAAGCGCTTGACGCCCACCACGGCGCCGTCGTCGACCTTGAGCTCGATCGTCCTCATTTCGGTGTCCTTCCGCTGCCGGTCCTGCTGCGCCACGTAGAGCCTCAGTCCCAGGACCACGGCCGCCGACATGCCGCCCGCGAGCTCGGCGGCACGGTCGAACAGGGGCAGGTCGGACTCGGAGACGTAGACGTTCTTAGTGGGCATGCGCATGAGTATACACATACTCCTCGGCGATCCGCGGGCTCCCGGCCCGCCGAATCGAGATCCGACGACGGCGCCGCACCCGCGTGTCGCGCCGGGCCCCGCCGCCGTGTGAGGATGCGCGCTGGGCGCCCGGCACCCCGACGGCACGACAGCGGCATTCAGGAGGCTCGATGACCGCACCAGCTCATCACTCCCGCACCCCCAGCCCCGAACTGGGCCTGACGATCGTCTTCGCCCTGGCCTTCGCCGTCTGGACCTGGCTCGTCCTGCGCGGCTCGCTGCACGACCTGGACGCCCGCCTGCGGCCCCCCGCCCTGGCGCCGCGCTCCGCCCGCGGCCAGCTCGCCGAGTCCCTCAGCCTGCTGACCCACCCCGTGCTCGTCCTCATCATCGTCGTCGGCTCCGTCGTCTTCTCCCTCAGGCAGCGCATGCGGCGCCTCGCGCTCGCCCTCAGCGTCGGGGCCCTGGGCGCGGCCGGCCAGCTGGTCCTGTCCCTCGCCCTGGACGTGCCGCGCCCGCCCACCGCCTTCGCCGACTCGATCTCCCACTTCGGCGGCGCCTACCCGGCCAGCCACGTCACCGCCGTGGTCCTGGGCACCTGGGTGCTGGTCACCCTCGTCCGCGCCCGCCGCAGGGGCCCCACGTCCGTTGTGGGCTGGACGGCCATCGGCGCGGGCGCGGTCCTGCTCATTGCCGTCACCCAGTGGGACATGGGCCTGATCGACGTCAGCGACGTCGTCGGCGCCCTCCTTCTGAGCGGCGCCGTCACCAACCTCGCGCTCGCCCTCGGCGGGATCGACCATCCCCTCCGATCCGGCTGGGCGCGCCTGACGCGACCGCGCAGGGTCGTGAACAAGCGCGCCGCCATCATCTTCAACCCCGTCAAGTTCGACGACCTGTCCCTGCTGCGCCGCCGCGTCCGGGCGGAGGTGCAGCGGGCCGGCTGGCGCCCCGGCCTGTGGCTGGAGACCTCTCCCGACGACCCCGGTCACAGGGCCGCCCGCCGCGCCCTGCGGGCCGGGGTGGACCTGGTCATGGTCGCCGGCGGCGACGGGACGGTCCGGGCGGTGTGCGCCGAGCTCGCGGACACCGGCACGCCCGTCGCCCTGCTGCCCGCGGGCACCGGCAACCTGCTCGCCCGCAACCTGTCGATCCCGCTGGACGCCGACGAGGCGCTGCGCCTGGCCCTGCACGGGCCCACCCGGGCCATCGACGTCGTGCGCTGCACCTGGGACGGCGGCCGGGAGCGCTTCGTGGTCATGGCGGGCCTGGGCCTGGACGCGCGGATCATGGGGGACACGAACGACGACCTCAAGCGGGTCATCCGCTCGGGCGCCTACGCGGTCGCCGCCGTCCACAACGCGGTGCCCGACCCCTTCGCGGTCACGGTGGCGCTGGACGACGGCGAGCCCGAGACGCGCTCGGCGGTCATGGCCCTGCTCGGCAACGTCGGCACCATCACCGCGGGGATGAACCTGTTCCCCGACGCCTCCCCCGACGACGGCGTCGTCGACCTCATGCTCGCCAGCCCCGAGCGGGTGACCGACTGGGCCAGGCTCGGCGCGCAGATCCTCAGCGGCAGGCAGATGGAGGGCTTCACCATCAGCAGGGCCCGGCGGGTGGCCATCACCACCGACGAGCCCGTGCCCTTCGAGCTCGACGGCGACATCGCCGGCACGACGCGCTCGCTGCAGGTCGAGGTCGAGCCCCGGGCGCTGCGGGTGGTGGTGCCGGAGGCGTGAGGGGTCAAAAAGGTGGCTCCCGCATACTTTTAAGGGCGCCGGGCGTCGAGGCGCGCCTCAGGATCGGCGCTATGACGCCGTTCCCCGTGGCCGACGATCACGCAACAGGGTCGGAAGATATGCGGGAGCCATCTTTTCGGCCCCGCCCGGCCGCCGCGGCGCGCCCCGGCGCCGTCGGTAGTAGCCTGACCAGCGCCGGGGCGACGGCGGGAACGGCCCCGGGGAGACGAGGACGGCGGCCGGCCCCCGGCGGCATCGGCGCGGCGACGAGGGGACGGAGATGGCGGGCGGCAGGAGCAGGACCGGCAGGCGGGACGGCTACCACGCCGGGCTCAACGCGGACAAGGTGATCGACGCCGCCGTCGAGCTCTCGCGCGGCGACGGCCTGACCACGTGGACGCTGCGCGATCTGGGCGGAAGGCTCGGCGTCGCCCCCTCGGTCATCTACCACCACGTGGGCGGGCGCGAGGCCCTGAGCCGCCGCGTCGTCGAGCGGGTCCTCGCCCTCGTGGACCTGCCGACCGACGTCATGCCGTGGCGGCAGTGGGCCCGCGAGGCGCTCTACCCGCTGCGCCCCGTCCTGACCGACTACCCGGGCACGGCCAGGTGGCTGCTGCTGCACGGCCCCGTCCTCCCCCGCCTGGCGCCGGTCATCGACGCCGGGATCGCCTCGCTGCGCCGGGCGGGATTCGGCCGGGACTCGGCCCTGGCGTACACCTCGCTGGTCAACACCGCGATGATGACGATCGCCGCCATCGACGACCGGCGCCTGCACGAGGACGACGGCCCCCGCGATCACGCGGCCCTCATCCGCGACCTCGGCCCGATCACCGCCGGCAGCGCCGGAATCTCCCTGTTGACCCGCGACCTGCTGACCCGATTCACCGGCACGCCGCAGGAGATCGCGGCGGCCCAGGACCGCTACTACCGCTACGTCCTCGAGCGGCTCATGGACGGCCTCGAGGCCGACCTGGAGGCCGGGGCGCACGACGGCGATCCGCAGGTCGACGGTCCCGCCGACCCCGACGGCGCCGACCCCGACGACTCCGACCGGCCCGGCTGACGGCCCGACGCGACGGGCTCCGCAGAACTCCTCCGCTTGCCATTAGAACAACGTTTATATAGGATTGCCTTAGTTCCTCCGGAATCACGACCCGCGTCCGGGGAACGGCCCGGCTCCGGTCGCCGAACCCGACGACCGGAGCCGGCTCACCCCGGCGGGGAACCGCTCCGGAGGGAGCGAGTCGAAGGATCCGCCGTCGGGCCGCAGCGCCCGCGGGGAGCGAACCGGAAGGAGAACGGGCATGAGCGCCTCGCAGAGCGCACGCGGGGGATCGTCCTCGCAGGTCGGGATCATCCTGGCGACGGTCTTCCTGGCCTACCTGGGGCAGACGACCCTCAACCCCGTCATCGCGCCGCTGTCGCGGGAGGTCGGGCTCGACGAGTGGCAGATCGGGTTCACCATCAGCGTCGCGGCGGTCATGGTCGTCCTCACCAGCCAGGTCTGGGGGCGCCGCTCCCAGTCCTGGGGGCGCAAGCCGGTGCTCATCGCCGCCCTGGCGATCTGCATGGCGGCCATGGTGCTCTTCGCCGTCGTCGCCACCCTGGGCGTGAGGGGGGTCCTGGGCAGGACGCCCCTGTTCGCCTTGTTCGTCCTCACCCGCGGCCTGCTCTTCGGCACGGCGCTCGCGGCGATCCTGCCGACCGCCCAGGCCTATGTCGCCGACGTCACCTCGAGCGAGGAGGAGCGCGTGCGCGGCATGGCCGGGGTCGGCGCGTCCCAGGGCATCGCCTCGATCGCCGGGGCCCTCGTCGGCGGCCTGCTGGCGGGGATCTCCATCATGGTGTCGGTGGACATGGTCCCGGTCATCCTGCTCGGGGGGCTGCTGGTGGTCGTGATCGTCCTGCGCCGGGAGAAGCGCACCGAGCTGGTCGCCGAGCCGGCGCGCGTGCGCCCCGCCGACCCGCGGGTCTGGCCCTTCCTCGTCGCCGGGTTCGGCATGTTCACCGCGCTGGGCCTCATCCAGGTGGTCACCGGCTTCCTCGTGCAGGACCGCCTGGCCCTGGAGGCGAACGCCACCGGTCTGGTCACCGGCGGGGCGCTGCTCGCCGCGGGCATCGGCATGGTGCTGGCCCAGAGCGTCATCGTGCCGCGCTCGAAGTGGGCCCCCGCCACCCTGCTGCGCGTGGGCACCGCCCTGGGCGCCGTCGGCTTCGCCCTGCTCGCGATCGACGGCGGGGCCGCGCTCCTGTTCGTGGCGGTGACGGTGATCGGCGCGGGCGTCGGCATCGCCATGCCCGGCTACACGGCGGGGCCCACGCTGCTCATGAGCCGCGAGGAGCAGGGCGGGCTCGCCGGTCTGATCGGCGCGACCAACGGGCTGACCTACGTCGTCTCGCCCACGGCGGGCACCGCCATGTACGGCGCCTCGCCGATCCTGCCGATCGCCGTCGGCGGCGCCATCCTCGCCGCCGTGTTCGTCTTCGTCCTCGTCCACCGCGGCTTCCGCCGCGCCCCGCGGGCCGTCCCCGGGGAAGGCTCCCCGGAGAGGGCAGTCCCGGAGGAAGTCGTTCCCGGGGGAGCCGTCCCGGGCGAGGGCGGCGACGACGCCCGATAGCGGAGGCGGGCGCGGGCCGCTCACCGGCTCCGAGTCTGGATTCTGGCGCTCCGGGAGGATCGTTCGAGTCGGCACATCGGATGCGCTCGAGGATTTCCGCATGATTCCGCGATTCTGGCGGCGACGCGAGCGGGTGCGGGGCGGAACGATCCTCCCGGAGCGCCATTTCCCGCCCCGGGCGGGCCCCGGAGGGCGGAGCCCCCGGGTCCAATGAGGCGTGCGGGGCGTGCGGTCGGCGATCAGGACGGGGCGACCACCGTCAGCCCGCAGCGCCGTGCGGCATCCTGCATCTCATAATCGTACGTGAGAATAATATCGGCGCGGATGTCCAGAGCGACTGCCAGGTGAATGGAGTCCGCAGAACGCAGCCCCGTAGGCTCCCTGGCGGCATTCAGAAGATGCTCCCTGGAGACATCGACGAGTTCGACCCCCGACAGCAAGGTTGCGACCGCCTCCTCATCGAGTTCGCGACGGCGCCTGGCAGCGCAGTGGAGCTCCGTGTAGAGCAGGAAGGACGAGCACAGGGCTGTGTCGGCTGCGTCATCGACGCTGCCAGCGCTGCGCGGCACACTCCGGTTGAGCCACCGCGCCAACGGCTCCGACTCATCCTCCTCAACGAGGAGCTTGAGTGCCGCGGACGTGTCCAGGTAATGGATCGTCATCGTTCGCCGCGCAGATCATCCAGCACATCCCGGGACGCGATGCCGGTTGCGCGCCTCAACCGGGCGAAGTCTATGCGGGCCCTCGCAGTGACGGCCCCGCGCCGCCTGAGAAGGGCGAGCCGCTCGCCGCCCGCGGGGGAGAGCAGAGCCACCGGCTCCCCGTTGTCGGTGATCTCGAAGGTCTCTCCCGCCTGCACACGACGAAGAATTGAAGCGGTATTGTCGCGCAGTTCGCGATGCGCAATGGTGGACACGGCCATCACCTCGTAGCGAATAGTAGCACATAGTGTGCCTTTCTCACCAGAACCGATGGTTCAGGGGCCAGGATCGGCGCGATGGTGC
>ERZ773099.2821-NODE-2821-length-11657-cov-3.405189_pt1 | contig 11657 bp, 9 predicted proteins | sample MGYA00511120_ERZ773099 | MGnify/ENA primary metagenome ERZ773099 (study PRJEB29015, sample SAMEA2738012) | human oral metagenome | biome: human oral; feature: human-associated habitat; material: dental | place: China | collected 2104 ... | reverse complement strand
ACGCGCGGAATGCCGCCGATGTCGCCGAGATCCAGCTTGTTGTACTTGTACTTCGCGCAGCCCGCGGTCAGGATCACAGCGCCCTTCGGCATCTTCTTTGCGAACTCGGTGTAGTAGTCACGGCTCTTTGCTCTGCCGTCGCAACCTGCCATCACGACGAACTTCGTGATTGCACCGCTCTTCACCGCATCAACCACCTTGTCTGCGAGTGCAAAGACCTGTGCGTGTGCGAACCCGCCGACAATCTTACCGGTCTCAATCTCGGTCGGCGGCGGGCACTGCTTTGCCTGCTCGATGATTGCACTGAAGTCCTTTGTTTCGCCGTACTTACCGTCGATGTGCTTGCAGCCCGGAAAGCCTGCGGCTCCTGTTGTCCAAAGTCTATCCTTGTAGCTATCCTTAGGTGGCACGATGCAGTTTGTTGTCATGAGGATTGGTCCGTTGAAGCTCTCGAACTCTTCCTTCTGCTTCCACCATGCATTTCCATAGTTACCAGCGAAGTGATCATACTTCTTGAATGCTGGGTAGTACTGACCTGCGAGCATCTCGGAGTGTGTGTATACGTCTACGCCAGTTCCCTCTGTCTGCTCTAGAAGCATCTCGAGGTCTCTTAGGTCATGTCCTGAGATTAGGATTCCCGGGTTCTTTCTAACGCCGAGGTCTACCTTTGTAATCTCTGGGTGTCCGTAAGCGGATGTATTCGCCTCATCAAGTAGAGCCATGCCATCTACACCGTACTTACCTGTCTCTAGTGTAAGTGCAACTAGGTCATCTACAGACAGAGAATCGTCTAGTGTAAGTGCTAGAGCCTTCTGCATGAATGCATCAACCTCTACGTTGTCCTTGAGTAGAGCGTTTGCGTGCTTGCTGTATGCGGAAAGTCCCTTTAGTCCGTAAGTGATAAGCTCTCTTAGAGATCTTACGTCCTCGTTCTCTGTTGCAAGTACTCCAACCTCTGGGCTAACAGCCTTTGCAGCGAACTCACCTACGCAGCCGTTCCACTTAGCAGCATCTGGAAGCTTGCTTGCATCATCAAGCTGCTTAATTAGCTGCTCCTTACATGTAAGTGTCTCTAGCACCTTAGCGGAGATTGCATCATCGTCAAAGTTAGCATTTGTGATAGTTGTGAATAGGTTAAGCGATACTAGGTGGTTAACCTGCTCACTTACTTCCTTGCCCTCAGCTCTCAGCTGTGTAGTTACTGCAGAAAGCCCCTTAGTTACGTATACGAGCAGATCCTGTAGCGCTGCTGTCTCAGGGAGCTTGCCGCAAACTCCTCTCATAGTACATCCTGTGCCCTTTGCGGTCTCCTGACACTGATAACAAAACATACGGTTCTCCATCTATTTTCTCCTTTCAACTTTTATATAACGTCCTTTGTTTTTTGCTTTAATTAATGTTTGCTTTAAGTTTGTGCCACAAGCATATCACTAAAAAAAGATGGAATCTGTAACTAATGTTACAGTTCCATCTTTTATATCTTGTTTTTAAAATGATACATTTTAATTGCATCATTTATCTCTGGATTATCAGTTAAGTGCCTCGATTTCCGCAGGATCAAGGACGTAAATCTTGCGACCCTTTATCTCGATTAAACCATCGTCCTGCATCTTCATCAGCTCTCTGGAAACTGACGGCCTCGTCACGCCTAGAAACTCAGCTAATCCCTCCCTCGTCATATTGATAGGCTTGCTCATATCCCTGTCGTTATATACGAGTAGCATCTTAGCGATCTTCTGGCGGAGTGTTGGACAAGATAGAATCCTGAGTCTCATATTTAATGCGTATGCATTTCTAGCAAAGCTCATCAGCATGTTATTAATCAGCTGATTGTGATAGCCACAAGCATTTCCACAAGTTCCTGACATGAAGTCACGCGGGAGCGATATAACTTTAGAATCACAGGTTGCCTGAGCGAATACGCCGTACTTCTCCTTGCCAAGAAATAGCAGGATATCACCGAACACCTCTCCTGTATCAGTGAAGTTTCCGATAACTCGCCTGTTGCCATCGAAGGAATCGTATCCAATTCTAACGCCACCCTCTAAGAGGATATGAAGTCTGCTAGGCTCGTCCTCTTCGGTGAATATCATGTCGCCCTTCTTAAATGAGAGGCAGAGCGCATTACTACATGTGAAGCAGTTATGAACGTCTTCCACGGTCATATTCTCAAAAAGAGGGCTGACCATGAGGCGCTCTGCTATTCCCTTATCCGTCTTTGAAGATGCTCTTGGTGTCATGTTCCTCGCCTATTACATCATGCCCATTCCGCCGCCTGCAGGCATTGCAGGTGCAGCTGGCATATCTTCCTTAATCTCTGAGATGCCTGCCTCTGTAGTGAGGAGCATTCCTGCTACGCTAGAAGCGTTCTGTAGAGCAGATCTTGTAACCTTAACCGGGTCAACGATTCCAGCCTCGATCATATCTACATACTCTTCCGTTGCTGCGTTAAAGCCTACGCCCTTCTTGGACTCTTTAACCTTTGCAACGATTACGCTGCCTTCATATCCAGCGTTCTCAGCTATCTGTCTAACTGGCTCTTCGAGTGCTCTAACTACGATTCTAGCACCAGTCTTCATGTCGCCGTCTAGGCTCTCAGCGTACTCGGAAACCTTTTCGATTGCGCAGATTAGCGATGTACCACCACCTGCAACGATGCCTTCCTCAACTGCAGCTCTAGTAGCATTTAGAGCGTCTTCGAGTCTGAGCTTCTTATCCTTGAGCTCTGTCTCTGTAGCAGCCCCAGCGTTGATTACTGCAACTCCGCCGAGTAGTTTAGCAAGTCTCTCCTGTAACTTCTCTCTATCGAAATCAGAGTTCGAATCTTCGATCTCACCCTTGATTTTCTCAACTCTCTCTTCGATTTCTGCCTTCTCGCCAGCACCGTTAACAATTACAGTATGATCCTTGTTAACCTTAACTGTTCCAGCCTTACCGAGCATATCTACTGTAGCTTCCTTGAGCTCGTATCCTAGCTCCTCGCTGATTACAGTTCCGCCTGTGAGGATTGCGATGTCCTCCATCATAGCCTTTCTTCTATCTCCAAATCCAGGAGCCTTAACAGCTACTACGTCGAGTGTTCCTCTCAGCTTGTTAACTACAAGTGTTGCAAGAGCCTCCCCGTCTACGTCATCTGCAACGATGAGCAGCTTCTTGCCAGACTTCATTATGTCCTCAAGAAGTGGAACGAGGTCCTGAATATTAGAAATCTTCTTATCTGTAAGTAGGATGCAAGGGTTCTCAAGAACTGCTTCCATCTTCTCAGATGTGGCTGCCATATATGGCGAGAGGTATCCTCTATCGAACTGCATACCTTCAACTACGTCGAGCGTAGTGCCGAGCGATCTCGACTCCTCAACTGTGATTACGCCATCAGTTCCTACCTTCTCCATAGCTTCAGAGATTAGCTCTCCGATTTCTCTATCTCCTGCAGAAACAGATGCAACCTGAGCGATGCTCTCCTTGTCATCTACCTTAACTGCGCTGTTCTTGAGGTACTCAACTGCAACCTCTACCGCACCGCTGATTCCTCTCTTGAGAACCATAGGATTAGCACCAGCAGTTACGTTCTTGAATCCTTCACGAACGATTGCCTGTGTGAGCAGTGTAGCTGTTGTAGTTCCGTCACCTGCTACGTCGTTAGTCTTAGTAGCAACTTCCTTAACGAGCTGTGCTCCCATATTCTCAACCTGGTCCTCAAGCTCAATCTCCTTAGCGATTGAAACACCGTCATTAGTGATTAGTGGTGATCCGTATGCTCTCTCGATAAGAACATTTCTACCCTTAGGTCCAAGTGTAATCTTAACAGTATCTGCAAGCTTATCTACGCCTGCAAGGAGTTTTCTTCTAGAATCCTCTCCATAATGTAAATCTTTTGCCATCTTCGCTTCCTCCTATGTAACCGCACCATGCGAGGTGCGTGATTAAAATCTATTTCTTTCCCTTGTGTGTACCATCTATGCTTTTGGTACAAAATCGATGTCCTTGTAGTACTCGAATACTAGTCGATTACTGCAAGGATATCTCTCTGACTCATGATGATGTAGTCCTCACCGCCATACTTAAGCTCTGTGCCGCCGTACTTAGAGAAGATAACCTTGTCTCCAACCTTAACTTCCATCTTCTCGTCTTCAGTTCCAGGACCTACTGCGAGAACCTCTGCCTCCTGTGGCTTCTCCTTAGCACTTGCTGATAGAATGAGTCCTCCCTCAGTCTTCTCAAGTGCCTCGCTGCGCTTAATCACTACTCTTGCGCCTAGTGGTTTTATTCCTATACTCATTTGTAACCTCCTGATCATACGTTTTATTCGAATTGTTAGCACTCGATTATTAAGAGTGCTAAACTCTACAACATAATTTTACTCAGCCCCTCATATGTTGTCAACACAGCACTATGAATTAAATGTGAAAATATCTTCACTGCATGCTTCTATAATAATAGAAAAGATACTGCTGTGCGATACCACCAAGTTCTCCGAAATGCTCATCTGCAAACTTCTGCATACCCTTGATATCCTTGATATCAAAGCCGTAGAGATTAACCATTATCTTCTTCATCCATATATCTATAGGAAATGCCGTGAAGTCTCTGAGCCCGAAGAGCAGAATGCAGTTTGCAACCTTAGGTCCAACTCCGAGGTATGATAGCAGAGCCTTGTGTTTCTCCTCCGTCGTTCCAGTAGGGACTCCGTGCTCCGCAAAATGCTTAGGTGCCGAGACTAAGTATGCGTTCCTATATCCGAGCTTCAGGTCAGCCAGTTCCTCGAGTGTAGCCTTAGATAGCTGCTCTGGAGTAGGAAATGCGTATCTGACTTCACCCATGAACTCACCTATCTCAGTGCCGTAGTTCTTCGCTAGCGACTCGATGCATTTCTTGATTCTAGGAATATTGTTATTCTGCGAGATTATAAATGAGATTAGCACTTCCCAGTAGTCCTGATTGAGGATCCTGATGCCGTGACAGATATCTATTGAAGTCTGAAGCTTTGGCTCGCCCGCTAGCAGCGTCTTCTTCATAGCTCCATAATCCGTATCTAGGTCGAAATAGCTATGCCAATACTCCTCACTTCCGCCCGTACACTCGATAATAAGCGAGCTACTATCTCCATGATGCTCTAAAGATACGTGAGCTGCATAACCTCCTGCAACTCCTATATATGACCCATCCTCACATTCGTTCCATCTAAAACACTGACCACACTCGAACACATGAGGTAGCTCTATATCGTGCAAATTATCAAATCTAATAACCTTAATTTCGCTCATAAATCATTCCTTTCATAATGGCTATTATACATGAAAAAATCGCTCTGATTGATAGAAGCTCAAAATAAAAAGACCGCCTGCAAGCATTTACTGGCGGTCACATATATTACGAGTATGCAAATTCAGTCGATTTTCATACTGGCTGTTCCGAAAAAAGTGCATTTTCGGTTATTGAAAATATCAATAGCCTTTTACTTTACAGCGATAATTTCTACTTCGCAGAGTGCTCCAGCTGGAAGTGCTGTGATTGCAACGCATGATCTAGCTGGCTTTGAAGTGAAATACTTTGCATATACTTCGTTGAAATCCTTGAACTCAGCCATATCCAAGATATAGCAAGTGGTCTTAACTACGTTGTCGTAAGTCATGCCGTTAGCCTTGAGAATCTCGCCAACGTTTTTGCATGCCTGCTCGCACTGAATCTGAACGTCCTCGCCTGCGAACTTTCCGGTCTCAGGATCGATTCCGATTGCACCAGATGCATAAAGAGTATTTCCTGCCATTACAGCCTGTGAGTATGGTCCTAGAGCTGCAGGTGCAGTCTTGATATCAGTATATTCAAACATTTGTCTACCTCCAAAAATTATCCTACAGAAAAATATTTATTATATTTTGATTGTATCACCAGCGCACAGCCAGTTCAAACATCATCTGCTTAGGTCGCTGAGTTTTAGTTGCTCACAGTGTCTTTCGAAAACATTTTAAATGAACACCTTAAACTCCGCCCAGGTTCTTCCCTTCTTGGAAAGTCCCGAGAACTCAGTGAGTATCGCCTTACCCTTGCCTCGGAGCACTATCATGTCACCTTCATCGATTCGCTTATCTACCTTGGTAACTTCCTCATGGTTAACGAACACTAGGCCTCCCTTGATGGCTCTCACCGCTTCACTACGTGAGATGTGAAATGCTGCCGATACGACATTGTCTAGCCTTGGAGAAGAAAGCGTATCTCTTAACACTTTCACTCTCTGCTCGGGTACTTCCAGTTCCTCGATTTCAGATGCCGTAATCTGGAGATTGGTGTGGCCGGCACTGTGAAATTCAGATAGTAGGAAATCCACTATTTCAGCATTTACAATCATGTCAGCACCCTTGTCATGTACGAGAATGTCCCCGATTACCGTCCTATCAAGTCCGAGCGAAAGCACCGAGCCGAGGTAGTCCCTATGCGTAAGCTTCTTGCCACCTGGCGCAACCTTGATATGTAGAACAGACAGCGGATTAATCATCTCAAGAGCAGCTTCGAGCGTATCCGCGTATTCCTCAGGCACGAATATGAGAATTCGCCTCTCCGCATCTTCGTAACCTCCATAAAAGAAGGATTTAACATCGCTCCTTCCCCTAGTTACACGCATGGCAAGTGACTGCTCGTGCATGTTGAGAAATCCAGTCGTGGTAATGTAACTACCCCGTTCGCACTGCTCGAGTTTATCCTCTATTCGCGCTGTAATAATCTTATCGTTATCCATTTTAATATCCTAATCCCAATGAATTATTTCTGTGATAATTACCGAGTTTCTGTAACCTCTATAGCTAATCGACTATTAGACAGAAGCTCCCTTACCTCTGTAACCACGAGCTTATCGTCACGAGAGACGAACTCTATATCTACATTGGCAAACGCCATTTTGGATGGCTTACCAGACGCTCTATCGTATGCATCCCTTGGGTCAAGCTCTAGTATCTTGATGAGCGGCTCTCGAAATTCTTCATCCACCTTCTCTAGAAGCTCGTCAGGGAAATCGACTTCAACCGACGATTCTTCTGCATGTGCAAAACCTTCCTTGGCACCTGTGATGATATCGCTGTATGGTATATACGGCTTGATATCATAAATCGGCGTACCGTCAAGGAGATCTGCACCTTCGACGATGAGACTGAGCTGACCATTCTCGTTTCGTATCTCAACTAGCTTGACTGCGGACATACCAAGCGAGTTCGGTCTATATGGCGACCTCGTGGCAAATACGCCCATACGAACATTTCCACCTAGGCGCGGCGGTCTCACGGTCGGTTTCCAAGCTGGATGCTCAGCACTCATATCTATCTTGGTATCCGAAAATCCCCAAATTAGCCAAATGTGAGAGAACTCTTCGAGTCCTCTCACAGCGTCAGGATTATTAAATTCTTTATCGAAGACTATCTCCGACTTAAGGTCCTGTACGATCCTAGGCTGCCTCGGTATGCCATACTTCTGCTTGAAAGCAGATTTCATGACGGCAACCTTGCGAATCTCATGTATATCGTTCATCATACTATGCCCACACAAACTCTTTTGGTGATGCCCCTATCTCAAAATGGTACTTCACTATGCCAGCATCGAGCTTTGTAAACGGTCCAAACCCATTCTTAATCTTGACCCTATCGCCATTGATTGCAAAGGTAAATTTCTGCTGATTCATGGCGGTCGGAGCAAGCAGCGCCATCTCGACACCCTTCTTGAACCACTCTGGCGTGTCATCGTAATTGGAAATCCTCGAAGCTTTGCTATCAAAAACATCCTCTGGTGACTTAGACTTTCTAATCACACCCATGGTGCTTCCATAACCGAGTGCGATTACAGCTACGATCTTCTCATCGTGACCAACATCTATCGCTTCCTTTACCTTCTTGTAAGTTCCGCCGACCCAGCACGTATTGAGACCGTGCTGCATGCAGCGAATCACTAGCTTCTCACCGTAGTACCCTGCCTTGTCATCGAGATCATCGCGTTTCCTACCTACAACGGCGATGTAGTTCTTGACGTTGGAGAATTTGCCGTATTTTGCAAGCAAGCTTGAGAAAGCTTTAGGCTCATCCTGTATAAGCTGGAAGTGCATATCGCCTTCGCGATTGCACTGCTGAATCATGACCTTTAGGTCCTCTGCGGCTTTAGTATCAATCGGTCTATCTTCGTAGGCGCGCACAGAGTGCCTCATATTTACACACTCTCTAATGTTCATAGCTTCCTCCCTAAACGTGATAATACTTAATTATACCACTATGCGTCGATTGTGGACACCTTAAATGTTATGTCACCTAGAGCATTTAGCAGAACTCTCACAGTATCTAGCGAGGTGAGCGTCGTCACGTTGTTCTCAGCTGCACACCTTCTGATGCGGCTACCCATAGAATTCGCATCTACGGACCTGATATCTCCGATATTAATCACGTAAGTCACGTAGCCTTGTCTAAATTCATCCATCACGGCATCCAGGCTGTTATCCGTATGCTTGAAGCTTCTAGTCTTTACTCCATTGCTCTTGAGAAACTGCGCCGTACCCTCTGTCGCTTCGATGTTGAATCCGAGGTCGTAGAAGCCTCTGATTAGAGGAAGTGCATCCTCCTTAGCCTCATCGTTGATCGATGCAAATACTGTTCCGTAGTTCTGCATCCTCATGCCTGCAGCCTGCATCGCCTTGTAAAAAGCACGCATCATATCGTCGTCATACCCGATTGCTTCGCCAGTGGATTTCATCTCAGGAGAGAGTCTTATATCCATTCCTGATAGCTTTGCAAATGAGAATGCCGGCACCTTTACGTACCATTTCTTTTTCTCGAGTGGCTTCACTCCCTTGAAGCCCTGCTCCTCTAGGCTGATACCGAGCATCACTTTAGATGCGATGTCAGCAAGGTTATATCCAGTTGCCTTGGATAGGAATGGCACGGTTCTCGAGGATCTTGGATTTACCTCGATTATATATACATTTTCAGAAGCATCGACGATGAACTGAATGTTGAATAGACCGCAAATGCCTATTCCTAGGCCGAGCTTCTCTGTGTACACTCTGATAGTCTCCTTGACCTTGTCCGAGATGGAGCATGGCGGGTAGATACTAATCGAGTCTCCTGAGTGAACACCTGTGCGCTCAACGAGCTCCATGATGCCTGGGATAAATACATCTCTACCATCGCAGATTGCATCCACCTCAATCTCCTTACCGCGGATATAGTGGTCAACGAGAACTGGCTTGTCCTCATCGATTTCAACAGCCGTTCTGAGGTACTGTCTTAGCTGATCCTCATCTGCGACAATTCTCATTGCTCTACCGCCGAGAACGAAGCTTGGTCTCACTAGAACTGGATAATCAATCTCTTTAGCAACTGCGCAGCCCTCATCTATATCTGTAACCGCTCTTCCCTCTGGCTTATCGATGCCGAGCTTCTGGAGCAACTTGTCGAACTCGTCTCTATCCTCGGCAGCATTGATTGCAGCACAGTCTGTTCCGATAATCTTTACACCTCTCTCATCAAGAGCATTTGCAAGATTTACAGCTGTCTGGCCTCCGAGCGAAACGATTACACCATCCGGCTTCTCGAGTCTAAGTATATTCATAACGTCTTCGATGCAAAGTGGCTCGAAGTAGAGCTTGTCAGCTGTCGTGTAGTCTGTCGAAACTGTTTCTGGATTATTGTTGATGATAATCGCTTCGCAGCCCTGATTGCGCAGGGTTTTTACAGCCTGTACTGTCGAGTAGTCGAACTCTACACCCTGTCCGATTCTGATTGGACCTGATCCAAGGACTACGACTTTCTTCTTACCTGAGTCAACAGTCTTCTTGGTCTCACTTCCTTCAAATGTCGAGTAGAAGTATGGCACATACGCATCCTTTGATGCCGTACACGAGTCAATCATGTTGTATGCAGGGAACAGCTCTACTGCCTCACGGAGCTTCCACACCTGCTGCTCAGTTACTTCCCAAAGTCTTGCAATCTCCGCATCTGCGAATCCATGCTGCTTAGCGATTCTGAGTCTTGCAACGTCGTTTTTGTTCTCCTTCAGTTCATTCTCGATAGTGACGATGTTCTCGAACATCTCGATGAAATAATCTGTAATAGCTGTTAGCTTGCAAATTTCTTCCTTGCTCACACCTCTACGCAGGAGCTCCGCTATGGCAAATATCCTGTCGTCGCGTCCTTCAACGATATACGACTTCATCTCGGTAGTTTCCCAAGTATCGAACTTGTCCATGTAGATGTGAGAAACTCCTATCTCTAGTGAGCGAACAGCCTTAAGCATGCTCTCCTCGAGATTCATACCGATGCTCATAACCTCACCAGTAGCCTTCATCTGGGTGCCGAGCTTATTATCTGCATCAGCAAACTTGTCGAATGGGAATCTTGGCACCTTGCTCACGATATAGTCAACAACAGGTTCTACCGCTGCAGCCTGGTCAATTATCTCAATCTCATCTAGAGTCATGCCGACTGCAATCTTGGCTGTGATTCTAGCGATCGGATAGCCGCTCGCCTTCGACGCGAGTGCGGATGAACGCGAAACTCTTGGGTTTACTTCGATTAAGTAGTACTCAGATGATTCTGGATTTAGTGCAAACTGCACGTTGCAGCCACCTTCTATTTCAAGTGCACGGATGATTTTGAGAGCACTCGCTTTGAGCATCGCACAATCTTCGTCACTTACTGTCTGGGTTGGGCAGATTACTATTGAGTCACCTGTGTGAACTCCAACTGGGTCGAGGTTCTCCATGTTACAGATGGCAATCGCTGTGTCATCACCATCTCTCATTACCTCATACTCTATTTCTTTGAAGCCCTTGATGCTCTTCTCGATTAGAACCTGATGTGTTGGCGAGATAGAAAGAGCACGTTTGATGAGCTCCTTAAATTCCTCTTCGTCATATGCAAATCCACCGCCTGTACCTCCAAGTGTGAATGCTGGACGGAGAACTACCGGAAAACCGATTTTTTTTGCAATCTCAAGGCTATGCTCCTCGCTATTGGCAATATCTGACTGAATTACTGGCTCTCCGAGCTCTTCGCATAGCTCTTTGAACAGCTCTCTATCCTCCGCACGCTCGATGCTATCGCTTTTAGTTCCAAGTAGCTCAGCACGGCACTCCTTGAGCACTCCCTTCTTCTCAAGCTGCATTGCTAGATTAAGTCCAGTCTGTCCGCCGATGCCTGGAAGAATCGCATCAGGTCTCTCGTATCTTATAATCCTTGCTAGATACTCGAGGGTGAGCGGTTCCATGTATACCTTGTCCGCCATCGAGGTGTCCGTCATGATAGTCGCAGGATTGGAGTTGCAGAGTACCACTTCGTATCCCTCTTCTCTAAGAGCGATACATGCCTGTGTACCCGCGTAATCGAACTCTGCCGCTTGTCCAATTACGATAGGACCTGATCCGATAACTAGAATTTTCTTGATGTCACTTCTTTTTGCCATTTTGCTACCTTTCCTACTTCCATATTCTCCAGAAATTTTTAAAAAAAGACTCCGATCACTGGAATAAAAAATCCAATGTCGAAGTCTTAATCTACGTTACTATATTCAAGATATGATTCGCGAAACATTCGCTTCTTCATCTATCTACCTCTTTCTGTGAGTCGCTATATCTAAACCTTAAGCATTTTAGCATACTCAAATAATTTGTCTAGAGGTATATTAAAATT
>ERZ773099.2815-NODE-2815-length-11683-cov-12.368937_pt1 | contig 11683 bp, 6 predicted proteins | sample MGYA00511120_ERZ773099 | MGnify/ENA primary metagenome ERZ773099 (study PRJEB29015, sample SAMEA2738012) | human oral metagenome | biome: human oral; feature: human-associated habitat; material: dental | place: China | collected 2104 ... | reverse complement strand
GTGACCACGAGGGCGACGAGGGGCACTTCGAGGGTGAGGGCCAGCAGGGTCCAACCGACGTTCGGGCCGAGGACGCTCATGCGCACGGCCCCCGCGCTCATCGTGGCGCTCCACATCCACGCTGCGCACACGGCGTCGAAGACGAGGGAGGCCGTGAGCGCCAGGCCCATCTGCTCGCCCAGGGTCTTGCAGGGGTAGCGCCTCACCAGGCGCGCGCCGCAAGCGGCACCGACCGCGATGAGGACGAGCGCGGTCCAGGCGCCCGGGGCGCTGGTGGGCACTGCGCCCAGCAGCGGGAAAGGCGGGATCGGCCCCTCCCCCACCACCGACGGGGAGTGCACCGCGTCGGCTCCCACGAGGAAACCGGGGCCCGCCCACCACGCCAGCGCCCACGCGGCCACCGTCGGCGCGAAGAACGCCTGGGCGGCCACTATCAGCGCGTTGTCGACAGCCGACGAGGCGCCGAGGAGCTCGTGGATCCCCGCGATCCTGCCCCAGCCGGCCACGAGGGCGACCACGGCGAGGACCGACCCGGCGGCGGCGAGGTACCCCGCCCACGCCACTCCCGTGCGCACCCCGCCGCCCAGCCACCTGGCGGCGTGGAACTGCGCGGCGCGGACCTTGAACGAGGCGACCGTCGCCCAGGCGCTGGCCGCGAAGGGGAGGCCGAGGGCGCCGGGGGCGATGCTGGCCAGTTGGGCGTGCGGGGCGCTCAGGGCGGTGAGGAGCCAGGAGGTGAAGGCGAACGCCGGGATGGACAGCCACAGGGAGGCGCGCGAGTAGGAGAACGAGGACCGCAGGAGCAGGCGGAGCAGGCACACGACGAGCACCCCCATCAGAGTGGGGGCAGCCCGGTAGGGCACTCCCCCCACCACGGATGTCCCGCCCAGGACCGCGGCCCACAGGTCCCCGCCGACTCCGAGGGCGTCCTTGGGGGTGAAGTCCTTCATCCACACGTTCGAGGCGACGGACATGTACGCCCCGAAAGCGGCCACGAGGCACAGGGCCCAACCGACGAATGCGGCCTCCGCGCCCGCGAGCGCCCCCCTGGCCCACCCGTCGGGGACCGCGATGCGGATCGTGCGCCGCTGCGCCACGTAGGTGGTCGTCGTCTTGCGGGGGGCTGACTGCGGGTGGATCTCGTCGCTCACGTGCCAATCCTGCCAAAGGGGGGCCGGGGTCGGCGCGGTGCAGCGCCGGTCCCGGGCCGAATGTGGGGAAAGCGGGCACGGGAGGGACGGCCCGGAGCACCGGACGGGACGGCCCGGAACCGACGCGCCGGGGAACGCGGCGCAGCGGACCCGGGCATCCGGTCCCAGAACCCGCGGGCTGGGAACGACCACCCGGCCACCGGGGCGCGCGCCCTCAGGCCAGCAGTTCGCGGGCGATGAGCGCGGTCTGCGAGGGGGTGCGCCCCACGCGCACGCCGACGGCCTCGAGCGCCTCGGCCTTGGCCGCGGCCGTGCCCGACGAACCGGACACGATGGCCCCGGCGTGGCCCATGGTCTTGCCCTCGGGGGCGGTGAATCCGGCGATGTAGGCGACGACGGGTTTCGTCATGTTCTCACTGATCCACGCCGCTGCCCTCTCCTCGGCGTCGCCCCCGATCTCGCCGATCATGACGACCAGGTCGGTGTCGGGGTCCGCCTCGAAGGCCTTGAGCGCGTCGATGTGCGTGGTGCCCACGACGGGGTCGCCCCCGATGCCCAGGCACGTGGTGAAACCGATGTCGCGCAGTTCGTGCATGAGCTGGTAGGTGAGGGTGCCGGACTTGGAGACCAGGCCGATGCGGCCCGGGCCCGTGATGTCGGCCGGCGTGATGCCGACGTTCGACTGGGCGGGCGAGATGATGCCCGGGCAGTTCGGGCCGATGAGCCGCGTCCCCTTCTCCAGCGCGCGGTCGACGAACACCACGGAGTCATGCACGGGGATGCCCTCGGTGATGACGACCACGGTCTCGATTCCCGCGTCGATGGCCTCCAGGGCCGCGTCCTTCGCGAACGCCGGGGGCACGAAGACCACGGACACGTTCGCGCCCGTGGCGGCCCTGGCCTCGGCGACAGTGCCGAAAACGGGGACCTCGGCCACTCCCGGGCGGACGCGGTCAGCCGCGGGCCCGTAGCCGACGACGTCGAAGGCGACGGCCGTCCCCGCCTTGCGCGGATTGGTGCCGCCCACCACCGCGGTCCCGGCGCTGAGCATCCGGGCCGTGTGCTTGCGGCCCTCGGACCCGGTCATGCCTTGGACGAGCACCCGGGAGTCGGAGTTGATGAAAATCGTCATGTCGGTGTCTCCTCGTGTTCTCGTCTCTCACTCGGACGCCGCGGCGAGCTCCGCGGCCCGGCGGGCAGCGCCGTCCATGGTCTCCTCCAGGTGGACCAGGGGGTGGCCCGCCGCGGCAAGGATTCGTCGGCCCTCGGCGACCTTGTTGCCGTCGAGGCGCACGACGAGGGGCTTGGACGCGGCGCCCCCCAGCTCCTCAAGGGCGCCGAGGATGCCCCTGGCGACCTCGTCGCACGCAGTGATGCCGCCGAAGACGTTGACGAACACGGAGCGCACCTGTTCGTCGCCGAGGATGATGCCCAGCCCCTTGGCCATGACCGCCGCCGAGGCGCCGCCCCCGATGTCCAGGAAGTTCGCCGGCCTCATTCCCAGGTCCTCGCCCGCCATGGCGACCACGTCGAGCGTGGACATGACCAGTCCCGCGCCGTTGCCGATCACTCCGACCTGGCCTTCGAGGCGCACGTAGTTCAGCCCCGCCTCCTTCGCGGCCGCCTCGCGGGGATCCTGGGCGGCGGCGTCCACGAGGTCCGCGTGAGCGGGGTGGCGGAAACGGGCGTTGTCGTCCAGCGTGACCTTGCCGTCCACCGCCCAGATGGAGCCGTCGGGCGAGGCGACCAGGGGGTTGACCTCCACCAGGGTGGCGTCCTCGTCGCGGTAGACCTCCCACAGGGTCCGCAGAACCGGGGCGATGGTCTCGCCGGTGGCCTGGTCGAAGCCGGCCTCGTTCACGATGCGGCGCGCGACATCGGCGTCGATGCCGACCGCGGGGTCCAGGGGGACGCGGGCGAGGGCCCCGGGCCGCTCCTTCGCGAGGGTCTCGATGTCCATGCCGCCCTCGCGCGAGCACATCGCCAGGTGCCGGCGGTTGGAGCGGTCGAGCAGGATCGAGAAGTAGTACTCGGCGGCGATGTCGGCGCCCGAGGCGATCATGAGCCGCTCGACGACGTGGCCCTTGATGTCGAGCCCGAGGATCGCCTCCGCCTTCTCGCGCGCCTCGTCCGGGGTCCGCGCCAGCTTCACCCCGCCGGCCTTGCCGCGCCCGCCGGTCTTCACCTGCGCTTTGACGACCAGCAGGGAGGCCCCTGCGCCGAGCAGGCGCTCGGCCGCGTCCCGCGCCTGCCCGGGTGTGGTGGCGAGCTCGAAATCCAGCACGGGCACGCCGTGCTTCCTGAACAGTTCACGGGCCTGGTACTCGTAAAGGTCCACCGGGCAATCCCTCCGTCGAACGAATGTGGTCGCGGACGCAACGCGACAAGTCTAGCGCGGCCGGGGTTCCCCGAGCGGGATCCCGCTCTCCCCACGCCGCTGTTCCACGCGGCGTTCCACGCTCGGCGCCGTTTCCCGCGCCATTGTTCCACGCGGTGTTCCACGGCCGGCGCCGTTTCCCGCGCCGCTGTTCCACGGCCGGCGCGTCCGCCGCCTGGAGCAGCGGGGCCCGGCGCCAATGCTCCTCCCCACCCCGCCCGGGGCCGCCGCGCGCGGGTCCAGTCCGCCGCCCGGGCCCGCCACCGCGCGGATCCTGCGCCCGCCCGGGACTGGCGCGGAAGGCGTCAGGTGATCTTCTCCATCGGCGCCATGCGCACGAGCAGGCGCTTGTCCACGCCCCCGAAGCGCACGCGCGCGACCGTGCGCTGCCCCTCCCCCTCGATGCCGGTGACCGTGCCCGCGCCCAGGGTCGCGTGCTTGACGCGGTCGCCCACTTTCAGGGCGAGGACCTTCTGGGCGGGGGCGCTCGCCTGCGCGGGCACCCCCATGCGCTGTATCCTCCGCGCGCGCACCTGGCCGACGGGCGCCGCTCCCCCGCGCCCGCTCCCGTAGGCGCGGCCGGTGTCCTCATCGCCCCACGGGTCCCGCCCGTCCCGGCTTCCCCCGTCGTCGCTCCCGTAGGAGCCCCCCTGGAAGGCGCGCAGGCGCTCGGCGGAGGTGGTGGCCCTGCGCACCTCCAGCAGCTCGGCGGGGATGTCGTCGAGGAAGCGCGAGGGCGGCATCTCCTGCGGCGCCCCCCAGGCGCTGCGCACCGCCGCGCGCGTCAAGTACAGTCGCTCGCGCGCGCGGGTGATCGCCACGTAGGCCAGGCGGCGCTCCTCCTCCAACTCGCTGGCCTCCCCGAGGCTGCGCTGGTGCGGGAAAGTCCCGTCCTCCATGCCGGTGACGAAGACGACCGGGAACTCCAGGCCCTTCGCCGTGTGCACCGTCATGAGGGTGACCTGTCCGCTGCGCGCGCCCCCCGAGGGGACCTGGTCGGAGTCGGCCACCAGCGCGACCCTCTCCAGGAAGTCCGCGAGCCCCCCGCCGGGCGCCTCCTGGGCGAATGCCCCGGCCACCGAGTGCAGCTCCGCCAGGTTCTCGACGCGCGAGGCGTCCTGCGGGTCCTCGGAGCGGCGCAGTTGGGCGAGGTAGCCGGTGCGGTCGAGCGCCTCCTCGAGGATGTCCGCCACGGAGGCGCCGCCGCGCTCGGCGCGCCGCAGCGCTTCGACGAGCCCCCAGAAGGACGCGGCCGCCCTCGCGGCCCGTGGCGGGACGCCCACCACTTCGGGCGCCTCCTCCGCGCCGCCACCGGGATCCCCCTGCGGGGCCGGGGCCGTGGCGCCCCCGTTCTCCGCCTCGCCGCCCGGGGGGACGGCACCCGGGCCCTGCGCCCCTGCGCCGCCGTCCGCAGAAGAAGGGGCCCCCGCCTCGTCCGCTGGGCCGACCGCCCCCGCGCCGCCGTGGCGCACCAGGGCGGCGATGTCCACGCCCTCGCCCTCGCCGAGGGGGCGCCCCTGGCGGATCCACAGGTGGGCGAGCGCGCGCCCGAAGGACACCCCGTGGCGCGCGGCGTGGGCGGCGATGGCCTCCTCGGCCTTCGCCCCGATGCCGCGCTTGGGCAGGTTGATGACGCGGCGCGCCGCCACCGTGTCGTCCGGGTTGGACACGACCTGCAGGTAGGCCAACGCGTCCTTGATCTCGCGGCGCTCGTAGAAGCGCGTGCCCCCCACGACCCGGTAGGGGATGCCCTGGCGGACCAGGAGCTCCTCGAGGGCGCGCGACTGGGCGTTGGTGCGGTAGAAGACCGCGATGTCGCCCCAGTCCGCGCCCGCGTCGGCGATGCGGTCGATCTCGCCGACGACGAAACGGGCCTCGTCGTGCTCGGAGTCGGCGGCGTCCACCGTGATCGGAGCCCCGTCGCCCTCCTGCGTCCACAGGTTCTTCGGGCGGCGCCCCTGGTTGCGGCTGATGACGGCGTTGGCCGCCGAGAGGATGTTCTGCGTGGAACGGTAGTTCTGCTCCAGCAGGATCGTCGTCGCGCCCGGGAAGTCGCGCTCGAACTCCTCGATGTTGCGGATCGTGGCCCCGCGGAACGCGTAGATCGACTGGTCCGAGTCGCCCACGACCGTCAGCTCGGCGGGCACGACGCCGTCGTCCCCGGCCCCCACCAGTTCCCGCACCAGCACGTACTGCGCGTGGTTGGTGTCCTGGTACTCGTCGACCAGGATGTGGCGGAAACGCCGGTGGTAGTGCTCGGCGATCAACGGGTTCCGCTGCAGCAGCAGGACCGTGCGCATGATGAGGTCGTCGAAATCGACGGCATTGGAGTCCCGCAGGCGCTTGTCGTACTCGGCGTATGCGGCGGCGACGATCCGCGACACCGGGTCCTTGCCCGCGACCTCGGCGTAGCGCTCGGGGCCGATCAGCTCGTTCTTCAAATCGGAGACGCGCGCCGCCACCATCTTCGGCGTGAACCGCTTCACGTCCACGTCCTGGGCCTTGAGGACCATCTGCATGAGCCTCTGGGAGTCCTGCGCGTCGTAGATGGTGAAGGAGCCGGACAGGCCCGCCGCCTCGTGCTCGTAGCGCAGGATGCGCACGCACGCCGAGTGGAAGGTCGACACCCACATGCGCCCCGCCTCGTCGCCCACGAGCGCCGCGATCCGCTCGCGCATCTCGGCCGCGGCCTTGTTCGTGAAGGTGATGGCCAGGATCTGGCCGGCCCTGGCCTGGCCGGTCGCCAACAGGTACGCGATGCGGTGCGTGAGGACCCTCGTCTTGCCCGACCCGGCGCCCGCCATGATGAGCAGCGGGGCGCCGCGGTGCTCCACCGAGGCGCGCTGGCGGTCGTTGAGCCCGCGCGTCAACTCACCCGGGTCCCCCGCCGGGCTGCCGTACGCGCTCTGCGTCCACTCGAAAGTCCCCTGGGCCCGAGCACCGGACACGGTGCCCGGGGCGGGCGCCGCCCCCGGCGCGCCCGCGGGCACAGCGGTGGGCGGCCACCCCTCTGCGGCATCATCGACATCGAAGGCGGGCGCCTCCGGCGGCGCGTAATCCGGGTCCTCCCCGGGGCCGATGAGGAAGCCGAGGTCGGGCAGCGAAGTCGAGTCAGTCATCCCCCTAAGCGTAGGCCAGTGGCCGCGCCGACGCGCCCCCTGCCCGCCCGGGCCGCCGGGCTCCGACCGCCCGCCTCGTCCACCGCCCGGGCCGCCGGGCCCAGCCGCGCGGCATCACTTCTTGCGGTACAGGGACTTCGTGGCGTACACGGGTTCCGTCGTGACCTGGATGCCCAGGGCGCGGAAGATCCCCTCGTCCACCGAGCCCAGGATCACCGACTCGTGCACGTCGCACCCGCGCAGCGCCCCCAACTGCGCCAGGGCGAGGCGCGCGTTCTCGTCGCCGTTGGCGGAGACCGCGAGCGCGATCAGCACCTCGTCGGTGTGCAGGCGCGGGTTCCTCGACCCCAGGTCGGCCGTCTTGAGCCGCTGGATGGGCTCGATGGACTCCCGGGCGAGCAGCTTCACGCCGGGGTCGATCCCGGCCAGCAGCTTCAGGGCGTTGAGCAGCATCGCCGACGAGCAGCCCAGGAGCGGCGAGGTCTTGCCCAGGACGATCCGTCCGTCCTCCAATTCGATGGCGGCTGCGGGCGCCCCCGTGCTCTCGGCCAGCTCCAGCGCGGGGCGCACCACCGGGCGGTCGGCGCGCTCCAGGCCCAGCCTGCCCATGAGCAGGCCGATGCGCGCCGACTGCACCGGTTCGCCGCCCTGCTTCTTCTCCGCCACGAGCGCCTTGTAGTAGCGGCGGATGACCTCCTGCTCGGACGCCTCGCGGCACGCCCCGTCGTCGCAGATCGACATGCCCGCCATGTTCACGCCCATGTCGGTCGGCGACTTGTACGGCGAGGACCCCAGGATCCTCTCGAAGAGCCTGTTGAGCACCGGGAAGATCTCCACGTCCCGGTTGTAGTTCACGGTCTTGACGCCGTAGGCCTCCAGGTGGAACGGGTCGATCATGTTCACGTCGTCCAGGTCCGCCGTGGCCGCCTCGTAGGCGATGTTCACCGGGTGGTCCAGAGGCAGGTTCCAGATGGGGAAGGTCTCCCACTTGGCGTACCCCGACTCGATGCCGCGCTTGTGGTCGTGGTAGAGCTGGGACAGGCACGTCGCCATCTTCCCGCTGCCCGGCCCCGGGGCGGTGACGACGACGAGGTCGCGGCTGGTCCTGATGTACTCGTTCGCCCCGTACCCCTGCTCCGAGACGATGCGCGACACGTCCGAGGGGTAGCCGGGGATGGGGAAGTGCCGGTAGACGGTGATCCCCAGCTTCTCGAAACGGCTCTTGACCTCGTGGGCGGCCTTGTTGTCGTCCGTCCACTGGGTGATGACGACGGAGCCCACGAACAGTCCGCGCTCGCGGAACTCGTCGATCTGGCGCAGCACCTCGTCGTCGTAGGTGGTCCCCATGTCGGCGCGGACCTTGCGGCGGGCGAAGTCCTTCGCGTTCACCGCGACGATGATCTCCACCTCGTCCGCCAGCTCCTTGAGCATGACGATCTTGTTGTCAGGGGTGAAACCGGGCAGGACGCGGGAGGCGTGCATGTCGTCCACCAGCTTCCCGCCGAACTCCAAGTACAGTTTCCCGCCGAACTGCGCCCGTCTCTGGGCGATGTGCTCCGACTGCAGTCTGATGTACGTGTCGCGGTCAAATCCGATGCGGTGCATACCGGCCTCCGGTAGTGGGTCTCAGGCCGTGGGCCTGGAGGGCTGCGCGCCCATCGGGATTCCATCATAACCCCGCCCGCCGCGGTTCCCCCGTCGGCGCCGGAGCGGAGCGCCGTTGTGGGCCATCGGACTCCGCCGCGGATCACACGATGTGGCGCTGCATCGCCCACCGGGTCAATTCGTGGCGGTTCGACAGCTGGAGTTTGCGCAGCACCGCCGACACGTGCGTCTCCACCGTCTTGATGGAGATGAACAGGTCGTGGGCGACCTCCTTGTACGTGTAGCCGCGGGCGATCAGGCGCATGACCTCCTGCTCCCGGGCGCTGAGCAGGTCGAGCTCGGAGTCCGTGGTCGACACCTCGCCGGTCCCGAAGGCGTCCAGGACGAACCCGGCCAAGCGCGGGCTGAACGCGGCGTCGCCCCCCGCGACGCGCTTGATGGCCTCCACCAGGTCGGAGGGGGAGATCGACTTCGTCACGTACCCGCGCGCGCCCGCCCGGATCACGGACACCACGTCCTCCGCGGAGTCCGACACCGACAGCGCCAGGAAGCGCAGTCCCCCCACGTCCTGGCACGCGCCCGCCACCTCGGCGCCGCCACCTCCGTTGCCGCCCGGCAGGTGCACGTCCAGCAGCGCCACATCGGGGCGCAGCTCGTGGCACGCGGCGATGGCGCCCTCCACGTCGGAGGCCTCGCCCAGGATCCGCAGGTCCGCGCCCGTCGCCTCCAGCTCCGCGCGCACTCCCGCGCGCACCATGTGGTGGTCGTCGATGATAACGAGGCTGATCGTCATTGGGGGCTCCTGGCCGCTGGGGTTAGTCCGGGGTCCCCCCTAGGGTATCGGAGCGCGGCACGATGAGTTCGACTTCGGTGCCGGGTGCGCGTCGCCTGATCCGCGCGGTGCCCCCCGCGCGCGCCATGCGCCCGATGATCGAGTCCTTCACCCCGTGCCTGTCGTCGGCCACGGCCCCCATGTCGAATCCGGGGCCGTTGTCCTTCACGTAGGCCTCGATCCGGTCGGGGCGCACTTCCATGTACACGGAGACCGGCGGCTCCCCGTGTTTGACGGCGTTCTGGGCCGCCTCGCCGAGCGCGGCGACGAGGGCGAGCTCGCCCGCCCCCGCGGAGGTGTCCGACACGGTGACCACGGAGATGGGGACGCCGTAGCGGGCCTCGACGGCGCCGACCGCCTCCTCGACGGCGGCCGCCAGGGAGCTCGCGGACTCGGTGCGCCCCGTGTACAGCCATGAGCGCAGCTCCCGCTCCTCGCTGAGCGCGATGGCGCGCACGCGCGCGGGATCGTCCGCACTCGCGCGGATCAGGGTGAGGGCCTGGAGGACGGAGTCGTGCAGGTGGGCGGCGATATCGGCGCGCTCCGTCTCGCGGACGCGTTTGGCCTCGGCCTCCGAGAGGTCCTTGTTCGCCCGGAGCAGCAGGGGCGCCATCGCGAACAGGACGCCGGCGACCAGCGCCGCCCCGATCAGGCCGCCCCTCCACAGGATGACGGCCGGGGTCTCCCTCGAGGCCGCCAGCACGATCCCGGACGCCAGCAGGACCAGGCCGCCTCCGACGGCGGCCAGGAAGCGCAGGGACTTCCACCCCCGCAGGTTCAGGGACTGGCTCCACACCAGGGCTATACCGGTGACGATGGAGATGGACGCGGTGATGTCGCGCCATTCGACGACGCGGGTCCGCGCCAGCAGGAGCCCCAATGCCGCCAGTGCGATCAGGCAGGCGCCAGCCATCGCCAGGCGGTTCCGGGCCACCGCCTGGGCGCGGTCCTCGACGACGACGAGCCTCCGGCCGATCCCGGCCCCCCCGCGCTCCTCGTCCCCGGGGCGGTCGACGGGGACCGTTCCCCACAGCCACAAGTAGATGAGCACACCGACCCCGACGACAGCCGAACCGACTGTGATGAGGCGGAGCGTGTTGACCGGGATGCCCAGGTGGACGGACAAGCCCGAGCACACTCCACCCATCCACGGCGTCGGCATGTCCGTCGACGAGGCGGAGGCGCGCCGCAGGGGCGGGCGCTCCACGGGCTGGGGGGGCACCCACTGGGGCCCTGGCGGGTAGGACCCCCAGTACCCGGGGTCGCTCTCTGGTCGGCTCACACCCCCATCTTCGCATTCCGGGGCGGCCGCGCCCAGCGCCCGGACAGTGAATCAGGGACAGTTCAGGGCATTCCCCACTACCGACGGCGGCCCGGGGTTGGCAGAGTAGTACACAGCCACACGCCCGCCCACCCAGGAGGTACTGATGTCTTGGCAACAACAGCCGAGTTCACGCTTCTTCGACTCGGTCCGGGCCTCCGGCTGGTACCGGTCGCAACCACGCGTCGTCGGAGGCGTATGCGCGGGGATATCCGCGCGCACCGGATGGGACCTGTCCCTGGTGCGCGTCCTCGTCGCGGTGCTCGCCTTCTTCGCCCCGCCCGTGGTGGCGGGCTACGGCCTGGCGTGGTTGTTCCTGCCAGAGGCCCGGGACGGGGGCATCCACGCCGAGGAACTCGCGCGGGGGCGCATCGACATCGCCCAGCTCGGCGGCATCGCCCTGGCCGCGATCGGCTTGAGCGCAGCGCTGCCGTTCGCGGGCTTCTTCGGCCCCGTCGGCTACGTGTTCAACGGATTCTGGTTCTTCGCCCTCGTCTCAGCCATCGTCGCATTCGTCGTCATATCATCCCGATCCACTGTCCAGGGAGGACCCCCAATGTCTGGAACCCAACCCAATGGCGCACCCCATTCCCAGTCCCGCCGGGGAGGCCCCGCGGACGGGCGGCCCTCCGCCGGGCCGACGGGCCCCACAGGGGCACCGGAGGGCCCGGCGTTCTCCAACGCCATGCCCCATGGCGCCCCGCAGCAAGGGGCCGGCCCCATGCCCGGGTACGGGCAGCGCGCGGGGTACGGGCCTCGTCCAGGGTACGGACCCGCCTCCGGCCCGCACAGAGCGCGGACGTGGACGCCCGCCGGGCCCAAGGAGCGCCCCCGCCTGGTCTCCGCCCGCGTGACCCTGGCCGTGACGGGCCTCATCGCACTGGTGTTCGCCACCGTCTTCGCCGTCATCTACTGGCTGGCCGGCGGGGCACTGGACACGCCGAACGCCCAGATCGATGACGCGACATCCCTCAAAATCGCTCAAACCATCCTGATCGGCGGCGGCGTGTGCCTGCTGATCTCCGGTTTCTCCCTGGTCGTCGCCGCGGTGAAGGACCGCTCCAGCGGATGGCTGCTGGCGATGTCGATCATCGGGATGCTCCTGTTCGTCCCCACCTCGGTCATGGGCATGCTCGTCCGCAGCGACTACCTATTCCACAACAGCACCAACGTCTCCCGGCCCTGGACCAACGTTCCGGGCAGCGAGACCTCCCTCACGTGGGAGGCGGACACCGTCACCGGCAGCCCCGTGGGCACGAGCACCCTCGACCTGACCGG
>ERZ773099.2812-NODE-2812-length-11705-cov-4.158026_pt1 | contig 11705 bp, 11 predicted proteins | sample MGYA00511120_ERZ773099 | MGnify/ENA primary metagenome ERZ773099 (study PRJEB29015, sample SAMEA2738012) | human oral metagenome | biome: human oral; feature: human-associated habitat; material: dental | place: China | collected 2104 ... | reverse complement strand
TTTTAATTTTATTTTTTCATTAATTAAATTAAATTCTTTAAGTTTATTTTTTGCAATATTTACTGATTCTATTTTTTCAGAATTAATTTCTATTTTTTCATCAACATCACTTATTTTTTTATTAATTAAATATTTATCATCATTAACATTTTTTAAATAATTAATTTCACTACCATTTTTTTCAAATTTCTCTCTAGCAATATTATAAGGTCTATCAGAAGATCTATCAGAACCAACATTTTCTAATTGCAAATGTCCCAATTTTTTTTGCAATTTTTCATATGAAATTTCTTCACTGCCAGATTCAATTAAATTAGAAATTTTTTGAATTAATTCATCCCTATCATTTTTTAAAACTTTTAAAGAATTTTGATTTATAACAAAAGTTTTTTCTAATAAATTCTTATCAAGCTTAATTTGATCCAACAAAAATTGATTACCACATTTTTTATCAACAGAAAATAAATTACTTATCTCCGTATTATTCTTATCATATATATAGGTTTCCTTTTTACCAAAATCCCTATAAACTCTATAATTTGAACCATCATCCAAATCATAATTTATTTGTCCAGAAAAATCATTACTATTCCAAGGACAAAATCTATCATAATCCGAATTACTTTTTAAACTTTTGCTCTTATTCATCCCATAAAACATGTGCATTATATAATTAAGCAACGTAGATTTTCCAGCTTCATTATCACCATAAATTAAATTAAATTTTCCAAATTCTAAATCTCTATTATTTAATTTGCCAAATGAATTAATTCTTAAATTATTTATCCTCATTTTAATCTCCCACTATTTAAATAACTCCAAACCAATTTGATAAGCTTCTCTATATTCATCTTCATTAATTTCATTTAATTCATATTTATTTTTTAACAATTTAAAGTAAATACCATTCATTGAATTATCATTGCTATATTTTACTTTTATTGAAGAATTATCTTTAATCTTTATAATAGATTTATTAAGTAATTTCATACTAATATTAGTATCAACATTTTTTTCACCAATCAAATTAATTTCATAAAACTTATTATCAGAATCATTTTCGTTAATTTTTTCAATTAAATCTTCCTTTGAATTAATTTCAGAAATGTCAAAATCCCTAATAATAAATTCCTTATCATCAACAGGAAATATTTTTTTATCAATATTCTTTTTATCAAAAATTTCTCCATACAAAAAGCCATGCTCTCCAGGTTCATCAAATCCTAAAGAAATCAAAGATCCCGGATAAAATTCATCCCTCTTATGAATATGTCCCAAAAACACATAATCAAATTTCTTTAAATTATTATCACTAATATAATTGTATTTTGAATTATTATAAACATCACCATGAGAAATTAATATATTAACTTTATTTAAATCCAATTGAATATTATTTAAAATTTTCTCAGAATCATACAATTCATACTTTTCAAAGCCAAATCCGTAAATACAAAATTCGCCAAAATTCACTTTTTCTATATTTTCAGAAAAAATTTTAACATTATCCGACCAATTATAATTATTATAAAAAGAATTAATTAATAAAGGATCATGATTTCCAGGAATAATTAAAATTCTAGTATCAATTATTTCCTTAAATAAATTATTAATATAATCAATAGTAGATTGCTTTATATATTCTTGTTCATATAAATCCCCTGTAATAAACAAAAAGTCCACCGGATTAGTTTTAATAAATTCTATCATTTTTTTAAACGCTCTTCTTTGATCAAGTCTTCTTTCAATTCCCATATCAGCTCTTTGAGAAATAGTAGTAAAAGGCATATCAAAATGAACATCAGCTACTTGTACAAATTTCATAAATTTAAACCTCTTTCATTTAATTTAAAACAACTATATCACACATTTGTTTTTATTTCAATAAAATAAAAAGCAATGAATTAATTATTCACTGCCTTAATTTTACATTTTATTTCAATTATCTTCATTATCATCATCAAATAATTCTGCATATTTTTTTCTAAGTTCTTCACCAATATCAATATCTTCAAACTCAACCTCAGTACTATCATCAACATTCATCATTAAATCATTATTATCAATTTGTCTAGTTTGTGCTTGTACTTGTTCAATACTATTATTCATATCATAAGATGGCATTATAGATGAATTAGAAAGTTTATTATTCGATTCATTTTCTTCAACAATTAAATCTCTCATTAATTCTTCTATTTTTGTATTCTGCATTTCTGTTTGCTTATCAACATATGGATTATTAGGATTAAATATTCTATAATTGCCCCTCTCACGACATTCATAAGCATTATGGTCAATTGCAGATGTTTTCAATTGCTGTAAATAATTTTTATCTTCATAATAATAATATTTATCAGCTTTAATAGGTTTAACACCTCTTTCTAAAATAATACATTTATCGCCTTCCATTCTTCTCAATTCATCAGGCGTCATTAAAGCTCTACCTAAAATTTGATCAGATTCAGAAAATCCCGTAGATTTACCTGAAAAAGCTTGTTTATTATGAGTAACATTAGAATGTACAATTGTTTTTTCACCAAGTTGCTTAGAGAAATATTCCAAAGTAGAATATGATGGTGATCCTAAAAATAGCAAAGTATCACAGTTACCAATAATTGTTTCATTAGTTTTTTCATAAACTGCTTTCAATTGTTCCAAATTCTGAACAACAACACTAAAAGATATAGCTCTAGATCTCGATGTAGAAATTTTCTTATCAAAATCAGGAATCTGTCCAATATTTACAAACTCATCAAGCATAAAAAATGCTGGAATCGTTAATTTACCACCATGTTTATCAGCATAATCGTATAATTGTTGAATCAATTGTGAGAAAAATATTGTAAGCAAGAAATCATAAGCTGAATGAGTATCAGAAGCAACAACATATAATGCAATTTTTTTAGTTGCGATTTCATCAAAATCAATTGTATCACTAGATGTAACATCTGCAATAACTTTAGAATCAAATTTACCCAATTTAGATTGCAATGAACTTAAAATTGTACTAAAAGTTTTATCAGAAGCCATAGCAACATTGTTAAAATTTCTTCTTGCAGGGCTATTATCCGGTAATTTATTCATAATATCATGTAATGTACTATTATTTCCATCACTACTTGCAGCTCTAACCATTTCAGCACAACTAGCTAAATTCTGCTCTTCAGGTGGTCTACAAGATAATAAATAAAAGATTAATGCTTTCAATAAACTCTCTGAAGTATTATCCCAATAAGGATCACTACTACTACTACCAGCACCATCTTTTTGTCCTTTTATAATTGTATTAGCAATAATATCAACATCAATTTCAGATCTAACATGTGATAAAGGATTATAACAGTCACTACTCTCTGGATTAACCAAATTAAGTAATTTAATCTCATACCCACGCTCTTTTAAATAACCAGCTGTATCATCATAAAGTTCACCCTTAGGATCTGTGAAAATATATGATCCCAAACAATTTTTAACATTTGGCTTAACATATGATGCAGATTTACCAGAACCAGAACCACCGACTACCAATACATTTATATTACCTCTTTTATTAATAGGTAAAAAATTATCCTTAGCTAAAATGATTCCTTCTTTTTTACTTAATATACTATATTGTTCCCCATTTTTTGCCCAATCAGCAGACCCATGTTCTATATCTTGATATTCATGATCTTTAGATTTAAATATTGCTAAAATTGCTAATATAGTCCAAAACACAGTATTTATAACTGAAAAAAACAAAAACTTTCCAGAAACAAAATATTGTCCTAATTTAGTAATTGTCCCCAAAGATGAAATATTGACAAACAATCTTTCTAATACGGTTCTATTGTCTCCTACAACTTTTACCACATCCTCACCAATTGAAACTGCAATAGGTGAAACAAGAAAAATCTCTGCCAAAATCCACAATATAAAAATTAATATACAAACTTTTTTAATTTTATCAAAATTAAATTTCATTTTTTCCTCTTCTTTAGTTTAATTAAACTAACGATTATTTTTCTATTCCATTTATATCTCTATCTTTTTCAATTTTCAAAGTATCAATCATTTTTTGAATCTTTTCCAATTCTACAGCATTTTTCACAAATTTCTTTTCATTCTCAAGTCTATGTATTAATCCAGAAACAGTTTCTCTATTAATACTATTTTTCTTTATGTCTCCCGCTGTTTTATTAGATAACATCATTTCATTAAAATCATATGCATCAGCAATTTTCAAAACTTCTTCAGTATTTCTAATGCCTAAAGCTATTTCATTATAATTTTGTTTAAAGAAATTATTAGGATACGCCTTTAACTCACGTGTTTTATCATCAAATTTTGTCATCATACATTTTAATTCCGCATTATATGCCATAACATCCTCCTGTGTTGTGTTATTTAATTTCAAAAGTAAAATAAGCTTTATTAGGTTTTATTTTACATCTACCCTTGTATTCATTAGTATTATCATCATAGTAAATAACTGGTTCAACTTCTTTTGTAGTAATAGGATCAATTATGATAATTGGTCTCTTTAAATCAGGTGTATACTTAAAACTCTTAACCACCATCTCTTTATCCGAATAAATTGAATCATATTGTACTGGAATAGGATTACGTGAAACTTTAACTTCGTTGTCTTTCAATAAACCTCTATTAACAACTACTTTATTGTTAGTAAAAGATAAAATAACTAAATCTTCACCAGTTTTCTCTGGAAAATCAATAAAAAATGTTTTCTTTGTACCATTTTTAACTAACTCTTCACTAGATACCAATCTTTCAACAGTATGTTTAGGATATTCATTTTGTAATTCCTTAGCAGTTTCATTTATTCTATAAATTACTGTATTTATACCGATTGGATCAATAATACTAAAATATTTTCCACTTAATTCAGTACTCATATTATCTCCTTTTCATTTATCCTTAGTTAACAATTTTATTATAGCATTATGCATTAAATATGTCAACTAATCAATTTTAGTTGTATTATTTTCTTTCATAGCTACATATAACTTTTTATCATCTTCAGACAGCTCTTTTGGAAAAACAACATTTACAATAATTACTAAATTTCCTCTTTTATCTTCATTAATAAAATATCCTTTGTTTTTGATAATAATTTTTTTACCACTCGATGTGCATTCAGGAATCTCAACTCTTATAATTTCATTAAATAATCTATAATCAATTATCGTTCCAATTGCTGCATCATATGCTTGCAAATTAAAAGTAGTATAAATATCATTATCTCTAAGTTTCAATGTATCAGTATCTTTAATATTTATTGTAATAACTAAATCACCAGGCTTACCCCCATTTTTTCCAAATGAACCTTTACCCATAATTCTAATTTTCTCGCCATTTTTAATTTTAGGTGGAATTTCAAAATTAATAATTTCCTCATTAATTTTCATTGCTTTTTTACCACCTAAAAATGCTTTTTTTACGCCAATTGAAAGATCAATATTAATATCATCACCATTAATCATATTAATTTTCAAATCTTCTTTTTTCACTTCTGTATATTCAATACCAAAAAACATTTTTAATAGAATTTCTTTAAAACTTCTCTTTTCAGATCTTAAATTATTTGTAAAATATCTATTCCACGAAAAATCATAATTTCTTCTCGTTTTATCATTCACTAAAATTTTATAAGCTTCATTTATATCTTTAAAAATATCCTCATATTTCTCATTACCCTTATTAATATCCGGATGATATTTTTTAGCTTGTTCCCTATAAGCAATCTTAATATCTGCAACACTAACTTTATTAGAATCAAATCCTAATATTTTATAATAATCTTTGAATGCCATTTTAACCCCACATAAATTTTAAAAATATCATCTTTTGTACTTTAATTTTAAATCATTTGTATAATTTCATCTTTAAAAAATTAGTAGTCATAATAGAATCAGGATGAACTAATTTTCCTTTTTCCAATAAATGAATAATATTATTATCAATAATCATAATAACAGTAGCATCTAAATTAGTTTTTGCCAATTCTCTCTCAAATCCAATATTATAATTATCATTTTTTCTACCATCTTCGATTTTATCAGCAACAAAAATTATCTTATCAAGCACTGTCATATCTTTAGAAGTACGAGTATGTAATTTAATAGCATTTTGAATATTCTCACATAATCCATACCTTTTTTTTACTAAAAATGCTCCAACAGGCCCATGTAATAATTTCGGATTTGCCAATTCTATTTCATCAACTTCAATTGAATTTTCATTAATTAATTTCATCGTTTCTAAATAAGGAATTTCTTTTGCAATATCATGTGTTAATCCAGCCAAAGCTACTTGATTAATATCAACATTATAAATTTCAGCAAGTTCACAAGCTTTATTCATCACTCTTTCACAATGCAAAAACCTTTTCTCAGTCAACTCCCTTTTCATTTCATTTTTAATAACATTAATTAAATTAATTGTAGATTCATTAAACATTTATATACCACCTAAAAAGTTTTAATTTTTTCAACAATGTCGCTAAACTTCATACCATTTGAAGCTTTAACCAAAATCAAATCATTTTCATCAATAATTTCTTTAATCTTAGCAATTGCTTCATCATTATTATCAAAACAAAAAATTTTATTTCGTTCTAATTTAGCATTATCAGCAATATTTTTAGCTTCTTTACCAACTGTTATCAATAAATCAATATCATAAACCTCTTTACCAACATCAATATGAATTTTCTCAGAAAAATCTCCAAGTTCCAGCATATCACCAAGAATAGCTATTTTTCTATGATTATTAACACTTCTTAAATACTCAATAGCGGCTTTCATCGAATCATAATTTGCATTATACGCATCATTTATAACAATTGCACCACAATTAGTATCAATTTTCTGCATTCTTTTTTCAGTCAATTTTAAATCTAATAAACCTTTTTTAATTTCATCATCAGAAAGATTAAAAACTTTTCCAACAGAATATGCACATAAAGAATTCAATACAAAATGTTCTCCAGCCACATTAATTCTAAACTTACTATTATTTATTTCAAACTCACTATAATCTTCATGAGCATCTATATTTTCAGCATTATACAAACTAGGTTCATTAATACCATAAGTTATTACATTATATTTATTATTATTCCCCATCCCCCATTTATATAACAAATCATTATCATTATTTACAATAACCGTATTTCCTTTTAATCCTTCTAAAATTTCCATTTTAGCTTTTAAAATATTTTCTCTAGAACCTAAAATACCAATATGTGCCGTACCAATATTAGTCACAACAATTAATGTAGGTTTTGCAATATTTGTTAATACACGCATCTGATTAAAACCATTCATGCCCATTTCAACAACCATAACATCTTCATCTTTATATCTCAAAATAGTAAAAGGAAGACCAATATCATTATTTAAATTTCCTTCAGTTTTTAATACTTTAAATTTAAAGGATAAAACAGAAGCAATTGTATCCTTTGTACTTGTTTTTCCAACACTTCCTGTTATAGCAATTATCGGAATATTTAATAAACTTCTTCTATATTTAGCAATATCTTGAATTGCTACAATCGTATTCTTTGCTTTCAAAACATTTATTTTTTTATTTTTTACAATTTCTATTTCATCTTCCATTAAATCTCTACTACAAATAATAGATTCTGCACCATTTTTTATTGATTCTAAAATAAAATCATTGCCATCAAATTTTTCACCAACAATAGCAACATAACAATAGCCATTTTTTATCTTTCTAGAATCTCTTTCAAACGTTGTTAATTCAGCTGTATCATCTCCAAAAATCAACTCAATTTCAACATTTTTTAATACATCACAAATCTTCATAAATCTCCCCTTAAAAAGGTAATTTTTTAGGTAATTATATGTCAAAAAACAACAATTTGCAACAAAAAAACATATAATAAATTTGATAAAATATTTAAAATATGATATAAAAAAAACATCAAAAGCAAAGGATTATAACAATGAATATTTTACTATTTTATGCATCATATGGAAGTGGTCATTTATCAGCAGCAAAAGCTATCGAACAATACATTAATGAACATTATCCAAATGCAAGAACTTTAAAAATAGATTGTGTAGAATATATAAATAAATCTATTAATAAAATAAGCACATCAGCATACAAAAATATAATATTAAGGACTCCACAATTATGGGGACAATTTTATAAACTATTAAAAAATGACACAATATTAGATATCACACAATTTTCCAATAGATTTATGGCAAAAAAAATCTTCAAATTATTCGAAGATTTTAAACCAGATTTAGTTATTTCATGCCATCCACTAGGTGGACAAATTACTGCTTTTTTAAAATCACATAAAAAAACCAACTGTAAATTAGCAACCATCTTAACAGATTTTGCATCTCATAAGCAATGGTTAATCGGAAAAGAATATACAGATTATTTTTTTGTTTCAAATGCAGAAATGAAAACAAATTTAATAACTGAAGGAATATTTCCAAATAAAATATACATATCAGGAATCCCTATTTCACCAAATTTTTATAAAACTTATGATAAAGAAAATATATATAATTCTTTAAATTTAGAAAAAAATAAAACCAATATTATATTTTTTGGAGGAGGAAGTTTAGGTCTTTCATCTTCATCAAATATTAAATCAATATTAAAATCTTTATTACAATCTACAGATGATTCATATCAAATAATCATCATTTCTGGAAAAAATGAAAAATTATACAATGATTTCAAACAAACAATAAATGACTCACATTCAAATGCAATAACAAAATTAATTAGCTTTTCAACACAAATTCCAGAGTTATTAAACATATCTTCATTTGTAATAACTAAACCAGGAGGATTAACTATAACTGAATGCATTTGTACAAATGTACCGATCATACTCATAAATCCAATCCCCGGACAAGAAAAAGAAAATGCTCAATACATTTCAGATAAAAAAATGGGAATCTGGATGAAATCAAATAAACCAACTTCTGAATTTTTCAAAGATATATTCAATAATGAAGAATTAATACAAAATATAAAAAATAATCAAAAACAATATTCGAATATAAATAGCACAAAAAATATATGCGAAATTTTAATAACACAAAAACAGAGTGAAAATTAATTCACTCTGTTTTATAATTCAACTCTTCCTTCAAAAGCTCTACCAAGCGTAAACTCATCAGTATATTCTAAATCACCACCAACTGGAATTCCATGTGCCAATCTAGTAACTTTCACCCCCATTGGTTTTATTAATTTAGAAATATACATTGCAGTAGCTTCTCCCTCAACTTTAGGATTAGTAGCCAAAATAACTTCTTTTATAGTACCTTCTAATAATCTACTTAATAATTCTTTAATCTTAATATCATCAGGCCCAATTCCCTCCATTGGTGAAATTGAACCATGTAAAACATGATATAAACCATTATACTCATTAATTTTTTCAATAGCTATAATATCTTTAACATCTTCCACAACACAGATTTTTGTTTTATCCCTCATATTATTAGAACAAATTTCACAAGGATCATTATCAGAAATATTATAACAAATTGAACAAAATTTAAGATTCTTTTTAGCATTTAAAATTGCTTGTGAAAAATCTTCCGCCTCTTTATTACTAACATTTAACATATAAAAAGCAAGTCTCACTGCCGTTTTATGTCCAATACTAGGTAATTTTTCAAAACTATCAATAAGTTTTTGAATAGATGGTGAATAAAACGCCATTATTACCTCCTAAATTATAACCCCAATCCAGGAATATTATATTTCCCAAACTCAGCATTTGTAGCAGAATCAACTTTAGACATAACATCATTAATACAAGTTATTATTAAATCTTCAAGCATTTCCACATCATCAGGATCAACTACATCCTTTTCCAATTTTATTTCTAAAATTTGTTTTTTTCCATTAACTTTAACACTAATTGCACCACCACCAGCAGTACTTTCAAAAATTTTAGAACCTAAATCCTCTTGAGATTTTTCCATTTCTTCCTGCATTTTTTTTGCTTGTTTCATTAATTGATTCATATTAATTCCACCAAAGCCACCCATTCCACTTTGAAAACCTCTTCCCATTTTAAAAACTCCTTTATTCAATAATATTAACATTAAATCCTAAATCCAATGAATTTTCATCATTTTTTTTAGTATTATCAACAATTTTTACTACCATATCTTTATTAAATTCCAATGAAATTAATTCTTTAATTTTTGAAATATATTCAGATTTACTAATAATACCCTTTTGAAAATCATTATTCAATATTATTTCAATAATCAAATCATCTTTTTGATTAATTTTAACTCCAGTTAATGCCGAATATAATACATATAAATTTTCTTCTTTTAATTTATTCAATACATTTTTCCAAAAGTTATAACTTTCAATTTTATCAATCACTTTTTCATTAATCACATCTTTTTTAAATGAATTATTCACTTTTGGTTCAATTTTTGTTGATAACTTCACTTTACTATTTTCAACTTTATTCTCTTCACTAACATCCAAACAAAGCATAATTAATTCAGTTTGAAAAACAATACTTTTTTGTAATGAATTTTTAACTTTATTTTCTATTTTTGATATTTTTTGAATTAGAGATATTAATTCTTCTTTAGATTTATTTTCAATAATTTTATTAATTTCATTCAAATCTTTTTCCGTATAAGAATTTGATAATTTAATACCAACTTTATATACCAAAATATCCCTCAAAAACCTAATAATTTCAAATAAAAAATTATCTATATCAACACCCGAATTAATAATTTCATTACTCAATAAAATAACACTATCTATATTTTTAATAAAAATACTTTCGATTATATCAAAAATCTTTTTTATTTCGGGAATTCCAACTAATTCCTTAACTTTATCCAATGTTATCTTTTTATCAGAATCTTGCAAACATCTTTCTAAAATAGACAATGCATCCCTCATTGCACCTTCAGATAATTCTGCTATTAACTCCATTGCAGATTCTTCAAACTCATAATCACATTTGTTGCAAATATTCTTTAAATTTTCAACAATTTTTTCTTTTTCAATAACTTTAAAATCAAACCTCTGGCATCTAGATAATATAGTAATTGGTAATTTATGAGGTTCAGTAGTAGCTAAAATAAATTTCACATGTTTAGGTGGTTCTTCTAAAGTTTTTAATAAAGCATTAAAAGCTCCCGTAGAAAGCATATGAACTTCATCAATTATATACACTCTATACTTTGCAACTGTAGGTAAAAAATTAACTTCATCCCTAATTGCTCTAACATCATCAACACCATTATTAGATGCTGCATCCATCTCAACTATATCAGTTAAAGTTTCATTTAATGCAGCTCTACAAACATCACATTCATTACAAGGCTCACCATTTACCGGATTTAAACAATTAATAGCCCTCGCCAAAATCTTAGCAGAAGTTGTTTTACCACACCCCCTACATCCCGTAAATAAATAAGCATGTCCAACTCTATCTGCAATAATTTGATTTTGCAAAGTTTTGACAATATGTTCTTGACCATAAATTTCAGAAAATTTTTGAGGCCTAAATCTTCTATATAAAGCAGTATACTCCAAATTTAACCTCCTTAACAATCTAATTTATTAACTAGAATTTCTTAATTATTTACTTATAAAAAATAATAAAGGTATATCACTCCCCATTTTAGGATATTTCCACCTGCAGTTTCTACTTA
>ERZ773099.2811-NODE-2811-length-11706-cov-5.821303_pt1 | contig 11706 bp, 9 predicted proteins | sample MGYA00511120_ERZ773099 | MGnify/ENA primary metagenome ERZ773099 (study PRJEB29015, sample SAMEA2738012) | human oral metagenome | biome: human oral; feature: human-associated habitat; material: dental | place: China | collected 2104 ... | reverse complement strand
TATTAATAATACTATATTAGTACATAAATATAGATATGTTATACAATAACTATAAAAGTATCGTCATTTAAAATATATTGATATTAAATAATATATTAGATTACTAATATAGTTATATTCAATTAATATATTAGTATTAATTCAGTTTAAAATGTATTTAAAAATATATTTAGTATTTTTTATAATTATTTTATAAAGTATATAATAAATCATCAAATTAAAATATATAAAAACTTAATTAAAGCTAGATTATATCGCTATTTAATCACTTTTTTAAGTATAACCAAATATATTAAAGTATCAAAAGATTATTGGTATTAAATAGAAAACTATATATATAGTTATAATATACTATATATAAATTTTATATAAAAGTGTAAATAAAACCCCTTTACATTTATTTACACTAATGTTATACTATACATATAACATAAAAACGCATCAAGTTGCATACTATACTATAAATCACAACTTCAATTAATCCTTTTAAACCAAACAAAATATATATATTGCATTTATGTTATATGGTATAATATATAGTATCTTAAAAGACATTTTATTTATAAAGGAGTGAGATTATATGGGAGGTATAAATTATCAAACAGTTGAAAAAATTAAAAATATTAAAAATGATATTGGAGCTGGAAAAGAGATAAAAGAGATTGTAAAAAAGTATTTTACCAACAGTAAAAACAAGCTTTACAAGTGGTTAGACACTAATCAAAGCCATTTCAGTGGAGAAGAATTAGCTTATTTAGAATATGTTATAAATGCTGGAGAAGTTATAACAGAAAAAGAAGATATAACACCAGCAGAAGAAGAAAGAAACCTAATAGCAACAACAAATTTAACAATAGCAAATATGAGCAGAAAAGACAGAGAGAATTTTTTATTGTCAGATATAGTGATAGAAAAATTATTAAATCTTTTAAATAACAGTATTAAAGAAAATATAGAAATACCAAAGGAACTAAGAAATCTACAAGATTTAAAGATACAAAATGTAAGGGTATCAGCTGCAATATATAAAGAATTTTCTAATTTATGCAAAGAAAATAATGTAACAATAACAGATGCCACTAATTTAATGTTTACGGAGTTTATAAATAAGTACAAAAAATAATTGTAAACAGTCTACTTTTTTTACACTACAATATATAATATATTTAAACTATATATAAGTTTTTAAAATTAAGAAGTAGACTGTAAAAAAATTTAAAAGGGGGTATTTACAATGGCTATTTATGGATATGCAAGGGTAAGCAGTAGAGAACAAAACCTTGACAGACAAATAGCAGAAATTGCTAATTACGGAGTTGAAGAAAGAAATATCTTCAGAGAAAAAAAATCTGGAAAAAATTTTGACAGAGTGGAATATAAAAAATTACTGGATATTTTAAAAGTAGGAGATACAATCGTATTTACTGAACTTGATAGACTTGGAAGAAACATGATAGAAATAGAAAAAGAATATGATAGATTAGTAAATGGTAGAGGTTGCTATTTAAAATTTTTAAAGGAAGATTTTTTAAGTACAGCTTCACTTGGAGAAAATCCCCTTTTTAAAGATGTAATACAACCAATACTTCTAAAATTCGTAGGTTATATGGCACAAGTAGAGAGAGAAAGAACACTTGAAAGACAAAGACAAGCATATAACAATATGCAGCGAGATGAAAAAGGAAGATTAATAGCTAAGAACGGAAAAGTCATAGGCAGACAAGCAAAATTTGAAAGTTTAAAGGAAGATGAAAAAAAGCTAATAAAAGACTGGATAAATGGCAAAATTAGTTGTTTAAGAGTAAGTAAAATTTTAACAATATCTCGCCCAACACTATATAAAATTAAAAGAGAGTATTTAGAAGAAGAAATTAAACTATAACTATATAAACACTATACTATAACTATAACTATAACAGTAACATAGCATAGCATATTATATTATAATTTACAGTTTCATTTTAATTATATTTTTCAATAAAAAATATATATAGTTTACTTATAGTTATAATATACTATATAATATATAAAAACAAGAAATAAATAGGAGGAAAAATGAAAAAATTAGAATTATATAGAAATTTTTTAAAAAGTAAACGACCGATAGATGAAATTACTTTAAAAAAAATAGAAGAAAATTTAAAAGCTAAATACATTTATAACAGTAACGGAATAGAAGGAAATACATTAAGTTTGATGGAAACAAATTTAATAATTGAACACGGTGTAACTATAAAAGGAAAATCACTAAAAGAACATTTAGAAGTAAAGGGGCAAGAATATGCTTTAAATTTCTTAACAGAAATTATGAATCAAAAAGAAGAAATTTCTTTAAGAACGATAAGAGAATTTAATAGCTTAGTAATGATTAATGGTGGTGGAACATTTAAAACATTACCAAATGAAATAGTAGGGGCTAATTTTAAAACATCTCCCCCTCATTTAGTAGAGGAACATTTAAATAAATTAATAGAAAATTTTTATAACAGTAACGAAGATATAATAAAAAAAGTAGCTATATTTCATGCAGATTTTGAAAAAATCCATCCTTTTCCTGATGGAAATGGTAGAACTGGAAGGCTTTTAATGAACTTAGAACTAATGAAAGAGGGATTTCCTATAACGATAATAAAAAAGGAAGATAGGGAAGATTATTATAATGCTTTAGAAAAAGCTCATTCAAATGATGATTATGAAGATATAATAAGTTTTATAGAAAATAATGTGGAAAAATCATTTGAATTTTATTTTGAACATATTACAAATAATTGGAAACAAGAAATTGAAGATTTTTACTTTTTAAATAAGTTTGCAACAGAAGAAAAAGAAGAAGTTAAAAGTATTGAAGAAAAAAAGAAAAAAGATGATTTTGAATATTAACAAAAAAACTTATCAAAGACTGATTTTTACTTATAGTAAAGATAAGTACCCAACATTCATTTAAAAATCTAATGATACCAATAAAAAAAGTAGCCATTAAATGCGGCCACTTTTTTTTATATTCTATAATGCAAATGTTTAAAGTATTAAATCATTTTTCTTTTATATTTCAAAAGAAAAAACACTATCAGTTGCAGCTGACAGTGTTTATAGCTTGTTTTTCAATAAGATACTTTTTTGTACTGGTTTTGTATCTAAGCCAATTATAATATTTTCTTTTTAGAATGTCAATGTTATAATTATATGGCTTGTTTGTCTTCATCAACAGCAGAAAGGGGGTGAAGACATTGAAAAAGATACTGGTACTGGCGATAATTGTAATAATCTTTTTACTTTTATCAAAAAATGCTTACTAATCATTAATGGTTGGAATAGGTGTTTTATGTGATGGATTAGTTGCAGCTAATTCATTTGCTTTTTTTAAGGGGACAGCTTCCACAGTGTCCTCTTTTTTTATTTAGTTGATATAGAAGTCCACAAGCATTTTAAAAACTTTAAAAAATAGCCCCAGAACAAGTTTAACAAGTTATTTCTTTTTATTTTTTAAGGGACTATTTTTATTTAAAAATATCTATTTAGGTTTTAAAGCCTTTACACATAGTTTTTTAAAGTTTTAATATCTTAGCTATATATTTTATTGTCTAGGACTATTAAAATTAAAAATTTGGTAGGATAGGAAAGCCTAGGGGAATTTTTAAAGGGGGTTGAGTGGAGTGGCAGCGGAATATAACTTTTTTTGTTTTAAACAATTTAATTTTTTTTTATAAATAACACTTAAATTTTTTTTAAATCTTCTATTGATTATAACTATCCACTTTACAGTGTCTAGTTATAAGTCCGTGGAAAAAAATAATTTATATCTTGCTAGGGTATCGCTTTTCTTATTTAAGTTTTTTCATTAATTATTTTAATTTTTTATCTGAAAAATTTAATTTCTTTTTTCTTTTTAAATTTTATAAAAAAAAAATCGTCCTCTGAAGATGATCTTTTTTATTTTTATTTTAAATATAGTTTTAGCTTGTTTTTTTGTCCCGTCCAAACCCCGAATTAATGCACTTTACAAGGTTGCGATTTTTTTTACCAAAACGGTTTTCTTGTGCAATGTGGGGGTAAATTTGTGCATATATGGGGGTAAATTTGTGCATTAATACGGTTATTTATTTTATATTTATACCGTTATATAATAATTTATATTTTTTATTTTATATCAATAGAAAATAAATAATATAAGGAAATCATAAAAAAAATAAAACGGTTTATAATATTGACAATTACCGTTAAATATATTATAATATCTTTAATATAAAAGAAAAAAAGGAGAGAAGATGAAGAAAAATTTAAAAAAAATTGATACTACTGACATTGTTAAATTTGAAAATACTTTTGATCAGTTTGTAAAATTAAAAAATTATACTTCTACTGAACTAGATATGTTTTTTTCGATTTTAAGAAAAGTTAAAAATCAAGGTACAAATGTCATAGAGTATGATTTTAAAGAATTAAGAGAAACAATAAAATATACTAGCAGAGATAGAAAAAATTTTATAATAAAATTAAAAAATGTTAATAGAAAGTTGCTTCAATCTTTTATAACAGTTCCAAATGAGTATGATGATGAAGACGATATAGGATTTTTTAGTAAATTTTCAGTTAGAAAAAGTGTTGAAAAGTTAGTTGTTTCAGTTAATAAAGATTTTGTTGACTTACTCAATAATTTTGATCAATTTACAGAATTTTTATTAAGTAATTTCGTTTCTTTTCGTTCTAAATATTCAAAATTACTTTATAAAACTTTAATGCAATTTAAAAGCACTGGAAAATTATATATAAAAATGGAAGATTTTAGAGAAAAATTAGATATTCCTAAATCTTATAGACTATCAGAGATAACAGAACAAGTTTTAGAAGTAGCAAAAAAAGAATTATCCACTGTTTTAGAAAATTTTGAATATAAAAAAATAAAGAAAGGTAGAGCTGTAGTAAGAATAGATTTTACTTTTAAACCTATTAAAAATTTTGAAAATCCTGAAGTAATAGAAATTATAGAAGATGATAATATAGAAAACAATAATGAAAATGTAATAGAAGAAACAGAAAGAATAGAAATTTTAATAGAGATATTAGAAGAAAAAATAGCTGTTGAAGAAAACAAAATAAATAGATTGACAGAGCAAATAAAAGAAATTAAAGAAAAAGAGTACATAGATGCAGCAGATGAAAGCATTAACAGAGATATAGAAAATTATTTAGAAAATAATATTGTAGAAAGCAATAAAAAAATTATGGAATATAAGAAAGAAATTGAAGATTACAAAAACCAATTAAATCAAGAGGTGGTTGAAGATTATAATAGTTTAATAGAAAAGGTTTTAAAAGAAAAGAATGTTTATACAAAAGAAGTAAAGGAAAAGATTTTAGAATTAAAGGAAACTAATACAGATGAAGAAATTTATAAAGAAATATTAAAGAAAATAGAAGAAATTAAAACTAAAAATATTAAAAATGTAAGTGGATATTTAAACACTTGTATAAAAAATTTAGAAATAAAAAAAATTGAAGTAATAGAAAAAAAAGATATAACACCAGCAGAAGAAGTAAATAAAGAAAAAATAGAAGAACTAGGAATTATGAATTTACTAAATAAATATAAACAATAGGAGGAAAAGATGGGAATATTTGATGTAACTTATGATTTAGATGATAATAGGGAAATAATTTTACCAATTTTAAATGTTAGACAAGATATAAAAACATTATTAATCTTTTTATATTTACACGCTAAAGAAATTCAAGAGAGTGAAGAAATTTTAGATGCTATTATAAATATAGATTTAAAATATATTCCAGACAAATTTTTAAAAGATTTTATAATTAAAATTATAGAATATAAGAGAGATGGAAAAAGATTAAGAGATATTTTTACGATCGAAAAATTTAGAAAAGAAGAAGAAAAATTAGACGAAATTCTTGAAGAAGATGCAGATTTTTATGTTATTAGTTTTTCAGCTTTAAAAGTTAAAGCAATAGAAAAAAAGTTAAAAAGTTTTTATTTCTTCAGTAGGGGATTAAATCTTTTTGACACAAGAAAAGATGATGGAAAAAACAAATTGCTAGAATTTGAAGAAGAAATTTTAGAATTATCAGATGAAATAAAACAAACAATCAATAACAATGAGAGTTCAATAATGCTTGAAGAAACTCCAAGGATGGTTCTTAGTACAGATGAAAAACCAAAAAAAATTTTAACAAATACAGCATTAGACGAAGTTTTAGAATTAGTAAAAAAAGATGTTCATATTTTTGCAGCAGAAACTGGGCTAGGAAAAACAGCTTTTTTAATAGATATGGCTTTAAATTTAGAAAAAATGGGTTATCGTGGAATATTTTTCAGTTGTGAAATGGGGATAGAACAGTTGTCTGAAAGAATTGTAGCTAATCTAACTAAAATCCCACTAAAAATTCTAAAAGATATGGACTTAATGAAAGAAGTTTTAGCTAATGAAGAATATAAAAAAAAGATTGATGATATTGAAAAAAAGAAAAGTAAACTAAGAATTATAGACGGAACATTTAGTGTTTCTAAAATAGAAGATTATGTTAAAAAAGAAATTTTAGTAGAAAAAGAATTAGATTTTATAGTAATAGATTATCTTCAGTTATTGAAAGATGAAACTTTAAAAAATGGTACTATTAGTTATGAAAGAGTAACTTCAATTTCAAAACGGCTTAAAGAAATTGCAAAAGAAAATAATATTGCTATTCTTTGTATAGCACAACTCTCAAGAGCCTTTGCAGATAGAAAAAAATCTCTTAAAGAAGGGGAACAACTTATAATGTTGCCTTCAGACCTAAAAGATAGCAGTCAAATTGAGCAAGATGCTGGAAGTATAACAGGACTAATAGTAACAAATGTAGAGCTAGACGAATTAAAATGTCAGAAAAAATTAATTAATTTGCAAATTTTAAAGCAAAGATCAGGAATAATTAGAAATGATTTAGAGATAGAATTTATAACAGCCAACCAAACAATTAAATTTAATAGAATGGAAACTAAATTAGGCTATAAGCCAAAAGAAATTATTACAGAAGAAGAACAGCAACCAAAAGAAGAAGAAAAAATATTTGGAGAACAACAAGAATTTCCGTTTTAACAAAAAATAAAAAATAAAAAAGTGGGGGATAAAATAATAATTATTTTTTTCCACGGACTTGCAACAAGACCACTCTTGTAGAGTGGCTTTTGCAAGATAAGGAGCAATTATGTATGTAGGTGTAAAAAATAAAAATTATAATGATAAATTAGAGAAATTGCATAGCATAGAAGAAAAAATTTTAGATCATTATGGTATAGTTCCGACCTCCCAAAATATGAATTGTTTTAAATGTGGAGTTGAAAAATTAGGTTTTTTTATTGCTAAAAATAAAAGTGAAAATAATATTGAAAATAAAAGAAATTATTTAAAATGTAAATGTTGGAATTGTAATTTTACTGGAGATATACTGGATATTGTTAAACAAATAGATATTAGATTTAAAAATAAAAAAAATACAGAAATTGTTGATTTATTACTAACAGACAGATTTTTTAAAGTTAAACCACCATATTTTTATAATCAAGAAACTAATTCAAAATCTAAGTTGGTAAAAGTTATTGAAATTGAAGATAAAAAGAAAGATTATATAAAATTTTTAAATGCAGCAGAAGGAAATTTTATAAAAATTATAAATAGAGATATTGATGTTCCAAGAGTATTTAATTACATAAAAAATAGAGGATTTAAGAAAGAAGATTTTAAGTATTTAAGAGGTTATGTTGGAGTAGAGATTCAAGAAAACGAGGAACACAATCCAAATTTAATTTTTAAATGTACAGATTACACTTTTACAAGAAGATTTTTAACAGAGAGAATGGATGTAAAAACTAGAAAATTACAGAGATACCAAAATTCTAAATCTTTGTTAGATTCAGCTCACTACTGTTATTTATTAGAGATGGTAACACTAGATAGAATTATAAGAAATAATTATCGGAACATTTACATCTGTGAGGGAACTTTTGATGCATTAACAGTTAGAATTTTATTTAAAAATCAATGTTTAGCATTTGCATCTGGGGGAGCTGTAAGCAATCACAATCTAATAGCAGAAAGATTAAAAAAAGTTGCCAAAGAGGTATATTTCAGAACTGGGAAAAGATTAAATTTAATACCATTATTTGATACAGATACAGCAGGAGAGAAAGGACAAAATAATCTGGCAGAAGTTTTAAAAAATGATTATGTAAGAGTATTTAACAATATTTCAAAAATGGTTTTAAAAAATGGAAAAGATGTCAATGAGGAATTACAAAAAAACAGAGAAAATTTAGAATATGTTTTAAATTATGTAGATAGTAAATTAAAAGAATTATAGCAAAAAAAAAGGGGTATATAATAATACCTCTTTTAATTTATAAGTACCTTAAAAAGCCTCTCACAAAGTCAATTTTTTTTATTGATTTTGATTTTCTTCCACATTTTTCTTTTTTTCTTTTTTTTCTTTAATTTCATCTAATTTTAATTTTAAAATATCATTTACATCATCTAAAATTAGTTTAAAATCTGTAACATTTAATTTATTACTTAATATCCTAATATTTTTATTTATAGTATCAATCATCAAATCATTTTCAGCGACAACTGTTAATCTTAAAATATCCTTAGCAGTAAGTCCAAATTTCTTATAATCTTTCTCTAATTTTCTTCTTTTGGTTTTGGTATCAGCATTTATATTAACATCATTCATAATTTTTTATCTCCTTTTGCTTTAAAATTATTATACATAAATTGTATAATATTTTAGAATCAAAGTCAATCAAAAATTATGTTATTTCTCTTTAGTTGCAATCCTTTTTATGCTATAATTATATATATAATTTTATATTATCATTAGGCTTGGTTTAGGTTTAAGAGAAATAAGGCAAGATACTTGCCACACCGTAAACGGTTGTGTCGTATCTTGCAAAGGGTTGCACCCTTTTGAAACCTGCATTGAATTTACACAATATAAAAAGCAGTGCTTTTTATTTGTTCCAATTCAAGTGGGGAGATTATCCCCACACCCCTTGTTGCGAATACTTTTAATAAATTTGCTAGGACGGTAGCAACTTTATTAAAAGCTATTCGCTAGAAAAAAATTGGAGGTATTAAATGGAAGATGAAGAATTAAAAGAGCTAGAATTTTTAGAAGAAATTGAAGTTGTAAAAAAGAAAAGAGTAGAGTTCCAGCTGGAAGAAAATTTATTAAAATTAGTGGATGCAAAAGCAAATTTAAAAGGTATCAATAGAAGTGAATATATAAGAAATTTAATTTTAAAAGATATAAATAATATCAGTAATAATATAACTGAAAAGGATATTAAAAGAATTAGAAAACTAACAGCTGAAGATAAAAAAATGAGAATAGCATTTAATAAATTAGGAGTGGTATTAAATCAAGGTATTAAACTATTTTTAGCGAATAAAAAAGAAGAGCTAGAGAAGTTAGAAGATGAAGTTTTAGACTTATTAGAAAAGAATAAAAGTGAGCTAGAAGAATATAAAAAATATTTACTATAAAGGGGGGTGTAAGGATGCCTATTTTAAAGAGCATTGGAGCAAATAAAAAAGTAAAAAATAAAGTATATACACAAACCCCATCCAGTTTAAAAAGAATATTGGATTATGTAACTAGAAAAGGGAAAGATGAAAGCGAAGTATATAAAAGTTATGGAGTAGGATTATCAGATAATTCAGATAAGGCTTTTAAAGAAATTATGTTTAACAAGAGAGCTTTTGACAAGATAGATGGCAGACAATATAAACACTATGTTACAAGTTATCCAATAGGATATAACGACCTTGAAACAATAGAAAAAATTACTACAAAATTTGCAGAAGAAAATTTTTTAAAAAGAGGTTTTAAATGTTATGTTGCTATTCATCAAGATAAAAACCACTTCCATAGTCATATTATTGTAGATAGCGTCAATTTTGTTAATGGATATAAGTACCAAGAGTTCGACGAAAAGCAACTTTTAAAAGCTAGATATAAAGACAAAAAATTAGAAGATTGGGAAGTAAGACTAGAAGATCTAAAAAAGAGTATGGAAGAAATCGCTCTTGAATATGGAGTACCAAGCCCGGAACGATCCCTGGGTAAAGCCAAGACAAAAAATATAGGTAAAATGGCGAAGTATAAGGCATTAGAAAAGGATAACAGCTGGAGAAATTATATAGCGAGAGTTTGGGAAGAAACTATTTTAGAAACCACAACTACAGCCGAAAATCTGGAGCAAAAGTTAAAAGAAAAAGGAATATATTTCAATAGAATTAACTATGAAACAAAATCACTAACATTAGCAACTGAATATGAAGTAAAAGGAGAAAGAAAGAAAGGTAAAATAAGATTAAATAAATTAGCGACCGAAGAAGATTATAGATTTCAAACTGGAGAAAATATATATAATTGGGATACCTTTATGAAGATTTTAGAAAAGCATAGGGAAAAGGAAACTGAAGAATTAAAAAGAGATCTTAAGACTTTTAATTATGAAGTATCAAAAGATGCTGATAGAGAAAAAGAACTTGAATTTACAATTTCTTCAGAAAAAGAAATTGAGAAAGATATACCAAAGACAGAAAAAGAGTGGCGAGATGAACTTATAAAGCTGCTTGAAAAAGAACATAACAAAAAAAGATTAACATTAGAACAGATTCAAGAAGTTTTTAAGCCAGTTGAAAATAAGGAAAATAAATATATTATAGATTATACAATAAAAGCACTTAAAGAAGATCTACTTGAAGATGATGGTACTGTAATTTTAAGTGATATAGGTTCAGCTTTAAGAACAGTTTTACCACTGATAAAAATAAAAGAAAATAAAATAGAAATTATAGATGAAAGTGATTATACATTTGAATATAAACATAGGGAAGAAAAAGAATTAAATTATAAAGATTTTATTTCTATTTTATCTATCAATAAGAAAGAAGAAAAAGAATATATAAGAGAATATAAGGCAACATCTAATAAAGATCAAGATAAAGATCAAGAAATTGAAGAAAAGGTTGAAGAAAAAAAGCCACAAGAAAAAGTTGTAGTACAGGACCCAGTGCAAAAAATTAAAAAGAAGAAAACACTAATGGAATTAAAGGAAGATATTTATAAATTTATAGAAAATAAAGGTGATTTAATTCTATTGGATGCTGTAAATCTATTAGAAGATTATAAAACCACTGAAAATAAAGAAATTATAGACTATATAATAAAAGTGCTGCCTTCAGTTGTTGAAAATGTAGATGGCTATAAAACAGTAGTTGCAGAAGATTTTAAATATAACATAGAAAAAAAATTAGAAGATGCAAGAGTTCAAGAAATTCAAAAAGAAGTGCCAAAATTTTTCAGAAAAAGTATGGACTTCACAAAGGAAAAATAAAAAGTTAAATAGACACAATTTACCACAAGTGTCTATTTCTTTATTTAAAAATAATAACGGGGTAAACCCCTTACTATACGGTATCTTGTCCCCAGTCCCCCCGACAAGCGAGGGAACTTTCGGGGACGACTTCGGCGATGGCAGTTCTTATAGACCACCACCTTATAGCCGCCTTTGTTACTTTTCTTATAGTCCGTGGAGAAAAATTGAGTATAGTTGCTTGTAATCATTTTATAAACTTTCAAGCATTTTATAAAATTTTGAAATTTTAATATTTTTATAGTAAAATATTTAATTTATATTAATATTAC
>ERZ773099.2810-NODE-2810-length-11707-cov-6.766735_pt1 | contig 11707 bp, 11 predicted proteins | sample MGYA00511120_ERZ773099 | MGnify/ENA primary metagenome ERZ773099 (study PRJEB29015, sample SAMEA2738012) | human oral metagenome | biome: human oral; feature: human-associated habitat; material: dental | place: China | collected 2104 ... | reverse complement strand
CGCACGACTCATAATCGTGAGGTCGAGGGTTCGAGTCCCTCCCCCGCTACGCAAGCTTTCGAGTACAGCGCACCCGTCGCATGCTCGAGGATCGACACGAGGAGACAAACGTGGCCAGCAAGTCCGCCGACGTTCGCCCCAAGATCACTCTGGCCTGCTCGGAGTGCAAGGAGCGCAACTACATCACCAAGAAGAACCGTCGCAACACCCCCGACCGTCTCAGCATCTCCAAGTTCTGCGCTCGCTGCGGCAAGCACACCGAGCACCGAGAGACCCGCTGAGCAGCGTGCTCCGATCCCGGTCGCAGCCGTCTGCGACGTGAGGGGCAGGCCCCGTCGGCATGATGTCGGCGGGGCTTCGTCGTCTCCTGAGGCAGGCCGCCTAGCATCGGCGGCGTGAACGGCCCCAGCCTCTCCGACGCCGTCGTCGAGCAGCTCGCAGCGGTCCTCACCAGGGTGCTGGAGACGGGATCGTCCAAGTCCTCAGGGCCGTCTGAGCCGGGCGGCCCCGAGGTGCGTCGTCTTGCGCTGAGCGGTGCTGCCACGGTTCTTCCCGCCGTCCTGGCCTTACAGCAGCTCCAGGAGCGGGTGCGGGCCCACGGCGGTGCCGACTCCTGGAACGGCCTGCTGCATCGCCGCTGTCTCATGATCTCGAGCGGCTCGGGCGCAGGAGCTCCAGGGACGTTCCAGAGCTCCCCGGGACCGTCGGTCCAGCGGGTCGCCCGCGCAGGGCGTGAGCTCATCCGGGCCGTCGCCGAGGTGCGGGTCGGTGGGCGGCGGTGGCGGGTCGTCCACGAGCTCGCCCGCCGTACCTCAGTCGATCGGCCGGCAACGGCGGTCCAGGGGAAACTCACGGAACTCGGGGCCGGATTTGATCCACTCGCCGACGGCGTGTTTTACCGTCTTGGGAGCGACGACGTCGCCGCCTGGGCGGAGGCCACCGGCGACCGTAACGCCATCCACCTCCTGCCGGGCCGGGCGGCGAAGGCCGGCCTGCAGGTCGGTCCCGACGACGTCGTGGCTCACGGCCTTCTGGTCGGTGCGCTCAGCCTCGCGGTCTGCGCTCCTTCTTCCAGGCGGAGGACCGTCCTGAGGTTCATTGGGCCTGTTGATGTTCCCGTTCCTCGTCAGGGAGGGGAGTGGGCCTCCCTTGCCGTCAGCCCGGGAGCGGGGGACGTCGCCCAGGGGGGTCGTCCCGTCCTGCGGCGCTGGTGATGGCGGCAGCCTTGTGCCCGGAGCGGAGGGGGCGTCCCGGGCGCTGACCGAGTGCCTGACGCGCCGTGAGGGGGTGTTGGTTACCTGCTGGAGAGAATTATGACGGGGATTCGCGGTTGTCTTGATGAGTGCGAGGTGAGAAGGTGGAGATGAATTCTCCTCCCCTCTATCATCGGCCAACGAGGATGATTACGTAACAAAGATGGGTAATTCCTTTGTCAAACTGATGGATGTCAGGGTGGTGCGAAGAGACGGCGTCATTTCTCTCCAAAGTTGGTGGCGATTGAGGTAATCCCTGTCATAGCAAGGAAAAGCTGGGGGTGTCAGAGGTGTCTCCACGGTTCTTGGGTCGTGCGGGGGGCCGCTTCGCCGTGCTAGCGCTCTGACCGAGTGTGATAAAAAAGATGCAGGGTTGCGCTTGTGTGAAAGCCACAGGCAGTCAGCAAGTATGCGCTTAAGGGTTCACGGCCTATCAGGGTCGGTGCTGAGAGGAGTCGATAAGGTGATTACCGCAGAACGGACGATGGCGGAGCCGACGGTCTACACTGAAGACGTCGAGATGACGTGGACCCAGAGCGATCAGGAAGCTGTGGAGGCCACCTACAGTCGAGAGGCGGCCGGGGCGACAGAGTCTCAGCGATCAGCCGACGCCTGTGGCCAGGTCGGTTCCTTGGGTCAGGAGGGCTTCAGCCGACTCGATGAGATCGAGATGGGTGCCTGGCGCTCCTTCCTGGCGGCCTCCACCTCAGTGACCGCCCGTCTCAATCGTGAGCTCGAGGCCGGGTGCGGCATCTCCATGCACGAGTACGAGATCCTGGTTCGCCTGTCGGAGGCGCCCGATCACACCTTGCGCATGTCGACTCTTGCCGAGCACGTCTCCCACTCCCGCTCCCGCCTGACCCACACGGTCAGGCGCCTGGAGAGCGCGGGGTACGTCGAGCGCACCTCCTGCGACTCCGACCGTCGCGGAGTCAACTGCCTGCTGACTCGGGCGGGCCTCGACTTCCTGCACGATGCCGCCCCGGTGCACCTCGATGGCGTGCGCCGCCACGTCATCAACCGGCTCGACCGTAAGCAGCAGCTCGTCCTGGCCGAGCTCATGGGGATCATCGCTCGGGCTCCGGAGCCCTCGGTGCTGTCTGCGTCGTCCGTGCCATCGGCCTCCTGACGGCTCCTTGGCGCCTGTTCGCGCTTCGGTGGGCGTCGTCAGTCGGTTCCACGGTCGGCCGGCGGCGTCCACAGGTCCGTCCATCGCACTCCCAGGTCGGCCAGGAGCCGGCGCAGCAGCGGCAGGGAGATGCCGACGACCCCGTGCGGGTCGCCATCGATGCCCTCGATGAAGGCGCCTCCCAGGCCGTCAATGGTGAAGGCCCCTGCGCACCACAGCGGCTCGCCGCTGGCGATGTAGGCCGCGATCTCCGCCTGGGACGGCGAGCCGAAGCGGATGGTGGCCGAGCTGACCCCCTCGGCGGTGCCCCCGTCCGAGGGGCGCACCAGGAAGTGGCCCGTGTGCAGCGTGCCGGTGCTCCCGCTCATCGTCCGCCAGCGCTCGCGGGCGTCCGAGTCGTCAACGGGTTTGCCGACCGTCCGACCGTTGATCTCCAGCATGGAGTCGCAGCCCACGATGACCACGGCGTCCTGCCGGCCGGTGGAGGCTGCGACGTCGAGCGCCTTGGCCCGGGCCAGGGCCTGCACCTGCTCGATGGCGCTCGGGGCCGGCAGGCCCGCCGCCCGGCGCCGGTCGGCCAGCTCATGAAGAACGGCGTCCTCATCGACCGTGGAGACTTGTACCAGCGGCCTGACGCCGGCGGCCTGTAGGGTGGACAAACGGCCGGAGGACTTCGAAGCCAGAAGAATCACTCCGCCAGCCTATACGTGCCGCAGACCGCTAGGCTCCTGACATGAGCTCAGGCAGCAGCCCCTTCTCGCGTCTTGCTACCGTCCCCGTCACCGGATCCACCCAGGATGACCTGCGGGCGGCTCTCACTGGTCCCGAGGCGAGCTCCTGGCCGCACCTGTCGGCCCTGCGCGCACTGAGGCAGACCGCCGGTCGAGGACGGTCCGGTCGGGCCTGGGTCACGCCCGACGACGGCGCGCTCCTGGTGTCCGTGGTTCTGCGGCCCCTGGTCCCGGCCGAGCGTCTGACCTGGTTGCCGCTGCTGGCGGGACTGGCCGTCCGTGACGCCCTGGTCCCCTTCGTCGAGGGGCTGCCGTGGGAGCTGGGTACCAAGTGGCCCAATGACGTCGTCGCCGTGCCCGAGGATCCTGCGGCTGTTCCTGCGGTGCCCGGCTGGGCCGGTACCCGCAAGATCGCCGGCGTCCTCAGTGAGCTCGTCGCCTCGGCGGTGTCCTCCGGCAGCCCCGCCGCTCAGCGGTCTGCGCCCGTTGAGTCGCCTGCCGCCCGAGAGCCGGCTCCGGTGGTGATCCTCGGTATTGGTGTCAACATCGGTCAGAAGACTGATGACCTGCCGGTGGCCTGGGCGGGCTCGCTGCGTACGCTCGGTGCGGCAGGCGCCGACGCGGATGCTGCGGAGGCCGTTCTCAGTGCCGTCGGGGGTGAGCTGGTCCGGCGTCTGAACCAGTGGGAGGCGGTCGGCGGCGACGTCGACGCAGGGGACGGAGTCCTCGGACAGCAGCTGCGCTCCGCCATGACCACCCTGGGGCAACAGGTCAGTGTTCAGGCGACCGACGGCGAGATCAGCGGTCTGGCTGTCGACGTCACCCCCGCCCTGGTGCTGCGCACCCGGGGTCGCGATATCGAGGTCCGCGCGGGCGACGTGACGCTGGTGCGTGTCACAGACTGATCCTCAACGGGTTGCGGACTGATTGCTCTCCCGGGGGATGAGCCGCTCGATGCGCATCTTCCTGTGATCTGCGCTACTCTGACAGGGTGGTATTAGACAGCCAAGCGAGCAAGGGACGCGTACTGGACTCACACGAAGTCCGGCCGGGCGTCCGGCAGGAGGCTCACGTGGGTGCTCGACGTGCGGAAGACGAGGTCGCCGGCGGGGCGGCCCCTGCGGGACGGGCCACCCTGGCGGGGCACGAGCACATGCTTCTGGGGGAGGCGCCCGGACTCACCCTGACCGAGGTCGCCCAGCGGGCCGGAACCAGCTTGGAGATGGCCCGGAGGTTCTGGCGGGCCATGGGGTTCGCCGACGTCGCTCCAGATGCTGTCCACTTCACCGGGCAGGACGTCGATGCGCTGCGCGACACCATGACGCTGCTCGATGAGACCGGTGACTCCGTCCTGGCCTCGGCCAGCGTGCTCGAGCTCCTGCGGGCCCAGTCCTACACGATGGACCGCCTGGTCCTGTGGGAGCTGGAGACCTTCGTGACCGACCTCAGCGAGCGCCTCGACCTGGATGACACCTCGGCGAGACTGGTTGCCCTCGACCGCATCGACGGTCTCGTGGACCTGCTGTCGCGTCAGCTGACCTACGTGTGGCGCCGCCACATGGCCTCCATCCTGGGGCGCACCGACGCCGAGGTCTCCGCCCGCGGCCGGGAGGACACCGGTCCCGACCTCTACCCGCTCATCCGCTCACTGGGGTTCGTCGATATCGTCTCCTTCACCCAGCGTGCTCAGGGCATGAGCAAGGCGGCCCTGACCCACATGCTCGAGGACTTCGAGAACACGGCCCGCGACGTCATCACCTCGCGGGGCGCGCGCGTCGTCAAGACGATCGGTGACGCCGTCATGTACATCTCCGATGACCTCGCGATCGCCGCCGACGTCGTTACCGCGCTGGTTGAGGAGCTCCAGAAGGGGCCCGACGCCATCCGGGTCCGCGCCAGCCTGGTCGAAGGGCGGGTGATCTCCCGCTCCGGGGACGTGTTCGGCCCCACCGTCAACCTGGCGTCACGGCTCGTGGACACGGCCGAGCCCGGCGGCATCCGCCTGGACGAGGCCACCGCCATGGCCATCCTCCGCTCGCCCCAGGCCGGTCACTACCGGGTGGGACAGTGCCACGAGGTGGTGGCCAAGGGCCTGGGGCAGATCGTGCCCTGGTCGCTGGAGAGGGTCTCTCCGACTCGGTCCTGAGCGCGTCGTGAGAGCCTCGGGCCGCTCGTTATCATCTCGTTACTCTTTGATGGTCTGATCACTGCCACGTCGCGGCAGGATCGCGATTTGTCGCCGTATCTCCAGAGATACCGGCTCCCCTTGTCTCGGACGGGTCTGACTGCGCCCTCGCCTCAGGTCTCGTCCCGGTATCTTCTCCGTCCCTGGGATGATGGCGGGGTAATGCGTCGTCGCCTAACATCGCGGGTGTGACAACTGTTCTGCTCGTCGAAGACGACCCCGCCATCTCCGAGCCCCTCGCCCGTGCCTTTGGGCGCGAGGGCTATGAGGTCCTTACTCACGGCACCGGCAGAGGCGCCCTTGAAGAGATCTCGGCCGCTGACATCATCGTCCTGGACCTGGGACTGCCGGACGTCGACGGTCTGGACGTAGCCCGTCAGGTGCGTGCGCAGGGCCTGACCATTCCGATCCTCATGCTCACCGCGCGCAGTGAGGACTCCGACCTCGTCGTCGGCCTGGACGCCGGAGCTGACGACTACGTCACCAAGCCGTTCCGTCTGGCCGAGCTGCTGGCCCGGGTGCGGGCGCAGGTGCGTCGTGCCTCGGGGGAGGCGACGGAGGACGAGCTGGCCGTCGGCGAGATCCGGGTCGACGTCGCCGCCCACCGGGCCTTCGTCGGCTCGCGCGAGCTGCAGCTGACGACTCGCGAGTTCGAGCTGCTGCGGGTCCTGGTGCGTGCCGGGGGCGACGTCGCCTCCAGCGAGGACATTCTCAAGGAGGTCTGGGGCGAGGACCCCACCGGCAGCCCTCAGACCCTCCAGATGCACGCCACCTGGCTGCGGCGCAAGCTCGGTGACGACGAGGACCGGCCCACCGTCCTGCTGGTTCAGGAGGACGGCTACCGCCTGGCCGTCGGCTGAGCCGCCCACTGGAGCTGGGGCGGCTTCCCCGGATGCCGGTGAGCCTTGGGAGCAGCCTCGGACAACTGACCGCGTCTGAAGGAGGACAGTCATGCGCCGCTACGCCATGACGATGACGATGGCGGCGGTGTCCGTGGCCATCCTCCTGCTGGGGCTGCCACTGGGCGGCGCCTGGATCGCCAGCGCGCTGCGCACCGCCGGGGGTGGGAACCGGATCACCATCATCGGCACGGTCGTCCTCACGGTCCTGGTCCTGACCGTCACTGCGCTGACAGCCGCCTCCGTCGTCGCCTCCCGAGCTGCTAGACGCATTTCCGCACCTCTCATCTACCTGGCCGCCGAGGCCGAGCAGCTCGGCAGCGGACAGGTCCGCCCGCGGCTGCGCTCCTCGGGAATCGAGGAGATCGACCTGGTCCAGGCCGAGCTCGTGCGCTCGGCCGAGCGCGTGGCCGGACGCATCGCCGCCGAGCGCCAGTTCGCCTCCGACGCATCCCACCAGCTGCGCACGCCGTTGACCAGCCTGTCTCTGCGCCTGGAGGAGATCGAGCTGCTCTCCAGCCAGGAGGAGGTGCGCACCGAGGCCCACGCCTGCCTGGAGCAGGTTGAGCGACTCACCAGCGTCGTCGAGGACCTGCTCAAGGTCTCGCGCCGAACCGGTGGCGGGACCACGGAGGCCCTCCACCTCAAGGACATCTTCTCCCAGCAGCGCGAGGAGTGGGAGCCGGCCTTCGAGCAGGCCGGGCGCACCATCACCTTCCGCGACGAGATCAGCCACCCGGTCCTGGCCACGCCCGGGTCCCTGGCCCAGGTGCTGGCCACCGTCGTCGAGAACTCCCTGCGCTACGGGGCTGGGAGGACCTCGGTGAGCGTACGCAGCGCCAACGGTGGGCACGCGGTCTTCATCGATGTCGCCGACGAGGGCGAGGGCGTGGCCGAGGACATCGCGCCGCACGTCTTCGAGCGGAACGTCTCCGGCTACGGCTCCACCGGTGTGGGGCTGGCGCTGGCCAAGGACCTCGTCGAGGCCGATGGCGGCCGCATCGAGCTGTCCCAGCGCAAGCCCGCCGTCTTCTCCATCCTGCTCAATGCCGTCCCCAAGTCCCTGGACCCCAACAACGTCCTCCCACAGGGCGCGCTGGTCTCCGTGGGCCGACGCCGTCGCTTCTGAGCCGTCTCCGACTCACCCGGATTCCGAACGAGATCCTTCTCACCGTCAATGGGCAGGTGCGTCCACGGGGAGGAGTAAGGGGAGGGGTCAGGACCTCTGGCGGCGGGACCTGATGAACTGGGAGATGGCGGAGGCGAGCATCGGTGCCACCGAGATGAAGACGATCACGAGGATCATGGTGTCGATGTTCTCCCGGATCCACTCGAAGGATCCCAGGAAGTAGCCCAGCCAGGTGATGCCGAAGGCCCAGAGGGTGGCACCCAGGACGTTGAAGGTGATGAAGTGGCGGTAGTGCATCTTGCCCACACCGGCGATGACCGGGGTGAAGGTGCGCACGATCGGCACGAACTGAGCCAGGGTGACGGCCTTGCCACCGTGACGCTCGAAGAAGGCGGAGGTGCGTTCCACGTACTCCTGCTTGAACAGGCGGGAGTCGGGCTTGTTGAAGATCGCAGGCCCCGCCTTGCGGCCAATGAGATGCCCAGTCTGGTTGCCTGCGATCGCGGCCAGCCACACGAGCGGAGCTGCCACCCAGATGGGAACGCCGACAGCGCCGGTGCCCACGAACATCCCCAGGGTGAAGAGCAGGGAGTCGCCGGGCAGGAAGAAGCCGATGAGCAGACCGGTCTCGGCGAAGATGACGAGCATGACGCCGACGATGGCCCAGGGGCCGAACCACTCGACGATCTTGGTGATGAGGTTGGCGGCATCGAGCCACTCGGGGCCGAGCATCGGGGCGTGGGCGCTGGGGAGGGGGGTGAGGTGGGCGGCGGGCAGACCGGGCAGACTCAGTGCCGGGGCCAGGGCGGTCAGGGCAGTCACCGTGCAAGGCTAAGCGGTACCGCGGCGGCAGCGCCGTGAGAGTGGTCCCCTCCGGGTTGTGGAGTCGGGCACCCTGGGCCGGTACGTCAGCGCGCGCTGGTCTGCGTCCGGCTCAGGGGCGGACCGCGGCGGGGACCTGAGGCTCGACGTCATCTCGATCTGGGCCTTCACTACCGGCGCCGGCGCGAGCGTTCCTCGGGCCGGCGGTGCCGCCAGTGTCGTCGCCGTGGCTCTTGTGCCCGGTGAAGACGATGTAGTGGTAGAAGATGAAGCGGAAGGCGGTGCCCAGCCCGAACCCGACGACGTAGGCGGCGATGTTGTCCGCCAAGGGCGAGGTCAGCCCCAGCACGTGGTGGGTGAACAGCAGACAGAACTGGCTGATGGTTATCCCGCCCAGGTTCGCGATGACGAACAGGGTGGCCTCACGGGCGACGTTCTTGCGGGTACGGCCCCGGTAGGTCCAGTAGCGGTTCGCCAGCCAGGAGAAGACGGTCGCGATCGACGATGCCAGGAGCTGGGCGGAGTTCGGGTGCCCGGAGAGGAACCCGGCAGGGCTGTGCTGAACGAGGTTGAACAGGCCGACGTCGATCACGTAGGCCATGGCGCCCACCGTGCCGAACTGCATGAACTCCTTGATGAGGGCGATGAGCCGCTGCGTCAGGGATTTACCGGAGGAGCGCGTCATAACTGGCATCCTATGCCGGTGACAGCCAGGTGCCGCAAGCCGAGCCCGATCACGGTACCCAGCGAATACTGACGGAGCCGAGGTCCCAGACCCAGGACACCCATACCAGCTGACCGGCGACACAGACCGCCAGCAGCGCCAGTCGCCGGCGGGTGGTGCCGGCCGCCGCGACCAGTGCCCAGCCGGCCGGGGCCAGGGGCAGCAGGAGCCGGAGCACCGACGTCGTCGGGTCGAAGAAGGTCAGCAGGTAGAGCAGGTAGCCCAGGCACCAGAACCAGACCGCGGGCCCCAGGCCGCGCAGGCCCGGGGCACTCAGCAGCAGGCCCACGGCGACCAGTACGACGGCGAGCAGGGCCAGCCCCAGGTGGGGCCCTACCCAGTCGCCCAGTCGGGTCAGCCACGGGGCGAAGGGTGCCAGGCCGGCGCCGCGCCAGGAGGTCTCCGTGGCCGTGTAGGCGTCCTGCCGGCCCGTGAACAGCCAGGCGATCACCGGCCAGGTCAGGGCGGCCGCGCAGGTGGTCAGCGCCAGGACCAGCAGTTGCCAGCGCCCGCTCGGACTCTGGGGACCGTGCCCCGGCAGGAGACGTTGGAACCAGGCGGACGGGAACCAGCCTCGGGCACAGGCCACCTCGTAGGCCCACCACAGCCCCAGCGCCGCCCCCAGCGGGACGCCGACGGGACGGGCGAAGCAGGCGGCCACCGCGAAGGGGATCGCCGCGAGCGCCCGCCCGCGGCTCGCCTGCCACAGCGTCAGTCCCACCAAGACCAGTCCCAGGGACTCGGCGTAAGGGACCTGGAGGGCGGCGGCGCACGGCGAGGACCAGACCAGTGCCACCGCCCACAGGGAGGTCCGGCGTCCCGTGGCCGGTGAGAGCCACCGGTCCATGACGACTGCCGCGCCGGCCGAGGCCAGGACCGACACGATCGCGGCGCGTACGTAGAAGGACCAGCCGGTCCAGCTCAGCAGGGAGGCCAGACCGCTCAGCAGCGGCATGAAGGCCCACGCGTTCTGCGTCACCCGCCCATCGGCGCCGACCGGCAGCCGCGCGGGATAGCCCTCCTCGATGATCCGGTTGTACCAACCGGCGTCCCAGAAGCGCATGTGCTCCTCCCAGGACGGCGCGGCGCCACCCCACGGGGTGGCGGGAGTGTCCTGGGCCCCCAGGCGCAGGATGAGGAAGGTCAGGGTGCTCGCCGCCGCCCAGACCGCCAGGACCTGAAGCGGGCGGGGCAGGCGCGAGAAGGGGCCCTGCGACGTCGGCGAGGCGGAGGGAGAGGGCTGCTGGGCGGGGGAGGAGTCGGCGGGTGGCGTCACGGCCTCCACCCTACGGTCTCGCGTCCCGCCTCCTGTGAGGGCTTGCTGGGTGCGGGTAGCCTTGGCGGCGTGAGCGCTCCCATTGTCGCCGTGATCGGAGGCGGGCAGCTGGCCCGCATGATGCAGGAGGAGGCCAGCGCCCTGGGTATCCACCTTCGGGCGCTGGTGGAGGCCGCCGACGGCTCCACCGGTCAGGTGACCCCGGACGCCCGCGTCGGGGCGGCTCGCGACGAGGCGGCCGTGCGCGCCGTCGTCGCCGGTGACGGTACCCGGGGTGCCGGTGGTGAGCCGGCCGCGGTGGTCACCTTTGAGCATGAGCACCAGGACGCCGCCCTCCTGGAGCGTCTCCGGGTTGAGGGTGTCAGCGTCCAGCCCCCGCCCCAGGCCCTGGAGCTGGCCCGTGACAAGCCGGCCATGCGCCGGGCGATGAGCGATGCAGGGCTCCCGCAGCCCGCCTGGGTGGAGGTCGGTGGACCCGGGCAGGAGAGCGTCGAGCAGATGGCCGACGCCGTCGAGGCCTTCGCCGCCGAGCACGGCTGGCCCGTGGTGCTCAAGACTCCTCGCGGTGGCTACGACGGCCACGGCGTGCTGCTCGTGCGCAGCGCCGAGTTCCTGCACGAGGGGGAGGCCGCCGAGTGGATCGCCTCGGTCGCCAGGGCCCGCGCCGGTCAGAGCGACGGCCGGGGGGCCGGCGGAGGAGGCAGCCTCGGCGGCGCCGCGGTGACCAGCCTCCTGGTGGAGCAGGCCATCCCCTTCACCCGCGAGCTGGCCGTCCTGCTGGCGCGCACCCCCAGTGGAAGGGTGGCGGTGTGGCCGGTGGCGCAGACCGTCCAGGAGGACGGCATGTGCGCCGAGGTCCTGGCTCCGGCGCCCGGTCTCGACTCGGCCGCCGCGGAGGAGGCCGAGCTCATTGGCCGGGCCGTGGCGGAGCGCGCCGGAGTCACGGGGGTGCTCGCCGTCGAGCTCTTCGCCGTCGAGACCTTCGGGGAGCCCACACGGCTGTACGTCAACGAGCTGGCGATGCGGCCCCACAACTCCGGCCACTGGACCCAGGACGGGGCGGTCACCAGCCAGTTCGCCCAGCACCTGCGGGCGGTGCTCGACCTGCCGCTGGGTGCCACCGACGCGACGGCGCCCACCACCGTCATGGTCAACCTCATCGGCGGTCGGCACCGGCCCGGCGCCGAAGCCCTGGCTCGGGCCATGGCCGCCCAGCCCGACGCCCGCATCCATCTCTACGGTAAGCGGTGGCGCCCCGGGCGCAAGCTCGGGCACGTCAACATGACGGTCGGGCCGGACCAGGAGGTGGCCGACGTCGTCGAGCAGGCGCGTGACGTCGTCGCCATCCTGCGCGGGGACGCCTGAACCGAGCACGATCACACGGCACACAGCACAGACAGACAGGAGAAGGCACATGAGCGAGGTCAGTGGAACGACGGTGAGCAAGGCTCGGCCGGTGGTCGGCATCGTCATGGGCTCGGACTCGGACTGGCCGGTCATGGGAGCCGCCGCCGAGGTCCTCGACGAGTTCGGCGTGGCCCATGAGGCCGACGTCGTCT
>ERZ773099.2809-NODE-2809-length-11707-cov-10.988586_pt1 | contig 11707 bp, 9 predicted proteins | sample MGYA00511120_ERZ773099 | MGnify/ENA primary metagenome ERZ773099 (study PRJEB29015, sample SAMEA2738012) | human oral metagenome | biome: human oral; feature: human-associated habitat; material: dental | place: China | collected 2104 ... | reverse complement strand
TGAAGAGGCGAACTTGATCCTGTAGCTCACCTTGAATGGAGAAGGAGGATGGGTCATGTTCCTGCGGACGAGCGCGAAGCGACCCACCTCGATGCATCGAGGAAAGTTGCTTTGCGCTTTTTTATTTTTTCCGAACCGGGAAGGGATATATAACAAAAATACGGGGGGGAAATGCTTGAAGAGAGCGATTTATGCGGGAAGCCTGTTTTTTGCGCTGTCTTTTTTCCTGTGGTCGGGCCTGACGGCGCCGGCCCTTGGCGCTGCTGTTGAAGGTGACTTCTTTGCCTTGGTCAAGAGCGGCGACATTGCGGAGATCGAGGTCGCGATTCGGAATGGACAGGATATCGAGCAGGAGAATTCTTACGGGGAGACGCCGCTTTGTTTGGCTGTCAAAAGAGGGGACCCCGAGATTGTCCGGCTGCTGCTCGATGCCTCAGCCAACCCCGGGCACAGGGCTGGAGACATGACCGCTTTGCACTATGCCATGATTGGCCCGGCGAAGGGCCGTCCTCTGGGGAAGATGGTAGAGATCGTCAATCTTCTTCTGTTGAACGATATGAGCCTGGTCAATGCCCGGAATCGTGATGGAACGACGCCGCTGCACATTGCAGGGTTGTTGTACAGCGACAGGGAAATCCGCAGGAAAATCCAGGGGGACTTGAAGGATATGTCGCGGCTGTTCGGCGCTTTGATTCATGCAGGGGCGGATTTGAATACCCGAGACAAGGAGGGAAATACGGCGCTTCACCAGGCGGCGTTGGGAGACGATGAGGAGGCGGCGCTCCTGTTGATTCAGTCCGGAGCTGACGTCAATGTTGCCAACAACGAGGGAGCGACGCCTCTTTGCTTCGCCTCTCTCATGGGATTGCCGAGGGTCGTGACCGCTCTGCTGGAACGTGGGGCGAATCCCAATGTCCGCATGGAGGGCGTAACGCCTCTGCACGTGGCGACGGGAATTACTTTTATGAACCGCAAGCCCTCGGGAGAATGGGAGAGTTTCGGCGAGATGCTGACACGTACCGGAAGGGACGGAAACGACTTCCTGAAGGTGACGAAAGCCCTGGTCGAGGCAGGGGCAGAGGTCAATGCCTTGAGCAGTAAGGGGGAGAAGAGCACGCCGTTGGACATGGCCGAGGCTATCGGCAACAGGACTGTTTCGGAATATCTAAAAGGCGTTGGGGGCAAGAACAAGAAACCCTGGTATTGGCCTTTCTAAAGATGGGCAGCAATCGAATTCCCTTCAGATGGGGTAACCTATGGCGTATTTTCTGGACATCCCTGGATGAGCTGTCCTTTGAAGAAATGTTTGTAAGATATTTTATTACGTTGTTCTCTTCATTCATATCTTGCCGAGGGATAGGGCACCATGCTCCAATGGAACTCTATGCTCGGATGGGCATTGTTTTTTATAGTGTTTCCTGGATTCTATTTACTTTTATTCGCTATTATTTTTTGCCTTCTTGTTGGTATTCAGGTGTGAAATTTGTTGCAAGTGCTCTGTATGGCGTTTTCTTTGGCCTCCTTGTATTCTTATGTTATCCGGTGCCCGTGGATCAACTAATTTGGGCAATGTTCTGGTCTATGTGTTCTGTATCAATCTTAATGATCGATTTTGAATGCTAAAATGTCGAAGCAAACGTAACAGGTAAAAAAGGCCCCGTTAGGGGGGCGAAGGCCGAGGCGCTTTCCGGGATGGCCGTTCAGACGTTCTGCAATCCGCGGAACATCGTCGTTCCGAACCCCTCGGAAGTCGAGCCCCCTGGTCGGACAGCATGCGGGTGAGTCCGTTCGTGTCGATAAAGAAGCCGGGTGCCGGCATCGTGTGCCCCGCTTCCTGGGCGCGGCGGTTTACGGAAAGGAGTGTCGGGACTGTTTACTCGGCCAAACGTCACGGGGTGTCTACGTCGACTGATGATGCTTGCGGTGAGGGCGCTGCTCTTCAGGCGGATATACGGTCCGGCGTCCGTGGAGCGCGGGCCCGTCCTTTACGTCGGCTTTCACCGGGACGGGGCGGTGGATGGCTGGGTTTACGACATTGCGCTCCGGGGCCGGGCGGAGTTCCTCATCGCGGCCAACCTGGTGAAGAACCCCATCTCCCGGCTGTTCTTCTCCGGGATCGAGGTGACGCGCCCAGGTGACGGCGGGGCGGCCGCCTCGAATCGCAAGGGCCTGACCCGGGCCGTCTCGCGGCTCGCGGAGGGCGGGGACCTCTTCGTCTTCCCCGAGGGGACGAGCACCCTGGGGCCGGCGCACCTTCCGTTTCAGAAGGGCGCGGCGTTCATCGCGGCCATGGCGCTTCGAAGCCGCCCGGATCTGCGGGTCGTCCCCGTCACGGTCCGCTACGGTTCGCCGCAGCTCTGGGGCGGGGAGGCGGAGGTCCTGACCGGGCCGCCCCTGGACCTGGAGGACGCGGCGAAGGGTGGGGTCGACGGGATTCACGCGGCCATGACGGAGGCCCTCGAGGCGCTGGACCCCGACTTCGCGTCGGAGCGGCCGCAGGAGGAGGCGGAGGCGCTGTCCGCCCTGCTGCCCCTGCCTCCCGCCCGGGGGCTGAGCTGCGCCCGGCGCTTTCTTGCGGGGTTGGATGAGGGGCCCCGGTATCGCTGCGGCGGGTGTGGCGGCAAGGGGAGCCGCGATGCCCTCGTGTCCGGCGCGGAGCTCTGGCGGCAGTACCGGGAGGCGGCCCGGGGGTGCAGGACGTGGCGGGGCGCCGCGCTGTTCCCGAAGCGAGGCATTGTGCCCGAGGTGCTGACGTTTCTGGCGTCCGGCGCCTGTGTCGCGGCCGCTGCGGCGCTGAACGCACCCGCCGTCCTCGCCGGATGGTGGGCCGGGCGGCACATGCCGGATGGGCCCAACGTGGTCCTGCTCTGGAAGGCCCTGGCCGGCCTGACCGTCCTCCTCGTCGCCGCGCCCCTGCTGTGGGGGGTATTGCTCCTCACCGGGGCCCCCTGGGCCGTGGCGGCGCACGTCATCGTTACGCTTCTTGGCTGCAGGCTGCTGGACGTCATGCGGAGGTCCGGGACGCGCCTGTGGAACTTCCGCTTCCGCCGGGATACGATGCCCCGGGTGAGGCCGCTCGAGGAGGCGCTGCATGATGCAGTTATGGCGCAGTACACGGATCCATGAACGGTTTTTCGGGGCCTTTATCCTGCTCACGCTCCTTCGTCTCCTGTGGGCCGTCGGCCCCTTCTCGCCCCACACGCTCGTCTACATGGGGTCCGCGGCGCTGATGGCGGGCGGCGTCCTCCTCACCCGGGGGCGCGAGACCTCCTGCAGGTGGCGCCTGCGCCTGGCGATCTACCCCATCCTGATGGACGCCCTTTTCCCCCACATGCGCTGGGTGTCCCCCCTCATCAACGAGGGCAGGAAGGACGCCCTCCTTTGGGAGCTGGACCGCCGGCTGTTCGGCGGCAGCCTCTCCGTCCGGCTGGAGCCCATGATTCAGCCGGTCCTCACGGAGTTCCTCAGCTTTTGCTACATGCTCTTCATGGTCTATCTGGCCGTCTGTATCCTGGACTATCTGTTTTCCGATCTTCCCCTGGCCCGGGCCTTCTACGCGGGGATGTTCTCCGTATACGGAATCGGCTACATCGGCTACACCCTGGTCCCGGCGCTGGGCCCCTACCTCGCCTTCGCCGGGGAGTTCTCCGTGCCCCTGGAGGGGTACTGGATGACGGACTTCCTGGCCGCCTGCTATCCCTATGGGACGAATGGCACGGACGTGTTCCCCAGCCTGCACTGCGCGGTGAGCGCCTACATGCTCTTCTCGGACTGGGCGTGGCGGCGGAAGCGGTTTTGGCTGTTCCTGATCCCCTGCGTCGGAATAGGGTTCTCCACGATCTACATGCGCTATCATTATGGGGCGGACGTCCTGGCGGGCTTCGTGCTGGCGGCGCTGGGACTGCTCATCGAGCGCCGCGAAGCCCGGGCGCTCCGTGCCGAACGGTAAGGGAGGTCCTTCCATGTCCTATGTCCTGAAGTTCAGCGACCCCGAGGCGGAGCTGCTCCCCCGAAGCGGGGGCAAGGGTTCCAGCCTCTCCAAACTTTTCCGCGCCGGATTTCCGGTCCCGCCGGGCTTTATCGTCACGCCGCAGGGATACGCGGAGTTTTTCGCGTCGGTCCCCGGGGCCTGGGAGGCCGTGGAGGCCCTGCCCTTCGACAGTCCCGACAGGCTTGTGCCCGCCGCTGCGGCGCTGCGGGAGCGGATGAAGGGCGTCCTCCTGCCGGCGGGGCTGGCCGCCGAGGTGCGGGAGGCCCTGGCCGGCATGGAGCCCGGCGCGTACTCCGTGCGCTCCTCCTCCACGCTCGAGGACCTCGCGGGAGCTGCCTTTGCCGGGCAGCACGACACCTATCTGAACTGCGTCGGCGCGGAGGAGATCCTGGACAGGATACGCGCCTGCTTCATCTCGCTCTGGCAGGATCGGGCCGTGGCGTACAGGCACTCGAGGGGCTTCGGGCAGCGCGAGGCCGCAATGGCCGTGGTCGTCCAGAGGATGGTGCGCTGCGATACGGCGGGCGTCGGCTTCTCCGTGGATCCCATAGCCGGGCGGGATGCGATGCTCATCAACGCGGACTGGGGGCTCGGGGAGTCCGTCGTCGGCGGCGAGAGCGAGGTGGACCAGTTCGTGGTGGACCGAAAATCCCGCCGCGTCGTCTCCTCCTTCATCGCGCACAAGGCCCGGAAGATCGTGTCCAGCGACTGCGGGACGGGCACGGAGACGGTGGAGGTTCCGGGGGAGGAGGCGGACCGGCCCTCCCTGGACGAGGGGCAGATCGCCGCGCTGGGGGACCTGATGCTGAAGGTCGAGTCCTTCTACAACTTCCCGCAGGATATCGAGTGGGGCTTCGAGGGGGAAGAGCTCTTTCTGCTTCAGTCCCGGCCCGTCACCAGCATTGCGCCCCTGTGGACGCGGGACGAGTCGGCGGAGCGCTACCCCAGTGCCATGACCCCCATGTCCTGGGACCTGATCGAGGAGGGGTTCCACCAGTCCCTGGACCACTCCTTCAAAATGATGGGCTTTCCGCCCCTAGAGGGCAAGTGGTTTGCCCTGTTCGACAACTACGTCTACGGCAACCAGAACGCCGTCCGGTTCTACCTGGGGCGCCTGCCCTTCATGCCCAGGAGCGCGGAGGAACTGAGGGCGGGGATCGGGAGGTTCGTGGAGGAGCATCGCTGGGCGCTGTTTCTGCCCGCGGAATGGCGCTGCGGCCTCGACCGCTATCTCCTGCGCCTGGGCGCGCTGGGTGCGGAGCCCCTGGGCACGGACCCGGCGGAGCTGTGGGATTACGTCTCCCGCATCTGCGCGGCCGGCGGCGAGTACTTCCGCCCCAACATCGCCATCTCCATCACGCAGTCCATCCTCTACCGCTCCCTGCTGTGCTTTCTGAAGCTCTTCGCCCCGGAGGAGGCCATGGAGCTCTTCGACCGGATCACCGCCTGCTGCGAGACGAAGACCGGCCTGGTCAACCGGGACCTCCAGCGCCTGGCGGACCGGATCCGTGCGGACGGGGAGCTCCTGCACCTGGTGCGGGGGATGGATTCCCGGGAGCTCCTGGAGTCCGGAAAACTGGAGGCCTGGCCGGCCTTTGCGGAGGCCTTCCGGCGCTTTCTGGAGGACCACGGCCACCGGGAGGTGGAGTTTGACCCCTACATCCCGACCTGGTCGGGGGCGCCCTGGGTGGTGATGGACAACCTGCGGCTGATGGCCGCATCCCCGGAGGAGTGCGACGGCATGCAGGTCCGGGCGACGGCCTCCGAGGCGGAGGACCGTCTCTTCGCGCTGGTCCCGGAGGACCTGCACCTCCTCTTTCGCGAGATCATCCGGCTGGTGCGGCTCTACACGGAGCTGGACGACGAGGAGCACTATGAGACCACGCGGCTGCACCTGCTGATCCGCCGCGGCCTTTTCGCGCTGGGGCGTGCGCTGACCGCGCAGGGGGTGCTGGCGGACCCCGGGGATATCTTCTTTGCCCGAAGGGCCACGATGGACGCCTGCGTGTCGGGGGCGACCCCGTGGGACGGGCTGAAGCGGGAGGTCGGCGAGAACAAGGCGGCCTACGAGGCGAACCGGAAGCGCGCCCCCAGGTGGACGCTGGGTCCGGATGGGGAGGAGCAGGGGCCCGGTCCCGCCGGGGACGGGGCGGGGGAGCTGAACGGCCTTGCGGGCAGTCCGGGCATGGCGGAGGGTCCGGTTTTCATCGTCAGATCGTCGGACGACTTCGCGTCGTTCCCCCCGGGGGCGGTGCTGGTGGCCCGCACGACGAACCCGGCCTGGACGCCGCTCTTCCACGCGGCCTGCGCCTTGGTGACGGAGAGCGGCGGCCCCCTCTCCCACGGGGCTGTGACGGCGCGGGAGATGGGCATCCCGGCCGTCATGTCCGTGCGCGGGGTGCTCGGCGTTCTGAGGGACGGGGACAGGGTCCGCGTGGACGGGACCCGGGGGCAGGTCCTGCGGCTCTCCGAGGTCGAACCGTCCGGTGCCGAGGGTTGAGCGATGAGGACCCCGACGTCGGATGTCAAGGAGGTTGCCAGGTGAAAAAGCTCATATGCGCTGCAGGACGTCTTATCCTGAGGCTTTTGTTCCGCGTGGAGGTCCGCGGCATGGAGAACTACCGCGCGGCGGGGCCCCGGGCCGTCATCATGCCCAACCACGTCTCGCTGCTGGACCCGGCCCTGGCGGCGCTCTTCATTCCCGACGAGCCCGTGTTCGCCATCAACAGCCTCGTGGCCCGGTGGCGGTGGGTGCGGCCCTTTCTGGCCCTGTTCCGCACCTGGTCCGTGGACCCCACGAACCCCTTTGGCCTGAAGGGCCTCATCGAGGAGCTGAAGCGCGACCAGCATTGCGTCATCTTTCCCGAGGGGCGCATCACCACGACCGGCAGCCAGATGAGGGCCTTCGACGGTGCGGCCATGCTGGCCGACAAGACGGGAGCCGTGCTGCTGCCCCTGCGCATCGAGGGGGCCCAGCTCTCCCATGCGTCCTACCTGCGGGGCAGGTTCCCGGTGCGTTGGTTCCCGAAGATCACCCTGACCTTCCTGCCGCCCCGAAAGCTGGAGATCCCGCCGGAGGTGAAGGGGCGTCGGCGGCGCGCCATGGCCCAGACGTTCCTCCAGGACCTGCTTCGGGACGCGGCGTGGCAGGTGCGGGACAGCGGGCGGACGTTGTTCGGCGCCCTGCTGGACGCCCGGCGGCTCTATGGCCGGCGGCGGGTCATCGCAGCGGACATCGGCCGGAAGCCCGTGACCTACGACGGGATGGTGAGGGCGGCTCTGGCCCTGGGAGACCTGTTCGGCGGGCGCTTCAACCCCGGGGAGCGGGCGGGGCTCTTGATGCCCAGCAGCGTGCCCACGGCGGCCCTGGCCCTGGGGCTGTCCCGGCTGGGACACACGCCGGCCATGCTGAACTGCACCGTCGGCGCGCAGAACGCCCTGGCCTGCTGCCGGGCGGCGGAGATCCGGACGGTGATCAGCTCACGGCGTTTCGTGGAGGCGGGGAAGCTCGGCGCCCTGGTGGAGGCCATGGAATCCGCGGGGCTGAGGTTTCTGTGGCTGGAGGATGAGGCCCGGGCCCTGGGGTTGAGGGCGAAGCTGACGGCCTGGTTCCAGGCGCGCTTCACCACGCCGGAGACCGCCGGCGGGCCGGACGATGAGGCGGTGGTGCTCTTCACCTCCGGATCGGAGGGGACGCCCAAGGGCGTGGCCCTGAGCCACCGGAACATTGTCGCCAACCGGGACCAGCTCATGTCCTCCGTGGACTTCCGCCCCAGCGACGTGGTGCTGAACGCCATGCCCATGTTCCACGTGTTCGGCTTCGTGGTGGGCACCATCATGCCCCTGCTCAGCGGGATGTACACCTTCTACTTCCCCTCGCCCCTCAGCTACCGGGCCATCCCCCTGGTGGCCTACGACATCAACGCCACCGTCCTCTTCGGTACGGATACCTTCCTCTACGGCTATGCCCGCAGCGCCAGCCCCTACGACTTCTACAGCGTGCGCTACGTCTTCGAGGGGGCGGAGAAGCTGCGGGAGCGGACGTCCCGGATGTGGAGCGAGAAGTTCGGCATCCGCGTCCTGGAGGGGTATGGCACCACGGAGACCTCCGTCGTGTCGCTGAACACGGCCCTGCAGTGCAGCGCGGGTACGGTGGGCCGGGTGCTGCCGGGGCTCGAGGCGCGGCTCGAACCCGTGGTCGGCCTGGAGGGCGTCGGGCGGCTCTTCCTGCGGGGGCCCAACGTGATGATGGGCTACCTCCGCTCGGAGCGGCCCGGTGTGCTGCAGCCGGTGGAGGACGGGTGGTACGACACGGGGGACATCGTCCGCCTGGACGAGCTGGGCTTTTTGAGCATCCGGGGGCGGGCCAAGCGCTTCGCCAAGATCGGCGGGGAGATGGTGTCCCTGACCGCGCTGGAGGAGGAGATGGAGCGCCTGTGGCCCGGCGTCCGCTGCGCCATGGCCGTCGTCCGGGACGAGCGGAAGGGCGAGCGGATCATCCTGGTGACGGAGAAGAAGGACGCGTCCCGGGAGGAGATGACGGCGCACCTGAAGGCCGCCGGCTACGCGGAGGTGGCCATCCCGAAGAAGCTCCTGTCGGGGGTGAAGCTGCCGCTGTTGGGCTCCGGCAAGACGGACTACCCGGCCCTGGACCGCCTCGCATCGGAGACGGCGGGGGCGGCGGAGTGAAGCGGAGCCCACCCGACGACGGTTGGTCGGTGGTGGGCGGCCCCGTCCGCGGGGAGCGGGGCGCGCCAGGTGAAACCGGAATCCGCAGGCAAAGTTTTCGACAGGCGCCGAATTGCGTTCTACACGGCCCCTCCTCCGATCAGCCCCTCCAGACAGGCCCGGGTCGCCGAGCCGTACGGGTGCCGTTCCTCCAGAAAGGCGTGCAGGTCGTCCGGGGTATCGAGGTCCCGGTACGAGTCCGTCTCCGCGCAGACGCAGCCCAGCTCTCGGGCCCGCTCCAGCGTGCCGAGCCGGACGCCGCCGCTGCCCCATGGGGCGGAGATGTCGAAGAGCTCCGGGATCGCCCTTTTCAGGCCGATGAGCCAGTAGCCTCCGTCGGGGGTCGGGCCCAGGACGACATCGGCCTCCGCCAGGAGGTCGAACGCCCTGCGGATGCTGTCGGGCCGCATGTGGGGGATGTCCGTCCCGACGATCGCCGCCCGTTCGTACCCCGCCTCGAAGGCGTCCCCGGCCGCGGCGAGCATCCGGTCCCCGAGGGTACGGCCCCGCTGTTCGCGGAGCTCGAGGGCGGCGGGGATCAGATCGGAGTACGCCTCGGGCCGGCCGCTCCCCGTCCAGTAGAGGAAGAGGTCCGCCCGGTCCCGGAGCTCCAGGGCTGCGGCGAACGCATCGGCCCAGAAGCTCCGGTGCAGGGCCTCCCTCTGCCCTTCGTCCAGCAGGGGCGAGAGGCGCGTCTTGGTCTCCGAGCCGATCGGCAGCCGGGAGAATAGGATCAGAGCCTCGGTTTTTTCCCCTTTTTCAGTCCTCTTCGTCCCCGTCATGGGTTCGCATCGCGTCCTTTCTCCCCGCGGCGCCCCTCGTAGAGGGTCCGCAGCGTCTCGGTCGGCACCCCCAGGATGTAGAGCGCCTTGATCGTGTGGATCTTCATCAGCGTCCTCAGCCGGCCGTTCCGGATGAAGCGCCGGGCCGAGGTCCCCACCGGCGTCTCCAGCGCCCGGATCAGCCCTTTGCGGTGCAGCGGCCGCAGGCGCCTCGCGAGCTCCCAGTCCTCCATCAGGGCGAGGGGCGCGAAGCCGCCGAGCGAGTCGAAGACGTCCCGCCGCAAAAACAGGGCCTGATCCCCGAAGATCAGGCCGAAGCGCCGTGCCCGCGTGTGGGACGTGCGCTCCACGAAGCGCATGAACCGGTCGTCCGCGTCGTAGAAATGGAGCCGGAAGAACCCGCCGACGCAGCCCTCCGAGAGGGCGAGCGCGATATCGGCGAGGCTCGACGGGGCGACTTGGGCGTCCCCGTGCACGAACCACAGCACGCCGCCCCGCGCGGCGCGGGCCCCCGCGTTCAGCTGGAGGGCCCGGCCCCTGCCGCAGCGGACGACGCGGACTCCGGGCACGGCCTCCGCCGCCTCGGCCGTGCCGTCCGCGCTGCCGCCGTCGGCGACGATGATCTCCTTCTCCCCGGGGAGGGCGGACAGGGACTCCAGCAGGCCCGTGATGCGCGCGCGTTCGTTCAGGGTGGGGACGACGATCGAGATCATGACGCGGCCTGTGCGCTCCGGGGCCACGTCATGCCGTGGCCCCGCCGCAGCTGGATCCGCTCCCCGCCGTGCAGGCGTAGCAGTGGTTGCCCAGGCGGATATTCCGCCTGGCGGGGCGGTCCCCGCCCAGGTCGCCGATGCGGTCCGTCCCCTCTACGGTCCAGTCCAGGGCCTGATTGAAGTCGCAGTCGTAAAGGCGTCCGTCCCAGCCCACGGAGAGCTGGCTGCGGCACATCATCCCCTCCGCCGCGACGGGGTTGAAGCTGTCGTGGAGGCGGCGCATGTAGCCCGTCATGTTGCCGCTGCGCACCAGGAAGGCGCCGAACCGCCCCACGGGATTGTTCGTGATCGTGAACAGCCGGTTGAACACGATCCCGTGCTCTGCGCCGAGCTTGAGCTTGTACTCCCGTTCCATGCCCGCCTGGGGCGGAGGGAGGAACGCCCCGCCGGGGTTGTAGACCATGTTCAGGGACAGCCGGTCGTCCTTCCCGTACCCCAGATCGTTCAGCCTGCGGAGCATGGAGACGGCGCTCCGGAAGGTCCCGGCCCCCCTCTGGCGGTCGCAGTCCCGCTCCGAGTAGTAGGGCAGCGAGCAGACGATCTCGACGCCGCGCTCGGCCATGAACTCCGGCAGATCGTCGTATCCCCTCTCGTGCAGGATCACCAGGTTCGTCCGCACGATGACGTGGACGCCCGCCGCCGTGCCCCGGTCGACCAGGAACCGGAAATCGGGGTTCATCTCGGGGGCGCCGCCCGTGATGTCCAACGTGCGAAAATCCCAGGCGTCAAGGACCCTCAGGCAATGCTCCATCGTGCCGCGGGACATGACCTCCGTCCGGTTCGGCCCGGCCTCGACGTGACAGTGCTTGCAGGCCAGGTTGCAGAGCCGCCCGACGTTGACCTGGAGGACGTCGAGCCGATCGAGGGTCTGACCGACCCGCGGGTCGGTCAGCTTGCCGCGGAAGGGGGGAACGCAGGCCAGAGGATCGTCCCGGCCCGCGTTCGGAGCGAGGGTCACAGCTCGAGCCTCCCGACGATGTTCTTCATCTGGAGCCCGTGCACCAGGCTGGCGCCGCCCCGGATGGCGCAGGCCACATGGACGGCCTCCGTCATCTGCGCCTCGTTGACGCCGTTCTCCAGGCAGCTCTTCGTATAGGCGTCGATGCAGTAGGGGCACTGCACGGTATGGGCCACGGCCAGGGCGATCAGCGCCTTTTCGCGCTTCGTCAGCTCGCCCTCCTCGAACACGGCCCCGTAGTACGCCGAGAACTTCTCCCAGAGCGGGGACGCGCACTGCCCCATCTCCGCGAAACGGTTCAGGTCGTCGGCGTCGTAATAGGCGTTCGTCTTCTCCGTCGTCATCTTTGCGGAACCTCCTCGTGTCGTGATCGTGCAAAATTAAGAGGCAAAATCGAGTCGGGAAGCGGGCTCACCGGTGAGGAGGCTTCCCTAAGAAAACGCTGATTTAATCCATGAAGCTCCCCGGTGGTACC
>ERZ773099.2808-NODE-2808-length-11710-cov-16.457400_pt1 | contig 11710 bp, 12 predicted proteins | sample MGYA00511120_ERZ773099 | MGnify/ENA primary metagenome ERZ773099 (study PRJEB29015, sample SAMEA2738012) | human oral metagenome | biome: human oral; feature: human-associated habitat; material: dental | place: China | collected 2104 ... | reverse complement strand
CCTGGGCGGCCACGGCCCCGAACCAGCCGGTGCCCAGCACGTCGGAGGCGGCCAGCAGGGAGGCGATGATCTCCGGGTCATCGGGTCTGCCTCCGGGGACGACGACGAGGGTTCCGTCGGCCAGGGCCACGCGCGCGTACTCGGCCTGGGTGTCGCCGATGAAGCCGCCGTTGGCGCAGCGCGACTGGTAGCCGTCCTCGCAGATCTCGCAGGTGTTGTCGCTCAGGCAGAAGGAGCCGACGACGAAGTCGCCGACCTTGACGTTCTTGACCTCGTCGCCGACCTCGACGACGGTGCCCACGTACTCGTGGCCCATGGGCCGGGCCTTCTCCAGGGGCTGGATGCCCCGGTAGGGCCACAGGTCAGAGCCGCACACGCAGGCGGCCTCGAGCTTGATGACGGCGTCGGTGGGGTCGATGACGTGGGGGACCTCGCGGTCCTCGACGCGCACGTCACCGGCGGCGTGCATGATGACGCCGCGCATTGTGGTGGGCAGGGCGGGAGCAGAAACAGTCACAAGCAGTCCTCACATCAGTACGGGTTGATATGTGAAGACTAAACGCGCGCCTTGCCGCGGGTCCACCGCCTGCCGGGTTCTGTCAGGTCCCCCCAGCGGACTTGCGGGGCGCCAGTCGCGGCTTGAGGACTCGGCCTATTCGGCCCGAGCATGGGCGAAGACCGGTGCCGGCGAGCGGCAGTGATGAGCGCAGATGGCCGCGAATGATCGCGCTCGGCCGAAGTCCGGACAAACCCGGGAAGGCGCTACTGCACCTGCTCGTGCCCGTCATTCGACGTCGTCGCACCGGCCCCGCGCGGAAGGGGCAGCACCAGCGGGGTCCCGGTGAGCGGGTCGGAGATGACCCGGACCGCCAGGCCGAAGACCTCCTCGACCATCTCTGCGGTGACGACCTCCTCGGGCCGCCCGTGGGCCAGGATGCTGCCGGCGCGCATGGCGATCACCTCGTCGCCGTAGCGGCAGGCCTGGTTGAGGTCGTGGAGCACCGCCACGATCGTGGTGCCCAGTTCGGAGTTCAGGTCTCGGCACAGCTCGAGCAGATCCACCTGGTGGGCCAGGTCCAGGTAGGTGGTGGGCTCGTCGAGCAGGAGGATGTCGGTGCGCTGGGCCAGTGCCATGGCCACCCACACCCGCTGGCGCTGCCCGCCGGAGAGGGAGGACACGTGCCGGTTGGCCAGGCCGACGACGTCGGTGCGCTCCATGGCCTCGGTGACGGCCGCGTCGTCGTCGGGTGACCACTGGTGCAGGAGCGACTGATAGGGGTAGCGGCCGCGCGCCACTAGCTCATGGACCGTGATCCCGGGCGGGGCGATCGATGATTGGGCGAGCATGCCCACTCGCCGGGCCAGCTTCTTGGGGGCCAGGGTGGCGATGTCGCGGCCGTCGAGGACCACCTGGCCGGCGCCCGGGGAGAGGACCCGGCTCATGGCGCGCAGCAGCGTGGACTTCCCGCACGCGTTGGGGCCCACGATCATCGTCACCGCGCCCGGGGTGATGGCCGTGCTCAGGTTCTCGATGACGGGGTGGCTGGGATGGTAGGCCAGGGAGATTCCCCGGACGCCCAGGCCCGTGGCGGGGGCCTGGGCGTCCGAAGGCGTCTCCGTTGAGACGGGAGTGGGCACGGATTACTTCTTCTTCGACAGCGTGTCTGTGACCGTGGTCATGACGAGCCGTGCCGCGGTGGGGCCGGCGTTGAGGAAGAAGGCGTCGTCGTCGACGCGCACAGCGTGCTTGTCGCTGACGGCCTTGAGCCCCGCCCACAGGGGCATGGCGGTCAGCTCGGTGTTGTTCTTGTCCTGGTCCTTCTCATCCTTCGGGGTCTTCTGCGCCCCGTAGAGAATCCAATCGGCCTCGGCGTCGGCAAGGGTTTCGGAGTCGATGTCCTTGTTGCCGTTGTCGGTGAACTTCTGGGTGTCGGGACGGGCGACGCCCATGTCGGACAGGACCGATCCCGCCAGGGAGACCGCCCCGAAGATGCGGAGCTTGTCGCTGGTCTTGCGCAGCAGCGAGACGGTGGGGTTGCCGTCGATCTTCTCACCGGACTTCGCGGCATCGGCCTCGTAGGTCTCGATCCACTTCTTGGCGGTGTCCGGCTTGCCCAGGGCGTCGGCTACGAGCAGGAAGTCTTGCTTCCATGCCTCGCTTTTGCCCTGGGTGACTACCGTCGGCGCCACTGCGGACAGGGAGGAGTAGAGGGCGTCGATGTCATCCTTGCCGGCCTGGTTGACGAGGATGAGGTCCGGGGAGAGGTTGCCGATGTCCTCCACGCTGGGGGATTTGCGCGAGCCGACGTCGGTGATGGAGCCCAATTGGTCGGCGTGATCCGGGAAGGCCTTCTTGAGGTACTCCGGGACCGTCTCGGCGCCGTCGCCCTTGGTGGAGCCGATCGGCACGATGCCCAGGGTCAGGGCGACGTCGAGCTGGCCGGTGGACAGGATGACGACCTTGCTGGGGGCCGCCGGGATCTCCGTGCTGCCCTTGAAGTGGACGACCGTGCGGGGGAAGACGCCGTCGGCCTGGCCCGAGCCCTTGCCGTCGGGCATGCCGGTGGGCACCGACGAGGTGGGCTCGACCTTGGCCGATGAGGCGGCACTGGAGCCGGTCTTCTTGCCGGAGGAGCAGGCGGCGAGGACGGGGACGGCGGCGGCAAGGCCCGCGAAGGCGAGAATGCTGCGGCGACGGTAGAACGATGTCATGAACTTAGGCTAACCTCATCCCTGCCTCATTAATCAAGAACTATCCTCAGAAAAGGTGGGCCCGTGGTCAATATCGCTTCGATGGCACTCCCCGGCACCGGGCGTGCAGTTGTGGAGGATGCTGCAGGTGCCCTGGACTGCGGAGGTTCTGTGGGGCGCGTGAACGGGCCGACGTCGTGACCCCATGGCGGCCTGCTCGACGGCGCCGCCCCGGAGGTGAAGGGGGCGTTGGACTTCATACCAGGGGTTCCACAGGGGTTCCGACGAGTGTCATCATCCTTGTTCTCGCGGCACTGTGCGTGCTGCTGTGCCTGACGAGCCTAGCCATCGGATCGCGCAGCCTGACGCTGGGGGAGTTGGCGAGCGCCTTCACGCCCGGGAAGAGATCGGTCGCCTCCATCATCGTGTGGCAGCTGCGGATGCCGCGGACAGCCCTGGCAGTCATGGTCGGCTCCTCGCTGGCCGTGGCCGGGGTCGTCATGCAGGGGCTGACCCGCAACCCTCTGGCCGAACCCGGCATCCTAGGCGTCAACGCGGGGGCCTCCCTGGCGGTGGTCCTGTCGATGTCCCTGCTGGGGCTCACCGACGCCAGCGGCTTTCTCTGGTTCGCCTTCGCAGGCGCCGCCGTGGCGGCGTTCCTCGTTCACCTCATGGCGCGTCGTAGCGCCGACGCCGGACCCGCCAGGCTCGTGCTGGCCGGCGTAGCGCTGGGAGCGAGCCTGCGCTCGATCACCGGGACCGTCACCATGTACGACTCCGTCACCTTCGACTCCTACCGCTTCTGGGTGCTGGGCTCCCTGGCGGACCGGGACGCCGGGCTGCTGGTGTGGGTGGTTCCCTTCCTCGTCGCCGGCCTGGTGCTGGCCCTGGCCTCGGGGCTGACGCTCAACGCCCTGGCGCTGGGGGAGGAGCAGGCCAAGGCCCTCGGAGTGAGCCCGGGGCGGGCTCGGGCGCTGGCACTGACGTCGATCGCCCTCCTGTGCGGGGCGTCGACGGCGGCAGTCGGGCCGATCTCCTTCATCGGGTTGGTGGTCCCGCACGTGCTGCGGCTGGCCCTGGGGGCCGACCAGCGCAAGCTGCTGGCGGTTTCCGTCGTCGCCGGCCCGGTGCTGCTCCTGACCGCCGACATCCTGGGCCGCGTCATCCTGGAGTCCGGTGAGATGGAGGCCGGCGTCGTGACCTCGTTCATCGGTGGGCCGGTGCTGCTGCTCATGGTGATCCAGCGCATGGGGGTGAGCGGGCAATGAGGCGGCCCCGGGGAGTCGGTGGCGGTTCGGCGTCGCCGGAGCGGGCGGTGCGGCTGGGCCCGCCGGCCTCTCAGCTGCGATATCCCCTGGGAGGCGCGAGAGCGTTCCTGGCCCACCGGCGGGCCGTGGTGGTGACGGTGCTGGTGCTGGTCGCCGCGGTGGCCGTGGCGGTCGCCTCGGTACTGTTCGGCGCCTACAACATCTCCGCCGCCGACGCCCTGCACACTCTGGTGACGGGCTCCGGGAGCAGAATGGACCGCTTCTTCGTCCTGCATCAGCGGCTTCCGCGCGCGGTTGCGGCCGTGCTGGTGGGGGCGATGCTGGCGCTGTCGGGCGCGATCTTCCAGAGCCTGTCCCGTAATCCCCTGGGAAGTCCCGACATCGTCGGATTCACGACCGGCGCCTCCACCGGTGGGCTGTTCATGCTCCTGCTGGCGGCGTCGGCGAGTGACCTCCAGGTCTCGGTGGGCACGATTGTCGGTGGGTTTGTCACCGCAGCGGCGGTCGCCCTCATCTCGCGGCGCGGAGGCGTCGGTGGGGACAACCTGGTCCTGACCGGGATCGCCATCTCCGAGATGCTCTCAGCGGCCAACAACTACCTCATCTCCCAGGCGAGTCTCCCCAGCGCAGAGGCAGCCAAGGCCTGGCAGTACGGCTCCTTCAACGCGATCTCCTGGGGGCAGGTCAGGCCCCTGGCCCTGGCGGCTGTGGTGCTGCTGACCCAGGTTGTGTGGCTCGTGCGGCCGGCGGGCCTGCTGGAGATGGGCGACGACGCCGCAACGAGCCTAGGACTGCACGTCGGGCGAGTGCGCGGCGCGATGCTCGGCTACGGCGTCGTGCTGGCGGCGATATGCGTGGCGACTGCCGGTCCGATCGGTTTCATCGCCCTGGCCGCGCCGCAGCTGGCGCGCCGGTTGAGCCGGTCGGCCGGGGTCACGATGATCGCCTCGGCGTCCATGGGGGCGCTGCTGCTGGGCGGGGCTGATTTTCTGGCGCAGCGCCTGCTCAGCCCCTTCCAGATCCCGGTGGGCCTGGTCAGCGCGGCGTTGGGCGGGCTCTACCTCGTCTGGCTGCTCATATTCTCCTCCGAGCGCGCCGGGCGGACCGGCTGAGGCCGCCGTCGGGCGCGCTCGGAGCCAGGCTGCTGCTCTTTTAGGAACTCGCATCTCCCCACGCATCTCACGGACCTCCGCCTTGAGTTTCGTGATTCTTAAGCCGACTCGGAGGCCTTCTGGCGGTCCTGGTCGGTGGCGTGCTCCTTCCTGTACCTTGCGACCCAGCTGCCCACTTCTTTGGGCCACAAGGTCGTAGGACTAGCCACCTCGGCGATGGTGCGGTCCGTCACAGGACGCTTCACGCACGCCCCGTGTCTAGCAGCTCCTCTGAGTACTTCGCCGCTGGCATGGTCTCCACCCATGTCTACTCACGGGAAGAAAATCTCCCCAAATCCGACAAACGCCAGGCACTCCACATACAGGTTGGCGACGTTAGTGGTGCAGCTCAAGCAGCTGCTCCAGAATGGACACCACCGCGCCGGGGCGCGAGGGGACGCGGACCGTCTGCCTCCTCGCCCTGACCTCTTCCAGGCCGTCCCCGACGATGACACCGATGTCTGCCGCGCGGATCATCGCCACGTCGTTGGCGTCGTTGCCTACCGCGACCCACGTGGAGACGGGCCGGTGGCGAAGGCCTGGTGCCTGCCCCATGACGGCTGTCCTTTCTGTGGTATCCGCCCCTCCCGAGGCGGCCAGCTCCTCCTCGCCGGTCGGCAGCCTCATACAGACGCTCTTGTCCACCCCTGCCGCGCAGACGTCGACCACGCCGTCCTCGTGCGGGTAAGCGACGACGCCGTCAAGACACAGACCCAGCAAGTCCTGGAGAGCGCCCGCGGGCTCCGGGCCGCCCGTCTCCTGCGCGCCGGCAGCCCTCGTACCCGGATCAGCCGCTCCCTGTAGCGGATCGGCAATCCTCTGCCTGATGATGTCCTGCCCCGTACGGCCCTGGTATCTCCTGCTGACGACCGTCACCTTGAGCACGTCCTCAGTCGGGACCTGCGCCGGGTCGGTGCACCACGTGCCATCCGGGTAGTCCCGCATGTGCTCCAGGCCGTCCCAGAGGCCCGGTGCCGTCTCGGAATCTTGGCTGCCCCTTCGCCGGGTCTCCTTCTCCGGTGCTGTCCCTGGAGATGCAGCGAAATCTGAGACCGCTGCAGACGCCTCCCCTGACCGTGGCTCTGCGACAGGGTCATGCCCTGCCAGTGCAGTGAAAGAGTGGCCCCGGTCCACGTAGAGGGGCATGCCCGCGCGGAAGGCGGCGTCCACGACGGCGCGGACGTGATCCGCCCTCATGGGGTAGCGCCTCTCCTTGTCTCCTAGGCGCAAGAGAGCCCCGTTGAGGCAGACCGAGCCTTCCAGGCAGGTCACGGCGTCTCCCAGTACCTCGGTCATTCCTCGGGGCGCACGTGAGGTCGCCACGATGACCGATATGTCCTCACGTCCCGCGGCCCGCCTGAGAAAGGGGGTCAGCCGGGGATCGGCGACTCCGCCGAAGACGACGGTCCCGTCCAGGTCTGTCACCACGCCCACCGGGCTGCTCAGCATTGACCACGCATCCTTGCAATATCAGGAATAACCCTGCTCTGAAAGGTTGACCCATCACCTGGCGAGCAGGTCACGGGGACCCATTCTACGGCCTCGATCTCAGAGCGAGGGACCGGGTCGCCCGCAATATCGCACATGTAGACGAATAGGGTGATCATCCGGCTCCGGTCGAAGATGGAGACATCTTCATAGGTACCGAAGTAGGTGGCCGACACCAACGAGACCCCGAGCTCCTCATCAAGCTCGCGGCCGAGGCAGGCGACATGCGACTCCCCTTTCTCCAGTTTGCCTCCAGGAGAAATGAGGTCGGTCGTACCGCGCTTGCGGACAAGCAGCACGCTATCCCCGCGGAGAACGACCGCAGCACACTTGACAACTGGCGAACTCTTTCCCATGTCACGCTTATCAAGTCGCACCCGCTCCCTCCCTCCTTGAGCGGCGAATGTAGTGCATGTTGAGGCCGACGATCGCCCCAATGACCACCGACCCACCTACGAGCGAAGCCGCCCCGGGATTCTCACGGAAGAACAGCCACACCCACACCGGGCCCAGCACTGTCTCCGCCAACACGAAGATTGCCACATGGTGCACGGGCAGGAGCTTCGGCCCAACGGATAAGCAGACCAGACCGACCGGCATGACCACGAAGCCCTCGGCTACCAGAGGCAGCCATGAGGAGGACTCGTCAGGAACCTTGACCCCGTGCAGAAGGGCGGCAGCGGTGAGTGCGCACAGCGCCCCACCGACCGCTGTGGTGAGGAAGGGGCTGGAGCGGCGTTTGGAGGAGCACACGAAGCCGCCGCTCATCGACACGGCAGCCAGCAGGGCCAGCAGTTCCCCCCGGCCTGCGGCGCTGGACAGCTGTGAAGCGAAGATGATCGTCATACCGGCCAGCGACGCCAGGATCGCCAGGACCGTCGGCCGGTCGATACTGGCCCGGAGAAACACTCGTCCCAGAATTGCCGACCATACCGGCATGGTCGCCATGATAAAGAGCGTGTTAGCGGCGGAAGTGCTCTCGATGGAATACACGAATGCCACTGATGCTATCCCGAACATCAGCCCGTTACCCCAGGCAGCCCACTCGTTGTCCCAGCGTTGCTTTACCCCAGCAACGTGGCAGACCACTGCCGCCAGCACCATGGCAGCGCATATCAGCACACCGCGCCACAACGACAACACCCCGGCCGGCTGGTCTACAGCGCGGATGAGGGCTGCATCAAAAGACATGACCAGGACCCCGCCGAGCACCACCACCGCGCCCCGGACGTATCGGTTATCTAGCATTCCCGACATCTGATCAGTCCCTCCAGGTCACGGCAGAAGGCTTCAGTAGCATCGACCCAGGAATCATCCTTGCACCCCAGGCTCGAGTACGAGTAGCGAATGATTCCCTGACGCCTGAAGTACTTGGCGCTGGGTGGAAGTTCTCGTACCATCACGTTCGCGTCGCCTCCTCCTCTGGACATCTTTACCGCCGCCATAGGGAGTCCGCCGCCACCTCCCACGATCTCTAATCCCTCCGCGGCCGCCCAGTCGACAAGGTCTTGAGAGAACAGGAGCTGCGCCTTGTTCCAGACCTTTCCGCGTCTCATTCTATCAAGCGCCTGTTCAAGCAGATCAAGTGATGGGCAGCCGCCCTCAGTCAGTGACAAAAAACTCGCAATCGACGGCAGCTGTTGCCCTGTAACGGCATCTAGTATCACTATACCCAGCCCCGGTGCGAGCGCCAGATGCTTATGAAGCGGCGCAATTACGACTGTACCACTCGACACCAGTTCTTCGGTAAGGGAAGTGCCAAGAGACTGTGCTCCGTCCACGACAGAGGCTGTCGCGCCCCCTGGTTCACGGAAGCTGTTATCGACGCTAACGTCCACTGGGGCTACATGCGTATGAAAACCGACCCACCTGCCGTTGAGCACCTCTTCCATAGATCTGACTACCCCTTGATAGGGACCGTAGTGCCTCCATAGTGGACCTGCCCCTCTCAATCTTAAATTCTCTGCCATAATCCCCCCGAGCACCACAGCCAGGGCGGTAGAGGTGTTCGGGACAAAATGAATGCAGTTAGAGTCTACGCCTAGGTCGTGGCCTAGCATGTCAGCAAGAGCGCTCCGACTTCTGGAAGTATGTCCGTAATATGATTCTCTCGATCGGTCGCGACTCAAGAAAGGATTTAGTGAAGGATTTATTGAGGCTGGATCATTTGGCATACCTAGAACCCTCCAAGGAGGTGGAAGAGTTAACTTTACTGCCCTGAAGGAAGTCGATAATGTCGACAGCCTTGCGCTCCTTATCGCGCAAATACTGTAAAACAACTTCATCGCTCGGCGTGGTAAAACTGTCGGCGAATACCGACAGACCCTCGAGTGATTTTGTGGACAACCCTAACTGTAATAACTTGTACTTAACGTCATCAGACGACTGCGCCCAGTCGTAGATGGGGCTCTCGTACGTGATTCCGTAACCCTTCATGAACTCCACAAAGTAGTCCTTGGCCACGGAACGCTGCTCCGGAAACTCCTTCTGGTAGACAGCGATACCGTCATTAACTATAGTAATGTCGTTCCGCTTGCAGTAGTCGATCACGTGGCAGTGTATCGCTATTTTCTCTCCCAGTAGTACAAGATTCTTCCTGTAGGTCAGGATGTCTTGTTCAAGGTCGGCAATAGCGAGAGAGCGGAAGCTTCCAGAAATATCTTGTTTGACGTGTCTCAGCATCAGTCCGCCAAAGCGGCTCCTCATCTCTCGCACCCGTACCTCAAGGACATCTCTGTGTAGAGAACATCCAGAATTTGCCGTGTACAGATGTACTGGGATACCTCTCAGCATCAGGGAGCAGGCTGCAAGAGTGCTATCGCGTCCACCCGTGAACATCACCAACTGTGCGTCGTTGCCAGCGTATTCTCCCAAGGTAATCTCCTTCTGTGTTTGCAACCAATTCATCGAGTCTCACCTCATGTGGAGCCCATCTGGATGCAAATGATTCGATCTACTTGTAGTTAAATTAACACACTCCCAAGAATGCTGCAATTCCAGAACAATATACGATATGCACAAAAATAATTACGGAGGTTAGTAGCACTCCTTGAGGTGGGGCTGGCAAAGTTGGTTCAGGTGCTTGGCTGGGTGATGAAATTGATGGCTCGTTTGGTCGTCTTGACGTGGATTTGGCGGTTGAGGCGATGAATATGCTGGGGCTGTGGAAGAGTCGGGTCACGCTGATGGGCAGGTTATGCAGGTCGGGCATGATCTCGGGGACCGTTAGCGGTGTGCAGCTGGTGGTGGTCCTCGCACGTGACGACGTCTCTGGCCCAGTGGAGTCGGTTCTCTATTTTCCAATGCCCTTGGAGCCAGACGGTGACCTGTTCGGGCTGGGCGTCGGTCATGGGTAGGGAGCTCAGGGGTCGGCAAAGTCGGTGGGTGAGGGTGTCTGAGCTGGTTTGATGGGGCGGTGTGTCGTTAGGACGGGGGCGCGGGCCCCGTGGGGACGATGAGTGGTGCTTAATCAATCCCTTCGTCCTGGGAGCCCGCGCTGATGTCATCCTCCACCACGAACGCCTTGTCGCGCCAGCCCCTGGTCCAGGTTCTCAGGAACATCACCGACCCACGCGACAGACGCGGAGTGCGCCACAGCCTGTTCACGGTCTTGTCTCTGGCTGTGACCGGAGTGCTGGCGGGCTGTCGCAACCTGATAGCGATATGGGAGCACGCCACCGACCTGACTGGTGCCGACCTGGAGGCCCTGGGGCTGGAGGCGGGGCAGGCTCTTCCGTCGGAGTCGACCATCCGCCGGGTTCTGCAGGACCCGGACCACGCCACCGGCGCCGTGCTGACCCAGCAGCGGGTGGCGGACAGGTCCAACCAGAGGTCCCGGCCCTGAGGGACTTGCTTGAGCCCGTCGACCTGGACGGGGTGGTGGTGACTGCCGATGCGATGCACGCCCAGACCACCTGGCGGCCCATCGAGGGCACCATCACCACCACCGAGACCTCCACCCCCTACGACCTCGTCCGCATCGTCACCTACCTCACCGACGACGCCGAAGAAGCCCAAGGCCACTAACCCCCACCCACCCCCGCACCTCAGACCACCAGCCCACTCCCCGAGTAGTGTCACAAATGGCGACTTTTAAAAACGAGCCAGACTCATGACCATCACACCCCGGCACATATGCGCAGATCAGAGCCGTACAGGCCCAGGCACGTCAGCGGATGGGCACCCTAAAAGTCGCCAAACGTGACACCAAGGCCACGCAACACACCACTGAGGCCGGCCGCTGAACCATCCGACGCACGCGGTCGTAGGGTAGGTGTCGCGTTCGTACCCTTTACCCCTCGAACGCGAGGCATAAGGTACGAACGCGACGGCCAGGGACGCCCGTCACAGACCCCAGACACCGCCCGGAGGCCAGTCAGACGCCGCGGGCCACCGGTAATGCACACGGCGCCCCATGCCAGACCCCACACGACCTCAGCGAGTTCTTGGAGTCCATCAGCGGGCACGAACAGCCGGCTCGTCCACCGAACCTCACAACCCGCCACCTCAACTCGCAAGATGCGAGCAAACATCACGACGCTGAAACACCATCCCCAAGGGTGGGACCCGCTCACGGCTCATCAATTCCTCATCGACCCCACCGCCACCCAGGCCCGGAACGTAACCTGACATCATGACGACTCTTGAGATGCTCATTGACGTCCTGTCCCGCTCCCGCGAGCGCTTCGAGCGCGCCTTCGACGGCGTCACGCTGGAGCAGGCCAACACCCAGCCCACCCCGGACCTGGCGCCCCGCATCGACTCCCTGACCTGGCTGGCCTGGCACACCGCCCGTGAGCTCGATATCCAGGTCGCACCCTTGGCGGGCGTCGAGCCCGTTTGGGTCACCGGGGGTCACCGCGAGCGCTTCGCCCTGCCCCTGCCCGACGATACCCAGGACTGGCACCACACGCCCGAGCAGGCCGCCCAGGTCGTCGTCAGCGACCTCAGTCTCCTCTTCGCCTATCTCGCTGACGCCTACGCCATGGCGTACAGCTACCTGCGGTCCCTGGCGCCGGAGACGCTCGACGACGTCATCGACAGCTCCTGGGACCCGCCCGTCACCCGGGCCGTGCGGATGGCCTCAGTCATCGACGACGCCGCCCAGCACTC
>ERZ773099.2807-NODE-2807-length-11710-cov-192.821107_pt1 | contig 11710 bp, 9 predicted proteins | sample MGYA00511120_ERZ773099 | MGnify/ENA primary metagenome ERZ773099 (study PRJEB29015, sample SAMEA2738012) | human oral metagenome | biome: human oral; feature: human-associated habitat; material: dental | place: China | collected 2104 ... | reverse complement strand
TGCGCGATAGCGCTGGTCTTCGCAGTCGGCAACGGGCTCGGCTCGGGGATCAACAAGACCCTGAGCGCAGACCTCACCCCTGCCCACCAGCGCGCCCGCTGGATAGGGCTGTGGAACAGCGTGGTCGGGACAGGGCAGCTGCTCGGCCCTGGCATCATCAGCGCGGTCGCCGCAGCCGGAGTCGCCACCGCCGGGATAGTCACCGGGGCCTTGGCCCTGGCCGGGGCCGGATGGGCGGCGTACTGGGTGCCGCGGCTGGTGCCGGCGCCACGACGTACACCGGATGCCGGGTGACACCGGGCCAATGACAACGGTGTCTCTACCATAAGCCGGGAGAGAAAGGACCCGGATGTCGACGGCTCCCGGCACTGCTCTGGATGACCCTGATTGGTGGCGCCATGCCGTGGTGTACCAGATCTACCCGCGGTCCTTCCGCGACGCCGACGGCGATGGCAACGGCGACATCCGCGGCATGCGCAACGGGCTTGGTCATCTGGCTCGGCTCGGGGTGGATGCGGTGTGGGTCAGCCCCTGGTACACCTCCCCCATGATCGACGGCGGCTACGACGTAGCCGACTACTGCGACATCGACCCGATCTTCGGCAGCCTCGACGACGCCACCGTTTTCCTCGACGAGGCTCACCGGCTCGGGTTGCGGGTCCTGGTAGATCTGGTACCCAACCACTGCAGTGACCGGCACCCACTGTTCCAGCGGGCCCTCGCCGCGGCGCCGGGCTCACCGGAGCGGGACCTGTTCGTCTTCCGCGACGGCCGCGGCGTCGACGGCGGGCAGCCGCCCACCAATTGGGGTTCCCTCTTCGGAGGTTCAATGTGGCAGCAGGTGACCGAGTCCGATGGTCGTCCGGGCCAGTGGTACTGCCACATGTTCGCCCCTGAGCAGCCCGACTGGAACTGGGACAATCCGCAGGTGGTCGCCTTCTTCGACCAGGTGCTGCGGTTCTGGTTCGACCGGGGCGTGGATGGTTTCCGGATTGACGTGGCCGATTCGATGGCGCTCGACCAGACCCTCCCCGACACCAAGCCCGATCCCGCGACCGGTTTCGGCAGCTGGCACAAGGACGTCGGGGCACCGTTTTGGGACCAGCCCGGTGTGGAGACGATTCACCGCCGCTGGCGCCAGATCGCTGATTCCTACGCTGACACCGCCCTCGGGGCGCGGGTCTTCGTCTCCGAGGCGCACCTAGACCCGATCGAGCGGCAGGCGTCGTACGTGGCGGCCGGCCGGTTGCACACCACTTTCAACTTCGACCATCTCTGGTGCGAATGGACCGCTGCTTCCCAGCGGCACATGATCACCCGGACCCTGGCAGCCCACGATGCGGTCGGGGCACCAGCCACCTGGGTGATCGGCAACCACGACGTGCCCCGGCCGGTCACCCGCTACGGGAAACCGGAGACCGGCTGGCCGTTCGACGCCGACGGGCGGGTCGGGCAGCCGAGATTCGCCGAGGACCACCGCCAGTTTCCGACCGACGTTGACCTGGGACGGCGGCGGGCCCGGGCGGCGGCCCTGCTGATGTTCGCGCTGCCCGGGGTCGCCTACCTCTACCAGGGTGAGGAATTGGGGCTGCCCGAGGTCGAGGATCTGCCCGCCGAGGTGCTCCAGGACCCGATCTGGGATCGTTCCGGGCACACCGAGAAGGGTCGCGACGGCTGCCGGGTGCCGCTGCCGTGGTCCGGCACCAAACCTCCGTACGGTTTCGGACCTGGCCCCGGCGAGCCCTGGCTGCCGCAGCCGGCCGGATGGGCCGGTCTGTCGGTCGCCGCCCAGACCGGGGTGACGGGTAGCCACCTCGAGTTGTACCGGGCAGCGCTGGCCATCCGGCATGCCAACCCGGCGCTACGCGATGAGAGGCTGGCCTGGGACGAGGCCAGCGAGCAGCTGCTGTCTTTTTGCCGCGGCGACCGCTTCCGCTGCCTGGTGAACTTCGGGCCCGGGCCGGCGCCGCTGCCAGCCGGTACGGTCCTGCTCGCCTCCGGCGACGTCAGCGACACCATCCCCGGGGATACCGCGGTCTGGCTCGCCACCTGATCTGCCCGCGGCTGCGCCGGCTCGGCGCCGTACGATTCCCGGGTGACGCTGCCCTTCGCCCCGACGCCGGGGGCAGTGGCACTGGCGGTGCTGGCTGCTGTGATCGTGGGAACCTCCAAGACCTCGGTCGGCGGTCTGGGCGCGGCGGCAGTGGCCCTGTTGGCGAATCTGATGCCGGCCAAGGAGTCCACCGCGGCGGTCCTGCTGCTCCTGATTGTCGGTGACCTGGTGGCGGTGCAGACTTACCACACCGACACCGACTGGCGGATGCTGCGGCGGCTGCTGCCGGCGGTGCTGCCCGGGATCGGGCTCGGGGCGGTCTTCTTAAGGCTGGTGCCGCAGTCAGCGATGCGGATGACGCTGGGGCTGATCCTGATCGTGATGGTGGCGCTGCAGTTGTGGCAGCGTCGACGCCGCCCGACCGCCGGCAGCGACCACGAACTCCACCTCGGCTACGCGGTGGCGACCGGGATCGGGGCTGGTTTTACCACGATGGCCGCCAATGCCGGCGGTCCGGTGATGGCGATGTACCTGCTGGCGGCGCGGGTCGACAAGGCCCGTTTCATCGGCACCGGAGCCTGGTATTTCCTGCTGGTTAACCTGTCCAAGGTCCCGTTCTCCGCCGCGCTCGGGCTCTACCAGGTCTCGACCCTGTGGCTGACGCTGATGCTGCTGCCGGCAGTGCTGGCCGGAACCTGGCTCGGGCGGGTCCTGGCCCGCCGTCTCAGCCAGGTCACCTTCGAACGGCTAACCCTGGCCGCGTCGACCGCAGCCGTGGTCTCGCTGCTGCTGCCCCGCTGAAGCTCAGCTCAGCGTGTACGGCTGCAGCGCAAGCTTCCAGTGGTCGGGCAATGGGACCGGGGTACCGTGCCGGTCTCCGCAGACCACCACGGTCGCCGCGGTCGCGTGCTGATCGCCAGTGACCGGGTCGACCAGGTCGGAGCAGAACACCAGTGAGGTCCGCCCGGCGCTGGCCAGCCCGACCCGGACCAGGTACGGCTCGGTCCGAAACGTCAACGGCCTGCGGTATTCCACGTCCTGGCGCAGCACCAACCACAGGTATTCTCCGGCGGTGGCCGCCGCCCGGCGCATCTCACCGTCGGCACGGCTGGCGAAGACTACTCGGGCCTGCTGGATGTATTCGAAGAAGCAGACGTTGTTGACGTGGCCGTAGGAGTCGATGTCGGACCAGCGGACCCGGATCGGGGCTGCGAAGGCCCGTTCGGTGATCGGCAGCCGGATCAGGTCCCGCAGCGGCTCGGCTGGCTCCACCTGGTCGCGGAACCAGGCCCGCTCGGCTCCGCTCAGCCGCCGTACCCGCTGCTCGGTGAGGTCGTACGGGCAGAGCCGGGTCCGGGCCCGGGCGCAGCAGCGCCCCTGGTGGTGCAGCCGGTAGCCGAGTTCGATCTGGGCGCCGCCGCAGCTCAGGACTGCCACGTCGACCAGTACCGGCTCGTCGCGGTATTCGATCGGCGCCAGGTACTCGATCTGGTGTGAGACGACCACCATTCCGCCGCCCAGCAGGTGGCTGACCGGGCTGCCGAGCAGGAAATCGGCCCGGGCCTCCTGCAGGTAGTCGATGAAGCGGGCGTTGTTCACGTGACCCTGCGCGTCCAGGTCTCCCCAGCGCAGCGGCACCTCCACATGGCGTCCCATCGGCTACTGCGGGTCGGCGACGAACAGGGAATCCACCAGCTCCCGGTGAGCGTCAATCACCTGCTGGCGGCGTAGCTTCATGTTGGGCGTGACCGACCCGTCGGCCACCGTCAGTTCGTGGTCCAAGATCGCAAAGGTCTTCACCGTCTCCCAGCGTTCCAGTCTGCTGTTGGCGCGTGTCACAAAACGTTCGATCGAAGCCCGAACCTTCGGCATCTGGGACAGCTCGGCGTACGAGGCGTCGGGGAAACCATGCCGCTTCCCCCAGCGCCGCAGCAGATCCGGGTCGAGCACCAGCAGCGCCGCGATGTACTTCTGCCCGTCGCCGACGGCGACCGCCTGGGACACGTACGGGACGTTGGCCACGATCGCGCCTTCCACCTTCTGCGGCGCCACATATTTGCCGCCGGAGGTCTTGAGCAGGTCTTTCTTGCGGTCGGTGATCCGCAGATAGCCGTCGGCGTCGACCTCGCCGAGGTCGCCGGTATGGAACCAGCCGTCGGCGTCTAAGACCTCGGCGGTCAGCTCGGGGGCGTCGTGGTATCCGCGCATCACGACCGGCCCCCGGACCAGCACCTCGCCGTCTTCGGCGATCCGGTATTGGATCCCGGGGGTCACCGGCCCGACCGTGCCCATCCGGGGCCGGCCCCAGTGGTTGACGAAGGTCACCGCGCTGGTTTCTGTCATCCCGTAGCCCTCGACGATCAGCAGCCCGGCGGCGTAGAACCATTCCTGCACCTGGCGCGACATCTTCGCCGCCCCGGACACCATGAACTTCATCCGCCCGCCCAGTCGCTGCTGAAGTTTGGAGAAGACCAGCCGGTTGGCGATCGCGTATTTGATCGCCAGCGACCGCGGCATCGGACGGCCCTCGAGCCGGTACGGGATCGACGCCTTGCCCTGGTGGAAGGCCCAGGCCGCGATCCGGCCCTTGAGCCCCCGCGAGGTGGCCCCGGTCAGGACCGCTACCCGGACCTTCTCGTAGATCCGAGGCGCACCACACATGAAGGTCGGCCGGATCTCAGCCAGATTGGGCACGATCCGATCCAGCCGCCCGTCGACCGCGGTGCAAAAGCCAATCTGAAGCTGGATCACGGTCAGACAGTTGCCGAAGACGTGCGACAACGGCAGCCAGAGGAACTGCAGATCATCGTCGGCGACCAGCCCGATCGAGTCGACTGCCACCGCCAGGTAGGTCCAGGCCTGGTGGGTGAGTTCCACTCCCTTCGGCCGGCCGGTAGTGCCCGAGGTATAGATCAGGGTGGCCAGGGTGTCAGGGCCGGTGGTGTCGGTGGCCTCGCGGACCGCGTCGGGGTGCTGGCGTAGGTGTTCGCGGCCCTGCTCCAGCAGGTCGGCCCAAGCCAGAACCCGTTCACCGTCGCCTTCGCCGTCGAAGACCACGATCGTGGCCACCTGCTGGTTCAGCTCGGCATGGCTGGTGATCTTGGCGACTTGTTCGGCATTCTCGGCGAACACCACTGTGGCGCCAGAGTCGCTGAGGATGAAGGCCACATCCTCGTGGGTGGTGTTCGGGTAGATGGTGGTCACGGCCCCACCGGCCACGTTGACCCCGTAACTGGCCAGGATCCACTCGATCCGGGTGCTCGAGGCGATCGCGGTGCGCTGCTCAAAGCCCAATCCTAGGCTCAGCAGGCCAGCGGCGACAGCGTCGCAGAGGTCGCCCACCTGGGCCCAGGTGTACGTCTGCCAGGACCCGGCCTGATCCGGGTACCGGAAGGCCGAACGGGTCGGCGTCAGGTCAACGCGGCGGCGCAACAGCGCCCCCACCGAGCTCGCGCATTGCGACAGGATGGTCTCGCGTACGCCCATCAGTTCCAGGCCCCCTCCGCCGTGGTGTCTCGCCGAATTGTGGCAGATCGTTCCCGTTGTAGCATCAGCACGTGAGGGCCGAAGAACCGCGATGGCTGTCGGCCGAGCAGCAGCAGATCTGGCGATCCTGGCTGCTGGCCCGCGACCGGATCGACCGGGTGCTGGATGCTGATCTGCGCCCGCACGGCTTGGATTTGGCAGAGTACGAGATCCTGGTCAGGTTGTCTGAAGCGCCTGAGCGCCGGCTGCGGATGAGCCAACTCGCCGACCAGGTACACCAGTCCCGGTCCCGGCTGACCCACACCATCGCGCGAATGGAGACGGCCCTGCTGGTGCGCCGCGAGAAGACCGCCAGCGACGGGCGCGGGGTGGTGGCGGTGCTGACCGACGCTGGGATGGACCTGCTGATCCAGGTAGCGCCGGCGCATGTGGCCTCGGTCCGGCGGGTCTTCGTCGATGCGGTCGACCCAGGCGATTTCGTGGCTGTCGGGCGAGCGATGCGGGCGGTGCTCGCCGCCGATCCGGATCCCGGCGCCAGGCCGCCTGACCAGCCCAGCTGAGTGGCGTATCCACTGATCAGGTCGACCACCGGTCCCCGGTTCAGAGACGAGGTTGACGCCGGTTCCGGCTGGTTCAGCGGGTGAGCTTACGGTGGGTGGCACGGTGCGGCCGGGCCGCCTCGACCCCCATCCGGGTCACCTTGTTCTCCTCGTAGTCAGCAAAATTGCCTTCGTACCAGAACCAGGCAGCTGGGTTCTCCTGGTCACCTTCCCAGGCCAGGATGTGGGTGGCGACCCGGTCCAGGAACCACCGGTCGTGGGAGATCACCACAGCGCAGCCGGGAAACTCCAGCAGCGCGTCTTCCAGCGACTGCAGGGTCTCCACATCAAGGTCGTTGGTCGGCTCGTCGAGCAGGATCACGTTGCCGCCCTGTTTCAGGGTGAGGGCCAGGTTGAGCCGGTTCCGCTCACCACCGGAGAGCACCCCGGCCAGCTTCTGCTGGTCAGGGCCCTTGAACCCGAACGACGCCACGTACGCCCGCGACGGCATTTCAAAGCTGCCGACCTTAATGTGGTCGAGCCCGTCGGAGACCACCTCCCAGACGTTCTTGGCCGGGTCCAGCCCGGTACGGCCCTGGTCAACGTAGCTAAAGGAGACGGTCTGGCCGACCTTGATCTCGCCTGCATCAGGTTCCTGCTCGCCGACCAGCATCGTGAACAGGGTGGTCTTGCCGACCCCGTTGGGGCCGATCACTCCGACAATTCCGGCTCGGGGCAGGGTGAACGAGAGGTTGTCGATCAGTACCCGGTCGCCGAAGCCCTTGGTCAGGTTAGTGGCCGAGATCACGTCGGCGCCCAGCCGCGGCCCGGCCGGGATGTTGATCTCGGCCAGGTCCAGTGCCCGGCTCCGTTCGGCCTCGGCGGCGAGTTCCTCGTAGCGGGCCAGACGGGCCTTGTTCTTCGCCTGGCGAGCTTTCGGGTTTTGGCGTACCCATTCCAGTTCCCGTTCCAAGATCTTGGCCCGTTTGGCGTCCTTCTTGCCCTCGATCTGGAGGCGGGATTTTTTGGTCTCCAGGTAGGTGGAGTAGTTCCCCTCGTACGGGTGGAGCTTGCCCCGGTCCACCTCGCAGATCCAGCCGGCCACGTTGTCGAGGAAGTACCGGTCGTGGGTCACGGCGAGCACCGCGCCCGGGTAATTCTTGAGGTGGCCTTCGAGCCAGTTGACGCTCTCCGCGTCGAGGTGGTTGGTGGGTTCGTCGAGCAGTAGCAGGTCGGGCTGCTGCAACAGCAGCTTGCACAGCGCCACCCGGCGCCGCTCACCGCCCGACAGCACGTCGACCACCTGGTCTGGGTCGGGGCAGCGCAGCGCGTCCATGGCCTGCTCCAGTTGCGAGTCGAGGTCCCAGGCGTTGCGGTGGTCCAGCTGCTCCTGCAGTTCCCCGGCCTCGGCCATCAGTGCGGCGTCGTCGTCGCCGCCCATCAGCCCCCAGATCTCGTTGAACCGGTTGACCATAGCCTTGGTCTCGGCGACTGCTTCCTCGACGTTCTCCAGCACGGTCTTGCCGGCAGTCAGCGGCGGTTCCTGGAGCAGGATCCCCACCGTCGCCTCCTTGGCCAACACCACGTCACCGTTGTTAGGCCGCTCCAGCCCGGCCATGATCTTCAGTAAGGTGGACTTGCCTGCCCCGTTGGGCCCGACTACACCGATCTTGGCGTCGGGGAAGAATGACATCGTGACGTTGTCGAGGACCAGTTTCTCCCCGAGGGTCTTGCGGACGTTGTGCATCGTGAAGATGAACTCAGCCATGCGTGTGGGCGCTCCTCGTGCCTGTGCGTGGTGGATGGACCGGGCCTGGGCTCACCGGTCGGACGATGAACCATGATAGTGCCCGCCAGGTTTTCTGCTCCGATCCGTGGGATCAGAGCCCTTGACCGGCCCCTCTCGACGGCACGGGTATCTGCGGCGGCGTAGCCTTCCGCGCATGTCCAGCGAGGTTGCTGCCCACGGTTCACGGTGGCGGCGGTGGCTGCCGGGGCTGGCGGTGCTGTTGGGCTATCGGAGGGCTTGGCTGCGTGGTGACCTGCTGGCCGGGGTCACGGTCGCCGCGTACCTGGTGCCGCAGGTGATGGCGTACGCGGCGGTGGCCGGGCTTCCGGCCCAGATCGGGCTGGTCTCCTGCATCGGCCCCTTCCTCGGGTATGCGCTGCTCGGCAGTTCTCGCCAGCTTTCGGTCGGCCCGGAGTCGACGGTGGCACTGATGACCGCCGCTGGGGTCGGGGCCATGGTGGAGGTGGTCGGCCCCGAACGGTACGCCGAGGTGGCGGCCCTGCTGGCGGTCACGGTCGGCCTGGTCTGTCTGCTGGGTTTTCTCGGCAGGCTGGGTTTCCTGGCTACTTTCCTGTCGCGCCCGGTGCTGATCGGCTACCTCGCCGGGGTGGCGGCGCTGATGGTGATCGGCCAGCTGGGCACCACTTTAGGAATCCAGGTCACCGGGGCGACAACCGCCGAGCAGCTGATGAGCCTGGCCCATCAGCTGGGCCGGGTGGACCTGGCGACCGTGGTGCTGTCGGGCACGGTTCTGGTGGCGCTGCTGGTATTGCGACGCCTGGCACCGTCGTGGCCTGGCCCGCTGTTGGTGATCGTGGCTGCATCCCTGGTGGTCTGGCTGATCGGGGCGCAGCGGCTAGGGATCAGCCTGATCGGTTCGCTGCCGCCCGGCCTGCCCGCACCTCGGATCCCTAGCGCCGCGGGGATTCCGTTGGCGTTGCTGGTGCCGGCTGCGATCGGGATCGGCCTGGTGAGCTATTCCGACAACATCCTCAACGGCCGGGCCTTTGCCGATCCGGACCTGGACTTGGACCCCACCCAGGAGTTTCTGGCGCTCGGTGTGGCCAACCTAGCGGCCGGGGTCAGCCAGGGTTTCCCGGTCAGCAGCAGCAGTTCGCGGACCGCGCTCGGCGATGCCATGGGCAGCCGCACCCAGCTGCATTCTCTGGTCGCGATCGGCGCCATCGTGGCCACCGTCTACCTGCTGGGGGACGGCTTGGCCCAGTTCCCGTCCGCGGCCCTCGGTGCGGTGGTGGTCTACGCCGCGATCCAGCTAGTCGATCTCGGCGAGTGGCGCCGGGTCGCCCGGTTCCGGTTCAGTGAGGCGCTGTTGGCGGCGGCGACGGCCCTGGTCGTGATCTTTGTTGGGGTGCTGGCCGGGATCGGGATCGCGGTCGGCCTGTCCGTACTCGATCTGCTGCGGCGGATGGCCCGCCCCCATGACGGGATCCTCGGCTATGTGCCCGGTCTAGCCGGGATGCATGACATCGACGACTATCCCGGCGCCGCCCAGGTGCCCGGGATCGTGGTCTACCGGTACGACTGCCCGCTCTTTTTCGCCAATGCCGACGATTTTCTGACCCGGGCCAACCGGGCTGTGGCCGAGGCGGCGGGGCCGGTGCGCTGGTTTTTATTGAACGCCGAAGCGATCGTCGAGATCGACCTCACCGCGGTCGACGCCCTGGAACGGCTGCGCCAGGACCTGGCTGCGCGGGGAACCCAGTTCGCTATGGCCCGGGTGAAGCAGGACCTGCGGATCCAGCTCGAAGCCGCCGGCTTTGTGGACCGGGTCGACAGTGAACGGATCTTCCCGACCCTGCCCACCGCGATGGCTGCTTATGCCCGCTGGGTCGACACCCACCACGACATCCACTTGGATCTCCCGCCGGGGGCGGTCCATCCCCCAGCAGACGAGGGCTGATCCGAGCCGGCGGCTGTCCTGGTGGTGTTGGCTGGCCTGTTGTGGGCAGGGGGTGGGGCGATACTGACGAGGCATGCCGCCATAAAATGAAAAAGTGCATCCTGGCCATAACATTATTGGAAAGATTACAATCAAATCGAGGAGTCCATACGCTCCTTCCGGCATCCGCGTGGCACGCCGCGACTGTTCTGATTAACAGGGAAAATGGCCACGTACCCCCGCCGCCGGGCATGGAAGATGAGCCGTGGGAATCATCCGACTGTGGCTATATCTATCAGAAACTCCTCAAGCAGCGGTGTGTCGGGTACACGATGACCGCCACCGCGCACTGGAGCGTCACCTGGGCCGTATTAGGTAAGACCGGAACCATCCCCGTGGCCACGACCGCAACCACACGCCTACCGATCACCGAAACACAGTCACTCAACGTCGACCCAGACCAATACGAATACGTCGAGCCCGACGACCCCAACGAGCCCGCAAATAGCACGTCAGCCTGCCCACGCCGCACATCAACACCCCCGACTCCCACCCCTACCCCGACCAGCCAACCGGCCCCGATGAGTCAGCCGACCCCGACCAGCAAGCCAACCCCGACCAGCAAACCAGGCAGCAAACCCAGCTAGCCGGGCTGTGGTGGTTGAGCACGCCAGGCTCGGGTGCTCAACCACCACGGGGAGGAACGGCCGGCTCGGATAGACGGGGCCCAATCCGGGTGATCTGCTGGTGCGCGATACCACACTCGCTGGTCGCTACCCGGCCCGCGACGCAGGAGTTTGCGTCGCCTGCTCATCATCGGCCGATTCCAGGTCACGGCGGGGTGCCTTGTGGAAGACGCTGGTCCCCCGATTCAGGTCGTGACCGACCACGTCAGCTTGCAGCACCAGCCGCTCGTGCTGGGTTCCCTGCTGGTCGACCCAGCGGTCGGTCCGCAGCCGGCCAGCGACCACCACCGCATCACCGCGCTGCAGGCTGGAGGTCACGTGGGTGGCGAGCTGCCGGAAACAGACCACCGTTAGCCAGGTGGTCGGCCCGTCCTGCCAGCCGCCGTTCTCAAGACGGCGCCTCGGGGTGCTGGCGATCCGGAAAGATGCCCTGCTCGAACCCGATGCCAGGATCCGGTGGTCGACCGGGCCACCGACATAGCCCGACATCTGAACGTAGGTTTCCATCATCGTTATCTCCTCGCTCTGGGAAGCCTCACCCTCCACCATGGGCGTCCCGGGCCGTGATCAGCCACCGAATCAGTTCAGCTGTGGACAACACGTGTTGTCGTCCTCTGCTGTGGACAACAGGGGAGGACCGACGCTGAGGCATCGGCCCGCACCGAGGCCTGGAGGCCTTCGGTTGCAGACACCACCTGCCCGGCCCCGCCGGCCGGGTGTGAGGTCGTTAGCGGGTCGGGATTCGGCGCAGCGCCGCCTGGGCCTGCTTTCGACGTTCCAGCTCCGCGTTCACCGGCGCCACCACGTACTGCTGGGTGATCTGGGCGATCGCCCTGGTGAGGACCCGCTCGGCGCGGGCGGCTCGCGCTCGGGCGCCGATCTCAACCCCGACCCGGCTTAGCCCTGCGATCAGCAGCCCAGCGGCCAGCCCGCCCAGCGCCAGCACCGTCGGCAGCCCGAACCGGCCGACCCTAGGTACTGGCAGCGGCGGCAGCGCCAGGTACGCGGTCAACACCATATTCGCCAACAACCAGCCGGCCCCGACCAGCGTCGCCAACAGCACCAGCCACTGCAGCACCCGGACCACAGCCCACCAGCCGTGGCCCCGGTCGGTGGCCAGATCAGCGGTAGCGATCGCCCGGTCCAGATGGTCGGGCAGCAGCCGCTCCTCCTGCCGACAGGCCCGATCGATTGCATCCTGCCAGCCTCGCGGCAGCTGCTCGCCGGTGTCGGCGGCCAAGGCCCGCACGGCGCTGT
>ERZ773099.2806-NODE-2806-length-11714-cov-21.712840_pt1 | contig 11714 bp, 8 predicted proteins | sample MGYA00511120_ERZ773099 | MGnify/ENA primary metagenome ERZ773099 (study PRJEB29015, sample SAMEA2738012) | human oral metagenome | biome: human oral; feature: human-associated habitat; material: dental | place: China | collected 2104 ... | reverse complement strand
GGAGACAATATCTGCAAAGTCCGGTACGTTTGTTTGCAGCCATTGCACGATTTCATTATCGTTTGCATCTCTCATTGAGGCAAGTTCACGCGCTTGTTCAGGCGACAACTCGTAAGCGATCTCATCAAACACTCGCGTATCAAGCGTCTCTTCAAAGTGTTCGGAGAGGGAGGTGAAAGCTTCGTCGCTTAAGTTAATTCCTAGATTTGTGAGAATTGTTTTGCTGAGTACTGGCATAAAAATCCTTTCTGAAGTTATTTATTGTTATATTGTTGATGGTTTTTTTATTGACTAATGCTGTGATTGCGGAACGGCTCCTTGCTGCTGGCGCTGCGTGTTATCTTGAGGCTGTTCTTCCTGGAGCACTCTATTAACAGCACTTCGGTAAGCTTCAGTTCTGGTGAAAGTCTGACTTCTCAAAAGATCTTCCTGACGTTTAGCTTCACCCCATGCCCTTGTTTGATCTCTCTTTCCTTGCTCCAGGGAAGCCTTTTCTTGCCGGGCATTTGCTGCTATCGTATTCCAGTCGTTAATATCTTTTCTCTGCTTTGCTATATTGTCTTCAATTTCTTTCACTTTATCTTTTGCTGCCTGCAGGTCTGCTTTTTCTTGGGTTAGCCACGCTCCTTTTGCCGCTCCATTTACTTCGGTTTTTGATACGGCTTTGGTCAGTTCTTCTACTTTAGCCTGTGCTTCTTGTAGCGAGCTCTGCAGCTCTTGAATCTTGCTATTAGCTTCGTTGATAGCATCTTCCGCTTTCAAAAGATTTATTGCGGCGGCAGCAGATCTTTCTTCAAGGCGAACTTTTTCTGCATAGGCACCAGACGCGATAGCGCTTGCAGCTTCAGCCCTTTTACTGGTGATAGCGTGTTCAATAGCGGTTCGACCAACTTTTCGCCTTTGTTCAGTAGGCACTTCAGCAAGGATTTGGCGGATTTCTCGCCGAGAAGCCCCTTGCTCCCGTAATTCGTGTCGTATGGCCTTGCGTGCCCTGGCGTCGATTGCGCGATCTTTTAGCTCTCTAATGTTTTTGTCTCTACGCTGTTCAGCATTTTCTCCGACAGCTCGTTCGCGGGCTAGCATTGTTTCTTCTTGCGTATCTCGAGCTTTTGAGATATTCTCTTTGTGCTTTTTTGCCGCTTCAAGCTTTTTTCTGCGGTGTCGTGTAAGACGACTATTTTCGCCCGTTTTTTTGACGGCCGCTTCGTAACGTTTAGTCTGGCGTGAAACGCGACCATCAGCGAGCCAGTTGCGGAAGTTAAGGCGAAGTAATTTTGGCGTTTCTTTTAAATTAGCCCAAGCCATCTTAGCGCCTTCAATTAGCTTCATGCGCTGATTATTTGCCTCTTTTATCATTTGGCGTACCGGGTAACTTCGACCAAGGATTTCTTTATCAGTGATTTGATCCGGAGTCATAGGCTCATTGTCGGCTTGCGCAGTTTCTTGCGAAGAGGTATCAGACATCTCTCCTGAAATGCTGCTTGATTCACTTTCTGAGGGTGATATTTGCGTCCTTTGTTCTTCGTATGTTTGACTATCCTCAGGAACGATGCCATATGTCATTTCTGATGAAGAGCCTGGTTTATAATATTTATATCCCTCTTTTGGAGCTTGTGCTATCATATTTGGTGATCGCATAGTTTTTCTTTCTTTTTGTTTGCTATTTTGCTAACTTACCGTACACTATACCATAAGCACGATAAAAAAGCAATACCTGCTGCTGGTATGCACTATGGTAAAATGAAAAGTATGTTAGACATTCGGTTTATCAGAGAGAATGCGGAGCGCGTACAGACAGCGGCGACGCAAAAGGGGTATCAAGTTTCAATTGCGCAGTTGCTAGAGTTGGATGATTCGCGGCGAACGTTACAGCGGCAGGTTGACGAGTTACGTCAGAGGCGGAACGAAATCGCTGCAAAAATGAAGAACGGGCAACCAGAGCAAACATTGATTGATCAGGGTAAGCAGATAAAAACCGAACTTGTTGAGCTTGAGGAGCACCTAAAAAAGGTCGATACTGAATGCATAGCATCGATCAAGACTGTGCCGAACGTAACCGCTGATGATGTTCCGCTCGGCGGCGAAGCCGATAGCGTGGAATTTAAACGCTGGGGCGAGCAGCCAACAGGTGCGGTTGACCACCTAGATTATGCGACGAAACGCGGTTGGGTTGACTTTGAACGCGGCGCGAAGGTTGCCGGTGCGAAATTTTATTATCTAAAAGGCGATTTGGCTCTACTTGAAAACGCGGTGACACAATTCGCGCTTAATTTTCTAATCGCGAAAGGCTTTACCTATATGACGGTGCCGCACATGGTAAATTCGCGCACCGCTGAAGGCGCAGGGTTCGCGCCGAAGGGGAATGTGAGCGACGACCAATATTTTGTTGAAGGCGAGGACCTGACGCTGATTGGTACAGCAGAAATGCCGCTTACCGGGTATCATGCCGATGATATAATTGACGAGAAAAAAATGCCGCTTTATTACGTTGGTTACAGTCCGTGTTATCGCAAAGAAGCAGGCACGTACGGCAAACATGCGCGCGGATTGTTCCGTGTTCACCAGTTTAATAAGCTAGAGATGTATATCTTTTGCACGCCCGAGCAATCGCTTGATATGCACGAAAAGATTTTATCGCTTGAAGAAGAAATTTGGCAAGCTATCGGCATTCCGTACCATGTCGTGAATATTGCAGCAGGAGACTTAGGCGCGCCGGCATTTAAAAAGTATGATATTGAATACTGGTCGCCGGTTGACGGTACGTACCGAGAGCTAACGAGCTGTTCAAATTGTACGGATTTTCAGACGCATAGTTTGAACATTCGTGTGCGGCGCGCTGACGGCTCGCTTGACACGGCGCATTCGCTGAATGGTACGGCGGTAAGCTTAGCGCGGAGTTTGGTGGCAATTCTAGAGAACTGCCAAACAGCGGATGGCAAGCTGCGCATTCCTGAAGTGCTCCGACCGTATATGGGTAACCGCGAGGAAATCTAGGTAGTGAAGCGAGCGATTCGCAAACTGAGCCGGCAGGGCTACAGGCATGTCGCGAAGCCGTTATTATTCCGCGAACATCCGGATAAAGCTCATGCGCATATGATTATGGCAGCGCGCGGATTGCAGAAAGCGCGGCTCACTGGCGTGCTGAACGTATGGCGCTACCAAAATCCGCGGTTAGAGCAGGAACTTCTTGGGATTCGCTTCAAAAATCCGATCGGCATGTCGGCAGGGCTTGATAAGAATTTTGATCTACCGCCAATTGCAAAGCGAATTGGGCTGGGGTTTGAGATTGGCGGTTCAACGACGGCTCATGTGTGTGCCGGTAATCCGCGTCCGTGGTTTAAACGGCTGCCGAGCGAGAAGTCTATTGTCGTTAATGTTGGACTGGCAAACAATGGGATCGAGCATAATATTGAGCGTATTCATTCGTACCCTCGGAAATTATGGCGTGATTTTCCATTGAGCGTATCAGTTGCAAAAACAAATTCGCCGCAGACGGCGACGGACGATGAGGCAATTAATGACTATTGCGAAAGTTTGCGGTTACTTGAGAGGGCAAACATTGTACCGCTGTACGAGGTAAATGTCAGCTGCCCGAATACGTACGGCGGCGAGCCATTTACAACGCCGGTACGGTTAGAAAAACTACTTTCAGCGATTGATGGATTGCACCTGACAAAACCAGTGTTTATCAAATTGCCGACCGATAAATCGTGGACGCAGTTTAAAGCGCTGCTGCGTGTTATAGATAATCATCGCGTTGCCGGGCTAACGATTGGAAATTTGGTAAAAAATCGAGCGAAGTTAAAACATCCGGACGGACTCAGCAGCGACGTAAAAGGCAACTTGAGCGGATTGCCGGCGCAGAAAATTACGACAGAGCTGATTTATAAAACATACGAAGCGTATCGTGATCGGTTCGTGATTATCGGTGTTGGCGGCGTGTTTACAGCGGTTGATGCCTATGAAAAAATCTGTGCCGGCGCAAGCTTGGTCGCGATGGTGACGGCGCTCATGTTTGAGGGGCCGCAGGTTGTGGGCGAGATTAACGAAGGGCTTGTAAAGCTGCTTGACCGCGATGGCTTTGCGACGATAACTGAGGCGATTGGATCGGCGCATCGCTCATAAATATTTACTGCGTATTCTCGCCATAAAATCATGTTATACTAAAGGCATACTAACGGTTAAACGAAAGGATCTTGGAAATGATCGCAGATGTCGAAGTAGCCGGTATCAGGGGCTATACTCCTGATGAGCCAACCAAAAAATATATTCGCAAAAAAATTGGTGCACTTGATAGACTTGTTACGCGTCATGCTCGCAAAACAATCAGCGCTGTCGTAAAAGTTGAGGAAGTTAATCGCGACCACGGCAATAAGTATGAGGTTGAAGCAGTTTTGACTGTGCCGGATAAAACAATAAAGGCAAAAGACTCGACGGTTAATGTGCTTGCTGCGACCGATATTGTTGAGCAGAAATTAGCAGCGCAGCTGCGCAAATATAAAGAAGACCGCGTGCCGCATGTTGGGCGGCGCGGACTTTTGGCGCGGTTTAAGCGCAGTTACGACCGCGAAGCGTAAAGGCTTGCTCTTGCGGCGATTACAAAACAGCTCGTGTGCTGGCTAGCGTTTCGAGCTGTTTTTTCTTTTGGCAACCCTTTATTTATACTGCGTTCAATAGTATAATAAAGCGTAGATTTTCTGAACTAGCTAGCAAATGGAGAGGGTTTGAATGGTTACGAGAGACAAAGCGTTGACAAAGGTGTTCGGCGATCCGCAGAAGCGGATTTTGAAGCGTCTGCAAAAAAAGGTTGACGAGATTAATAAGCTTGGTTCAAAGTATAAAAAAATGTCAACTGACGAGTTGGCGGCGCAGACCGATGTGCTGCGCAAAGAACTTAAGAAAAAGCACGTAACACTTGATGCGATCTTGCCGGATGCGTTTGCGGTGGTGCGCGAAATGTCCGACCGTGTGATCGGCGAGCGGCATTACGATGTACAGTTGATCGGTAGCATGGTGTTGCACGAGGGTAACGTCGCTGAGCTAAAGACTGGCGAAGGAAAAACGCTCATGTCAACGCTGGCGGCGTACTTGAACGCGCTTGAAGGCAAGGGTGTTCATATCGTGACGGTGAACGACTACCTGGCGCAGCGCGACGCCGGCTGGATGGGGCAGATCTATGACGCGCTTGGCATGACGACGGGCGTTATTATCAACGACGCGTCGTTTTTATATGATCGTGAATACGATAACGAGCATCACACTGACCCGCGCATGAAAAAGCTGCGCCCCTGTACGCGCAAAGAGGCTTACGAGGCGGATATCACATACGGGACGAATAATGAATTTGGGTTTGATTATTTGCGCGATAACATGGTGAACGAAATCGGGCTTGTGCGCCAACGTGAACTTAATTTTGCGATCGTCGACGAGGTCGACTCAATTTTGATCGACGAAGCGCGCACGCCGCTTATCATTAGCGCGCCAGCCGCTGAGAACCCGGATAGCTATTATCAGTTTGCAAAAATTGCGGCGCAGCTGACGCCTGACGACTATACGCTTGAGGAAAAGCATAAACAGGTGGCGCTGAGCGATCAGGGCGTTGAGAAAGTCCAGAAGATGCTTGGTATAAAAAACTTGTACACGCCGGAATATGTGCGTAGCGTGTACCATATGGATCAGGCATTGCGCGCGCAAACATTATTCCATCGCGACAAAGATTATGTGGTGACAAACGATGGCGAAGTGATTATCGTTGACGAGCATACCGGTCGTTTGAAACAGGGTAACCGCTACAACGAAGGATTGCATCAGGCGATTGAGGCGAAAGAAGGCGTACCGGTACTGCAAGAAAGCATGACGCTCGCGACAATTTCGTTTCAAAATTACTTCCGATTATATAAGAAATTGAGCGGCATGACAGGTACGGCCTTTACTGAAGCTGAAGAGTTTCAACAAATTTATTCACTTGACGTCGTGGTCGTACCGCCGAATAAACCAATTGCTCGCAAAGATCACGAGGATCTGATCTACAAAACTGAAAAAGGTAAGTTAAAAGCGGTGGCGCAAGCGATTAAGGAATACCATGCTGAGGGTCGTCCTGTGCTCGTTGGCTCGGGGAGTATTGCTAAAAATGAGATGATCGCCGATTATCTAGATAAAGAAGGAATTAAATACGAGATTCTCAATGCAAAAAATAATGAGCATGAAGCAGAGATTATTGCGCGGGCAGGCGAGAAAGGCGCGATTACACTTGCGACAAATATTGCTGGGCGCGGTACTGATATTAAGCTTGGCGAAGGCGTAAAAGAGCTTGGTGGACTCGTAGTGATTGGCAGTGAGCGTCACGAATCACGCCGCATCGACAACCAGCTGCGTGGACGCGGCGGCCGCCAAGGCGATCCGGGTGATACGCAGTTTTACGTATCAACCGAGGACGACTTGATGCGAATCTTCCAGGGCGAACGTATTGCGGCACTTATGGAGCGCTTGGGTGTTGACGAAGAGACGGCGATTCAAAACAAAGCCGTGTCGAAGACGCTTGAGGCGGCGCAAAAACGTGTCGAAGGCTATAACTTTGATACGCGCAAAAACGTTGTTCAGTACGACAATGTGATTAATCGTCACCGCAAGGTTGTCTATACGATGCGGCGCAAGATTCTTGAGGGCGATAATATCAAACCGGAAATCCAGCGGTTGCTTGGCGTTAAGGTGGCTGAGCTAACAGATGTACCCGCTAAGAATAACCCGAAGTTTGCCGAGGAATTTGAAGAGATTATTCCACTTGATCCAGAAGAGATTAAGAAGATTGGCGCGACCAAAAAGGATCGCGTACGGCGCGATATGGCGCTTGAGGCGGCGCAAAAACTGTATGCCGAGAAAGAATCGGAAATGGGCGAAGATCTGATTCGCCGGATTGAGCGCGAAGTGTATCTTCAGGTGCTTGACACCTTGTGGATGCAGCACCTAGAAAATATGCAGCACTTGCGCGAGGGTATTCACTGGCGTAGTGTTGGGCAGCGTGATCCGTTGGTTGAGTACCGTAGCGAGTCGCAGAAGTTGTTTGACAGTTTGCAGGCGACGTTACGCGACGAAGTACTGCGGGCGATTTATCATGTGCGCCCGACCGACGCGATCAGCCGCGAATCAGTTGACGATGATCATGAGACTGAGTTGACTAAACTTGCAGAGACATCAGTTGAGCATGGTGTGAACGAGATTACCGGTGGTGAAGAGAATCGCGACCGTGATTTCACTAAAACAAAAACTGCGAAAAATAACGCTGATGTTAACCGTAAACGTAACGCTGCGCGCAAGAAGAAAAAGGCGCAGCGCCAAAATCGTAAGAAGAGGCGATAAGATGAAACATACTGTATCAGAGGTGCGCTTAGCAAATGGCGCGCGCGGATTGTTGATTGATGTGCCAGGCGCGACGGTGATGAGTTTCCGCTTTCATTTTCGTGCTGGTAACCGCTATGTTGGCGATAAAACTGTATATGAAACAGCGCACATTATGGAGCATATGGCATTTGGCGCGAACGCGCAGTTTGCGAATGAACATGCCTATGAAGCAGAATTTACCAAGAATGGCGCTTATCATAACGCGATGACAAGTGATTTGTCGATGGTGTATGTGGCGGAATGCGCGGATTTTGAGTGGGAACGGATCCTGCGCTTGCAGCAAGTCGCAATTTGCCAGCCGCGATTCAAGCAAGAGGAACTTGATGCTGAAAAGGGTAATGTGCGCAGCGAGCTTACAGGCTATTTGAACAATAATGGGTATGTATTGTGGCCAAAAATCCAGCAGCTGATGGGCGATGATATTTATACGTTTCGACAGCGTTTGCGGCTGATAGATAATGTCACGCTTCGGCATATCCGCCATCATCATACATTGACGCATACAAGCGATAACATGCGTTTTGTTATTGCCGGAAACCTGCATGGGCGTAAGGCGCATATCCAGCGCATGCTTGAAGCGTGGGAACTTCCGCGGGGCAAACGTTTTGACGTGCCGCGCGATGAGCTAAGGAAGGCTGGCCCGACCTTGATTCATCGCAAAGAAGCGAGTAATCTGACCTTCGGCTGGAGTATGGCGCTGCCGCGTGAGTTAGATGACGATGAAGATGAAGCGATGGCATGTCTGAACCACATCTTAACTGGTACGATGCACTCGCGTATTTTTGGTGCCGCGCGCAAGAAAGGCTTAGCATACGGCATGTTTAGCGAGACATCAACAGGATTCTACGATAGCGGCTGGGACTTTGGCGGGCAGGTTAATTTAGAAACGGCCGACGAGTTATTTGACATTATTGTGCGTGAAGTTAGAGCAGTGCTAAACGGCGAGATTACCGAAGATGAAATTAATGCCGCAAAATCATACGCATTAGGGCGCTATCAGATGGGTGCGCAAACGGTTGCGCAGATTAGTAATTTTTACCGCGGGCGCTATTTCGGCGATGGTTTCGTGAGGAATTACGATCACGTGCCGGACGAAATCCGTAACGTTTCGCGCGAGCGTATGCTGCGTACGGCGCGTGAGTTTATTGACGCAAATACCTGGGTATTTGCAGGCGTTAGTAGCGGCGTGAAGGACGATATTGTGCGAATTAACAATAAGCTTGAGACGTTATTTAAGTAAATATACAGAATTTCGACATGATGAATGCTCCATTTTTAGCGAAGCGCTTATGGTTTCTGATAAAATAGCAATATGAAGATTGCGATTGCAGGGTATGGCGTCGAAGGGCGATCAAGTTTAAAGTATTTCCGGCGCAAGTATCCGCGCGCTGAGTTTTTGATTGTTGATCAGAATGATATAAAAAATCCGGCTGATGATATAATTGTACATACTGGTACGAATGTTTTTTCGGAACGGCTAAATGACGTTAATTTGGTGATCCGTACACCAAGCATTGCGCCATATCGTATTCATACGCTAGGTAAAATTTGGTCGGCGACGAATGAGTTTTTTGCTGAATGTCCGGCGCCAATTATTGGCGTGACGGGAACAAAAGGCAAAGGAACAGTGTGCAGCATGATCGCGGCAATTGCGCGCCAGGCAGGTAAAACGGTATATACGGTTGGTAATATCGGTACTCCGGGACTTGATGTGTTGCCGCAGATCGCGCCGCACGATGTAGTGATTTATGAGCTGAGCAGTTTTCAGTTGTGGGATTTGGAGCGATCGCCGCACATTGCGGTTGTCCTGATGATTGAGCCGGATCATCTGGATGTTCATCGTACATTTGATGAGTATATCGATGCAAAGTCAAATATCTGCCGCTATCAGCAAGCAAATGATATTACAATATACCATCCGACAAATATTTATTCGCAGCAAATTGCACTCACGTCGGGTGGCGATGGGCAGGCGTACCGTTACGGTATCCCTGATGATTTTCAGGTGTATGCCGACGGCGTGTATTTTATGTCGCAGAATCGCCAGGTATGCCCAACCGATGCAGTGCAGTTACCGGGCGGTTATAATCTTGATAATGCATGCGCGGCAATGAGTGCTGCTGCGATGGCATTTCCAGGTATTTCGCCAGAAGTATATTATTACGGGTTACGTTCATTTACGGGATTACCGCATCGTTTGAAGCGTGTTGCTGAAAAAAGCGGTGTGACATACTATGACGACAGTATCGCAACGACACCAGGAAGCGCTATCGCGGCGATCGGTGCATTTATGCAGCCGAAAGTTTTGATTCTGGGCGGACACGATAAAGGCGGCGACTATACGGCGCTCGCTAAAGAAATTGCACGCAGCAATATGCGCGTTGTCATATTGATGGGCTCAAATGCTGAAAAAATTGCTCAGACGATATACAGCGTTGCGCCACAAACCAACCTGATTGTCAAAGGAAAGGTTCCAATGGCAGAGGTCGTGCGCACTGCAGCGACAGCTGCGCAGGCGGGCGATGTAGTTATTCTGTGTCCGGCAGCGGCGAGTTTTGATCAGTTCGCTTCGTATAATGATCGCGGCGATCAGTTTGTTGCGGCTGTACAAGCGCTGTAGCAATGGGCATAAGAGCAATTGTCACGGGGCGGTGATATTGCTATACTAAAAGAAGTAAGCGCGAGCTTTGAGGTTATCAACTATTGATGCGCGGGACGTCCGCGGACAGAGGAGCTATTGGTTAATGCAGCAACAGCCGTATCAGTACACAAAAGGAAGGATTGCCGTTGAGCGTGCGCGCATGACGAGCGACAACGTCGTGTTGGGTGTAATATTTAGTATTTTCTTTTTGCTGACATTTGGGTATTTTATCTACAGTTATTTCGACGAAGTCGTTAAACGACTTGGTAGTGTTACATTTTTGGGAGGCGCTATCGGTTTTGTTGTTGCGTTTATACTCGGCTGCATATTTTTAGCATCCTCGCTGGGCGCCGGCATGTTTTTGACCCGTATGATGCGCCAGCAGATGCTCGGTAACTCGCTTGAGGTGCAGTATAGTGCGTATGCCTGGCTACGCGATTGGTCAAATGAAGTTGCGGCGGACTTAGAGATGCCGCAGGTTGAGATTTTTATCACACAGAATCCGGTGATTAATGCGTATGCGTTTGGATTCGCGCGTCCGTACGCAATTGTGCTGCACTCGGGTTCAATTCGTTACTTAACAGAAGACGAGTTGAAAGTTATCGTTGTCCATGAAATGGCACACATTAAATACAAGCATACTGATGCGTCAGTATATTTGATGCCGTTTTTGATCGCGCCAATCATCAATATGGCTGGTAATTGGATCGCGGGATTTTGGTGTCGCCGGACTGAGTTTACTGCTGACCGTTTAGCGTTGGCGTACATCGGTGATGCGGCACTTGTAAAAAACGCGCTTATTAAAGTGCATGTCGGTCCTGATGTGGCAAAAGACATGAATGATGTTGCACGCCAATGGCTGCAATATAAGGCTGAACGCCCGATGAATCGTTTTGCGCAGACGTTTAGCGATCATCCGTATTTAGTGCGGCGCTTAAGCCAAGTAGATTATTGGGATGCAGCGTTTCATGCGGCACAGGCGCAACCTGTTCAAACAACATCTGCCGTTCCTGCTCAATCTGCGCCAGATGGAGAGGCGACGTCGCAGTCGTCGACGGTTTCAACTCAAACACCGAAGCCGCCTGTACCGCCGCGTAAACGTAACAATCAGCAGGAATCGTCAAAAGACGATGATGCGTCAGAAGCCTAATGCAACCGTTAAAAAAGCGCGCGAGCGACTTGTCAGAGCAGATTCACAGTGCGTACGAGACGCTATATATTGACGCAAAAGCAAAAGAGCTAGCCGCAATTGACCGCCAACTTGCCGATAGCAACGTGTGGGCGAACGTTGAGCGCGCACAGCAGTTGTCGCGCGAATCGGCGGCGTTACGTGCCCAGATCGAACCGTGGCAGGTATTGCGTTCGCAAACAAACGATATTGTTGAATTGATGGACTTAGGCGATGATTCAATGATAGCTGAGTTTGACGAGCAGATTAGCGCGCTTGAAGCGGAGTATGCGAATCGCCGTCGCGATTTGTTGTTCCAGGGCGAGTATGATGACTATGCGGCGATTGTAAAACTAAGCAGCGGCGCAGGTGGCACTGATGCGCAAGATTGGACGGAAATGCTTGAGCGTATGTATTTGCGCTGGGCAGAAAAGCATGATATGCACGTTGAGCTCGTAGAGCGTTCGGCAGGGGATGAAGCAGGGATTAAGAATGCAACGTACATTA